>Ga0209578_10000103_pt1 | contig 181564 bp, 139 predicted proteins | sample tdAd472_FD_187127 | JGI IMG/M metagenome (GOLD analysis project Ga0209578, IMG submission 187127) | Marine sediment microbial communities from the Atlantic coast under amendment with organic carbon and nitrate - tdAd47.2 (SPAdes)... | ecosystem: Environmental > Aquatic > Marine > Coastal >... | reverse complement strand
GAGAGCACCACCATGGAGTATTCGACATGGTCCACATCCAGATCCATCTGGACAGGCAGGAGACCCACCCCGATGAACCGGGCCAGATCGGCCGGCGGGACCACTTCCATGATACTGTTGATGAACGTCCGCGTAGGCGGCGTTTCCAGGTACGGCTGGGCAGCATAGCCCCGCTGCGCGGCAACAGCCGTCCGGATTTCGAGCGCATCCAGTTCCGGATGGCTTTCCAGGACGCGCCACAGTTCCTGATCGCCATTGCGCTCGCGGATGGCATCGAAGACCTGGGACATGGTCACCAGTTCGGCCTGCAGGAGGGCCAGCACGATCTCGTCCCGCACGACGCCGGAGACGGGCGAATCGTACGGCATCTCCTCATCCGACGCGATGCCTTCCCCTGCAACAGGGACGTCCGAGGCATCCTCGTCCTCGAACGGAATGAATTCGGAGGCGGGCAGTTCGTCCTCATCGTCTTCGAGTTCCGGCTGGAACGAGAGGAAGGAATCGACTGCGCCTTCAATGTCTTCGTCTCCCAGATCTTCACGGTCCAGGGTGGCCTGGGCAAAGTCCTCGTCTTCCTCGGGGAATTCCGCCATGAAGGCCTGACCTTCCTCGAAGGCGTCCTGACTTGCCTTGTAGACGTCATCCAGGGAGACTTTCGGAAGTTCGGGTGCGGGAGTGGACGGAGCAGACGAACCGGGCGAATCGAGGGCGCTCAGCGCGTCCATCATGTCGTCCAGGGACATTTCACTGAGCTCGCTGATCATCTCCTTGACCAGCTTCTTGTCCCGTTCAGCCGCCGACGACGGGGTCGGCTTGCGGTCATCTGCCCGCGAGCGTCCGGAAAAGAGCGATATGTCGAATTTGCGTTTGCCCATCGAAGGGGTGGTTGCAGGGCCATTTCAATGCGCCCCACGGTATTCAGGGTTGTCCTCCCTACATGAAATCGGCTGCGGATGGAGAAACCAAAGCCAGTTCCGAAGAAAGAATGGTCAGACCCATGATGGCCAGGGTGATGATGAGGGCTACCATGGTCTGGATCATCTCCACTGTCGACTTCAACTTGAGCGACGTCTCATTCTCATAGTAGTCGGCCATCTGACGCGCACTGGCGCGTACGTTACCCGTCTCGGCACCACTGCGGAAGCGGGCCAGGGTCATGGACGTGAAAACGCCCGATGCTTCCATGGATTTGACCAGATCGGCACCTTGCGCCACCATCATGGGAATGGTGATGGTCTTTACGCGGTGCTCGATATACCGGTTGCCGGATGCTTCAGCCGCGATGCGGATCACGGAGATGTTTTCGCCCGAGCCCGAATAGAGCACGGCAAACACGCGACAGAAGATCTCGATGTTCAGTTTCAGGAGCAGCTGTCCGATGATGGGCAGCTTGATCATGTATTTGTGCGCCAGGAACTCCCCCTTGTCCGACTTGAAGAAGGCCACGATCCCGCCAATGATGCCACCTGATATCAAGAGCACCCATCCCCAGTTGGAATCCATCCACTTGGAAAAGTCCAGGGTGGACTGGGTCATCGGAGGAAGGCTGATGTCGAACTTCTCGAACAGGCCGGCAGTCTGCGGGAAGATGTACCAGACGTAGAAAACAAGGGCGGCCATGAGGATGACCAGTGTCACCATCGGGGTGACCATGGCGCTCTTGACGCTCTTGCGGAATTCGTTCTGACGCTCCATGAAGCGCGCTGTGGCCTCATAGATCTCGGACATGTTACCCGTCTGGGAGGCGATGCCGAGCATGTAGGCGGTGAACTTGCCCAGCATGTGACCCTGCTTCATGAAGGCCTGTTGTGCTTCCATGCCGCCCTTGAGGTCAGCGTTCAGATCGCGGATAACCTGTTTCAGGCTGCGCGATGACACGTCGTTGACGAGCAGGTTCAGGACCTCATCGAACGGCAGCTTTTCCTTCAGGAGGTTGGCCGACAGACGCACGAACATGATGAGGTCGGTTGACGGCGGCTTGCGCTGGACATCAAGGAGTTTCTTCTGGACCTTGATGACTTCGAGGCCCATCTTGGTGAGCGCCGTGCGGAGCTCATCCTCGGAGAAGGCTTTCTGCTCACCATCGATGACCTTGCCATTGAGGTGCTTGACCTTGTACATGAAGGTCACACGCTGCTCGATGGTCTGCGTGCGGAAGGAATGCCGCTCGGCAAGCGACTCCACGCGTTTCTTGGCTGCCTTCGGGCTGGGGGCGAAAACCGTCCCCTGGACAGGCTGGCCTGCCTGGCTGATGCCGTTGAATCTGAATTCCTTGACCGCCATGGTGCTGTGTTATTCGATCGTGTAGTCGCTGGTGAAACTGACGATGGTGGAATCCACGTCGTAGCTGTCCAACCATGTCCGGGCGCCAATCTCGGGATAGACGGTGCTCACACCCGTGATGACCAGGGTATTGCCGTCGGCCTCCGTGATTTCGAAGATGGCCCTTCCGGTATCCACTTCAAGGTTGAGGCGCGCCAATCCATTCGTTTCCAGTCCGGAATACGACGCATTGCCCCCGTCATAGGGGTCACGCTTCGTTTTCCACAGTGCCGCCGAAGAGGCAATCTGGAGATTCCGGTTCACGATGTGATCCATTTCGAATTGGCGCATTTTCTCCTGGAAAGCTGTTATTCCTGAAACAACAGCCAGGCCGACAACGATGGTGCCGATGACCAGAAGCAGAAGTTGTTGCTGACCCATCGCGTCCGATGGTTGGTGTAGTGCCCGGACAGAGGGTCCCGGCTTTCCTCAGTATCGGCGGACAGCCTGCATTCTTAATGCCTCGACCCGCCCGCCCCGGTGCGCCATCTCCTTCCCCGCCAGCGCTTGCACGAATCGGCAGGAACAGAAAAAGGCGCGGGGCCTGCGATTTCTCGCAGGCCCCGCGCCCAGTTGCTTGCCGAAGTGACTCGCGTCACGTCAGCTCTGCAGGTTCGTCAGACGATTAGTTGATCGTCGTCGTGATGTCTGCAGGAGTCGTACCGTCGACAACTACGACGACCGTGTTCAGCGCGTCGCCTGCGGCGTCAAAGCTTGTACCGGTAATCGTCAGTTCTTCGGCGTCAAGAGCGATGTCGTAGACACCGTTCAGGTTTTCGTACTGGTCGGCTTCAGCGGCCGTACCAGGGTGCAGACCCTGATCGCCTTCGGTGTAACCAATCTGTCCGAAGTTCAGACCCGTCCAGTTGGTAGCGGAAGCACCGCCGCCAAAGGCGCCCGGCTTCAGTTTCCAAGCCTGTGCGTCAGATGCGATGCGGATAGCGTCGTTGACCATCTGGTCTGCGTTGGCCTGCTTCTGGTTTTCAGAGAAAGCCTGGATACCGACTACGACGGCCAAGCCGACGATCACGATTCCGAGTACGAGAAGAAGAAGTTGCTGCTGACCCATTGGTGAACCTCCAAGTTCTTAAGTGGGATATCAGTTGGTTTGTGTTGTAGAACGCACTTCATTCGGAAAATTCGTTCTGGATGCTGTATCGTCGGTCCGCTGCCCGGGCTTAAAATCTTTTTTTATGAAGTTAACGTGAAGGCGTTGGCAGGCATCCCCACGACCGTCTGAATATCCCGGTAATCGCTCCCAACGACGCAACAAGGCCGTTTTCCAGTCGTAATCAATCTGTAGTTCGATTCTGTACATATTATTTGAAGAGGCGCAATCGATGATTAACAAGGAATCTGTCCGCACCCAAATGGACGAAATGAAGGTCAAGGGCAACCAGCTCGTCGGCAAGGTCAAGGAGATCATCGAGGAGGGAAATGCCCGTCGTGTCACCATTCGCAAGGAAGGACGCACCCTGCTGGAGTTTCCGCTGTCCGTAGGGGTGGGCGGTGCAACGGCGGCCGTATTCCTGATGCCTACGCTGGCGGCTGTCGGCGCTCTTGCAGCGCTCGTCACCGACGTGGATGTCATTGTCGAGCGCATTGCGGAAGAAGTAAAGGATGTGGAAGTCGAAGAAGTCGAATCCGAAAAGGAGTGACCCTATCTTGACGTTTTCGAGCCAACCCTGATCAACTGCAGACCGCATGCAGTCCTCTGATACCCATCGGGGGGATGGGCCCGTGCCCATCCCCCCGATTTCTTTCAATGATATCCTGTCTGCTTCCGATGTCCTGTCGGGAAAGGCGAACAGCACGCCCGTCATTACCAGCCGGACGCTGGATGCCCTGACAAACGCTACGGTGTTCGTCAAGTGCGAAAATTTCCAGCGAACGGGGGCCTTCAAATTCCGCGGGGCGTACAACGCCATGAGCCGGATGCAGGAGAGTGACAAGGAGAAAGGCGTCCTCACCTATTCCTCGGGCAATCACGCGCAGGCCATCGCGCTTGCGGGGAGCCTGCTGGGTGTGTCCACCACCATCATCATGCCCGATGATGCGCCGGCCATCAAGAAGGCGGCCACCGAAGGGTACGGCGCCACGGTCATCACCTACGACAAGCACGAAACCACGCGGGAAGCGCTGGCGGCGGAGATTGCAGGTGAAAGCGGCATGACCATCATCCCCCCCTACGATCATCCGCATGTCGTGGCCGGTCAAGGGACCGTGGGTCTGGAACTGATGCAAGCAGCCCACGACCTGGACATGCTGTTTGTCTGTTGTGGCGGTGGGGGCCTTCTGTCGGGTTGCGCCATTGCGGCCAAGCATCTCCAACCGGGGTGCAAGGTCGTGGGCGTGGAACCGGAAGCCGGAGATGACGCGACCCGATCCTTCCGCACGGGAACGCTCCAGAAAGTCCACAACCCGGAAACCATTGCCGACGGTGCACGGACGCCGTACCTGGGAACCATTACCTTCCCGTTGGTCCTCAAGTATGTGGATGAGATGATAACCGTGTCCGACAACGAACTTGTCAACGCCATGCGATTCTACTGGGAACGGGCCAAATTGGTGGTCGAGCCCACAGGGGCCCTGGCCTTGGCTGGCTTGCTTTCCGGTCAGATCGATGTCAAAGGAGCCCGCGTGGGTATCGTGATAAGCGGCGGCAATGTGGACCTGGAAAGCGCGCTGGAGCTGTTCCGGAATCAGCGTCCTGACTGAATCATCTCCATTCCGTGACCGAGCCCGCCCTCCATTCTGACGATGTCGCCGCCCTGAGGACTTACCTGGATCCTGTTGCCGCGCGTTTCGAACAGGCTTCATTCATCGAAGACGACCCTGTTTCCATTCCGCATGCCTTCGATGATCCTGGCGATCAGGTCCTGATGGGATTGTTTGCCGCCCTGCTGGCCTGGGGCCGACACGACATCATGCTGCGCAAGCTCGGCGACTTGTGCGAGCGGTTCGACTACCGTCCGGCGCAATTCATCCGGGATTACGACGCGACCCGGGATCGCGAACGCCTGGCTGGCTTCAAGCACCGCACATTCAACGACTCCGACCTGCACGGATTGGTTTCGGCTCTACAGGTCCTTACCCGCAAGAGGCCCCTCGAAGCACTTTTTCACGAGGGCATGAGTGCGTCCCACCCGGTTCGGGACGGCATCGAGCACTTCTCAACGTCCATCCTTGCCGCCGTTCCCGGTCAGCCGGCCCGCATGAGCAAGCACGTGGCGCGCCCCTCGACGGGCAGCGCGTGCAAACGCATCAACATGTATCTGCGGTGGATGGTACGGCCCGGGCCTGTTGATCTGGGCCATTGGACGTGCCTGGAGCCGGCCGATCTGATGCTACCGCTTGATGTCCACTCGGGCACTCAGGCCCGGGCCGTAGGACTGCTCACCCGGAAAACGAACGACTGGCGCGCGGTGGAAGAATTGACAGCCGGATGTCGTCAGATGGATCCTTTGGATCCCTGCCGGTACGACTTCGCCTTTTTCGGTACCGGATCGGCCGGAGAAACGCTGGCGAAGGAATAACCAGTCTCCTCAGACGGGCAGATTCCGGTCAGCGACCTGCGAACCCACGGCGTGGTAGGCTCGCTGGTGGTACACGATCGGGCGGGCCGGGCCTCCTTCGTCGATCCCCTCCACACATGCCAGGATGATCGAGTGATCCCCTCCGTCGTGAACTTCGGTCCGTCTGCAGTCGAATCGCACCAAATACTTCTTCAACGTGGGGATGCCGTGCGGACCAGTCTCGGTGTGCGTGCCATCCATCTTGCCCCTGCGGGACTGATCCGGATCGGCAAAACGATCAGACACTTCGGCCTGGTCGTCCCTCAGCACGTGGACGAGGTACCGATCCGCTGACACGATCTCGTCATGGATATCGGACTCCTTCTTGATATTGAAGCAGATGAGGGGGGGATCCAGCGACAGGCTCACAAAAGAGCCGATGGTCACGCCGCAGGGCGCTTCATCGGCATCGAAGGTGACTACCGTAACGACGGTGGGCACATGGCGCATGCCTCGGCGAAAAGTTTCGGGATCAACCGGCTGCAGATTGGAATCGCTCAACGGAAGATGGGGTTGGTTCTGGTTTCACCCGCCGCAAGGTCGGGCACAGGCAACAAGGCTGCCGTCAGGAGAACACGTCCTTGACGCGCGAGAAGAATCCCTTGCGATCCCCCAGTGAGGAAGGGTCGGGACGGAAGTTGTCCGCATCCTTCCATGACTCGAGAACGGAACGCTCCTCGTCGGACAAGTCCGTCGGCGTCCACACATGGACGCGAACCATCTGGTCCCCCACCCGGGAGGATTCAATGTCGGGAATGCCCCGCTCGCGCATGCGCAGGATCTTTCCGGACTGGATGCCGGGATCGATCTGCAGGCGTGCCTTGCCCTTGAGTGTCGGTACGTCCACATCCGTTCCAAGTGCCGCCTGGGGAATGGAAATGTGGAGTTCGTGATAGATGTCCAGGCCCTCACGGGTGAAGCGCTGATGCTTCTTCTCCTCGATCTCCACTCGCAGGTCCCCTGAATGACCGCCCCGCTGACCGGCATTGCCGGCACCACGAAGCGTCAGGTAGTGACCTTCAAGAACCCCGGCAGGAACCGTGATATTGATGGTTTCCTCACCCTTCATGCGCCCCTCTCCCTCGCAGGAAGAACACGGCTCCTTGATGATGCGTCCCTCGCCTCGACACGAAGGACACGGCGCCACATTGACGAACTGGCCGAATACCGAACGGGACACCTGGCGTACCTCACCGGCGCCCTGGCAGGTTGTGCAGGTCTCGAAACCGCTGGCAGGATCTTCGACCCCTTTGCCGTCACACGTCTCGCATTCGATGAACTTGCGGACCTTGATCTTCTTCTCGGTGCCCTCGGCAATTTCCTCCAGCGTCAACGGCAGTTTGATGCGCAGATCATTGCCCGGACGGCCCTGTCGCCGGCTCCGGCCCCTTCCCGCTGCGCCACCGAACATCTCGTCGAAGATGCTGCCACCGCTCCCGAAAATGTCTGAGAATGCGCTGAAAATGTCGTTGATGTCCTGGAAGCCCTGCTGGCCGCCGCCGGCTGCGCCGCGAACACCGGCATGACCGAACTGGTCATACCGCTGCCGTTTGGCAGGATCGGACAGCACCTCGTAGGCTTCGGCCGCCTCCTTGAACTTCTCCTCCGCCTCCTTGTCATCCGGGTTGCGATCCGGATGGTACTTGAGGGCCAGCTTGCGGTAGGCCTTCTTGATTTCGGCGGCTTCGGCGTTCTTCTGGACGCCCAGGATGTCGTAGTAATCTCTCATATCAACTGGAGACGATGACCCGGGCGTGCCGGAGAACGCGGTCTCCCATGCGGTATCCCCGCTGGATTTCGGTGAGCACCATGCCGGACGCTTCGCCCTCGGCAGCAGGCTGCTGCATCATGGCTTCGTGCAATTCCTCGTTGAAAGGCTCGCCGACGGCTTCTATCGGCTCGACGCCCAACTTGGCCAGTTCCCCTTTCAATTTCTGGTAAACGAGGTCTACGCCACTTTTCAGGGATTGATACGTCGGGGACAGATCGCCCTCCACCTCCTCTTCTGCCTTGTTCGTGGCTTCGAGGGAGCGCTCGAAATCATCGATGACGTCAAGGAGACTGGAAATGACCAGGCTCTTGCCGAGCGCCACGGACTGCGCTTTCTCCTGTTCTGTGCGGCGACGGTAGTTCTGGAATTCGGCCGCCTGTCGTTTGAGTTGGTCGGTGACCTGGGTGAGTTCGGTATTCAACCGGTCGATCTCGACCGCCCGATCCGCCAGTTCATCAATGGCCTCGAGCACCGCATCACGGTCCTCCTGTTCTTCGATGGCGTCCCCGCCCGCCCGGGCAGAGGATTCCACGGAGTCCATTTCCTTTTCACTCATTGATTGTTCGGTTGTGTAGGCAACCTGGGTTGCCGGATGGTAGGTAGGTCTGGCCTATGCCAGGCGGGAACGGGAATCCGATATGCTCATCAGTGTGGCCATTCCCTCCACCAGCGCAACAGCGCGGGCGTAATTCATGCGTGTGGGTCCGATGACGCCGATCGTGCCCCGGAGATTGCTGACGATGTACGGGGCGGCGACCACGGAAATGGCGCTGCCTTCCCCGTCGTCGTCCTCCGTTCCCGGACGATATCCAATCCTCACGAGCGCCGATCCGATCAGCGGTTCGGCTTCCTCTTCCATGAGCCGGATGACATGGGACCGGTCGTCCAGCAAGCTGATCAGGCTGCGGACATGCCCGGCATCGGAGAATTCCGGCTGGCTGAGCATGAATGGCGTACCGTCGAACTGCACCCTCCGCTGGTCCGGCTCGTCCGAGAAGAGATCGGCACTGCGATTCAGGATGAGCTGCACGATACCCATGTCGTCGGAGGCCAGATCCCGGATGCGGGGCACACAGGTACGGCGGATTTCATCGAGCGTCAGACCGGCCAATCGTTCGTTGAGCAGCTGCACCAGTCGGCTCAGTTGCTCCGGTTTGAGATCCGAACCCACCTGGCAGACGATGGTGCGGATATATCCGCCTTCCACGCTGACCACGAACAGGAGCCGCCCCGAACTGACAGGAACGATGTCCAGGCGCTGCAGGACGCCGTTCCTGAGCCGTGGACTGAGCACGACGCCCAGGAGTTGTGCCAATTGGGCCAACAGCCGGCTGCTTTCCTTGATGAGCGCTTCGGTGTCCTCCTGCAGTGCCGACAATTCGGCCTGCAGGTAGGCCCGTTCATCCTGCTGCAGCACGGCGGTATCCATCAGCTCCGCCACAAATGCGCGGTAGCCCAGGTCGGTGGGCACCCTGCCGGCTGAGGTGTGGGGATGCATGAGGAATCCCATGCTTTCCAGGTCGCTCATCGTATTGCGGATCGTGGCGCTGCTCCATCCCAGATCGAAGCGATCCTTCAGGGCCTTCGAACCCACCGGGCCGGCCGTCTCCACGAACAGTTTGACCACCATGCGCAGCACATCGCGCTGACGGGGCGTCAGGCGACGGGTCAAACCGGAAAGGCTGCTGGGTGATGAAAGGGCCACGGCCGGGATTTCGATGGCTTCGGGTTGTGCAGCGATCCAGCAGGATGCGCTGCTTCTCAAACACCCGGTCAAACCGGATAGCGGCGGTCAGGGTTTCCCTTTACCCAGTTTTCAAAGCCAGCCCTGCCAGGGCAACCAGAAGGACACCAGTGTCGGCAACTTTGTGAACGCAACGCGGGGCCGGCTCCCGAAGGAGCCGGCCCCGCTCAGCGACGCGTTGAATATACAGGGTCCGCTATTCAACCCGCCGTATCGTGGCCGTGCGCTCGACATTGAACTGCGCACCGAAGGCCGTTTCATAGGCGTAGTCACTGCGGGCATCGTAAGCCTCGCGGGACTGGTATCCACCCCGGATTCCATCGCCATAGCCGTAATAGGCGTCATAATCATCGTAGGCCGCGCTGATGGCATCTGCTCCGAAGTCCCAGAGCCAGCCGTCATCCTCGGGAAGCAGGCTGATCGGAGCGTAGCCCTGCCAGCGTCGCGTATCGAAGAGACGACTGTAGTTCTTCGACCTGACCCGGTTCTTGCGCAGGTCCACCTGGCCGACGCGGACGTCATCACCATAGCGATATCCCTGGGCCGCATAGCCATCATAGAACGGCGTGGAGAGAATCTCGAAACCGGCCCGTCGATCACCCACCAGGAAGATGTCCCGATCGAAGGCGATGTCGCCGTTGCGGAAGACCGTGGCTTCCACGCTGGAGAGGTGCGCCGGAATGCGGTCTACCATGCCGATGTAGCGGCCGTTGTCGTACAGGGCAATCTGTTCGATGTCGATGTCCAGGACGGCATATTCGTCCGTGGCAAAGCGCACCTTGTGACGGTAGGTGGTTTCCATCTCGATCCGGCTCGTCCGGCTCGAACGATTCCAGTCCGCATGAACCACGACTACCTGACGGTAGCGGTACCGCGGTGACCAGTGCCGGTGGTACCGGACCTGCCAGGGCCAGGCGATGTGTACCGAGATGCGATTGTGCGGACGATAGTAGCGCTTCGAACCCACCCGGACATGGGTCCGGAACCGGACGTGGCTCTTGGCACCGGAACGCCAGGTGGCGCGGACACCGGGAAGCGTCAGTCTGGAACGACGACCATCAATGACGATGTTGCGGTCGCGTGAGGTTCGGGAAGCACCGCGGGCCGCCGCAACGCGACCGTTGGCCGACCGATCGAGCACCCGAGCGCCTTCAACGCCCCGCGTACGGTTTGTCGAGGACCCAACCGACCGATTGTTGCCGGACTGGCGGACGCCATCATTCCGGTTGGCGCGGCCATTGTCGCCACGAGCCGTGGCCCGGTTGTTTCCACGTTCCTGACCGCTGCGCACGGCCCGGTCCTGGCTGCGACCGGTGGAGCGATCCACGCTGCGATTCGTATTGCGGTCGCTGCTGCGTCCCTTTGCCGAACGGATGGCTCCGATGACTTTCCCGGCCTTGCGGGCGGTTTCCACGCGCGAAGATGTCCTGCCTGAACGGGAGGAGCGTGCTTTCGAAGAGCGGGAGTCCGACTTCTTGACACTACGCCCCGAAGACCGGGATTCCGTGCGCTCCGTGGAGCCTTTGCTCGAACTGCTTCGCTGGGCCGTGGCTTGCCCTGGTGACGCAGCGGTCATGGCCGTCACCAGGAAGGCCATCAGGAGACCGGTGCGGATACGGACCGGAGCGAGCCGACCTTTCCGCCTGAACAGGGATGAAAGAATTTGTAGAAGTTGATTCGTCATTGGCGTCACCATTGCGTGTGTTTCCCGTGGATCGGAGAAACGGACCCACCCGGAAACCAAGACAAAAGTGTGCCATCACCCCACAGCACCCGAACAGGCCGTTTTCATCGCCTGGAATGGACCTCATGCAAGCCAGTGCCCGGAAAAGCGTCCACAATAGTGTGCACTTTCAAAGGCCATCGGAATCCCTCAACGCCGCCGCTACGGTGCACTTGCTGCCGGTATCCTACGCCGGCACGCCCCATGTCATGATGCCGCCGATGTGTCCGGTCAAACCGACCAGGATGGCGGCCAGAAGCACAAACAGGAAGGCGGCGAGCCGCCAACGCAGACGAACACCTGCATGCGCCGTTTCGCGCATGCCTACCCAGCGGGTCAGGATCAATACGGCGATGGCCACGCCCAGCGCCCACATCGCGCGCTCACCCATCGTTTCATGCCACTCCACGAACCGATCCACCATGGCCACTCCCTCGCTCTGATCCTCCATGGACTCGCCAGTCCTCAGCGCCGCGAAGGCGCCGATGAATGCGCCGGCCTCCAGGAACAGGACGGTCCGCCACCAGCGGAGTTTGTTGCGGAACAGCCAGATGCCTCCCGCCACAACAGCCACCAGCGACAGGGCGATGGGGAAATGCACCACGATGGGGTGCCAGAGCGGAATGGTGAAGTCAGCCAGTTGATCGAACATGGGGATCGCTCTCGTTTCGCATGAAAAGAAGGCGCAACCCGATCGCCCGGAGAACGTCCCACAAACGATGGCGTAAGGCCCTCTCCCTCTGAATCGCTCCTGCATCCCATGAAGTTCCTCAAAGTCCTCACCGCATCGACGCTCGGCGCCCTGCTGGCGTTTGCCATCCTGAGCTTCTTCGGTTTCCTCTTCCTGATTGCCCTGGCCGCCGCGGGGGACTCCCAGCCTCCCGTCCGGGCGGGCTCGGTACTGGTCATGGACCTTTCGGGCGCCATTCCGGAGCAGGTGTCCGGAGACCCGCTCAGCCAGGCGTTCCTGGATGAAGCAGCCTTCGACCTGCACGATCTGCGCGCGGCCCTTGAAGAGGCAGCTGAAGACGATCGGATTGATGCGCTGTGGATCCGGCCCTTCAACATGACCGAGTCGTGGGCAACGATGGAAGCCATCCGCCGCTCAATCGACACGTTCAAAGCCAGCGGAAAGCCGGTCATTGCTTCGGGAAAGAATTTCTACATGGGCGAAGCGGAGTATTTCCTGGCCTCCGCCGCCGACAGCATCTACCTGGACCCGGAGGCCATCTTCGAATTCAATGGCTTCGCGATGACCTCCATGTTCTACAAGGGGCTTTTCGACAAACTCGGCGTGGAGCCCATCATCATCCGGGCTGGGGACTACAAGGGAGCTGTCGAGCCCTACACCCGCACGTCCTTCAGCACCGAAAACCGCGAACAGCTGCAGGCCTACGTGGATGATGTCGAGGCCCTGTTCGTGAGTACCGTTGCCGAAGCTCGTGGCATGGACGCCGACGCCGTCGAGTCCATGATGGACAATGACGTCCTCTTCTCAAGCACGGATGCCCTGGACAATGGCCTGGTGGACGGACTGCTGTTCAGTGACCAGGTGAAAGACCGGCTGGCCATTGCCATCGGTCTCGAGGCGGGAGACGATGTGCCGACGGTCGGCCTTTCGAATTACGCAGCGCAGGTGCGCACAGGGACATCCAGCAACCGGATTGCCGTCGTGCATATCGGTGGCACCATCATGGCCGGATCCTCGGATGGGGGTGGTCTGGTGCCATCCGGCGCCATGGCCGGATCGGATACCATCGTGAGAGCCATCCGCACGGCGCGGGAGCGGCGCGGCGTACAGGCCATGATCGTTCGCATCGACTCACCTGGTGGACTCGCACCGGCTGCCGATGCCATGCTGCGTGAGGTCGAACGCACTGCCGAGACCATGCCTGTCATCATTTCCATGGGCGACGTGGCAGCCAGTGGCGGCTACTGGATTGCCACAGGTGGCCAGCATATCGTCGCCGAAGCCACCACGCTGACCGGTTCGATCGGGGTCTTCTCGATGTTTTTCGACGTCAGCGCCCCCCTGGAAGAACGGTTGGACCTTAATTTCGACACCATCAAGAGCGGCCCCTCGGCCGACATGTTCTCCGGATACCGAAACTGGACACCGGCGGAGCGGGCTTCCCTCGAACGCTTCACCGATGTGACCTACAATGCCTTCCTTCAGAAGGTGGCCGAGGCACGCGGCATGACCACGGACGAAGTCCATGCCATTGCGCGGGGTCGTGTCTGGACGGGCACGGACGCTGTGGACGTCGGCCTCGTGGATGAACTCGGCGGACTGGACGTAGCCGTTCAACGCGCCGTGGAAGCCGCCGAACTGGATCCGGATGATGTCATGCTGGTCAGTTATCCGACCGCCCGGACCTTTGTCGAGCAATTGGGAATGACCTCCACGGTTGCCGCCCGGGCTGTTTCCGCCTGGTTTGGATGGAGCACCCAGCCGGAAGCCCAGCTGGAACTCCTCCGAAACGAGCTGCTGAATCACGGACAGGTCCAGGCACGCCTGCCGTTGTCCGTGAGCGTACGATAGCGGGATCTACAGGTCGATCAGCGGTTCGCCGGTCATTTCGTCCGGCTGATCCACACCGATCAGGCGCAGTATGGTAGGGGCGATGTCGCCCAACTTGCCGTGCCGCACCGGCCCGTCAAACCCGTCACGAATGACGATGTGCGGTACAGGCACCGTGGTGTGCGCCGTATGAACCGTGCCGTCCGGATTGCGCATGCGATCGGCGTTACCGTGATCTGCGATGACATTGACGCTGTATCCGTTGGCCAGCGCCGCCTCAACGACCACCCTGGCGGCGGCGTCGACGGCTTCCACGGCCTTGACGGCCGCTTCGAAGACACCCGTATGACCCACCATGTCCGGGTTGGCAAAGTTGATGACGACGAGAGCATAGTCGTTCTCTGACACCGCCTGGGCTACTTCCTCCGCCAGTTGGGGCGCGCTCATCTCCGGCTGCAGGTCGTAGGTGGCCACCTTGGGCGATGCCACCAGAATACGATCTTCCTGCTCGAAGGCCTCTTCCCTTCCGCCTGAGAAGAAGTAGGTCACGTGCGGGTACTTCTCGGTCTCTGCTGCGCGCAACTGCCTTCCACCGGCAGCGGCTACGACTTCCCCGAGGGTTTGCGTCAGGTTCACCTTCGGAAAGACCACCTCGAAATCGAAGGTCTCGTCGTACGGCGTGAAGGTGATGTATCTGAGGTCCTCGGGAGGCGTACGATCAAATCCTTCGAAAACGTCCTCCGTCAGGGCCCTGGAAATCTGACGCGCGCGGTCGGCCCGGAAGTTGAAGAAGAGGACCACATCGCCATCCGAGATCCGGTGTTTCGACGGTTCCCCGATGCAGGCCGGCTCCACGAACTCGTCCGTGATGTCCGCGGCATAGCTGGCTTCGACGGCCTCCACGGCGTCATCGAACCCGTCGCCCTTGCCTTCTACCAGAAGGTCGTACGCTTTCTTGATGCGCTCCCACCGATTGTCGCGGTCCATCGCCCAGTAGCGGCCCACAACCGAACCGACCACGCCGCATCCCGTCTCCTGCATGACTTCTTGGAGGTCCTTCAGGTAGGTCTTGCCACCATACGGAGACGTGTCACGACCGTCCATGAAGGCGTGCACGACCACATCATCGCCCTTCAAGCCTTGGGTGGCGGCAAGTCCAAGCAGCGCATGGAGATGCTGCTGACTGGAATGGACCCCACCATCGGACACGAGACCCATCAGGTGCAGGGTCGAACCATCATCTTTCACCTGCTGGATGGCAGAGAGCAGGAGTTCAATCTCGTCGAAAGCGCCGTCGGCAATGGCCTTGTCGATCCGGGTGATCTCCTGGTAGACCACGCGACCTGCGCCCAGGTTCATGTGCCCCACCTCGGAGTTGCCCATCTGCCCTTCCGGCAACCCGACCGCCAGGCCCGACGCGTCGAGCGTGCCGCTCGGGTAGGATGCAAACAGGTGATCGAGGAACGGCTTCTCGGCCGCATCAATGGCGCTCACGGACGTGTCTTCGGCAATGCCGTAGCCGTCCAGGATCATGAGGAGATGCTTGTTCATGGGAGCCTATGGAAAGGAAGAAGGCACGCGTCCGGGTCAAACCCGATAGTCCTTGACCTGCTTCGTGGTGTGACCTGTTTTCGTCAGAAACACATTCATGGAGCCGCAGCGCGGACAGGAAATCTGCTCCACCCCGGACTGGTCCGTCACCTTGTCGGGCTCATCAAAATAGTGGTTGCGCGTCGCGCAGAAGTACGTCCCCTTTTTCTTGTCCAGCCCTTTCATGGGGGCGGGCAGCCTGTCGAGTCGCTCCTTGTAGTCGCAGCAACCTGCAGCAACGCAGGAGTCGCACTTCGGCGAACGGGCTGTGCAGTGGTACCGCCCGTGCAGGATGAGCAGGTGATGGGCCTCTCCCCACTCCTCGGGTGGCAGAAGCCGTTTGAGCTGCTTTTCCACCTTGTCCGGGGTCGTGGCCTTTTCCGTGACGAGCCCGAGTCGGTTGGCCACCCGGAAAACATGGGTATCCACTGCCAACGTCGGCACATCGAAAGCCACCGAGGCCACCACCTGGGCGGTCTTCCGGCCCACGCCGGGCAGGCGGACCAGTTCGTCGACCGTTTCGGGCACCTGGCCCTCAAACTCATCGACCAGCAGATTGGCCGAACCCACCAGATGCTTCGACTTGTTGTTGGGATAGGAGATTGACTGGATGAGCGGAAACACGTCCTCGTGCGTCACGGCGGCCATGTCGGCCACCGCAGGAAACCGCTCGAACAGCCGTGGGGTTACCTGATTGACCCTGGCATCGGTACATTGGGCGGACAGGATGACCGCCACCAGCAGCTGCCACGGATCGCGGTATTCCAACTCGGTTTCGGGCGCCGGAATGACCTTCCGGAGTTCCTCGAATGCACACTCGGCCTTTTGACGTCTACTCACCAGTCTGGATCGGATTGCACATGATGGAATGGAAACGGGCCTCGGGCGGAGTCAAGGCGTCCCTTCTACGGTGGGCGATGCTTGGCGTTCTCTGTCTGCTTGCATTGCCTGCGGCCCATGCCCAATTGCCTGATTCGCTCTCGTCCCGTGCCCGGATTTCCGTCCTGACGGTCAACCCCGGAGAAGCGGTGTATTCGCTGTGGGGGCATTCCGCCCTGCGGGTCATGGATCCGGACGCGGGCTTCGACGCCGTTTTCAACTGGGGAACGTTCGACCCGGCAAGGCCCTGGTTCATTCCCCGGTTCGCTTACGGCGACATGCAGTACGAGCTGAGCGTCGAAGCCATGTCCCGCTTTTTCCAGAGTGCGCGCGCCCAGGAGCGCGGGGTCGTCGAGCAGGATCTTCGATTGGATGCGAACAGGAAACAGGCTATCTGGGAGCTGTTGCTGGACAACATGCAGCCCGAGAATCGGGCCTATGCCTACGATTTCGTCCGGGACAACTGCTCCACGCGCATCCTGGATCTGCTCACGGCCGTGGACGCCGTGCAGCTGGCACCATCAGACTCCGTACGCACCTATCGGGGCATGGTGGATGCCTACGTCCACCAGGAGGCGTGGCTGGATCTGGGGATCGACCTGGCCTTCGGACGCCCCATGGATCGGGATGTAACGCCGACGGACGTAGCCTTCCTTCCGCTGGCGCTGGAAAACCTGCTGGACGAAGCCTCCACAACGGAGGGTGCTTCGCTGGTGGCCGGGAAGCGCACCCTATTGGATCTGCCATGGCAGGCCGCAGAGCCTTCGTTCACCCGCGTGGAACTGCTGTTCTGGGCTATTGGAGTGCTCATCCTCGTTTACACGCTCCGATTCCGGGGTGGCCCGACCTCCCTGGACCGGGTGCTGCTTGCCGTGTTGGGCAGCATGGGCATCTTCCTGCTCCTCATGTGGGTGGCCACGCTGCACTGGGTAACCGCCTGGAATGTGGATCTCCTCTGGGCGCTGCCTTCCCATCTTGTGGTGGCCATCGTATGGAAGCGATGGAATCGCCTCGAATCCTATCTGCGCATCTCCGGCCTGGTCATGCTCGCTGCGCTCATTCTGCAACTCGCCGGATTCCAGCCCATGCATCCTGCCATGATCGTGCCCGTGCTGGCCATTGGTCTTCGCTTTGTCATGCTGGGAAGACGGGAGCCTGCCGCTCAGACACCTACCCCTTCAGCAGCTTGAAGGCGTGATTCCAGGAGCCTTCCCTGAACCCGGGAATGCACCAGAGCATGGCCAGCGGCTCGATGGCCCGAGCGGCTTCCACGCCGCCCATGTCTTCCACTTCCCATCCGAAGGAGTGCAGGATGCCGGTGACCACGATCTTGGCATCCTCGTTGTCGCCGCAGATGAACATCGTCGGCGTGCCGCCTTCTAAGGATGGATGCACCATCTGACCACTGCCCACGCTGTTGAACGCCTTGACGAAATGAGCATCCGGGCACTGACGTTGCAACCGCTCCATCAGGGACTCTCCGTGTGTGGTGAAGTACGGCAGGACGCCCTTCTCCGGGCCCGCATCGCTGATCGGATTGGTGGCATCGATGACCGGTTTGCCTTCGAGCACGTGGCATCCAATGCCGGAAAGGACTTCTTCCACCGCATAGCCCTTCACCGCCAGCACGACGATGTCTCCGAACTCGGCGGCCGCCTGAAAGCTGCCGACGAACGACGTCGGATTGGCTTCCGTCCAGTCGGACAGGCTCGAAGGTTTGCGGGTCCCGAGCATGATGTCCAGACCTTGCTCCAGGAATCCTTTGGCGAGGGTGCGCGCTACGGTGCCGGAGCCGAGAATGCCGATTTTCATGGGTTGGGCATGTTTGATGGTGGGAACACGTCCAACCAATGAGCCCCGGCGGATTTTGTTCAGGGGCCATCCGGTTGCCCTTATCGGGGGCTCTGCCCCCGGTATATTCGGACCGGAAAGACGTGCCCTCCGCACCTTTTGTAGGTCAGGCCCGTCTCGAAGATTTTGCTTCCAACCCACACGCACGTTTGTCATGCAGAGACTGCTCACCCTCCTCGTTTTCATCGGATTGCTTTCCGGATGTCAGGCCACAGGCCAGGTCATGTCCGAGCCAATGGCCGATACCGCATCCGAGAAGCCTGCCGAGTCGAAATCGGGCTACGAAGAAATCGTCACGGATGAGACCATCACAGACGATGGCCTCTTCACGACCCATCGCAACGAGGACAAGATCTATTTCGAAATTCCGGACTCGCTCATGGGCCGGGACATGCTGCTAATTTCCCGCATCTCCAAGATCCCGGCCAACATCAGCGGTTTCATGAACGCCGGCTCCAAAACGGGCGAAAATGTGATCCGGTGGGAACGCCGGGACGACAAGATCCTGCTCCGCTCCCAGTCCTTTTCCAACGTGGCGGCCGATTCCCTTCCGGTGGCCATCTCGGTGCAGAACAACAACTTCCAGCCAATCATCGGGGCATTCGATATCGAGGCCACAAATCCGGACAGCAACGGTGTGGTCATCGAGGTGACGGACCTGTATTTGTCGGACATCCCGGCCATGACCGGCATGTCCCAGTCCCTGCGCACGCGGTTCCGGGTACGTCGTCTGGATACGTCCCGTTCGTTCGTGGATGAGGTCAAGAGCTTCCCCATCAACGTCAACGTCAAGCACACGCTGACCTACGACGCCACCGAGCCGCCTTCGAACTCCTGGACGGGCACCATCAGCATGCAGATGTTCCAGTCGATGATCCTCTTGCCGGAAGAGCCCATGATGCCGCGTCTGGAGGACCCGCGCGTGGGCTACTTCACGGTGTCCCAGATCGACTTCGGATCGGAGCAGCAGAAAGCGGCCGAATACAGCTATATCCGCCGCTGGCGCCTGGAGCCGTCCGACCCCGAGGCCTATGCCCGTGGCGAGCTGGTTGAGCCCGTGAAGCCCATCGTCTACTACCTGGATCCGGCCACGCCGGACAAATGGCGCCCCTATTTCCTGCAGGGCATCGAGGACTGGCAGTGGGTTTTCGAGGCGGCCGGTTTCAAGAATGCCATCATTGCCAAGGAAGCACCCACGCCTGAAGAGGATCCTGATTGGGATCCGGAAGACGCCCGTTACTCCACCATGCGGTACGTGGCCAACACGACCCGCAACGCTACCGGGCCGAGCGTCTCCGACCCGCGCAGTGGGGAAATTATTGAATCGGACATCATCTGGTACCACAACCACATCCGATCGTACCGCAACCGTCTGATGATCGAGACGGGCGCAGCCAACCCTCAGGCCCGCTCCCTGATGATCGATGATGAGCTGATCGGAGAAACGATGCGGCAGGTCATTGCCCACGAGATCGGGCACGCGCTGGGTCTGCCCCACAACATGATTGCCTCGTCGGCCTTCCCGGTCGATTCCCTCCGCTCACCGACGTTCACGTCGGAATACGGTGTGGCCCCGACCATCATGGACTATACGCGCCAGAACTACATCGCCCAGCCGGGCGACGGCGTGACGCGGTTCATCCGCAAAGTCGGCCCTTACGATCGTTACGCCATCGAATGGGGCTATCGCTGGTATGCGGACGCCGAAACGCCGCAGGATGAAAAGCCCATGCTCGATGCGCTCATCGAGGCACACGCCGACAACAAGATGTACCGCTTTGCCAGCAGCACCCACTTCAATCCGGAAGCCCAGACCGAAGACATGGGCGATGATCCGGTCAAAGCGAGTGGCTATGCCGTGGCCAACCTCAAACGGGTCGTGCCCAACCTGATTGACTGGACGTCGACCGACGGCCAAGGCTATGCCGATCTGGAAGAGATCTACGGCGAGCTGCAGGGCATGTGGAGCCGCTACATGGGCCACGTCGTGACGGTCATCGGCGGCGTGTACGTCAACCCGAAAGCGTCCGATCAACCGGGGCCGGTCTACTCGGTGGTGGAAGCGCAGCGACAGCGCGATGCCCTGGCTTTCCTGAGTGACAATGTCTTTACCACGCCGGAATGGATGCTCGACGCGGACATCCTGCGGCGCATCGAACCAGCCGGTGCCGTGGATCGTCTTCGCTCGCGCCAGGTCAGCATCCTGGGCAGCGTGCTGAACCCGGCCCGCCTGCAGCGCATGGTGGAGGCGGAAGCCATCGACGGAAACGATGCCTATTCCATGCTTGAATTCATGGGCGATGTGACGGATGCCGTGTGGTCGGAATTCAGCCAGGCCGCACCGGTCATCGATACCTTCCGTCGCAACCTGCAGCGGGGGCATCTGGATCAGCTCGAATCGCTGATGACCAGCGAAACGACCATCGCCTCCAACCTGGCCTTTTTCTACGGTACGGGTGTGAACCTGGCGCAGTCGGACATCCGGCCGGCTGCCCGTGCGCAGCTGGAAGACATCCGTACGTCTGCCGAGCGCAACATCCGACTGGCGGGTGATGACGCCACGCGGCTCCACCTGAGGGATGTGGTCGAGCGCATCAACAGCATGCTCGATGCGGACTGACGCAGATTCCCCTCGTCTTGTGAGGCCCGGCCAGCATCCGCTGGCCGGGCCTTTTTGTTGACGATCAGGCCCGTTCGGCCAGCTCCGCCCAACGGTCCATGTCATGCTCCAGGGCCGTCATGAGCTCGCCCATCTCCTCGGAAAGCGCCGTAATCGTGTCGACATCCGTGATGCCCGAGCCCAATTCCGCCTCGATCTCGGCCTTGCGCTCTTCGGCTGCCTCAATGCGCTGCTCCGTCTCTTCGAGTTCTTTCTTCTCCTTGTAAGACAGCTTGGCGGGTCCGTCAGGTGTGCTTGCCTTCCTTTCTGGCTTGGAGGGCGCTTTGGCCATCTTGCGGGCCGCACCCGCTGCTTCCTTCGCCTTTTCCGCCTGCCGATGCTGCAGCCACGCGGAATAGTCCCCCGGATATTCTCGTATGGCACCATCGCCCTCAAAATGAAGCAGGTGATCGATGGTCCGGTCGAGGAACCAGCGATCGTGCGACACGACGATCAACACGCCATCAAACGTATCCAGGTATTCTTCGAGGGCAGCCAGTGTAGCGATGTCCAGATCGTTCGTGGGTTCGTCCAGCAAGAGGATGTTCGGCGCTTCCATGAGCACCAACAACAGATGCAATCGCCGACGTTCTCCACCGGACAGCTTGGCTACCGGCGTGTATTGCACGGCGGGCGGAAAGAGGAAACGCTCCAGCATCTGACTGGCCGTGATGACCGAGCCATCCGCCGTTCGAACGTTCTCGGCTACCTCCGTCACAGTATCGATGACGCGCAGTTCATCGTTGAGCGGGCGACCTTCCTGATCGAAGTATCCGATAACCACGGTCTCACCCGTCTCGATATGTCCCTCGTCCGGCTTGACCCTGCCCGCCATCATTTCAAGCAGTGTGGTCTTGCCCGTCCCGTTCTCACCGATGATGCCCAGCCGGTCGGTGCGCGCAATCAGCCGTGAGTATTTCCGGATGAGGACCTTGTCGTCGTAGGCCTTCGAGATGCCTGACAACTCCAGCACCTTCTTCCCCAGTCGCGTCGAAGCCGCAGCCAACTGGAGTCGGGCATCCGGTCCCGAACCGGTACTTTCCTGAAGCGCCTGCGCACGTTCGACCCGGTACTTGGCCTTCGATGTCCTCGCCTTCGGTCCTCGACGCAGCCAGGCCAGCTCGCGGCGCGCCAGATTCTGCCGGGTCCGCTCGGTGGCTTCTTTCAGTCGCTCCTGCTCTTCCTTGAGCTCCAGATATCGGGAATAATTGCCCTCGTACTTCATGACCCCTTCCGGCGTCACTTCGAGCATCCGGTTGGTGACACGGTCAAGAAAATACCGGTCGTGGGTCACGAGCAGAAGTGCCCCGGAATACCCAGCCAGGTACGATTCCAGCCAGCCGATGGTCTCCGTGTCCAGATGGTTCGTGGGCTCATCGAGGAGCAACAGGTCGGGCTGCAGCACGAGGGCTCGCGCCAGGGCCACGCGCTTGCGCTGTCCTCCGGACAACGTGCCCACGACGGCCTCCATGTCGCGTAGTCCCAATCGGTCGAGCACGGCCTTGGCGCTCGCCTCCCGGTCCCATCCACCGGTCACATCCAGTTGATGACTGAGGTTGGACATGCGCTCGAGCAGCTTTTCGTCCACCGCGTCCTTCGCCTGTGCCAGCGCATAGGACACTTCCTCGTAGTCGTGCAGCAGTCGAAGCTGGGGATCGCCCTGATCGAACACCGCATCAAGGATGGTATGCGATTCGTCGAATACGGGATTCTGTGGCAGGAAGGCCACACGGGCATTGTTCTGCAGCATCAATCGGCCGCCGTCATGCTTCTCCATGCCCGCGATGATGCGCATGAGTGTGGTCTTGCCGGACCCATTGGCCCCGATGAGCCCCATCTTCTCATCATCCTCCAGACCGAAGGTCACCGACTGCAGGAGCGGCTTCGTACCGTACGACTTCCGCAGATCTTCTATGGTCAGGATGTTCATTGCGCGAACAAGGATGAAGGTGTCGGCCTGGAAGAAAGTGCTGCTGTGTCAACCTTGACACAGGGTTGAGCAGGACAAAGAGAAAGCCTCAAACCGCGATCTGTTCGGGAAAACATCGGTGGTTGCCTGAAATGTAGTTGCTGCACGTCACACGTTGCTCGGCCCCGGTTGTATTGAACAGAATATCTGATTCCATCGTCACGACCCGGAGTGCTGTTCATCACGCTGCCCGGTGCCGATCGGGGTGTCCCCCATGAGGGTGTGAAGGCAATGAAAAGGGATGGTCCGCCATGGCGCTCAGACGAAGGGTAAAAGCAGAGAGATGGCACTCCTGGCCTCGTTCGTCAAGAATCCCCGGCGTTGAGCAAGGACCTGAATCTGGGCCAGTGTCAGCCAGATCCCGGCGTTGCCGGGTACTTCATCGTTTTCAGCAATCCGTCTGATCTCGTACTGATTGATTACTCGGTAGAAGCGGCCACCCTCCTCAGACTGTTTGACTGAAAGGACCCGCTCCCCGGCATTCATACCCCATCTCAACACCTCGTCAGACACCGTTCCGCCAAAATCCATCAAGGGACCCAGCTCCGTTCGCCCTTCAAATCCCGGTTCCCGGCTGGGTCTGAACAGGAACCGGAGTACACCCGACGATGTGCGACACATGAGAGCCATGCGTCCTTGGCGGCTCATTCCCATCAGCGGTTGCTGCCAAGAATCCACCTCCCTTCCAGGTGCGGTGACCGAGAACATCCGAACGAATGTACCCGTGTGTGGATTCACGAAGCCGGACCGGTCAGGAGACCATCCCTCAAGTCCTTCGATGGCGCGATTCTTCAGGCGGGCGGATGAGTCCGAGGGCGCCGTACCCAGATCCCGTTCAAGGCGCTCCAACCAACCTGAGGCCGCCTTGTGGAGAAAGGACGTCCTCAATTCGTTGCCGAAGGGGCCCGGGAAGGCGGGACGCGAGAAGGGTTCAGAAACCTTACTCAAATCGCGCCAGTCCGAACAAACCAATACGGAGCGCGCGTCCGTGTTCACCGCGAAATCGATCAACAGACCCGAAAGCACTTCGGTAAGGGAGGCCCAGATGTATTGCAGACCATCCTCATCAAGATGTTGATCTCTCAACAGGACGTTCCGGTTGAACTTGCCCAGGAAAACCGTGCCCTGCTCTGATTGCTGGACGTCCACAGAAACATCTTCCAATGACACATCGAGAAAGGTCTTCAAGTAGGGCGTCTCCCGGCCTCCATGAAGCTGCATGTAGTTGCTTCGGGTTGCCTGAACCGTCGGCCCGATCTGGGTTCGTCGGACGTTGCCGGGCTCTGTCTTGCCCTGTATGAGAATCTCTCGTTTCCCGTCGGGTTGCTGTCGCGTTGCAAAACCGAGTATGCCAACCTCTGGTTGGTCGATGAGAAGCAGATGCTTTTTCGCGTCCCCGTTTGCGCAATACTCGAATGCCCTGACCTCGAAAAACCCGCCTCTCAGCCGTTTGATCGCCCCGTCACGAACCGCCCACTCCGTCCAACGATCATTGTCGAGAGAAGAGACTTCCAGATCTTCACCCAGGCGGCGACTGTTCAGCCAACGGGCAAGCCGCTTATCCACGACCAACCTCAAGTTCTTGTTCAGCCAGCCGCAATACTGCTTGAAAATCCGGCGGTGCTGGAAGGGGAAGGCCGGTCCTTCGTTTTGAAAGTGAGTCCAAAACGGTTCCTGGCGACATGCCTCGCAGCTTGGCTTCCACAATAACCGAATCGAATCCCGATACCTTGAATACGAGGGGTGAAACGAATCGGTGGACTACGTTGCGCCCAGATCGAAGAAAAAGACGGACCGTTGACTCAGCAAACCCGTATTTCCCACTCAAGTAACGCCAATCCCGATGGATCCTGTAGAAGGGCTTCCCTTCGTTTGATGTGTTCTTGCGAATCGTTGCCCTCATACCCTCCGGACCAACCGTTCTCATCTCCTTCTCGAGCGCGGCCTGTTCCTGACTGAGCCCTTCATATGCCGGACCAGAGGATTCCTTCATCCAGTATGTTTTCAGGCACAGGACAGACACCTCTGCACCAAATACCGCGCGAAGCCTGGAGCGCCAGGCACGAAGCACCCAGTCTCTCATGGGAGTCGTCATCAAATGGGCTGCCTGCGTCCAGTTTCCAACGGAACGTGCTGCTGTCGTCCTGAGGACCCAGGTACTCACCGGTTCCAAACCCTCCGGGGTTTCCAGGAACACGGCGCCCAATCGCCTGCCCGATGGATGGGTGGCCTCAAACAGGGGAAGGCCATCTTCCCCAATGCGGTGCGCAAATCCGGCTCTTCCGACGTACCAATCTCCCTTTTCACGTTGCAGGGCCTCCAGCGCCAGCGCCAGATGATCCGGTAGCCACACATCGTCGTGATTCAACCATGCTACGTATTCAGTTCGCGCAAGGGCCAAACCGATTGAATTTGGACCTGACTGTTCACCAAAGCGCTCCTTGAGATTGATATAGCGTACGCGATCTGATGCAATCTCTGACACGGCAATCCCCGTCCTCTCATCACAGGCGTCACCTACGACCAGCACTTCAGTCACAACAGGCCCTTGGGCCAAAGCCGATCGAATCGCTACCTGGAGTACATCCGGGCGATTGTAGGTAGCGATTATTACGGTGACCATACTTTGCTTGTCCAAGAGCGATCAAGAGTTCAGCCAATCCTGGCTGTCTGACGTACCTCATCAACCCAGACCGATCCATCAGTCTCTTGATTGGCGTAACAAGAATCCGACGGGTACCACGTTGAAGCTTTATTCGCTTCCGACTGCTGAGAATACCCATCCCTCTTCACATCACCTAATGTCACCGGCAACAGGCTTCGCCCATGGACGCCACGGAGGTTCCGGAAGGCCAAAGGGTCCCTCTACGAAGACACAAATGGGCACCAATCACCCGGTCGGCCCGAAGGCCGTCGTCGTGCGAACCCGACGGGTTCAAATGCTCTCACGTCGAAAAACGACAAAAGCCCGGTGGGAGAACCCACCGGGCTTTTTCGTACCGCGTACGGGATTTGAACCCGTGTTACCGCCGTGAAAGGGCGGCGTCCTAAACCCCTAGACGAACGCGGCATTCTGTTTGAGACCACGGTGAAGCCGGCTATCCGACTCATCGCAGCTCTTGGGGTGATCGAGGGGATTTGAACCCCCGACCTCCAGGGCCACAACCTGGCGCTCTAACCAACTGAGCTACGACCACCATGATTTCACAGACTGAAAATATAGGACTCCGACGGAATACGGTTCAACCCGGCAAACGTTGAACTTTTGGTGGACACCGGTTTGGGGCACCCGACATCGCCCGGGAGCACACGTCCGGACACCCTTCTTCCTAGTTGATCACCACCACCTTGCCGACCGACGTCCCTTCGTCGTTCTGTCCGACGGCAATGATCAGGTACACGCCCGATCGCACCCGGTTGCCCTCTTCGTCCTGCAAATCCCATCGCGTGCGGCCACCCCGCGCCTGCATCCTGCGGACCAGGTGGCCGGCCGGCGTCACGATGCGGATGTCTGTGGCCGGTACCAATCCTTCCACGTATACGCTCGGATTCGTCGTGTCGGAAATGCGGATCGGGTTGGGGAATACCACCAGTTCGCCGGCCTCCTGTCGGGGAGCGATGGCATCGGAGGCATACGAAATCAGGCCCCTGTCGGTCGAGAAGAAGACGTTCCCGGAAGACGCGTCGACATCCACCGACAGTACCTCGTCGGAAAACAGCGGGGAGTTGTCCGCCGTGAAGTGCTGGACCAGATCGTATCCCCCTTCGGCTGCTTCGATGAGCCATGCGCCATCGTTGGTGGCAAACCAGATGCGCCCGGCGGGGTCGACGGCAATGTCGTTGATGGTCAGGCCGAACAGCACGAACGTGCCCTGGGAACGGTCAGCCCACTGCGGCCAGATGGGGATGGCGGACGCGTCGCGCGCGACGATGCCCGTGTTGATGAAAAAAGCGGGACCACTGTCCGTACCTATCCAGACGAGTCCGTCACGATCCTCGGCCACGGCATTCACGCTGACCGATGGAAGCCCCTGACCCGCCGCACCGCGTGTTTCGAAGTAGCGGAATTCGTCGTCGGCCGGATTGTCCGGGATACCCGTTTCCAGAATCATCAAGCCTTTCTTCTGCTGGAAGTTGGTCTCGCGTCGGATGATGATCCATTTCTGGTCGAAGGAATCCACGAAAATGCGGCCGTAGGCTGTCGCAGTGGACAACAGTCCCTGCCCGATCTTGGGACCGAAGGACGACCAGGTCCCGTCGGCCATCCGCACGTGCAAGGGCCGGGAGGATGCCCGGGTCGTGACCCACAGATTCCCCTGGCCATCTTCATGGACACCTCCCACGACGACAAAGTCCGATGTGCCGCTTGCCGGCAACAGGGATGAATTGGTTGGTCCGTACAGCGTGACCGTTCCTTCTGCATCCACGTGGGCCACACCGCCACCTTCGGATCCTGCCCAGCCCGCACGGTCGCTGCCTGCGTGGATCTGTACGAAAGCCCCTTTCCCGGCCAATTCGGCAGTCCGGAAGGATGACCAGGTTGTCCATTCCCCTTCGGAATCCAACCGGTAGAAGCCCGTGCCGGGCTCGTTCATGCCGGCCAGCCAGACATCGCCTTCATCAGAGATCGATACGCGTGAAAACGTTCCGTCGGCCGGTCCCTGTGGCAGCCAGGTGGCATCCAGTGCCAACGCCCCGGCCGCAGGATCCGGAATACCCGTCCGGCCGATTCCGTTGGCATTGTCGGCTACCCAGATGGAGCCATCGGAAGACGCGTCCACCGCGACCGGAAAACCGAACTCGGCCACGCCGTGAGCGGATGCGGCGCCATTGGACCGGATGAAAATGACCGTGAAGGTGGCACTGCCGGTCAGGAATCCGGACCCTGCTTCCAGACGGGTCACGGGACGGTTGGTGATGCCGAGATTTGAAAACGAGCCAGATCCGGACCGCTCATACACGCCCACATCGGTCCCCACGAAGAGCACCCCATCGAGGACACCAAGCGACAGCGCAGGTACCGATTGGAATGTCGAGCCGACCGATTCGGTCTGCCAGGACGATGGGTCTTTCAGATTGCGTCCATCGAGCGGCGCCATGGCCACACCTTCATCGGTGGCAATCCAGACCGTCGGCTGCCCCAGGACCGAGGCATCCACCAGCACATCGTGCACCTCCTGACCTACCGGCATACTGCCAAACCGGTCAAACGAGTCCCTGACCTCATTCCGTATCGGGTCGAAAACGACCACACCGAACTGGGTGGCTACAAACAGGGAGTCCCCCACCACGCGGAGGCGATTGATGCCGCGGGAGGGGTACTGATCTGCCCGTGCAATGTCCCGGTAGGTCCGGATGGTGCCGTTGCCGGTATCAATCCTGTCCAGCAGCCCGTCGTCATAGCCCACCCACAGTTGACCTCGCCCGGGATCATCGTCCAATGCGGAGGCGCCCACATTGGAGAGCCCATCGACGACCGTCCACCTGGATACGTCTCCCAGTGTTGGATCCACGGAATACACTCCGCCCGTGGTTGCGACCCAGACCCGTGAACCGGACACCACCAGGTCGGTGGCTTCGCTGAACGAGGTATGGGCCACCCATTCATTGACCTGCCGGGCCTGGGCTGGCTTGCCAAGGACAGTACCCAGTACCAGGAGGAGCAGACAAAGCCAGAACGTGCGGTGCAGGCGGCTCATGCGAATGGTTTGCGGGCAGGGTGGAGCGGTTGGATGAGGGGACAACGCCAGGCCGGATCAATGGGTCCGAAGGGCATCGAGAAGGGCCGCTTTTGGTGTGAACCACCGTTCTCCCAGACGTTGTTCGCGGTGACCTTTCCGGGCGTGGTAGTCGGAGCCTCCCGTCATGAGCAACCCGAATCGTTCGGCCAGTGAAGCGTAGTAGCGCTCCAGCATCCGGTCGTGCGAGGGGTGGACGACTTCGATGGCATCGAGACCGGCATCGACCAACCTCAGAACAACCTGATGGGGGACGTGGTGTCCCGGATGCGCAAGCCCCATGATACCGCCCGCCTCATGGATGACCTCGATGGCCTCGGCACCGGCAGGAAGGGGTTTGGGCACGAAGGTGTCCGTTCCCGAAACCAGGAACTGGTCGAATGCCTCGTCCATGGAGTCCACGGGACCGTGTTCAATGAGCAGACGGGCAATATGGGGACGAGCCCATGATGTCCCTTCCGGTGCGTCGTTGAGTTCCACATGGCCAGGAAGATGCCCGCCGGACTTCAGCGCTGAAAGGAATTCCCGTGCCCGCTCATTCCGGCGTTCCTGCTGCAACGCCAAAAACTCTGTGAGTGCAGGATGATCCGGATCGAATCCGTACCCGAGCATGTGGACTTCCACACCGGCCTGACGGGCGCTGATCTCCACTCCAGGAATGCATGACAGACCCGCAGCATCGGCTGCTTTCCTGAATGCCGGCCACCCCAGCACGGTATCGTGATCTGTAAGGGACACCAGGTCGAGACCACCGTCCACTGCCTCTGCAATCAGCGCATCCGGGGCCAAACGGCCGTCAGATGCCGTCGAATGCATGTGGAGATCGGCCTTTTTATACGTCGGCACCGGCATGGGAGTGATGCACTGCTGAAACCCGAAAGCAGACAGATCGTAATCCGCCAACCGCCTGAACCCGACAGGCTCCTCCCCGTTCCGGTACCACCCGGCACTCTGATCGTCTTCCTGCGCCCGGCTTTCCATGCCCGACGAAACGCATCATTCCGAGCCGGCATCGCCGGAGCGTCCGCCCAGCGGAACCGCATCTTCCCCGGAGGGCATGACTCATCCGACAGAGGATGCCGCCACCCCGACGGACGCCGGCCTTGGCGCCCCAACCATTTCCCTTCGAGGCCTGATCCTGCCATTGGCGCTGGGCCTTGGTGTTCTCGGCATCATTGCGTGGTATACCTGGGACGAAGGTGCTTTTTCCCAGTTTGCCAACGCCGTGAACCCCTGGGTCATGTTGGCCGCTGCCGGCATGACCGTTGCGCGTGTCATTTTCGGCGGATGGCGCATCAGTTTCGTATCCAGGCACTCGCTCGGATTCAAGGCCGGTGTCCGCTGCCAGTTGATGTGGGATTTTGCCTCCAATATTTCGCCCAGCGTGGTCGGTGGAGCACCGCTCACCGCCTACTACATTTCCCGGGAGTCCCGTGTGACGTCCATGGAAACGAAAGCGTCCCGCAAAGGCCCCATCGCCATTGGAGATGCATCGGCCGTCATGACCTACGTCATGCTGTTGGACCAGGTCTGGTTTGCGCTCTCTGTGCCTGTCATCCTGGTGGCATCCTTCTACATGGACGTCATCCCGGTCGCCGCCGGGCGCGTGGGTCTCTGGACGGCCATGATCTACTTCGTGGGACTCATGGCCTACGCAGGCATCTTTGCCTATGCCACGCTCTTCCGTCCCGAGTTGCTTTCCCGTCTGGCGTCCGGACTCTTCAGCCTGCCCTTCCTGCGACGATTCAGAAGCGGGGTTCTGGGTGAGATGGAACAGTTCATCGCCCGGGCAGGAGTCCTCAGAAAGCAGAAAAGCGATTTCTTCCTGCGGGGCTTCCTGCTGACTTCCGGCACCTGGCTGGCGCGTTATTTCCTGGCCGTCCTGGTCATCTTGAGCTTTGTCCCGGATGTGGACACCGTGCTCCTGATCATGCGCTCCATTGCCCAGACCATCTCATCCCTTGTCATGCCCACCCCGGGCGGCGCTGGCGGAATCGAAGGGCTCTACGCGCTCTTTTTCGGGGATCTGCTGCCCAGCGCTGCCCTCATCGTGCCGTCGCTGATCATCTGGCGGATCCTGGGGTACTACGTATTCCTGGTGGTCGGCGTCACGATTTCGACCCGCCACCTGCAGCGAACGACCGGAACGCACTGAACGGAGTGATCTGGCCGGGCCGCAACCCAGCGTTGTGCTCATCCGCGGCCGTAATCGTCTTCCAGCCGCTCGATATCGTCTTCGTCGCAAACGCCCAATTGGGTCTCGATGATGATCAGGTTCTCATCGCCCGGGTTCTCGATGCGGTGGACGCCGCGCACCGGAATGAACACCTTGTCTCCCGGATTGACCTCGGTCACGGAGTCGTCCAGCGTGAACAGGCCGCTTCCGGCCACGATCACCCAGTGCTCGCTGCGCTGCTGATGACGCTGCAGGGACAGCCGCTGTCCCGGATGCACGATGATCCGCTTGACCCGGTAGCCCGGCTCATTCAGGTATTCTTCCCAACGCCCCCAAGGGCGATCGTCTGCGTCAATCCAGTTGCTCATGCGCGTGCGCGTTTCAGGCTGTTGCTGTGGCTGCTTCATCATCCGAGCTGCGACCAAAGAAGCGGTTCACGGCTATCAGGATGGCGATGCCGACGGGATAGGCAAGCCAGGGATTCATGCCGAATCCGGCGGGGATCGTTCCGATGATGATGGCCACGCAACCCACGGTCAGGGCGTACGGCAACTGCGTCCGCACGTGATCAATGTGGTCACATCCGGAAGCCATCGACGAAAGGATCGTGGTGTCCGAAATCGGGGAACAGTGATCCCCCCATACCGAGCCGGCCAGAATGCAGGAAATCGTTGAATACAGGATGTGGTAATCGCCGACAGCGGCTTCTCCATTGAGAACCATGACCGCCCACGCCAGCGGAATGACCAGCGGAAGCAGGATGCCCATCGTTCCCCACGAAGAACCGGTAGCGAATGCCGTCGCAGCGGCCAGCAGGAAAACCACAGCGGGCACGATGCCGGCTGGCAGTGCATCACCCAGGATGGAAACCAGGTACGGCGCTGTATGCAGATCTTCGGTGATGGCCGACAGCGCCCAGGCCAGGATCAGAATGATCATGGCGAACAGCATGCCTTTCAGGCCGGAATACCAGGACTCCACGATCTCACCGATGCTCATCAGGCGCTGACTGGCCGTCAGGACCACCGCGGCAAACACGCCAAGCAGGGAAGCCCACATGAGGGCGGTGTAGGAATCCGATGAGTTGATGATGGCCTGGATGCTGTCTCCTTCCCCGGTCACCAGCAATCCACCTACCACACCGAAAATGAGCACGGCTACGGGAATGAGCGCGTTGATGGCGCGGTACGGAATGCCTTCCTTCGGCATGCTCTCATCGCCGGAGGCTGCTTCATCGACCTGAGCCCCTTCACGCAGGACGGCCCCCGTCAGACGGGCGCGACGCTCGGCCTGCAGCATCGGACCGAAATCCCGTCCACTCCATGCCGTCAGGAAGACGAAGAAGATGGCCAGGATGGGATAGAAGGAATACGGAATCGAGGACAGGAAGAAGGCGTAGGCCGAGCCCTCAAGGCCATCGACCTTGGCGATGGCGCTGCCAATGAGTCCGACCTCGTACCCGATCCAGGTTGTGACCAGGGCAATACATGCCACGGGGGCTGCCGTGGAGTCCACGATGTAGGCCAGTTTCTCCCGGGAGATGCGCAGCTTGTCGGTGACGGGGCGCATCGTGTTGCCCACGACGAGCGAGTTGGCGTAGTCATCAAAGAAGATGGCCAGCCCCAGGGCGCTTGTGGCCAACTGCCCTCGTTTGGCGCTGCTGGCCCACTTCACGATGTGGTTGACCACGCCTTGCATCCCTCCGTTCTTGGAGATGATGCCCACCATCCCTCCGATCATCAGGGTGAACAGGATGATGGAAGCGTGACCAGCATCGGTGAATTCAGCGAGGACGTAGACCTGAAAGGCATTCAGGAGTCCCATGAACACGCCCTTGATGTTGAATCCGGCCACGGTGAAAGCGCCGATCCAGAGGCCCAGGAACAGGGCCGGAATGACCCGCTTGAAGGCCAGAGCCACGCCAATGGCCAGCAGGGGCGGCACGATGGCCCACCAACCGGCAATCGACCGGGTGGTCTCGACCAGATACGGCTGTCCGCTCCTGTAGAGTGTTATTTCCCTGTCTTTCCCGGTCCCATCAATCAGGAGATCGCGGGCAACCCAGCCTCCATCTCCGTCATTGGCATCATCGTCCCATTCGAATCCAGCCCGCTCTCCGGCAACGCCGGCCGTGTACGCCGAGATGTCGAGCGTGTCCGTTGTGGCCTGCGTGAATGTCACGGAAAACCCGATGCCATCCAGAACGACCTGCGGTACCGAGAACTCGGCTTCCCGCTCCTGGGCCTGGGCCGGCAGGGCAATGAACAGCAGCAAGGCCACGAGGGCCAGGGAATGGAAACGTTTCATGCGGGACTCAACTGGTTCCAAAAATGCGATCTCCGGCATCTCCGAGACCGGGTCGGATATAGGCATTGTCATCCAGTTCCCGATCGATGACGGCCGTGACCAACGGCACATCGGGGTGTTCATCATGGACGAAAGCGATTCCTTCAGGTGCCGACACCAGGGTGACGAGGATGATGGAACGGGCCCCCACCTTCTTCAGATGGGTGATGGCGCCAGCGGCACTCCCCCCCGTGGCCAGCATCGGGTCCACAACAAATACGAAGGACTCTTCGATGTGCGGCGGAACGCTCGAATAATAGTCCACAGGCTCGTGCGTCTGCTCATCCCGGTACATGCCCAGATGGCCGACACGCGCTTCGGGCAGGAAGCGGACAAATCCATCCACCATGCCGAGTCCTGCCCGCAGGATGGGCACCACGATGACCGATTCCGCTACTTCGTACCCGGTCGTTTCCTCGAGCGGCGTGTCGATCCGGATTTCCTTCATCCGGATGCCACGCAGGGCTTCGTAGGCCAGGATGGATGAGACGTCGCTGAGCGTGGACCGGAAAACGCCGTACGGCGTGTCGGCGCGCCTGAGCACGGTCAGATCCCGCTTCAGGATCGGATGTTCGATGACGTGGACGTGATCCATGTGGGATGTAAGCGTCGGGCCGGCAAATGTAACAGATTCGGTTACATTTGCCGGCCCTCAGCCTGCTAGACGTGTCCTTCAGACTCCCAGGGTTTCCGCTCGAAGTAGCTGTCGGTGATCTTCTTGAGGAGTCCCGAAAGCAGGATGAGCGAAATGACGTTCGGCAGCGTCACCAGTGACAGCGCCACGTCTCCAAGGTCCCAGATCGTGGTCACTGCAATGACCGCACCGAGGAAGTGGAAGATCAGGAAGACGAACTTGTATGGCAGGATGGCCTTCTTGCCCCAGAGGTAGTTCGCACAGCGATCTCCGTAGTAGCTCCAGGAGATGGCCGTGGACACGGCAAAGAGGAACACACAGGCAAGAACGACCCATTTCCCTAGCCAACCCAGTCCGATGGGCTCAAGACCCTGCTCGAAGCCGAGCGTGGTCAGCGGGGAACTGTTGCGGGCGGCATCACCATACAGCACGGCGTATTCCGTGCCGTCCTCGCTGACGGCATGCGGTCCGCGCTCCGAGTGATCCATGAAGATCGTACCGGAAAACGGTACCGTCTGGGCCTCATCCGTAAAGAAGGCGTCGACGGAAATGTCGTAGAAAGCGAACTGCGAGCCATTGTCCGTGGACGGGATACCTGCCGTCACACTGACCGTGGCCGGCTCGTCCGCGCCCTGGTGCATGCCGTCGGCATCGTACTCCACGAATGAGATATTGCCGTCGTTCAGGTCGATCGCGGTGGGCACCTTGGCCTCGAATACGCCCGTCGAGACGATGACCAGACCGGTCATGGTGCAGATGACGATCGTGTCGATGAACGGCTCGAGGAGGGCTACGACACCTTCCGATACCGGCTCGTCGGTCTTGGCTGCCGAGTGGGCGATGGGCGCTGAACCCTGCCCGGCCTCGTTCGAGAAGAGCCCTCGTTGAACTCCGTATTGCAACGTGAAGAGGAAAACACCCATCCCCGTTCCTGCCACACCGGCCGTCGGGTTGAAGGCTTCACTCACGATGGTGCCGAAGGCTGGAATCACATCCTGGAAATTCAGGACGAGTACCACGAGGGCGGCCGTGACATAAAGGGCTGCCATGACGGGTGCAAGAATCCCTGTCACGCGGCCGATGCGGGAAATACCCCCGATGATGACGGCGCCCACGATGGCAGCCGTGAACAGACCGGTAATCCAGGTGTCGATGCCGAAGTTGTCGGCCACCTGCGTGGCAATCGTGTTGGACTGGATGGCGTTGCCGGTGAAGAACGACGTGATCATGAGCATGAACGCGAAGAACATGGCAACCGGCTTCCAATTCCAGCCGAAGACTTCCTTGATACCGTTCTCGATGTAGTACATCGGACCACCGGCCACGGAGCCTTCCCATTTGGCGGCGCCATCCATATTGATGCGGTAGTGCTGCGCCAGCGTGACCTCGGAGAACTTGGTAGCCATACCCAGGAGGGCCGTGATCCACATCCAGAAGAGCGCGCCGGGGCCTCCCCAGTGGATGGCCAGGGCCACACCGGCAATGTTGCCCGTTCCTACCGTGGCGGAAAGCGCCGTGGTCAGGGCCTGGAAGTGGGATACGTCGCCGGGGGTATTGTCGTCATCATACTTCCCTGTCGTCACGGCAAAACCGTGGCCCAGCCTGCGAAGCTGGATGAATCCGAGGCGGATGGTCAGGAAGGCACCTGCGCCCAGAAGGCCAACGACGAGAATGGGCGAAAGGAAGCCGCCTACGATCCCGATAAAGTGCTCAAGGAGTTCCATGGAAGAGGGTATTGGTTCCGGTTATGGCGTGCGGTCCGGGGAATTCCGCGGACCGGCTCGTTCTGTTGCGGCCGAAGCGTGGAGGGTCCCGGGAGACCCATCGATCGGCAGCCATCAACCACGGACATGCCATGTCCAGCACATGGATTCTGACATCTCGCGGGTTTGGCCGACAGCACGATATGATTCAATCAGGCGGGGTATCAATCAATCCGGAAGGACCCTGGAAACGTGCTGGATCCTGCACAGCCGAATCGACCCCGACCGTGGGGACACTCCCCGAAAGGCCGTTTTAAATCGAATAGCGGCCAATATAACCCGATGATGATGCGCTAGCAAACCGGATTCCGGGGTCAAAATCAGGGCCGGCGAGACTGCCCACACGTCCTCCGTTCAGGAGGCCGGAAAGCAAGGCAGCGATTCAACCCTTCAGGCTGCCGGGATCCACTTCCACGATCTGCCGATTCATGACCGCCAGTGTGCGGGCAGGAAAACTGCGGACCAACCGGTAATCGTGCGTCGCCATGACCACCGTCATGCCGCTGCGATGCAATCCGATGAGCAGACGCTGGATCTCATCCGCGACAGTAGGATCCAGATTGCCCGTGGGCTCGTCCGCCAGGATGATCCACGGATCGTTGATGATGGCGCGGGCGATGACCACCCGCTGCTGCTCTCCCCCGCTCAGTTGATGCGGAAATTGCCGACGCTTGTGGGATAGTCCTACGCGCGACAGGACATGCAGCACCTTGCTCTTGACGGCTTTGCCACGATGACCGGTCACGTACTGGGCGAATGCCACGTTGTCGAATACGTCGCGATCCGGAAGCAACTGGAAATCCTGGAATACAATGCCCAGTGAACGCCGCAAGTACGGAATCTCGGCGGGCTTGATGGTGTCCGACCGAGCATCCGCCACCTGGACCGCACCGGTATCCGGTTTCTGGTCCATGTACAGCAGTTTCAACAGGGAACTCTTTCCACTTCCGGTAGGCCCGACCAGATAGACCAGTTCTCCCCGCTCGACCCGCAATGACACGTCCTTCAAGACCACCCGACGACGTTTCTCGGGCGTCTCATAGGAAACCGTCACGTTGGAGAGTTCAATCACGGGCGGGTAGGTCGGACATGAGGCAGCAATGGACGATCGAATATAGGATGTGCGCCCGCGAGGAGCGCAATGACAGGATCACGAAGCCGGGACCCGTATCACCCAGTGGATGCGTTCACTGTTTTCATGGGCCGGGTCGAGACTGAATCCGTCGAATGCATGCACCACTTCCAACCCGTGCCGCGCCAGCAGTCCGCGGACCTGCACCAGTGTCCACGCTCGTTGACGATGGACCTCCGTGAAACGCCCTTCGGGACCCTCGATTTCGAATTCGGTGGTATGGATGCCCAACTCCTCGTCGAAAAGACTCTTTCGATGGTAGCGGACATCGCCATCTTCCCCTTGGTCCTCGAAAAAGTCGGCATTGTTGATGGAGTTGTGGGGCGTACTCTGGTCGAAGAGGAACAGACTGCCCGGTTTTCCGGCCTTGCAGACACCATCGAACAACGCTCCCACCTGATCCGGATGCATGAGGTAGTTGAAACCGTCATACAGCAGTAACTGCAGATCGAAAGGTGTTCCGGTTGCCGTCCACGGCTGCCCGAAATCGATCCGCTCGAATCCCGTACGGTCGGACAATTTTCCGAGACGGGTCCTTGCAGCAGCAAGCATGTCGCCCGAACCATCCGTAATCGTCATCCGCCAGTCAGACTGCTCAAGCAACTCCTCGGTGAGGAGGCCTGTCCCTGCACCGAGTTCCAGCACGGTCCGAACCTCGTCCGGGTCGTCCGCCGCCTCATCAACCAGATGCAGGAGGTAGTCGGCCCACCCCTCATAATCCACATGAGCCATTACGGCGTCGTAAATGCCGGCCAGAACCGAGTACGGTTGCACGTTGCTCATGACGCCCCTCCTGCCTTTGTCCTGCGTCTTTCCGCTACCTCGGCCGCCAAGAGCAGCGCAGCCTTCAGGCTGGAAGCGTCGGCTCGACCCGATCCGGCTATATCGAAGCCTGTTCCGTGATCAGGTGATGTACGCACGATGGGCAGTCCGGCTGACATGTTTACGCCGCGACCGAACGAGAGCGCCTTGAAAGGGCCCAGTCCCTGGTCGTGGTACATGGCCACCACGCCATCCACCTCCTTCCAACGACCGCTCCCGAAGAAGCCGTCTGCAGGGAAAGGTCCGGAGAGTACAGCCGTTCCGGCAAGGCGGTTCATGGTGGGAATGATGATGTCCGCTTCTTCGCTGCCCAGAACACCTCCGTCTCCCGCGTGGGGATTGAGGCCCAGCACGGCTATACGCGGCGAGGCGATGCCGAAGTCCATTCGCAAGGACTCTGCCATCAGCCGGATGGTCCGGGTGACATTTTCCCCGGTGATGCGGGACGGAACATCTTTCAGGGGCACATGGGCGCTGACCAATCCCACCCGCAAACCGCCCGAAACCATCATCATCAGGACATCCTTTGCGCCCGTCTTCTCGGCAATGAATTCGGTATGGCCCGGCACGTCGAATCCGGCGCGCGCGATCACTTCCTTGGAGATCGGGCACGTGGTCATGGCATCGACGCGCCCGTCCAGACACAGCTGGATCGCGCGCGCCACACTGTCCATGGCCAGCTTCCCGGCCCGACGGTCCGCCCTGCCCGGAACCAACTCATAATCCGGATCCGCATCAACTGCTTCCATGCGGAATTCCGGCGCCTCCGCGCCACTACCCAAGACCGGCCCATTCTCGCCCAGATAGTGCTCAAGGACCTGCGGAGCCCCCACCGGAATCAATTCGATCCGATCGGTCAGGTCGGAGTCCATGAGGCAACGCGTCAGGATCTCGGGGCCGATGCCGTTGGGATCGCCCATGGACACGGCTATCCGCAGCCGGTCCGAAGCGCTCGGACGTGCATCACGTGCGGGATGCATTTCGCTTCCAGATAGCATGACAGCTGCTCGGCAATAGTGGTCCGGGACGCAATACCGATCCGGTTATCGCTTTTTCTCGGCGTAGTCCTGCAGGAATTGCACGATGAGGCGTACACCGAATCCGGTGCCGCCTACCTGACGGTAGCCCCGCGCCGCATCCAGGAAGGCCGGACCGGCGATATCCACGTGGATCCAGGGGTAATCCACGAAGTGCTCCAGGAACTTGGCAGCCGTAATGGATCCCGCTGCCCGTCCACCGACATTCTTGAGGTCGGCAACGGTGCTTTTGAGCTGATCGTTGTACTCGTCGAACATCGGCATCGGATGCACGCGGTCGCCGGATGCTTCACCGGCAGCGACCATGGCCGCCAGACGCTCTTCGGATCCTTTCTCGACATTTGTCATGGTGGCAGCGACGATCTCGCCAAGCGCCACGACGGCAGCGCCGGTCAACGTGGCAAAATCCATGACCAGTTCCGGATAGAACGACTGCGCGTAGGACAATGCGTCGGCCAGAATCATGCGCCCTTCGGCGTCCGTGTTCAGGACCTCGACCGTTTTGCCATTGTGCATTTTGACGACATCACCGGGCACATAGGCACGCTCGCCTGGACGGTTGTCCGTGGCAGGAATCAGCCCGATGACGTACAGGGGCAATTCGAGTTTGGCAATGGCCTCCATGGCGCCGATGACGGCGGCTGCGCCGGCCATGTCGGATTTCATGGAGTCCATGGAGCCCTTGGTCGGCTTCAGCGAAAGTCCACCCGTATCGTAAACCACGCCTTTCCCGACCAGGATGACCGGTCGGCTGTTGCGGGCGTGCTCCGGTTTCCATTCGAGAACGGAGAACGTCGGTGGATCCTGGCTTCCGCGATTCACTGCCAGGAGGCCACCCATGCCCTCCTCTTCTATGAGGTCCTTGTCCCAGACCGTCACTTCGTAGCCGGTCTTCTTGGCCGACTTCTCGATGGCCTTGGACAGCAGGATGGGGGTCTTCTCATCGGGAGACAGGTTGACCAGGTCCCGCGCTGACGCCACGGCTTCGGCCACGATGCGACCCCGATCGGCGCCGCGACGAACCTGTTTGTCCTGATCGGAAGTCTGGATGACCAGTCGCTGTGCCACAACGGCATCTTCCTGGCCTGTACGGTACCGGTCGAAACGGTAGGATCCCAGCATGAAGCCTTCAACGAGGGCCTGCGCGGCATCATCACCATCCAGATCCGTATCAGGCACGGAGATACCGACCGTCTCGGCCTTGACCTTCGCCGCGGAAGCCGCTCCTGCGGCGGCCGCGTTGCGCAGATCCTCAAGCGACGATTCGCCCATTTCCCCGATACCCACCAGCACGATACGCTTGGCCGTGCCGGAATCCGGGTACATGACAAGAACATCCCCGGGTTCGCCCTTGATATCGGTGCGCCCCCGTTCCACAGTCGACCCGAAGGCATCTACAAGCTCTTCCAGACCGTCAGCAACGTGCTCCGTAGCAACCGGCACGATAAGGACGTCCACGTCCAGTTCGGCCAGCGCGATGGTGGAAACTGATACTTTCATTGATTTCAGAAGGGAGGTTGGTTGGGTTCGCGAGGTGTGTGTGGATGTCGCAAACGGGTTTCATATGGTGGCGGACCGGAAATTCTGACGTGCCTCCGGCCCAAAGGCGGGTCAGCCCCCGCTCAGCATGGCCAGGTACTCGGCATCCTCGTCGGAAAGCTCCGCATCCGGATCCGATTTCTTGACGTCCAGATACTTGGGCGCTGTATTCAGGACATATTGCATCGTGTCTTCCAGGGATTCCCCGCGGAAGGCGCCGGAGGCGTTGCGATGCCCACCGCCGCCCATGCTCTGTGCCCACTTGTGGACTTCCCAGTCCCCTTTGGACCGGAAACTGATCTTCGTGCCCCTGGCCGTTTCCGTCATCAGCATGGCCACGCGGACGCCCTCGATACTGAGGAGCATATTGACGAAGCCGTCCGTTTCCTCGACGGGCGCTCCGGTGTCCTCCAGCATCTGACGCGACACGACCATCGTCCCGACCGTGCCATCGAAATAGAGCTGCTGCGTGGAGAGGACCGCCGCGAGGAGCTTCATGCCTTCCGGAGATTTGCGGTCATACACCATGGAGTGCATCCAGGCCGGATCCGTATCGGCGCGCTCCAGCAGGTCAGCCGTCATGCGATGCAGCATGGGAGAAACATTCGAGAACCGGAAGGAACCGGTATCGGTCATGATGGCCACATAGAGTGCCTGGGCCACTTCCGATGTGATTCCGGACAGATCCCAGCCTGCCATCAATTCGTAGATCAGTTCGCCCGTGGAGGACGCCGTCTCACGGCGATGGCTCATGTCGAACCAGTCCTCCGGGTCCGTGTGATGGTCGATCAGGATTTTCGTGCCATCGGATCCCTTGAGCTGGTTTCCCGGCGTCCCGAGTCGGTGCGCCGTGTTCGTATCCACGACCACGACAGCATCAGCCGTTTTTACGGCTTCCACGATCTCGACGGAATGATCGTACACCTTGACTTCCTTCGACCCGGGAAGCCACTCCATGTTGTAGGGCATCGGATCGGAGTTGATCATCCAGACGTCCTTGCCCTTCGCAGACAGGAAGGTGCCGAGCGCAATCTGGGAACCGATGGCATCCCCGTCCGGACGGGTGTGCGTGGAGATGACCACACGGTTGGCATTCTTGAGAACCTGGACGATATCGGCGACCATGTCGGAGCGGTGCTGCGATCAATGAGAACGATGGACGGCTGCCACGGTGTCCCGTCTGTTCGGGGACCCTGAAAATTCGATGGGCAGTCTGCATTCAACCCATCTCCCGCATCATTGTTCGGTCTCGGGGTGCGCCGAAATCCATTGAGGGATTGACAGCGACGGGCTTCTAGGGGTACAGCCTGTGCGTTTTCCACGCATCGCCGTCCGGCACGAAAATGATGCGATCGTGCAGGCGGAACGGCCTTCCCTGCCAGAATTCGATGCGGTTTGGAACCACGCGATACCCACCCCAGTGATCGGGAAGGGGTACTTCGCCATCCGGATACTTCGATTCGAAGTCCTTCACCCGTTGCTCGAGAGTGGACCGGGCATCGAGTTCTGAAGACTGATCCGATGCCCACGCGCCGATCTGGCTGCCTCGCGGACGGGAATGATAGTAGTCTGCGGATTCCTGTCGCGATACCCGCTCGACCCGACCCTCCACACGGACCTGGCGCTGCAGAATGGGCCAGTGGAAAAGCAGCGAGGCGTGCGGATTGGCGTCCAGTTCCGAGGCCTTGCGGCTCGTGTAATTGGTGTAGAAGACAAAACCATCCCGGTCCGCCTGCTTCAGGAGCACCATGCGTGCGGACGGTTTGCCTTCGGGCGAAGCGGTAGCCAGTGTCATGGCCTCCGGAAGGAACAGTCCTCCCTTCCTGGCCGCCTTGAACCAGGCATCAAACAGTTCGAAGGGGTCGGTTGCCTTGTCCGCATCGTGCATGCCGACAACAATGCCCGCTCCGGAGGTGATGAGTGCTCGAAGATTTTTCAGGATCCGCATGACACAGGGTTTTGATGCTTGGGCGGAAGTTGAACGACTTCAGAGAGCAGCCGGATTCCTGAGTTGACCGTGTTCAAGAATCATTTCCCGACCCGCCATGTCGGCAAACTCCCGGTTGTGGGTAACCACGATGAAAGTCTGACCCAGATCGCCACTGAGACGGATCAACTCCCGATGGAGCACCTCGGCCGTGTTTTCGTCCAGGTTGCCCGTGGGTTCATCAGCCAGAACAATGTCCGGCTCATTCATGAGGGCGCGGATGATGGCTACGCGCTGTTTCTCCCCTCCCGACAATTCGCCGGGTCGGTGTTCAGAACGCTCTGCCAGTCCGACCTGGGCGAGCAGGTCGCGGGCGCGACTGCGGGCTTCTTCCGGTCGCCTGCCCCCGACCAGCGCCGGCATCATCACGTTCTCCAGCGCCGTGAACTCCGGGAGCAGGTGATGGAACTGGAAAACGAATCCGATGCGCTTGTTGCGGAAGGCAGAGAGTGCCTCATCGTCATCGGAGAATACATCGGCGCCATCCACCACCACCCGTCCGCTGTCGGGACGATCGAGCGCGCCAAGGACATGCAGGAGGGTACTTTTTCCGCAGCCCGACTCCCCGGTAACGGCAACGAACTCTCCCCTGTTGACGGTCAGATCAAGGTGGTCCAGTACAGAGAGCGCTCCCCCGCCTGCCGTCGGGTAACTCTTGACCAGCGCATCGACAACCAGGATGGGATCAGTCTTCATCGCGACTGATGTCGTACTTGTTCATCTTGTTGTAGAGGTGGGAACGCTGAATCCCGATGGCCTCTGCGGTGCGCGAGATATTCCAGTCGTGCTGCGCCAGCTTGTGCTCGATGAACAATTTCTCCGCGCTGTCACGGAAATCGGAAAACTCCTCGAATCGGTCCAGAAGCCCGACAATGGGGTTGCCTGACGCTCCGCCCGGATGGACGTAGCGCTCGACATCGAGCTCCGTGATCTTGTCACCCTGGCTCAGGATGGTCAGGCGTTCGACCACGTTGTGCAGCTCACGCACATTGCCGCGCCAATCGAAGTTGCTGAGCGCCGTGAGGGCGTCGCGCGTGAAGGGCTTCGGTTCGAGGCCGTTGCGCCGCGCAATCCGCTCCGCAATGCTTTCGGTGATAACGGGCACGTCTCCGCGACGCTCCCTGAGCGGTGGTACGTGGATCAGGATGACCGAAAGGCGATGGTAGAGGTCCTCACGGAACTCGTTCTCCTCGATCTGGGCCAGCAGATCCTTGTTGGTGGCCGCTACGACCCGGACATCGACCGGAATGGAGCGGTCCCCTCCCACACGGGTGATCGTGTTTTCCTGCAGGGCGCGCAGCACCTTGGCTTGCGCAGAAAGGCTCATGTCCCCGATCTCGTCAAGGAACAGCGTGCCGCCGTGCGCCTGTTCGAACTTACCGATCCGCTGCTTGGTGGCGCCGGTGAAGCTGCCCTTTTCATGACCGAACAATTCCGATTCGATCAGTTCGGACGGAATGGCAGCGCAGTTGACCTCCACGACGGGTCCTTCATTGCGATGGCTCAGTCGGTGGATCCACTTGGCCACCAATTCCTTGCCGGTACCCGCCTCTCCGGTGATCAGGACGCGCGCTTCCGTCGGAGCCACGCGTTCGATGGTGTCCTTGATGGCACGGATGCCCGGACTCTCGCCGAGGATCGGGGTCAGTTCCCCCGACACCTTCTCGACAATGGTCTGCCTCATCCGCTTGTTTTCGGATTCGAGCTGACCACGATCCATCGCGTTCCGGATGGACAGCAGGAGCCGGTTCAGGTCCGGGGGCTTCTCCACGAAATCGAACGCCCCGAGCTTGGTGGCTTCGACCGCGGTCTCGATGGTGCCATGGCCGGAAATCATGACGACCGGCACGTCGATCTGCTCCTTGCCCATGGCCGCGAGCACTTCGAGGCCATCCACCTTGGGCATTTTCACGTCCAGAAGGACGACATCAAACCTGTCCTTGCGGAGCTTCTCAAGGGCGGCTTCGCCGTCCTCGGCCTCATCCACAGCATAGTCCTCGTATTCCAGTATCTCGCGCAGCGTCCGGCGGATGCTGGCTTCATCGTCGACAACAAGAATGACGGGAACGGCCATATGGTTGGGTCAGGTGGGTATCAGCTGGCAGCGCGGAGCTGGGACAGCTTGAATTCAACGGAACGGGCTGCCTGGGATTCCGGATAATCGTCCTGGATCATTTCCAGTGCGTCGATGGCATCATCGGTGTTGCCAGCCTGGGTGTAGGCGCGGGCAGCATTGGAGAGGTACATCGGGGACGTGATGTCGCTGGAAAACACGTTGGCCGCGCGCATGTACAGATCGCCGGCACGGCCATGATCTTCCTGGATCTCGTGGATGGCGGCTTCTCCGGCAAAGGCGGAAGCACCGATGTAGTCGTTGCCTTTGGAGTAGGACTCGAACATTTCGAGTGCGCGGTCCATGTCGCCCGTGCGGAAAAGTGCGTCTGCGGCGTAGAAACGGGCCAGGTTGCCTGAATTCGTTCCACCGTAGGAATCGACGATGTCAAGCAGGCCGAGATACGAGACGTTGCCATCGAGGGCTGCCTGCCAGGAGCCGGCCTCGTACATGCGAACGGCTTCTGCCATTTCCGAGAGGGCCTGCTCATTGCGGTTGCCCTGGTACCAGTTCCAGGCCAGGACCAGGACGACGACGGCAATGATACCCGCGGCAACGCCGATGACAGCCTGGCGGTTGTTTTCCAGGATGTTGAGGGCCCGGGCGTACATCGTGACGACGGTGTCCTCGCGCAATTCCTGGCGGCGGGAGACTTTACGGGTAGGATTGAGAGTTGACATGTGATCCGTAAACGGGTTGGTCGGCGCGGGTGCTGCAGACAGCGTCAAACAGCGTGGCGCAGGCCGGTGAAGTGGTTTTTCGCAAAGACGCGCAAAATACCCCCTGCGTGGGCGGGGAGCAACGAATGCACGGGGATCCGCACATGTTTCCCCATTTTTTGAAATAGGGCGCACCCTTGTCCGGCAGCACCTTTCCCACAGCGGGGATTCGAAACCCATACCGCGGTCGAAATCTCTTCCGGAACCGCTTTCTTAACCGCTTTTTGGTAGGTGAACGGTGCAAATACTGTTTCCGGTAGCGAGATTGCCATCAGCAATGAATGTCTCTCCATTTATCCCAACGCAGGTATTCTCATGGCTATTCGACTCGGAATCAACGGATTTGGTCGCATCGGTCGCCTTGTCTTCCGCGCCATTGCTGAGCGCAATGACGACTCCTTCGAAGTGGTAGGTCTCAACGACCTCACGGATGCTCGTACGCTGGCCCACCTCCTGAAATATGACTCCGTGCACGGCAAATTCCCGGGAGATGTCGAAGCCGCCGACGGCGCCATCATCGTCAACGGAAATCGCATTCCCGTCTTTTCCGAGCGTAATCCGGAAGACCTGCCCTGGGGCGATCTGAACACGGACGTCGTGGTCGAATCCACCGGCATCTTCCGTACCCGTGAAAAAGCCGGTCTGCACCTGAAAGCGGGTGCCAAGAAAGTGGTCATCTCCGCACCGGCCTCCGGCGAAGTGGATGCCACGGTGGTCCTCGGTGTCAATGATGACATCCTGACCGGCGAAGAAAAAGTCCTCTCCAATGCATCGTGCACGACGAACTGCCTGGCCCCGATGGTCAAGGTCCTTGACGACGCCCTGGGCGTCAAGAAAGGCATGATGACGACGGTCCACGCCTACACGGGCGACCAGAACATGGTTGACGCACCGCACAAGGATCTTCGTCGCTCCCGCGCTGCTGCCGTCTCCATCATTCCGACCACCACCGGTGCGGCCAAGGCCGTCGGTCTGGTCCTGCCCCACCTGAACGGCGCACTGGATGGCTTTGCGCTCCGCGTTCCGACCCCGGATGGCTCCCTAACGGACCTGACGGTCGAGGTCGACAAGGAAACGACAGCCGAGGAAGTGAATGCCCTGTTCAAGGCCGCCGCAGAAGGTCCCATGAAAGGCATCCTCGAGTACTCGGAAGAACCGCTGGTCTCCATCGACATCGTCCACAACCCCCACTCGAACATCTTCGACGGTCAGTCCACGATGGTCATGGGCAACATGGTCAAGGTCGTGGGTTGGTACGACAACGAATGGGGCTACTCCAACCGTACGGTGGACCTGGTCAAGCGCCTGTTCTCCTGATTGACAGGTTTCCCTGATGTTTCGGGCCCTCCTGGTGAGCCAGGAGGGCCCTTCCGAACAGCGGCCAAATCCGACATGAAGCAACTGACCGACCTGGACCTTCGCGGCAAGCGGGTCCTCATCCGCGTGGATTTCAACGTGCCACTCTCCACGGCGCAGGACGGTACCCGCTCCGTGGATGACGATACCCGCATCCGGGCTGCCCTCCCGACCATCCAGCACGTGACGGGGCAGGGCGGCATTGCCATTCTGGTCAGCCATCTCGGCCGGCCGAAAGGCGAGGTGAAGCCGGAATTCTCCATGGCCCCGGTCGGACGGCACCTGTCCCTGCTCACCGGCCTGCCGGTTGTCATGGCCCCGGCTGTGGTCGGGGATGATGTGGCGGAGATCGTACGTTCCGTGGCACCCGGGGAAGTCCTGCTGCTGGAAAATGTGCGTTTCGAGCCCGGAGAGACCACGAACGATCCGGAGTTGGCCCGCCAGCTGGCATCGCTGGCCGATGTCTATGTGAACGACGCCTTCGGAACGGCGCACCGGGCGCATGCTTCCACCGAAGGAGTGGCCCACCTCGTCAGTGAAAAGGCTCCCGGATTCCTGATGCAGCGCGAGCTCGATACGCTCGGCAAATTGATCGGCAGTCCCGTCAAGCCCTTTGTGGCCATCGTGGGCGGCGCCAAGGTCTCCGACAAGATCGGCATCATATCCCAGCTTCTGGACAAGGCGGATCATCTGCTTATCGGAGGCGCCATGGCGTACACGTTCCTGCGCGCCCAGGGCCAGGAAACGGGTACATCCATGGTGGAAGAAGACCGCATCGATCTTGCACGTGAGCTGCTGGACAAGGCCGGTGGTCGCATCCATCTGCCCACGGACCACATCTGCGCGACGGCTTTCGACAACGATGCCCCGCAGCAGGTCGTGTCCGGATCCATGCCCGATGGAGTGATGGGGCTGGACATCGGTCCGGAGACCATCAAGGCCTACGCCGATACCATTTCAACAGCCCTCACCGTGGTCTGGAACGGCCCCATGGGCGTATTCGAAATGCCGAATTTCGCCCGCGGCACGAACGCAGTCGCTGAAGCCGTGGTGGTCGCCACGGATAACGGGGCATTCACAGTGGTTGGCGGCGGCGACTCGGTGGCGGCCATCGTGAGCGCCGGCATGGCCGACCGGGTATCGCACGTATCCACGGGCGGTGGCGCCATGCTGGAACTGCTCGAAGGCAAGGAATTGCCGGGTGTCAAGGCACTGGCGAGCTGAGGCCAGCCGGACGCGGACCGCATCCAATAGGTGCTCGATCCGTAGTTTGCGGCGTGTCCTCCCCTGTCATTGACATATCCGCCCTGCACAAGACGTATTCCTCCGGAATCCGGCGGCGGCGTGTTGAAGCCTTGCGCGGCGTGGACCTGGTGGTCTCTCCGGGAGAGGTTCTGGGCATCCTTGGTCCCAATGGCGCGGGCAAGACCACCCTGCTCAAAGTCCTGCTCGGCATTGTCCGGCCCACCAGCGGCGAGGCCCGGTTGTTCGGCCAGCCGGCCGGGGATCCTTCCGCCCGCCAGCGTCTGGGATACCTGCCCGAAAATCATCGCTTTCCGACCTACCTGACCGCACGGCAGACGCTGGATATCTACGGCCGGCTGGCCGGCCTCCCGGATGCCGATCGGCGCGTGCGCATTCCGTCCCTCCTTGAGCAGGTCGGGTTGGTATCCTGGGAAGACACCCGTGTCGGCAAGTTTTCCAAGGGGATGATGCAACGGTTGGGCTTGGCGCAGGCCCTCATGAACACCCCCGAGATTGTGGTACTGGACGAACCCACAGACGGCGTGGACCCCGTCGGTCGGCGCGACATCCGGGATCGACTACGCTCGCTGAAACGGGCAGGCACGACGGTCGTCATCAACTCGCACCTGCTCTCGGAAATCGAACTGGTCTGCGACCGTGTCCTCATCATGAACAAGGGGCGCATCATCCGCAGCGGCACCGTGGACGAGGTTGCCCGTCAAGGCACTGGATGGCGGGTCGAAGTGGATCAACTGCCGGAAGCCTTTGACCCGACTGCTTTGCAGGCACGTCTGGAAGAGTCCGGTCGCACCCTCGTCGTCGACAGCGGCCAACCAGCCACCTTGAACGCCTTGATTGACGCTCTGCGCACCTCCGGCGTCCAGATTCTGGGTGTGGAACGGCACCGGGCCTCGCTCGAGGCCGGGTTCATCGACCTCATCACATCCGGGGAAGAATCCGGGGAAGAATCGTCTCGAGAGGAAGCACCATGAGTCGATCTCCCGGCATGACCACCCTTTCCGGCTCCCTCCTGCTCACGTTCCGCGAACTGTGGGCCATGCGCCTGACGCAGGCCATGCTGGCCGTGGCCACCCTCGCCTGGCTGCTGCTCTCGTTTGCCATGAACATGGACGTTGTGGAAGGCTCCCTGACCGCGCTCCGCATCTTCGGCTTCGAATCCACTCCGACCGAAGGGCACTGGGACGAAGCCGCCGGAGAATATGTCAGCCAGGCCGTCAGTCTGGACAATTTCCTGATCGGCATCAACACTTTCGTTTTCGGTGCGGCGTACTTCCTGGGTACGCTGCTGGGACTCTTTGCCACCATGCCCCTGGTCAACGGATTCCTGGAGCAGGGACGCGTGGACCTGCTTCTTTCCAAGCCGCTTTCCCGCTCCCGCTTGTTGTTCGGGCACCTGACCGGCGTGTGGATTACCGTCTTCCTTCTGGCCACGTATCTGGTGGGTGGCGTATGGCTGACGTTGTCCCTCAAAACCGGCGTCTGGATGCCGCACTTCCTGGTGGCCATCCCGATCATCACGCTGATGTTTGCCGTGATGTATTCGGTCATACTGACCATCTCCATAGGGTCCCGATCTCCCGGCCTGGGGCTGGTTGTCACCTACGGCCTGATCTTCTTCTCGATCATCCTGGCTTCGCACGAACAGCTGGTGCCTGTGCTGTCCGGCACTTCGGCCGCGCTGTTCATGACGATCTACCACATCCTGCCCAATTTTGCGGAGGTCGTTCTGGTGCAGACGCAACTCGTTGAGGAGGCTGCCGTAATCTCGTGGTATCCGCTTGTTTCCTCCCTCCTATTCGGTTTCGTGACCTATGGCATCGGATTTTTCTGGTTCTCACGACGCGACTTCTGACAGCCCGCTCCTGAAGGCCCCTGCCTCCTATGGACGGACGCACGTGCATCGGGCACGGCGCGCCCTGGGGTTGGCCTTCTTTGCATGTGCCGCACTCATCCTGACCCTGACCGGTTGCGACTCCGAAGCCATGCTGGCGGCGGACTCTTCCGATCGGGACACGGCCCTTCGCATCCTTCAGGTCGATTCCCGCATGCTGGCCTTTGCCGATGTAGAGAATCAATTGGCAACAAGCCGTCGCATGCTGGGCGACAATGAGGAATTCGAAGCCATGATGGACGAAGTCATGGCTCGCGTCGAGAAAATGACCGGGGTCCGGATGGAAGAAGACCTCCACAGCGTCTACGTGGGTCTCAGTGATTTCGGAGACGATCCTCGTGGAGGCGTTGTGGCGTTCGTCGATTTCGACCAGGACGCCCTCTCCCGGCAGGCAGCAGACACCGAGGGTGTTGTGCGCCTTGATACCAACTGGCCTGTGGACGCCTACACCGTTGAGGGACGGGACCGTGGAGCCTCGGTGGCCTTTGCCGAAGGATCCCTGATCCTGTTCGCTTCCGATGCGCGGGTCCTGACGGGTATGCTGGACAGGGCTTATGGAGAGAGTTCTGCCGTCACCATGGACCCCCTGCTTGCCACGGTGGCCGACAGGAACACCTGGTTTGTAGCGCGGGATGCAGGTCGTCTGATGAATGAACTGCCCGCTTCCGGGGGATCCCCTGAAATGGCGATGATCCGCCCGCTCCTGGCCGGAATTCAGGACGTTGCCTTCGGAATGGACCAGGACGGCGAGCGCATGTCTTCGGAATTCCTCATCCGCCCGAACGACAACGTCACGGTGGATGACTACGAAAGCCTGCTCAGTGGCGTGCGTGCCATGCTGCGGCTTCAGTTCAGGGACTTCGACGTGGCCTCGGACATGATCGATCGCATTGACATCGATGCCGAAGACGAATGGGTCTCGTTGTCGATGGACGTCAACCGGGAAGAGATGGAGCGACTGGAAGAAGAACTCCGTGAAGAAATGCGCGCGCGGTTCGACTGAGCAAGCGAACGTACTGACGGGTATTGGGCATCGCAGCCTTCCTTCCTAGATTCAGGTTCTCAGGCTTCCGTCGAGCGCGGTCGCCTGTCCGGGCCGGTCCAGCGCCGGCTTTGCTCCCTGCATCATAGGACCCAATCGACTGCATCATGGTGTACACCCATCTGTCGGAGGTCTCCTTCGGGACCCGCGACCTGGACGACATGCCTCCGGCTGACCGGATGGTCATGACCACTCCGGATCATTTCGAAATCCTCTATGTGATCAACCCCCACATGGCCGGCAACGTTGGCGCCGTGGACAAGGGTGTGGCACGGCAACAGTGGGATGATCTGAAAGCGGCCTTCGAATCATGCCATGTACCGGTCGAGGTCGTAGACGGCATGCCCGGTCAGCCCGACATGGTCTTCTGTGCCAACCAGACGCTGCCGTTCCTCCGAAAGGACGGCAGGAAGGGCGTGGTGCTCAGCAAAATGTATGCTCCCCAGCGCGCCGGCGAAGTCAAACATTTCGAGGCCTGGTTTGCTGAAAAGGGATGGGACATCGTGGATGACATCTTCCACGGAGACATCGAATTCGAAGGGATGGGTGATGCCATCTGGCATCGCGGCAAGCGCCTTTTGTGGGGCGGCCATGGCTTCCGTACCGATCGGTCCATCTACGACCTGATCAGCAGGAAACTGGAAACACCGGTCATCGCCCTGCAACTGGATGATCCGGAATTCTACCATCTGGACACCTGCTTCTGCGTCCTGGATGAGGAAACCGTCCTCATCTATTCCCCTGCCTTCACACCCGAGGGACTGGATCTCATCCGTCACTTCTTCCCGCGTGTCATCGGCGCGCCCGAGCGCGAGGCCCGGGACCTGTTTGCCTGCAATGCGCACTGCCCCGACGGCAAGCATGTCGTCATCCAGCGCGGATGCACGACGACCAAGGCCGCCCTCGAAGGGCTCGGGTTCACCGTCATTGAGGTCGACACGGACGAATACCTCAAGTCGGGCGGGTCCGTGTTCTGCATGAAGTTGATGACCTGGTAACACGTCACGTCGTCAGACAGCTAGACGCGCCGGGCAGTGCCCCCGACCCCGTCATCAACGCAGGGTCAACTTGGTCGAGAAAAACAGGTGCCTGGTGGCTGCAGGAAAGAACTGCGGCCCGGTCACCGACACATTGCCGTAGGTCAGCACCCGATCGTCCAGGATGTTGTTGACATCGACGCCGATCTCCAGTCGGTGACGACCTTCCATCCGCCAGCGCACACCCCCGTCCAGGAGGAAAAAGGCATCCGCCACGAGGTTGTCATCCTTTGCTCCTGCGGCATCACGACCGTTGCCGTTGTCGATGTACTGCTCGCCGACCCACGAACCCATCAGGGCAATGGACAGTGGACCACGACGCCAATCCAGTCCGATGTTGCCGCTGCGCGACGGGAATCCCGCGATGGCATTGCCAGCGCGGTCGACAGGCTCCACGCCCGCTGCCGTGGGCACGAACTCGCTGAATTCGATGAACCGGTTTCGGGAGAATGTGGCATTGCCCGAAACGACGAGACCTGTCAGGGGCTGCCACTCCCCATCCAGTTCCACACCGGTATGAAGGGTCTGGTCGGCGTTCCCCGTGCGCGGCACGCCGTATTGATCCAAGCCGCCACTGGGCACGATTTCGTCCCTGAACTCCATCCAGAATCCGCCCACGACCAACCTCCAGGTGTCCCGGTTCAAGCGCAGTCCGGTTTCCAGATCCACCAGGTGCTCGGCTGATACCAACGGATTATCCGTGTCGGGATTGCCATCGGTGTCGGTTTCGAACCGCGGTACGAAGCCGTTCCCGGCTTCTTCTCCGTCGTACAGCGTCTTCATCCGGGGCTCGCGACTGGCCACGGCTACGGACGCAAAGGCGCTGACGGGCTGCTCGGGCCGCCACGTCACCCCGACGCGCGGATTGAAGAAAACCCAGGGCTTGGAGAACGAGGTCCCGAAGAAGGCCTCATCGTGGACACGATACTGCCGCCAGGTAGCCTGGAACTCCCCCTGCACCGCCCAACGGTCCTCCCACCGGCGAAGATGCGAACCGTAGATGGAGGCAATGGCTTTCTCTCCCCGGAAGGAGTACACGCGAGCGTCCGCTTCCGAACCCACGATGCCGGAGGGCAGAGTGTTCGACTCCTGGATCCGTCCCCAACGCAGGCTGCGATGCAGGCGCGCCTCAGCCCCGAGCGTCGTGGTCTGGCCTTCCGAGCGCCACGTGAGGCGCGGCATCCAGCCAACCTGCCACTGGTCGAGATAGGCGCGGAAAAGTACCGAAACGTCTGGCCGGCTGATGAAAAGCGGCAGCGACTCCTGACCGGGGGCGACGATGCCTGCTGGAAGTCTCAGGTAGTCGGCGCTGCGGAACGTACCGCCGAAGTCGAAATACCCCTCGCCCTTGATCCAGAACAGACTCTGATTGAACGACAGGCCATCGCGCACATCCCATTCGTGATGCAGCTCGACGTGCGGCTGGTGGAAGTCCTCGACGTCCCGATCGAAAGCTGAATAGTTGTACTTCCGATCGATGGTCCCACCGAATCCATCATCAATCGTGCGCGTGTTGGCCGCCTTGGGAATGCCCGAATACGCCAGGCCATCGCGCTGAGGCCCTCCGTAGGCTTGCAGCGTAAGCGAGCTGCGATCCCCGTAGCGGGTGACCCCGGCAAAGAATCGCCAGAACTCCGTCCACGACCAGTCCCGATACCCGTCCGACTCCAGTCGGCTGAGGCGTCCAAAGGCAATCCATCGACCGGACAGCAGGCCTGAGTTGACCTCGGCCGTGTAGCGTCGCGTTCCGAAAGCGCCCGCGCCTACATGCACCGTGGCGTGGAAGTCCGGCCGATAGGGCATCGCCCGGATGTTGATGGCGCCCCCGATGGCGGTCGGACCGTAGACCGAGCTGCCGGCGCCGCGCTGGATCTGGATGTCCTGCACGGCTCCCTGGATATCGAAGAAGTTGATCCAGAAGACATTGAACTCCTCCGGGTCGTTCTGCGGAATGCCGTTGATGGCCACAGCCAGTCGCCGCTGCCCGAAACCACGCATGCGCAGGGTGGAATATCCGATGGCGTTCCCGTTCTCGGAGGACCAGGTGATGGCGGGTTGGCGGGCCAGGTGGACGGGCAGATCCTTCATGTCAGGCTGCCGCTCCAGTTCTTCCCGGGAAATATTGGTAATCGTTACCGGCGACAAGCCCTCCCGGGCCCGTCCGGCGCTGACCACCACTTCGCCCTGCGCCATCACGCCCGATCGCATCCGGATGGTCAGATCCTGATCGGTATCGGTCATGGTCACGTCCAGCATGCGCGACCCGAAAGCCACATGGGAAACATGCAGGTCGTATCGCCCGGCACCCGTGTCTCCCAACGAAAAACGGCCTTCTTCATCCGTGACCGCACTGGCCCTGGGCTGCGCGGAACCCGATACGAAGAGTTGCAGGGTGGCTCCAGGAATACCTTCGCCAGATTCGTCCACGACCGTGCCGGAAAGACGGCCAAGGTCGACAACATGGTCTGATGGTGTGGCGTCTGCCGGTTGAAGGAGACACGCGAAAAGAAGGCATACAACCGGGAAAAAACGGTTCGACATGACGAGACTGGATGTGGTTCGGGTGATGGGCTGCGCCCTGAAAAGGCGCAAACCAGTCTTCGTCGGAAGTACCCCGCACGCTGAGGCGGGCGACGCGCGCGGCGTCCGTTTCCCTACGCCGGCATTACCCGGACAGGTTCAAGGGGTATGATCTCAGCCACGAGGGCACCCCCAACGATGGACTCAATATACGGACTACGACAGGTCTGCCGTTTCTCGTATCAATCTTCTTTGCGAGCGAGCCAGCGATTCCAGCTGAACACCCCGACAAACGCCATCAGAAAGGCGATGAAGCTCATGGCGCCGTTGCTCCAGGCAATGCTGGCCTGGGTACGGCCAATCTGTGTGATGACCACTTCCTGCCCCCCTCCGGGCAATACCGTCACTTCGAGCGACTCGGCCTCGACCCGATGTCCGATGGAGTACGGCAGCGCCATCCTGTTCCGTTCGAAGGAAGTCCCGTCCGGCATGTGCACCAACAGATCCAACTCGACATGGGTGACGTCCTTGCGGTCGGATCGTTCGTAGCGGGTCACCTCTGCCATCGCCTGCTGACCTTCATCGAGGGTGCGGCCAAGATTTACGGCCGTGACTACCTGGTGGACGGTCAGGAGCAGCAGGACAGCCGGAAGGATCCAGGCAACGCGTGCAACAGTGTTGGAAGACATGGTGGAAGTTCGCTGATGGTCGGATCAACAGGTGCAACCTCAGGTCTGCGCGGCGGATTCGGACAGGCGATGAAGAAGCCGCCAATCCCGGCCATCGGGACCTGTCGATCCATCGTTCAGGCCAGGAACAGATAGGGTTTCCAGGTATGCTCCAGCGAGCCCACGAAATCCCGGATGTACATGACGTAGCTGGGCCGGAACGGCGCACGCGCCAATGTCATGCCTGCTTCCTCGGGCGTGTTGTTGCCCTTGCGATTATTGCAGGGGACGCACGCCGCCACCAGGTTCGTCCAGGTATCCTTTCCTCCCCGGGATCGGGGCATCACGTGGTCGATGGTGATACGGTCAGGGGATCCGCAGTACTGGCATCGATTGCCATCCCGCCGGATGACATTCTTCCGGGTCAACAATACCCGCTTGTAGGGCACCCTGACATAGGCTTTCAGGCGCACGATGCTGGGCCACGGCACGCGCCGACTGGGACTGCGGACAAACCGGGCGCTTTCGGCTTCTATGAGTTCCGCTTTCTGGAGCAGCAGCAGGATGATGGCACGCTGGACACTCGTGATGGTCAGCGCCTGATAATCCTGGTTCAGCACCAGAACGTGGCCGGACAGGGCGGCCGAGGTGCCGGACTCCATGGCAGGAGCCTCGGCCAGCAGGGCTTCAACGGACATGGTGACCTCCCTGAATGAAGGACCACGTCGGGGACGCGGGGATCGGATCAGGATCTCGGAAGATGGTACCTCGTCTGGATTCGCGGCTTCCGGTTCGGCGAACGCCCGGCCTTCGCGGGCCGTCAGGTGCGCTCCGTCACCGTTTGCCTTGTTGCAATAACGGGTATCGAGATGCTTCCCGGACATCTCGCTTCCAATAACGCAAATTCAATCCACTCAGAAAAGGCCTCTCGTCGCACCCGCCGGCCGGGATAACGGTTATTTAACCTTGATACGCTGCCCGACGGAAAGGAAAGCGCCCTCAGGTTCTGCCACGGCGTTCATGCCGACCATCACTTTCCCATCGCGGACCCGATACGTGGCCAGCGTGGCCGTCGGTTCCTTCGAACGTTCTCCTGTTTCCTGATCGGTGGTGATGACGACGCAGCGTGCGCACGGCTTCACCAGTTCGAGACGGACATCGTCTGTCTCCAGAACGGTCCACCCATCCTCAGCCCAGGCTTCGGAACCGCCGACGATCACATTGGCCCGGAAGCGGCGAATCGGGACAGGCGATTCGAGGCGTCCGTTCAGTTCGGCAATCGAAGCCGAGCCCAGGACCAGGATCGGAAAACCGTCCGCGAAGCTGACGCGGTGTCCGCGAGGAGCGTGATCCGGATCTGCGAAGCGGTTGGCATCGTCGGGCATCCAGACCAGACGTACCTCCTCTCGCAACACACCCGAAAACCAGGCATCGGCCTCCTCGCTTACCGCTGCGGCTCCCACCGCATCATCCCAGATGGTCACGGTGGGCCGCTCCGCCTGCCGGGCAGAAGGATCCAGCGGCACCCGGATGGAACCATGATCGGAATGGCTGATGACAAGCCTTCTTACAGCCTCCACGGCCTCATCGATCCCCACCTCGAAATGGGTCAGTTCAGGGTGTTTCCGCTGGGACATGAACCGCCCGGTGGCATCGACCAGCATGAACCGTCGATCGTCCCGCAGGCCGAAGGGAGTGATCTGCGCCCGGTCCACATCCAGGCCGCGAAGGCCCTTGACCGGATGGATGCTCAGTCGCTCGATGTAAACGGTGTCGGACATGGGTCAGCGCTGCGGAAAGTCATCCATGGCCGCATCCATGGAACGGACAGCGTCCAGGATGTAACCCGCTGCCGACACGAAGAATTCCGGCGTGATGTCGGAAAAATCATCGGCCGGGTTGTGGTATCCGGCGTGGTCCTCGACCCCGAAATACACGAATGGAACGCCTTCCGCGTGGAATGGCGCATGATCGGACGCATTCGTCCAGTCGTCCGAACCCGTCCCCGGTTCGTCGTGGCCGAACATAAGGGTCAGCCCCTCCGGAGACTCAACTGATTCAAGAACGGGACGGAGGAAGGGGTAGTGACGCGTCCCCGAAGCGTAGAGCTCTCCGGCATCGCTGCGGCTGACCATGTCCAGGTTGATGTTCAGACCGACGTCCCATCTGTCAAAACAGTCCGAGGCCACGAAGTATCGCGCCCCCCTCAGACCCATTTCCTCGGCATCCACAGCCGCCAGAACCAGATTGTGCTCGAGAGGCGCCTCCTTCAGAACCCGGGCCACTTCAAGCAATGTGGCCGTTCCGGACGCATTGTCGTCCGCTCCATTGAAAACGTCCGTGCCGCGTTGTCCCAGATGATCAAAGTGGGCACTGAGGACGATGGTGCCTGTTGATCCGGATGTGCCCGGAATGACAGCAATGAGGTTGGTGGCATCCACAGGGCCGCTGCGGGCCTCGAATGAGAAGGGCTGCCGAAGGTTGTCTCCACAAGCGGGCTGGAGGTGCATGTCCGCCATCTGCGACTCGACGTACTGCAGGGCCATCCGGCCGCCGTCCGTTCCGGCACGGCGGCCCATGTAGGCGTCCGATGCCAGCGTTTCGACGTGCGAAAGAAGCCGGGTGGCATCGATTCCCGAGGCGGCGGGAGGCGCTTCGGCGGGTACCTGTGCAGCAGGCTGACACGCTGTCAGCGACGCGATGAGAAGGACGAGGCAGGCAGCCTGAATCCTGGAGCCACGATGTTTCATCTGAAAAGGGCTGAAGTCGGAAGTGCGATGAACAGCCAAAGGTAGGATCGGAATGAATCGTGCGCTTTCGAATACCGACCTACGGTCCCCCTTTCGTAGGTTGTTCACGACGCATCACTCGGCACTCCACGCTCCTGAACATTCATGTCCCCTACCGCGGCATCAACGTCGGCGGCGGCCGTCGCCCTCGAGACCACCGTCCTGTCCCACGGGCTTCCGTTTCCTGCCAATCGGGATCTGGCCCACGCAGTAGAGGATATCGTTCGGTCGCACGGTGCAGATCCGTGCACCATCGGCATTGTGGACGGTCGTGTACGGACCGGGTGTTCACCGCAGGAGATTGAACGGTTCTGCACAGGGGACGACATCGACAAGGTCAGCCTGCGCAACCTCCCGGTTGTTCTGGCTCGCGGTCGCACCGGGGCAACCACCGTGGCTACGACCATCCGGTTGGCCCACGATGCCGGTATCCACGTCATGGCCACGGGTGGCATCGGTGGTGTGCATCAGGATGCGGATGGTGCTCCCACGACGGATGAGAGTGCAGACCTGACGGAACTGGGGCGATGCCCGGTGACTGTTGTCTGTGCGGGCCCCAAGGCCATCCTTCACCTGGCAGCCACGCGGGAACGCCTCGAAACGCTGGGAATCACCGTGGTAGGCTGGCAAACCGACACGATGCCGGCTTTCTATTGCGGTGAATCCATTCATCCGGTAGACGTCCGTTGCGACACTATGGATGAGGTGGCGGCCATCGTACGCGCCAGGGATGCGCAGCGCCTGCCTGCGGCCATCCTGCTAACGGTACCGCTTGCACCAGAGGCGTCGCTTTCCTTCCATCGCGTGTCGGACATCGTGGCCGATGCTCTCCAGACGGAAGCGGCCAGGAATCTGAAACCACCCCAGGTCACTCCGTATCTGCTTTCAGCCGTCCGCAATGAACTGGGGGATCAGGCCTTGACCGCGAATGTCGACCTCCTCAAACAGAACGCGGATATCGCGGCCCGTCTGGCCATTGCCTTGGCTGGATAGTAGCCAGCGTGTCCGACAGGCGCACTACCCCAGTTTTCCCTTCAACCCACTCGTCGCCCTGGAATCCAACAGGTTGGTCTGGAAAGAGCGGACGCGTCGGCTTCGTGTCTCGAAGCGTTCGACAGCCAGATCCAGCAATTTCTCCACCAGATCGGCAAACGGAAGACCGGTCGGCTCCCACAGGTAGAAGGACAGCGAGCCGGGAATGGTGTTGATCTCATTGAAATAGACCTCGCCCGTGGCATCGTCCATCAGAAAGTCGATGCGCGCCACGCCGCTGCCGTCCAATGCGTTGAAGACCCGCAGGGCCAGGTCACGGATCCGGTCTGCAATCTCGTCAGGTATCGGTGCCGGAATGCGTCGGTCCAGTGAGGCCATGCCGGAAGCCGACCGGGATTTGGATCCGCCGGTCTTGCCGCTCGATCCACGCAGATACTTGTCTTCGAAGGACAGCGTGCCATCACCCGAAACGGGCTCTTCCAGTACCGAAACCCTGGCATTTCCGGCCGAACCGAGCACGGAGCAATTGATCTCCCTGAGATTGGGCACACATCGCTCAATCAGGACCGATGCATCGTAGCGGAAGGCTTCTTCGATGGCGGCTTCCAACCCATCGCGCCCGTTTACGCGGGCAATACCGATCGAGGAGCCCAGATGGACTGGTTTCACAATGGCCGGGAATCCGATGGCCCCGATCACGGCGTCCAACTGTTCCTCTTCCCTGCCCGCCCAGACGGTCTCGGTCATTTCCATCCAGGGCACGACAGGAATGTCCGCAGCCTTGCACAGGACCTTGGCCCGGACCTTGTCCATTCCGACCGATGATGCCATGACCCCGGCTCCTGAATACGGGACCCCCAGGCTTTCACAAAGGCCCTGCACGCCACCGTTCTCACCCGAGCCTCCGTGGAAAGCCAACAGGACAGCGTCCACGAGCACCCCCGGTGCACGGCCCACGAAAGGCTGATCCAGTGGAACGAGTTTGAGCGACCTTCCGGGGCCGGGCGCCAGGGCCATTTCCGTGGCAACTTTCTCCAGATCGGCCGGGTGCTTGTACCGTGCAATGTCGTCCAGCCCTTCACCGGTGAACCATCGTCCTCCCTTGGAGACATAGACGGGAAGAACCTCCCGGTTGCGTTCCTTCAACGCCGCCACGGCCTGAAGGCCCGTGATGACGGATACCTCATGTTCGGGGGATGGCCCTCCGAAAAAAACGGCTGCGGCGTAGCGATGCATGCGGGTGTTCGATGGTGACACGGCGAAAATACAAAGGATGCAGCCACGGAACCGCCCTCCCGGTTGCACACCGCGGACCCTGCCCCGATCTTCGATCGCCCGCAAGCCCCCTGTACTCCCGAATTCTTATATCCCGACGTCGTGCGACTGGCTTTGATTTCTGATATCCATTCCAACCTGCCGGCCCTCGAAGCCGTCATGGCTGACGTGGATCGCGAGCAGCCCGATGCCATCCTGTGCATGGGCGATGTGGTCGGGTACGGTGCGGATCCTGGTCCCTGCGTGGCCATCGTGCGCGAACGGTGTGATGCGGTCGTTCTCGGGAATCATGACCTTGCAGTTGCCACCGGCGAGGGCATTGACATGCTTCCGTCCCACGGACAAGTGGCCGCTGAACACAATGCCGAGGCCCTGAGTGACGCGGATCTGGCCTGGCTGGCCGCATTGCCGTTGACCTGCGTTTCCAACGACGTGACACTTGCGCATGCCACTCCCCAGTTCCCCGAGCGCTGGATGCGGATCGAATCGTTTTTCCTGGCCCAGGAGCAGTTCCGTCACTTCGAGACGGAGATCTGCTTCGTCGGACACACCCACATGCCCGGAGTGCTGTCTGAACAGCTGGGTGTGCTTCGCCCCCGTCCCGGTCACCGTTTCATCATCAATACCGGCAGCGTGGGACAGCCTCGTGATGGCGACCCGAGAGCATCCATGGGATACTTCGATACGGAGACGTTCGCTTTCGACCTGAAGCGCGTACCCTACAACGTGGACCGTGCGCGACAGAGGATCCGTGAAGAGGAACTGCCCTCATCGCTCGGTCGCCGTTTGGAGCGGGGCGGCTGATCGACCCGCGCGGTTGTCTTCACCGCAGCATGCCGCTCAGGCTTCCGAATTGTCCACCAACTGCCCTTTGTGGTACGTGGCCCAGGCCTTGCCCACCATCCTGTCGCCGACGAACGGCGTGTTGGCACTCTTCGACTTGATGTGACGCTTCTCGAACGTCCACTCGGTCGTTGCATCGAAGATGGTCAGGTTGGCCGGCGCGCCCTCTTCGATGGCAGGGATCGGCAATCGCAGGATCTCACGCGGCGCCACCGTCAGTTTGTGGACGGCTTCGCGCATGGACAGGACGCCGGGCGCAATGATTTCGCGACCGGTCAGGCCCCATGCCGTTTCGAGGCCGAGGATGCCGAACGGAGCAGCCACGTACTCGACTTCCTTCTCGAAGGACGCATGCGGTGCGTGGTCGGTGCAGATGGCGTCGATGGTCCCGTCCCGAAGCCCTTCCTTGACGGCTTCGATGTCGGCGGCCGTACGCAAGGGCGGATGCATCTTCGTGTTCGTGTCGAAATCCCGCTTCTCGACTTCCGCATCGGTCAACGTGAAGTGATGCGTACACACCTCGGTCGTGACGTTGATTCCCTTGGCTTTGGCCTGCCGGACAAGATCGATGGCACCGGCCGTTGAAATGTGGGCCACATGGACATGCCCTCCCGTGTAGTCAGCCAGGAGGATGTCCCGGGCGATCATGATCTCTTCGGAAATGGTCGGAATTCCGGGAAGGCCCAGCCGCGTGGAAACGGCGCCTTCATGCATGTGCCCCTTGGGACCCAGCGGCAGGTCTTCTTCATGGTTGATGATGGGCTTGTCCAGCATCCGGCTGTATTCGAGGGCATGGCGCATCAGACCGGTGTCCTGGACGGGATCCCCATCGTCCGAAAAAGCCACGGCGCCACCTTCAGCCAGATCGGCCATCTCGGCCAGACTCTCCCCCTTGCGGTACTTGGAAACGCACGCAATCGGATGGACATCCACCGGCGTCCCTTCAGCCCGCTCGATGATGAACTCGACCACGTCCCGGGTGTGGATCGGAGGGTCGGTGTTCGGCATGCAGGCCACGGCCGTGAATCCACCGAAAGCCGCTGCTGCACAGCCCGTTTTTATGGTTTCCTTGTGTTCAAAGCCCGGCTCGCGCAAATGTACATGCATATCCATCCAGCCCATGGATATGAACTTGCCCGTAGCGTCGTGGACCGGGGCTCCGGCGGCATCGAGATCGGTGCCGATCCCTGCAATGCGGCCTTCCTTAATGAGCAGGTCTGCCCGCGTCTCGGTTCCGGTAACGGGGTCGATCAGGGTGCCCCCCTGAATGAGAAGGTCGGGTGTGGACGTGACGGTCATGACGGTAGCGGCCAAACAGGAAGTCGAAGCGAGTGTCGGTTGCTGCCCGGCACCTCGCGTGGCAACCGGTCAACCGATGGTGCAAAGGTACGCACAGACAAGCCACTGATATGGGTGGAGAACGTGGAAAAGCGGTGTAGCCGGCGGTAGATTGTGGCATCACCTCCTCTTCGTCAGGCGCATGTCCATGCACCCCGAATCGACAGATCCTGAACTGGCCACCAGTCGTGCCATCATCCACCTGGATCGATTGCGCGGGAACGTGGACATTGTCCGCTCCCGGATGCCGGGACTGGGACTCATGGGCGTGGTCAAGGCCAACGGCTACGGTCACGGAGCCCTGTCAGTAGCCCGGACGCTGTTGGATGCGGGCGTGAATCACCTGGGGGTGGCCACCGTTCCGGAAGCCGTCGCGCTTCGGAAGGCGGGCATTGAATCCTCCATCATGGTGTTCGCGCCCATTCGGCGGAACTGGGTCCCGGTCGCAACAGAAAACTGCCTGGACGTGGTGGTGGATGGGCCGGAAAGCCTGGAGGCCGCCCTCTCCTCTTCGGGACGGTTGCGTTGCCACCTGAAAGTGGACACGGGCATGGGACGATTGGGGAGGGTGCCGGAGGACGCTCTCAGCCTGTTGCGCACCATCGAACGATCCCCCGACCTCGATCTGGGCTCGGTTTGGACGCATTTTGCGCGGGCTGACGAACCGGATTCCGACTTTACCGATCTGCAACTGGACCGATTCGAAGCCTTCATCTCCGGGTTGGGTGGACCGCCGGCCCCATTGCACGTTGCCGCCAGCGCAGGCGTCTTCGGGCACCCCAGGAGCGTGGACGCCGGCCGCTATGCCATGGCCCGCGTCGGCATCGCCCTGTACGGACTGCTGGATCTGCCGGGCGAAGAACGCCCTGCTTTCGGCCTGCAACCCGTCATGGAATTCGTGAGTCGGGTCACATCGCTCAAGAAAGTCCCTGCCGGAACGCCGATTTCCTACGGCAGCCGATGGACCGCCGAGCACGACACCTGGATTGCCACCGTCGGAGCCGGCTACGCAGACGGTGTTTCGCGTTACCTGTCGAATACCGGAGCGGTCCGGATCAGAGACCGGGTCCATCCCATGGTCGGGACGGTATGCATGGACATGTTCATGGTTGACGTCGGGCCTGACAGCGGGAAGGTGGCCGTCGGAGATGACGTTATCCTGTTCGGAGCATCTGGCCCCACGGCGTTTGACGTGGCCGACAGGACCGGGTCCATCACCTACGTACCCGTTTGCGCTGTATCCTCGCGCGTGCCGCGCATCGAAGCATAGTGCGCCGGAGGCAGGGCCCTGCCTTCGTCCAGACAATAAGCCCCTGACCAGACAACAGGCCTTCGTCCAGACATCCTGGCTCGGCCCCACCCTCCCTCATCCGTCAGAAGACCGCCGAATCCGTTCTGCGTCGGCGCAACTCCACCTTATACAGGGGTAACCTTTCGGGTTGTGAAGACACTGTAGTATATTCGAGCCTCTATGGGAAGCAGGGACCGTCATCACCGACGACCTCTGCTTCCATAACACGCACTACACCGCTGTTGTCATGGCAAGCACTTTTGACCCGTCCCAGTTGCACATCCTCCTCGTAGACGACGAAGAAGACGTCGTAGAGGTGGTTTCGCACTTTCTCGAGCAGGAAGGATTCAATGTCCACAAGGCCTACTCCGGAAACGATGCACTGGAAAAAGCCACGCCGGATATCGACCTGATCGTCCTGGACATCATGCTCCCAGAAATGGACGGGTATGAGATTTGCCGTCGTCTGCGCGGCCGGGTGGAGACAGAAACCATCCCGATCGTATTCCTTTCGGCCAAGGGCGAAGAAGACGACCAGATCAAGGGACTCATGCTCGGCGCGGACGCCTACTTGACCAAGCCGGTATCTCCGCAGGTCATCGTGGCCCACGTCAAGGCGGTGCTTCGCCGCAGCGGCATCGAGGAAAGCCGGACGCTGCAGGTCAAGAACCTGACCATCTACGAGGACGAATACCGTGCTTCCCTCGACGGGAAGGATCTCGGGCTGACCCTGACCGAGTTCGAGTTGGTCCGCTACCTGGTCCGTCACCCCCGCAAGGCCTTTACCCGTCAGCAGCTTCTGGAAACGATCTGGAAGGATGCCATGATGGTTACCGAGCGTACGGTGGATGCCCACATCAAGAACCTCCGGGAAAAACTGGGATCGTTTGCCCAGCACATCCAGACGGTGCGAGGTGTCGGTTACCGCTTCGTGGAAGACGGCGCACCGGAAGAAGCCTGAGCGCGATAGTCGTCCCTTTTCAGGGGCTCGAATCCCATGTTTGAACGGCTCGTCGAGCGCATATTCCCCACGCGCGCATCGACGCAGACGTGGATGATCCTTACGCTCCTACTGGTCGTCGGCATTGCCGTGGCGGCCGTAGGATTGTACATCACGTTTGTGCTGCGCAGCGAGGTCCAGATTGCTTACCAGCAGACCATGCTGCAGCAAACGTCCCGCGTGGCCTCCATCGTGGAGTCCGAGCAGGATCCGGCGCGCCGCTTCGACCAGATCGTGACGATGACCCGATTCGGGGACCTGCGCATCACGGTCGTCGACGATACGTTGCTGATGGACGTGGATCGGGGTGCGCTTCGTCAGGATGTCTCCTTGATGGAGCAGCCGGAAATGCAGTTCGGCGATGGAGAAGAACTCCATTTCACCCGGCGCCAGGTGGATGGTCAGACCGTTTATTTCACATCCATCAGGACACCATCCGGAATGATCATCCGGGTGGCCCAGCCCCGGCCCATGCTCTTCGGGCTCATAGGACGACTCCAGTTCACGCTGATCGTGGCAATGATCATGGCGCTGTTGCTGGCTGTATTCGGGAGCTGGATCACGGCCCAGCGCGTGACCCAACCGCTGGTGGCCATCCGGAACTCCGCAGCTGCCATTTCAGAAGGCAAGCTGGATGAGGAGATCTTCGTCGATTCCCGAGCGGCCGAATTCCAGGATCTGGCCAAGAGCCTGAACCTGATGTCGGACACGTTCAAGGAGAAGATCGACGAACTTCAGAAGATGGCGGCCCTGCAGAACGAGTTCATCGGAAACGTCTCGCATGAGGTACGCAACCCCATTTTTGCCGTCGGCGGGTATCTCGAAGCACTCGCTTCAGACGGTCTTGACGCCGACAAGCGGAAGTTCTACGCCGAGAAAGGCCTGACCAACCTGGAGCGGCTCAACAACCTGTTCTCGGACCTCATTGAGATCGCGCGCCTCGAGTACCGGGAAGACCTTATCAAACCCTCCGTGTTTGAACTCAGCGAACTCCTCGACGAGGTGTACGAGATCGAAAAATCGCGCGCTGTGGAGAAGGGAATCGATCTCGTCGTCGAGAATCCGGTCGTGAATGTCCGGGCCGACCGCGCCCGCATCCGACAGGTGCTCATCAATCTGACCGACAACGCCATTGCCTACTCGGACGAAGGCACCGTGCGGTGTCGATATCGTCGCCATCTGGACAAGGTCCGCATCGAAGTGGTGGATACGGGTCGGGGTATTCCTGAAGAACACCTGGAGCGGATTTTCGAGCGTTTCCACCGCGTGGATCCGGACCGTTCGCGCAAGAGCGGGGGTACAGGACTGGGGCTCAGCATCGTCAAGCAGATCCTGGCGGCACACGGAGAAAACATCCATGTGGAAAGCACGGTGGGCCGGGGCACACGATTCTGGTTCGAGCTGGCTTTCGAAGAGCCCCCGGCGGCCAACATCCAGGCCTGACCCGCATCCCGACGCGGATCCCGTTGAAGGGTGAATTTCCGGGGTTGCAGATCCGTTAGGTCCAGACGGCCTTCCGCAGGCAAAACGCTGTTCATGGGCCCTCAGGGGCATTTAACAGTGTTAATATTTGAGGCCAACTTCACGGTTGATCCGCGGGCGGGAGCAAACATTTTTGTATCCTTGTCCGTAGCAAAGCCTGCTTCCACCAACGTTACCCGGATTCCATGGCAAAGACCTCCAAATCGAAGAAAGTGACCACGACAGGTGATGGCGCCAGCACGGATGTGGATCTGGTCGCTGGCGGTACGTCCTCCTTGCAGATGGAAGGGGATTTTGACGTGAAACCGGTCGGGCCATCGGACTTCGATTCCGAGGAGTTGCTGGGCATCTATCGTACCATGCTGACGTCCCGTCGGCTGGACGAGAAAATGCTGACCCTCCTGAAGCAGGGAAAAGGCTTCTTCCACATCGGTTGCGCCGGCCATGAAGCCACCCAGGCGGCCATTGGCAGCCTGAGCCGTGCAGGGGAAGACTGGTTCAGCATGTACTACCGGGATCTGATGATGTATCTGATGCTCGGTGGTACGGAACAGGAGGTCATGCTGCATCACATGGCCAAGGCGGACGATCCGAACTCGGGCGGCCGTCAGATGGCGGAGCATTTCGGCAACCGGGAACGCAACATCCTGACCATCTCTTCCTCGGTAGGCGCGCAGTTCTTGCCGGCCGTGGGAACGGCCATGGCCCTGCAGCGCGATGGAAAGGATGCGTACGTCTACTGCTCCTGTGGAGACGGCGCGACCTCCCAGGGCGACTTCCACGAAGCCCTGAACTGGGCCGCACGCGCGGTTGCGCCGGTGCTGTTCGTCGTTCAGGACAACGGATACGCCATCTCCGTGCCCGTCAAGGATCAGACCGCGGGCGGATCGGCCTACAAGCTGGCTCGCGGTTACGAAGGCCTGGCACGCATCAAGGTGGATGGAACGGACTTCTTCCAGACGTACTCCGCTGCAAAAGCGGCCATCGAACACATCCGGGCCGGCAAAGGACCGGTCTGTCTGGTAGCAGACCTGGTTCGTCTCCTGCCCCACTCTTCCTCTGATAACCACGCGAAGTACCGTACGCCGGAGGAACTGGAAGCGGAGAAGCGTGAGGATCCCATCCTGCAGATGGAAAGTCGTCTGACGGAAGCGGGCTTGCTGACCAAGAAAGACATTGAGCGGATCCGGAAAGAGGTACAGACCAGTGTTGATGCAGCGGCCAAATGGGCCGATCAGCAGGCTGACCCGGATCCTTCCTCGGCCACCCGGCATGTCCTGTTTGAGGGCGACCTGGGACTGGAGTGGGAAAAAACAGAGCCTGCCGGCGAGCCCATCGTGATGGTCGACGCCATCAACCATGCGCTGCAGGAAGAAATGGAGCGCAACGAGAAGGTCATCGTCTACGGCGAAGATGTAGCCGGTGGCAAAGGAGGCGTGTTTACCGCCACCCGTGAGCTCACCGCCAAGTTCGGCCCGGACCGATGCTTCAACGCACCGCTTGCAGAAGCCTCCATCATCGGTACGGCCGTCGGGTTTGCTTCCGCGGGTTTCAAGCCCGTCGTTGAAATCCAGTTCGGTGACTACATCTGGCCTGCCCTTCAGCACCTGCGCAACCAGGTGGCCTCCTACCGCTACCGTTCGAACGGTGAATGGGGATGCCCGATGGTCATCCGTGTACCTGTGGGTGGCTATATCCACGGCGGACTGTGCCATTCGCAGAACATCGAGGCCTTCTTCTCCCACATGCCGGGATTCCAGATTGCCATGCCGTCCACGGCAGCCGATGCGAAAGGTCTGTTGAAAGCGGCCATCCGCATGGAGGACCCGGTGCTCTTCATGGAGCACAAGGCGCTCTACCGCTCTGCGGCGGCACGAAGCCCGGAGCCGGACGAAGAGTACCTGCTCCCCTTCGGCAAGGCACGCGTCGTACGCGAGGGTACGGACCTGACCATCGTCACCTATGGCATGATGGTGCACAAGGCCATGAATGTCGCCCGCATGCTGGACAAGGAAGATGTTTCAGTCGAGATCATCGACCTGCGTACCCTCCTGCCGGTGGACATGGATACGGTCCTTGAATCCGTCCTCAAGACGAATCGAGCCCTGGTCGTCTACGAAGACCACGAGTTCCTGGGATACGGCGCCGAACTGGCTGCACAGATCTCGGATCGTGCATTCGAACATCTCGATGCGCCGGTCAAGCGCCTGGCAGGCAAGTTTGCCCCGATCGCCTTTGCCGATCCGCTGGAGCGTGAACTGCTCCCGCAGGACGAGGACATCCTGAACGGCATCCGGGAAGTACTGGACTACTGAGTCCGGCCTCGGCACGGAAGCCTTCGGGCGCTGCGTCCCGGCGCCTGCTTTGGCGTTACGCTTTCGAGAGGGCCTGGTCCAGATCCCGGATCAGGTCCTCTTGTGTTTCTATGCCTACCGAAAGGCGAATGAGAGCATCGTGCAGTCCGGCTGCGCGGCGTTCCTCGGCCGGGATGGAAGCGTGCGTCATGGTAGCCGGATGATTCATCAGGCTCTCAACTCCTCCGAGACTCTCCGCCAGCGTAAACACATTCGTGGAGGACAGCACGCGATAGGCCGCTTCAATGCTGTCGTCGGTGAGCAGGAAGGATACCATGCCCCCGAAGCCGTCCATCTGACGGGCCGCCAGTTCATGTCCGTCAAAAGAGGCCAGACCCGGATAGTACACCATGGCCACGCGCGGATCGGCCTGCAGGAATTCGGCCACGGCCTGCGCATTGCTGCAATGCCGCTGCATGCGTACATCGAGCGTTTTCGTGCCGCGCAGGGTCAGGAAGCAATCCATGGGACCCGGAACGGCGCCGGCGCTCTTGACCAGGAACCGGAGCTTGTCGGCCCACTCGTCGCTGTCGGTACAGACAGCGCCCCCGATCACATCCGAATGCCCACCCAGGTACTTGGTGGTGGAGTGCACCACCAGATCGGCGCCCAGTTCGATGGGACGCTGCAGCGCAGGCGTGGCAAATGTGTTGTCCACGGCGACGGCAATGCCTTTCGAATGGGCCAGATCAGCCAGCGCCTGGATATCCACCACGCGTACCAGCGGATTGGTCGGTGTCTCGATCCACAACAATTTGGTAGCCGGCGTCAGGGCGCGCTCGACGTTGGACACATCGGACATGTCCACGAAGTCGGATTCGATCCCGAAGGGTCCGAACACCTGCCGGAAGAGGCGATAGGTACCACCGTACAGATCGTTGGAGGCCAGGATGTGGTCGCCCGGGCGAAGGCATCGTGCGACTGCGTCCGTGGCGGCTACACCGGATGAGAAGCAGATCCCGTGTCTGGTCCCCTCCAGCCCGGCCAGATTGCCTTCCAACGCGGAACGGGTGGGATTGGTGACCCGGCCGTACTCGTGGCCTTTGTGATCTCCCGGTGCCGCCTGTGCATAGGTGGACGTCTGGTATACCGGGGTCATGACGGCGCCCGTGGAAGGGTCGGGCTGCTGGCCCGCATGTACGGCACGCGTGCCGAGACCCATGCGCTTGATGTCGTCCGCTTTCATGCTGGATGTAGGTTGGATCGGGGGAAAACAATCGGGCCCGGGCTGCATGCAGCCCGGGCCCGACACAAGCATCAGCTCACGAATTCACGGTGTGCGGGTCGACCTAGTTGTCGGAGTATCCGGCGCACGCCGCAACGGACTGTGCCTTGTCCGTCTGGTTGGTCTGAGCGTAGGACTGGTAAAGGGCGCGGCAGACATCCCCTACATCTTCGCCATTGGCTTCGAACAGGGTCTTGGCCTGCTCCAGGGGAGCAACGGCAGCCTGGAAGTGCATGCGGCGTTCTTCGACCTTTGCGTCGATGGCTGCTTCAGCAGCTTCGATATCCGCGCTGCTCATCGAATCACGGTTCTCACGCAGGTTGTCGTCCATGTCCGAAATCTCGGAGTTCACGTCAACGGCCTGGTTGATGTGCGCAGCACCGATGTTGTAGTAGGCGCTGCTGTATTCAGGATCGATGGTGACGGCCTGTTCGAGTTGGGCAATGGCTTCATCGTAGCGCCCAACCTGAATGAGAAGCGAACCGTAGTTGTAGCGGAAGAGCGCATTCTCTGGATCCCGGTCCACGGCCGAACTGTAGCGCTCCAGTGCCTTGTCAATCTGACCGGTGATCTGGTAGGCGTTGAGCAGTTCCGTCTGGATATCCACGTTCTCAGGATACATGGCGGCGGCTGTTTCGAGCAGACCCACGGCCTCGTCGGCGCGATCGTTGGTCTGGTAGAGCTGCGCCAGGAAACGGTAGGTTTCGGGCTCGGTATCGCCTGTCTCGAGCGCATTCTCGAACGGCTCGATGGCACTTTCGGGCTGACCGCCATTCATGTAGGCATAGGCCTCATTGACGTACGCTCCCGAGGAATCCGGCTGGATGACGCCGGCCGTGTTGAAGTATCGTGCGGCGACGAGGAACTGGCTGTCGTCGTTGCGGCCACGGTTGAACGCCTGGATACCACGCTGGAACTCGTTGGCAAACGCGAAACGCAAGGCGTTGGTCACCGACTCCTGGTACGTGGGGTCATACTCGACGGCCTTCTCGAAGGCGACAAGCATATCGTTGATGGTGGCGATGTGGACATCCTGGTCCTGCGTGGCAAATGCCTTCTCAGACAGAACGCGGCCTTTGAGCTCGTAGGCTTCCGCATTCTGCGGATTGTTCTCGATGGCCGTCTCAAGGTTGTTCAGGGCACGATCGTAGTCCTGGTTACGCAGGTCGAGCTTGGCACCCTCCACGTTGGGATCGCTGGAGCAACCGTCTGCACCGGCAATGAGGAGCGCGGCAAAGATCAGGCTCAGAAATAGGGGAAATCGATTCATGACATCCAGATTGGGTAACGGGTACTTCGATATATAGGCAGGTTGTCCTGCTGTTGGCCGTGAAAGAGATCCCGGATGGACCCCGGACTGCGGTGGACCGGTCCCCGGAGTCGCCTCTCGGCGCTCCGCTACACGGTGGGGTAGATTCTACAGAAACGGGCCTGAGGGGCACATTTCCGAGGATTCAAGGTAATATTACCCCTGAGTTCATACAAGGTTTTATAGCAAGTTCTTAGTCTGGACACACCGAACAGCGAGAGGTTGCTGTCAACCCGCTTCTCCCGCCCCCGGAAACCAACCATCCACATGCCGCTGTCCGATCCTTCGTTTCCCCTCAATTCGAGCGTCAAGACCCTGCTCAACGGGTTGTTCGACTACGCAGGTCTTTTCCCGCCGGCTTCCCTTCCCTTTCCTGACGCACTGGCAGAGTATCTGGCCCACCGGCACGAAGCGGATGACTGGATGCTAGGACCCTTCGTGATGACCAGTGGTCACTGGGAATCGCTTCTGACCGAAGCGGATCGAATCCCTGTCGATTCTCCCCTGCCCATCCAACTGTTGCCTCCCACGGCCGCGGATGTTGCTCACGGGGCAGATCGCCTCGAACAGGCACTGATCGAAGCGCAGGAAATGATTGGCCGCCTCGACGGCAAGGCCAAAATCGCGGGATTCGAATGGAAACTGCCGGGCGATGCCTTGCTGGAGGCATCCACGGCGGTAGCATCCATCACGCGCGCCGAGGCCATTTTCAGTGCTTCGCCATTCGCGGACCGTCCCCGGTATCTGGAGATCGTCCGGGACGAAGCCTTCCTTCGTCAACTTCCCCTGTATTTCCTCGCCCTGGGTGCGCAGCAGAATCCTCAGACCGTTCGCGCCAAGATCCGATGTGGCGGAATGAAAGAGCAGGACTTTCCGACGACCACGGAACTCGCGGCCTTCCTGCATGCGGCACTGCGAACCGGACACCCCTTCAAGGCCACGGCCGGACTCCATCATCCGGTACGCCATTTCAACGAGGCCCAGCAGGTGACCATGCACGGCTTCCTGAATGTCTTCTTTGCGACGACCATCGGAAGGTGCGAGGGGCTGGACGCATCCGGAATTGAACAGATTCTTGCCGACACGGACGCATCGCACTTCAACTTCACCGACTCTGGCATAGAGTGGCAGGGGTTGAAGGCGACGACCACGGAGTTCATCCGGGACCGCCGCCAACTTGCCCTCTCGATCGGGAGCTGCAGCTTTGACGAGCCCCGACAGGACCTGCGCGACCTCGGCTGGCTTACCCACTGACACAGGGGAATTCCTGACGCCTGTCATTTCAATCGATCCAAACCATTCTTGTCTCCATGACTTCATTCGTCGACATCCCGGCGGGCAGTGACTTCCCGATCCAGAACCTTCCCTACGGCGTGTTTATCCCGGCCGGCTCGGACCGACCCCGTCCGGGCACGGCCATTGGCGATTGGGTCGTGGACCTTTCCGTACTTCAGGACGCCGGCCTTCTGGAGACGGACGTATTCTCCGCATCGACCCTGAACGACTTCATGGCCGCGGGGCGCCCTGTCTGGAAGGCCGTCCGTGCGCGCCTGCAAGAGCTCCTTTCTGCCGAAAACCCCGAACTGCGCGACAACGAGAGCCTGCGTTCGGCCGCATTCCACCATCAGGCACATGTCCGGATGGTGATGCCGGTGCGCATCGGGGACTACACCGACTTCTACTCCTCGCGCGAACATGCCACCAACGTGGGCACGATGTTCCGTGACCCGGATAATGCCCTTCTGCCCAATTGGCTGCACCTGCCGGTCGGATATCATGGACGGGCCAGTTCGGTCGTCGTGTCCGGAACAGATATCCGGCGTCCGCAGGGACAGACCAAACCGGGTGATGGTCCGCCGGTGTTCGGTCCGTGCCGACTCATGGACTTCGAACTGGAACTGGGTTTCTTCACCGGTCCGGGAAATGCGCTCGGCCAGCCCATTCCAATCGAGGAAGCGGCCGATCACATATTCGGATTCGTACTGGTCAACGACTGGTCCGCCCGGGATATCCAGAAATGGGAATACGTGCCCCTGGGACCTTTCCTGGCCAAGAACTTTGCCACGTCCATCTCCCCCTGGATCGTGACCCTGGATGCGCTCGAGCCATTCCGCTGTCCGGGTCCCGAGCAGGATCCTGATCCCCTGCCCTACCTCAGGGGATCGGGCGACTGGTCCTATGATATCAACCTGGAGGTGGGTATCCAGCCCGACGGCCGGGAGGCGGACGACGTGGTATGTCGCTCGAATTTCAAGTACATGTACTGGAATATCTGCCAGCAGTTGGCCCATCACAGCGTGACGGGATGCAACATACAGCCGGGCGACCTGATGGCGTCGGGGACCATATCCGGCCCCGACAAGGGCAGCTACGGCTCGATGCTGGAGCTCTCCTGGCGAGGCACCAACCCGCTGAAGCTGTCTGACGGCTCGGAAAGGAAATTCCTGCAGGATGGCGATACGGTTGTCATGCGCGGTGTTGCTGAGAAGGATGGACTGCGTGTCGGGTTCGGTGAGGTGCGCGGCAAAGTCCTGCCTGCCACACCGGGCAGCACCGGGTAGCACCGGGTGCATGCATTCCTGTCAGATCCGCCCTCCGGGATTGGCAGGTGCTCTGCCGACTTGTCGTAATGCGCCCTGACAGCTCGTACAGGGCATTTTACCCTCTCTGACGGAGTGTCGGAGTGTTCCTGTCGTTGCGTCAGGGAATGCGCATTGGCACGGGCGTTGTATGGGTGGTGGTCGAACCCCACCGGTTCGGACCCGGGGCGAAAGGATGGCCGATTGGCTGTCCGCTGAAGGATCGTCCAGGGAGATTCACCGGCCGGTTTCTCATTGAAGACCACAACAGAACAACCCAAATGAGGTGTTCACCATGACCAAGCTCGTACATTTTTCGCCCCGCGCCGACCTCTCCCGCATGCAGCGTGACTTCGATTCGCTGTTCAACTCATTCTTCCCTTCGGTCGATTCTGAAGACGGCAGCGATGAGCCCATCACGTGGCATCCGCGCATGGACCTGGTCGAAACGCCGGACGCCTTTGAACTGGCCATCGACGTCCCGGGCGTTCAGAAAGACGACCTGACCATCAATCTGCATGACGGTGTCCTGTCCATTTCGGGCGAGCGCACGGCACGCAACCTGAAGGAAGAAGACACGGTGGTTCGCTATGAGCGCCAGACGGGCCGTTTCTACCGCTCGTTCACGCTCTCGAACAAGATCGACGAGAAGAAGATCGAGGCACGCCAGGAAAACGGTGTCCTGATGGTTCGCCTTCCCAAAGTGGAAGAGTCCAAGCCCCGGAAGATCTCGATCAAATGATCCCACGGCCGGAGTTCTGAGGCCTCCGGCCGGGTCAGCATCCTCTACGATGCGGGCCACGAGTGCCCCGTAAGGCACCACCTATCCAAGCCCTCGAATCCTGGCGGCTCCGGGAGACGGACCGGCGCCGACAGACAGGAAGACGCAATCGAGGCAAGCGGCGGGGCCGCGCACGAACGTGCGCGGCCCCGTTTGCATTACAATGCATGTGCATCATCAGTCGGATACCGGGATCCTGCACCGAATCGTCGTTCCACAGCCGGGTGCACTCTCAACTTCCAGTGTGCCGCCATGCGCTTCGGCAATGGCGCGGGCTATGGCCAAACCCAACCCCGTTCGCTGATGGCCTGGATCCCGTGTCCGGGCATCTGCGCCTCGGTAATAGCGGTCAAATAGACGCTCCTGTTCTTCCCTGGCCATGCCGGAGCCTTCGTCACGCACGGAAAACACCACCCCGCCGTCGACTGATCCTGCCTTCACAACGACAGCACTTCCCTCCGGCGCATGCCGGATGGCATTCGAAAGCAGGTTACCCAACAGCCGCACCAGTCGCACGCCATCGGCTTCCAGGATGGGCAGTGACTCGTCGAGGACCGTCTCGAGCGTGACGCCGGCTGCCCTTGCCACCGACGCGTGCATACCGGCCACTTCGGATACCAGCTCGGCCGGGGGCACGGGCTCGTGCCGGAGCAAGGAGGGGTCGCCTTCCAGCCGGGACAGCTCGAACAGATCATCGATCATCCGGCTGACGTGATCGATCTGGCGCTCAGCGGTGGCCAGGGCTTTGTGCGCATCGTCCGTTCGTCCTTCCCGGTCGAAGCGCGCCGCCTCCTCGATGTGCATCCGTATGCCGGAAAGAGGCGTGCGGAGATCGTGCCCCACATTGGCTACCAATTCCCGTCGCATGCGGTCGGTGGCCTGCAGGGCCCGGATGCTTTCGGCCACACGATCTGCCATGTCGTTGATGGCCGTGGCCAGAAGGGCCACTTCGTCCGATCCACTGACCTCGACCCGTTCGGCCTGCCAGTCCCCTCCCATGGACGAAACGGTATCCGCCATGCGTCGGATGGGACCGACCAGCCACCACGTCAGCAATCCTCCGAAGGCAAGCGCCAGGAAGACAGCCAGCGCAGCCACCACCTCCACGGATTGACGGAACGCGGTACGGGTGTCGGCAAGCTCCAGTTCAAGCGACCTGGACAGCGGCTGCACCAGAAGAAGGCCAACCGGAAAACCGGCCCCGTCGTAGAGGGGCGCCGAGGCAAAGCCGCCCGGGACATCCCCATCCGACAGATCGATGACCACATCGTCGTAGGCCTCCTCCAGTTGTACCCACGAGGGCTCCGTCCACGTGGAATCGGAAAACGGAGCCAATCCCTCAAAGCCGTCGCCAGCCGGCCAGATGGGCTCTGCGGCCGTCCCATCCAGATCCAGCAGGACGACCGGATCGGGAAAGCGGTAGGCAAGGTCCAGTCGCAGGGCATCGTCCAGACCGGCAGCACCCTCTTCCAGCCCGCCGGAGCGACGCTCGATTTCCTCGGCCGTGGCATCGAGGCGGGCAGCAAGGGCAACGGATGCAAGCGTCTCCTGGGCACTACGGGCGTACCAGATGGTAAACCCGGCGGCGATGGCCACGATGAAAAGTTGGAGCGCCACCAACGCTGGGGCGACCTTCCAGAACAGGGTGCGACGTACCGTCATGACGTCTCGGGCACGACGAATTTGTAGCCCACCCCCCACACGGTCCGGATCAGGGTCGGATTGCCGGGATCCTTCTCGACTTTCGAACGCAGTCGCTGGACATGGGAATCGACCGTACGGTCATACCCTTCGTAATGAAGGTCCCAAACGTCCTCCAGAAGCTGCATGCGGGTGAACGGGCGATCGGGATGACCGGCCAGGTAGAACAACAGGTCGAATTCCAGTACGGTAAGGGCAATCTCTGCCCCGTCGGCGGTCACGACGCGCCGGACAGGATCAATGACAAGATGACCGGCCGAAATAGGGGCTGATTCCTCCGCCGGAGTACCCTCCAGGGCCTCTTCCGTCAATCGAAGCCTGCGCATCGCGCTGCGAACTCGCGCGACGAGTTCACTCAGCGAGAATGGCTTGGTGAGGTAGTCATCCGCACCCACCTCGAGTCCCACGACGCGGTCCATCTCTTCGGAACGTGCCGTGAGCATCATGATGTAGAGCAGCGGGTGATCGGCCCTCAGTCGACGGCACACCTCCAGACCATCCATCCCGGGCAGCATGATGTCGAGCAGGACCAGATCCGGGACGCCATCGGCCACGGCGGCAAGAGCATCAGGTCCCGTGAAAGCGGTGCGGACCCCGTAGCCAGACTCGGAAAGTCGGGTGGCGACGACGGCGGACAGATCCGCATCGTCTTCGACCAGCAAGATGTCAGGAATCCTGGACACGATGTGCGCGATGACCAATGAATGATGGCCCAATATAGGGTGATCCCGGCCTTGTGGAAGCGCTGGGCAGCGTATTCCATACTTTCGTGACAACTCCGGCTTCGGGTACCGGTATACTTCCGGAGAGCCGTCACTCCCTCCACCAACCAACCGGATTCCAGCTGAACAGAACGCTACTGCCGATGCCTGTTTCGAATACACCGCGCCTGTCGAGGCCTGTCGTCGCGCTGGCCCTGCTTTCGGCCATGTTGCCCGGAAATCTGTATGCCCAGCAATCGGCACGGCAGGCATCCGCAGATCTGTTCACCGAATGGCTTTCGGGGCAACGGGACCTGTTGTCCCGTGTGGAGGCGTTTTCCATCACGGCAGAAGTGGACCATCGGGTGGCTACGCCATCCGGTGAACAGTATGCCCGCTACGGTCTGGCTTTCAACCGGGACCTGGATGATCCCCAGGGGCGGGGTACGCTGCAATACCTCGTTCTCGATGGCGACTCCCTGGACGTTTCCGAACGGAGGAGGGTCGAGCGCATCCTGTCCTCCATGATGACCGATGAGCTCGGGCCGCTCCTGAACGGACTCAACATTCCCGCGCGCCTGTTGTCGAGAGTCCGGGCGGTGGGCCGCCCGGAATCCGTGCGCGAGAACGGCCGCTCCCTGGTCCGCTTCGTATTCGAGCTCGATCCCCCGGAACGCGCCCAGCCCCCGCTGCAGCGCCCCGGGATGCGGCCGGGTGTCCGGCCTGGTGTCCGCCCCGGTGCTCCCGGCAGGCGCCCACCCGATGGTCGGATGTTGGCCGACGGACCATCTGCTCCCCGACCGAGAATGGTGGTATTCATCGATGCCGATACGGGTGCCCTCGTCAGAACCCGCGTGCGGGCCATCCTGCCCGGTGAGCGCATCATGGTGGCCGAAACGCTCTTCCAGCGCGTTGAGGGCATCGACCTCCCCCTCGAGCGGCATGTCTCCGGAGACTTTCCGGTCCGCCGTCGACTGCGCATGGTTACAGTCACCCTGGATCACAAGACCCTATTCGAGGTCCAGCGCCTCGCCATGAGCCGCGACTGAGCCTGCTGGAACATCGATCGCGTTCGGGCACATAAGGCGTTCCAGAGACCCGATCCCTCGTTTCCGCCATGACCGACCTCCGCTTTCCGGAGTTTGCCGCTTTCCTGCATGCACGCCTGTCCCAGCCCCTTCCCGGGCAGCAGGCGCAGTACCAGATGGCACCCCTGTCCCGGCGGCAGCCCTCGCGCTCCTCGGTCGAGGCCAAGGATTGTCGCGAGGCAGGCGTCCTTGCCCTGTTCTACCCCGATGAAGAGGCCGCGCCTCACCTGCTGCTCACCCGGCGCCCGGAGGCCATGAACAAGCATGCGGGGCAGATTGCCTTTCCGGGTGGACGGCGGGAAAAGGGAGAATCACTGGAAGAGACGGCGCTCAGGGAAACCGAAGAGGAAGTCCTCATCCCTGCCGAGCGGATTGATGTCATCGGTGAGTTGACACCCCTCTACATTCCACCGTCCAACTTCTGCGTCCACCCGTTCGTGGGTCTCATCGATCACACACCGGACCTCGGAGTCCGCACGGAAGAGGTCGCCGACATTTTCGGCGTGCCGCCTGGACATCTGGTCAATCCAGACATGCGATCCATCCGGCAGATGCATGTGGGCGGCGCGGAGCGCGATATCCCGCATTTCCTGTTTCAGGACCATGTGGTGTGGGGCGCCACGGCCATGATGATGGCCGAACTGGCTGCCGTCCTGAACCCGCTGGTGCTCGATTGGGAGTCCCTGGTCTGACCCGTGTCGCGCGCGGAGGTGCTGGAATCCCTGGTCAATCCGGGATCGTCGCTCAGAGCCCCAACTGGGCAATGGCGTCGGCCACCATGGCTTCGGCTGTTTCACCCGAAGACGCTTCGGCATAAATGCGCAGGACGGGCTCCGTGCCCGATGGGCGCACCAGAAGCCATCCATCCTCGGTGTGGTACTTGAACCCGTCAAGGGAAGCGGATTCCGAGACGCTCTTTCCAGCCACCTCGGTCAGACCTCCCTGCTCGGCAAGGCGGATCAGTACCGCTTCCTTGCGCTCCGGGCTGGTCTGCTTGTCCGTGCGGGCAAACGCATGCTCGCCGTACCGATCATGCAGATCGCTGACGAGTCTGGACAGCTCCTTGCCTCGCTTGGCCATCATCTCCAGGATGACCAGGCCGATGTAGATGCCATCGCGCTCGGGGACGTGACCCATGACGGCCATGCCGCCCGACTCCTCGCCACCGACCAGGACATCTTCTTCCAGGAATTCCCCGCCGATGTACTTGAAGCCGATCTTGGTCGTAGTCAGTCCGAGCCCAAGTGCTTCGGCCATCTTGTCCAGCATCGTCGTTGTGGAAAACGTTTTGACGATCCGTCCCTTCTGGCCTTTGTCGTTGTGGAGGTAGTCCACAAGAAGCGCGAGCAGGTGATGCGAGTCCACGAAGTCGCCGTGTTCATCCGCCATCCCGATGCGATCGGCATCGCCATCGTTGGCAATGGCGGCGTCGCATCCGTTTGACGTGATCATGTCCCGGAGCTCATTCAGGTTGCGTTCGATCGGCTCGGGCGGGGTGCCCTCAAAACCGGGATTGATGGCGTTGCGATGCTCAATGACCCGGTCCCCACCCAGCAGCTCGGAAAGGATACCCTGACCGGCACCGAACATGGCGTCATGGACGACCTTGATGCCTGCTTCCTGGATGGCCTCGATGTCCACGAGCGATCGGACGTGATCGATGTATTGCTGCCGCAAGGGCTGCTCCTCAATCAGTCCCTTTGCCGTGTACGTCTCGAAGGACGCATATCCGCCCTCCTCGAACGGTTTGATGCGTCGCTCGACGTCGGCAATCATGTCCGGCAGGGCGGGGCCGCCGAAGTGCGCCTTGATCTTGAATCCGCTGTACTCAGGCGGGTTGTGTGAGGCTGTGATCACGATGCCGGCCTTGTGACCGAAGTGCTTCGTTCCCCACGACACCGCCGGCGTAGGCGCATGGGTGTCCGAAACGACCACTTTGACACCCATGGAGGCCATGACACACGCCGCATGCCGCGTGAAGTCGCGGCCCCGGAAGCGGGTATCATACCCGATGAGCACGCTCGAGCCCTCTCCGTAGGTTTCCAGGACCCACTCGGCCGTGGCACGGGAAACGCGCTCGAGGTTGTCCGTGGTGAAGCCGTCGCCGATGATGGCGCGCCAGCCGTCCGTTCCAAAAGTGATCAGGGATCGTTTGTGGGTCATGTCGGTGGTGGTCGTACCGCCTCCGAGGCGGCTGTTCAGGATCAGGATGGTGAGGAGGCGCGACCCGGTCGGGACTCGATCAACTCCCGCGCAGTCCGCAGGGCGCCCTCTGTTACTTCTGCCCCGCTGATGAGGGCTGCAATTTCTTCGCGACGTTCCGTCAGGGACAACCGCTTCATGGCGATGCGTGTACGTCCATCGTCCACGGACTTGGCGACCTTGTAATGCGCCTCGCCGGCGGCAGCCACCTGCGGAAGGTGGGTGATGGCGATTATCTGATGATAACCCCCGAGGGACAACATGCAATCCCCGACGCGCTGGGCAATCGAGCCGGAAATGCCGGTGTCGATCTCATCGAATATGAGGATGGGCAGCCGGTCGCTCTTGGCCAAAATGGACTTCAGGGCCAGCATGATGCGCGAAATCTCCCCTCCCGAGGCAACCTGTGCCAACGGCATCGGCTCGACGCCCGGGTTGGTCGAGATGAAGAACGAACAGCGATCCACGCCCGTGGAAGTGGCAGCGTAGCGTTGTCCGTCCACGCTGATCCATCCCGCTGCTTCTTCCGTCCGGCTGAGTCGGACCTCGAATCGGCTGTCCGGCATGCCGAGGGTATCGAGTTCGGCCACAATGGCCGACTCGATCTGGGCGGCCACGGCCTTTCGCTTGGCCGACAACCGCTGGGCCACGTCCGAGAGTTCGGTCGTGGCCGCCTCGAACTCTGTGTCCAGTCGCGACAGGGCGCCTTCGAAATCCGCGGCCAGATCAAACCGTTCACCGATGTCTGCGCGATGGGCCAGCACGGATTCGATCGTACCGCCGTACTTGCGCTTGAGCTTGTCGAAATCAATCAGCCGGTCCCGGATTTCGTCCAGGCGGGTCGGATTGAATTCGATGCGGGAATTGTAGTCCTGCAGGAAGGAAGCCGTCTCACTGACCGAGATGTGGGCCGATGAAATTTCGGCGGCCAGATCCTCGAACGCTTCGTCAATGCGACTCAGGTTCTGCAGCTCGTTGCGGGCACGGACCAGCAGGTCCGAGATGGCCGCCTCCGAGTTGTACAGCAGCTCGAACAGGGACGACGTCGCCTCGTACAGCCGCTCGGCGTTCTCCAGGATGCGACGTTCTGCTTCCAGCGCCTCTTCTTCGCCGTCCTGGGGAGCCACGGCATCGATTTCCTCAATCTGGAACGCGAGCAGTTCGTGCTCCTGCTTCAGTTCGCGTTCGCGCGCCAGCATGGCGTCACGACGCCGGACAATGGTCTCTACGGTCTCGAAATGGCTGCGGTAGTTGCGAACCAGGGACTCCAGTCCACCGAACCCGTCCACGAGGCCCAGATGCTTTTCCGTGCGCAGCAGGGACTGGTGATCGTGCTGCCCGTGCAGATCCACGAGTTCGGAGGCAATCTGCTTCAACAGTCCTACCGTGGCCGGGGAGTCGTTGATGAACGCCCGGCTGTGGGACTCACTCACCTCGCGGCGCAGGATCAGATAGGGCAGCACGTCGATCCCGTTGTCCTCGAACACGGCCCGCAGATCATCTCCCAGTTCCAGATCGAATTCGCCTTCGATGACGGCCTTCCGGGCGCCTGCCCGCAGGGTATCGGTCGAGGCCCGGTCGCCCAGAATCAGCTTGAGCGCACCGACCACGATGGATTTACCGGCCCCGGTTTCCCCCGTGATGATGTTGAGGCCTGCGTCGAACGCAACCTCAAGTTCCTCGATGAGGGTGAAATCCCGGATGTAAAGGCGTCTGAGCACGGCATTCGAGAAAGAACGTCGAGGGGACTGCTTTCAGGTCACGCCACGAATCTACTTGCCGTGGCAGTGCTTGTATTTCTTCCCGGATCCGCATGGACAGGGGTCATTTCGACCCACTTTGTCGTCCGCCGTAACCGGTGCGGACTTTGCTGTCGGATCCTTTCCGGGTGCCTGGTTGCCGTTTGATCCCACACCGTACGATGACTGTGCCGAATCGTGCTGCGTCCGGGCCTTGGTCGGATCCAGTTTGCGGGGCTGACTGCGACGGGCCGTAGCCGGTGCCTGTCGATCCACCAGCGGACCGCTGCGGAAGATGAACGATACCACATCCTGGTTGATCGTTTCAATCATCTCCGCAAACAACTTGTAGGCCTCCATCTTGTACTCGACCAGCGGATCCCGCTGACCGTACGCTCGCAGACCGATCCCTTCCTTGACCTCGTCGAGGTTGCGCAGGTGTTCGGTCCAGTGGCTGTCAATGAAAGAAAGCGACGCCACACGCTCCAGCGCGTCGTTGGCCTCCTGGCCTTCCGTTGCCACGGCATCTTCTACCGGGACAACCGCACGCATGATCTTGCGACCATCGGTGAAGTCGATGTAGACCTTTTCCGGCTTGTTCTCCTGGTCGGACTCGGCCAGCTTCTTCATGCTCTCGTAGAACGGGCGGGCCAGTGCAGCGCGCTTGCGTTCATACATCTGCATGGCCGCATCAAAGATGTCATCGGCCACGCCATCGTCACCGAGCTTGTAGAAGCGGTCCCGATCCATGTCCCAGTCGAGGGCCAGGATGCGGAGCAGGTCTTCGCGCAGCTCATCGAGATTTCCTTCGCCGTGATGCGCCTCGACGAGACGATCAATCATGTCGCGCAGCTGATCCTCGATGTCGCCTGCCAAGCGCTCGCCTTTCAGGGCATGGTTGCGCCGGTCGTAAATGACCGCGCGCTGGGCATTGAGCACATCATCGTATTCCAGCTGGCGCTTCCTGATGGAGAAGTTGTTCTGCTCCACCTTGGTCTGGGCGCGCTCGATCGACTTGTTGACCCAGGGATGGGTGATGACGGCGCCTTCTTCCAGATTCAGCCGGTCCATGACCTTGGCTACCCGGTCCGAGGAGAAGAGACGCATCAGGTTGTCATCGAGGGAGACGTAGAACTGGCTTTCGCCCGGATCGCCCTGGCGACCGCTTCGACCGCGCAGCTGGAGGTCGATGCGGCGACTCTCATGACGCTCGGTGCCGATGATGGCCAGACCGCCCGCCTCACGAACACCTTCGCCCAATTTGATATCCGTACCGCGACCGGCCATGTTGGTGGCAATCGTAACCGCGCCTTTCTGGCCTGCTTCGGCCACAATCAGCGATTCTGCTTTCTGCTTGTCCTGTTTGGCATTGAGGACATTGTGCTTGATGCCGGCGCGGGTGAGCATGCGGGAATAGGTCTCGGAAGATTCCACACTCGTCGTACCGACCAGGACAGGCTGCCCCTTCTCGTTGTATTCCCGGATCTTGTCGATGACCGCATTGAGCTTTTCGCGTCGGGTCCGGAAGACCAGGTCGTCGAGGTCCTTGCGGGCGATGGGCCTGTTGGTGGGTACGACCACCACTTCCATGCCGTAGGTCTTGAAGAATTCCTCTGCTTCCGTCTCGGCCGTACCGGTCATACCGGCCAGCTTGTGGTACATGCGGAAGTAGTTCTGCAGGGTGATGGTGGCGTAGGTCTGCGTGGCTGCCTGGATCTTGACCCCTTCCTTGGCCTCGATGGCCTGGTGCAGACCGTCCGAATAGCGGCGACCGGACAGAACACGACCAGTATGCTCGTCGACAATATTGATCTTGCCTTCCTGCACGATGTACTCGGTGTCCTTCTCGAACAGGATGTAAGCCTTCAGAAGCTGCTCGATGGCATGCAGACGAGCCGCCGCAGCGGAGTAATCCGTATACATCTGCCGCTTTTTCTCGACGAACTCGTTGTTGAGGACCTTGAGGTCGTTGTCGAGCTTGTTGGCGCGCTTTTCTTCCGAAAGGGAGTCGTCCGTTTCCAGGGATTCCCGGATTTCGTGCTCCTTCTGTTCCTGCTCTTTCTCCTGCTCGACCGTCAGTTCACCAAGGTCGGGCATGATGAACAGGCTCTCATCCTGACCGGCTGCACGGCCGATGAACTCACGACCCTGCTGGGTCATCTCGATGGATCGCTGCTTCTCGTCGTAGGCGAAATGCAGTTCCTGATCCACGATGGGCATGTTCTTGGCGTTGTCCTGCAGGTACAGGAACTCCGTGCGCTGCCGGAGTGCTTCGACACCCTGCTCCTGCAGGAGCTTGCGCAGCTTCTTGTTGCGCGGATACCCACGGTAGGCCCTGAGCAGTGCCAGACCGGCTTCCGATTCCAGTTCGGAGGCCCGTTTGTTGTCACCGTTCTCAAGCGCTTCATCCCGCTCCGTGAGTTTGCGCTCGGCCTCGGACACGAAGCCCGCCACGAGTTTCTGCTGGGAATAGACCAGCTTCTCGACCGACGGCTTGAATTCCTCGAACTGGCTCTCGTCCGACTGCGGAACGGGACCGGAAATGATCAGCGGCGTTCGCGCCTCGTCGATCAGGACGGAGTCGACCTCATCCACGATGGCCATATGGTGACCGCGCTGCTGCAAATGCTCCGGGTCGTTGACGAAGGAGTTGTCGCGCAGGTAATCGAACCCGAACTCATTGTTCGTGCCGTACGTGATGTCAGCCAGATAGGCATCCTTTCGACCATCCGTGTGCGGGTCGTACTTGTCGATGACATCGACCCGCATCCCCAGGAATTCGTAGACCGGACCCATCCATTCGGCGTCACGCTGCGCCAGATACGGGTTCACGGTGATCAGGTGGATGCCCTGTCCAGCCAGTGCGTTGAGATACACCGGTGCGATGGCCACGAGGGTTTTCCCTTCCCCCGTCTTCATCTCCGAAATGTTGCCCTGGTGGATGGCCACGCCGCCGAGCAGCTGCACATCGTAGGGCACCATCTCCCATGTGATTTTCTGTCCCCCGGCTTCCCACTCCCGTCCACTCATGCGACGACAGGCATCCTTGGCAACGGCAAAGGCTTCGGGCAGCAAATCATTGAGTGTGGCTTCGAGTGTATCGTGCCACTCCTTGTCCAGATCGTCCAGTTCGTCGTAGAGCCGCTGACGTTCTGAAGGCGAAAGGTGGTGCTCATCACCCGCCTCGTCCGTCATGCTGCGCTCCTTGAGCTGCCTGTTGACTTCGTCCCGATCGGACTCGATGTCTTTCAGGGCTTCACGAATTCGATTCCTGAACTCGTCCGTCTTGGCCTGCAATTGCTCATCGGTCAGCGATTGCAGTTTTTCGTATTCAGCATTGATCTGGTCGACAACGGGCCAGAGCTTCTTGATCTGGCGCTCCTGGCTGTCGCCGAAGACCTTCTTGAGTAGATTCAGCATGGAATATGTTGTTGGACGGGCGGAGTCCTGTGGTCGGTACCGGCATGCATGACGTTGACGGGACCGCTCCTGTCATATCGGCAGGAATCCTGCTTTCTTTCGCTTTCCCGACCTTTCTACAAATAGCGGGCCGGAAACGCCGAAAGCACGCACCTGAATATTCTTCGGGGCAGAAACCTGAAAGATACAGCGTCGCTCACACGCATCCCCGGAGGCCTACGTTCCCACTCTGCCCCGTATTCTATTCGCATTCGTAATGACAGGAGGCCGGCACGGAAAAATGCCCCGCATCCGGAGGTGCTTGCCGGTCATGACAGAGAACCCGCAGACGGGCCGCCTGTAGAACGCCCCGACCGCACCCGGTCTGCACCATCACCTGAACCGCCCCGACCCATTTCGTGCCGACTTCCTCCAGACTCCTCCGCGTGTGGCTGCTGACCCTTGTCTGGGTTGTCGCCGCTGTATGCAGCAGCCCGGGAACGGCCATCGCGCAGATCGAGAATTCGGGCTTCCCTGTCCTTCAACTGGAGCCGTCGGCCAGGACAGCAGCCCTGGCGGGCTCTTCCACAGCACTCCTGGATTCGGGATCCGGAGTCCTTTTTTCCAATCCTGCGCTGGTATCTCCGGAGGCAGACGGACACATCGAGTTTTCATGGCTCAATCACCTGTCCGACATCAATGCCGGATGGGTGGCGTACGGCAGGGACATGGGAGCCAGAGGTACCTACGCGGCAGGCATCCGGTATCTGTCGTTCGGACAGTTTGACGAGCGCAACGAACTGGGTGAAAAGACGGGATCGTTCTCGGCAGCAGACCTGGCACTGACCGTGGGAGGATCGCGCGCATGGAAACCGGATGTGCGCTACGGCGCGGCCCTTTCCGTCATGCACGCCTCGCTGGCATCGAACGGCGCCACTGGTGTGGGCATCGATGCCGGTCTGGTATACGATGACTCCGCGCGACGACAATCATTCGGCGTGTCGGTGCACAACCTGGGCGTCGTGCTCTCCTCGATCGGAGAACGATCGGACGCCCTGCCTGCTGACCTGCGTATCGGATATACCCGTCGGCTGGCGCATCTCCCCTTGCTCGTTTCCGTGACGGGTTACCGACTGCACAAGATGGACGGTGGTCCGGATGATGTCGGCGCCATCGCCCGTATCCTGTATCACACCCGACTGGCCGGCGAATTCCAGTTCAGCGAGTCCTTCCGGGTACGCTTCGGATATGATCACCGCCGGCACGACGAACTGAAGATCAAATCCCGACTGGATATGGCCGGTTTCAGTACGGGTCTGGGTATCCGGATCTCAAGATTCGCCTTTGACTACGCCTTCAACAGCTGGTCCTCGCTCGGTGGTTTGCACCGCATCACGATTGCAAGCAGCCTGTAGGACGGCGTGGTTTGCGCTTCCCCCGGGAAGCAGCCGCCCATCAGAGCGGACGGCGCTTCAGTTCATCCCGGATTTCGCGCAAGAGGGTCACGACTTCTGAAGAGGAAGCGGTGTCCGCATTTGAAGCAGTCGGTGCCGACACTTCTTCTTCCTTCTCCAGCATCCGGTCTCGCTGGTCCAGCACGATATCACGGAATTCTTCCGCATTCTCGATACCGTAGAGCTTGACGAGGGCCCCCTGCGCTGTGGATCCAGCCGTCTCGATGGAAAGCGCCTGCACATCGAAAAAGCGCATGAGAGGCCCTTCGACCATGCCAAGGTCCGTGATCTTGTCGAGGGGTATGGTTTTCTCGACCCTGACGAAGAAGCCTTTGCGGACGATCAGGGTCCGCTTTGTCAGCGTGCATTCCATGCGGTCCAGATAGCGGCCCGTAAGCCACATTCCCAGAATCCACCAGAATGGCAGCAAGGGTATGCCAATGAGGGTGACCGTCAGCGTGACGGTACCCCCCATCAACCAGTATTTCCGTACATCCGGATTGAAAACGGCGCGTTGGAGCACCACAGGTTTTCGGCTGAACTGCGTCATGGTTGTCTCGGTCATGCGTCCTCTCCTCCGGCCAGCTTGCCCTGTTGCCGGAAATAAATCATGGTGGTGTCGATGGTGCCGTGGCGCATCCGCTTCTTGACCTCTTCGACGCTGAGGCCATCATTGAGCCAGATGAGAGCGGCCGTATGGGTCAGGCTGTGCGGTGTGATGCCATCCCGTTTGATGCCTGCCCGTTCAAGATGGTGATTGATGCGACTGCGGACCGACCGGGTGTTGAGTCGTTTCCCTTCGCTGCGATGGCCGTGGGACACGAAGAGGGGATCTTCCGGACGAATGCGTTCACGGGTATCCAGGTACAGGCGCAGGGCGTCCATGACCGGAGGGTCGATCGGGACCTGCTGATCCTTGACCGTGTGCCCTTTTCCCTGGATGCGCAGATACCACCCCATGAGTGTCTGTTCGAGGTCCTGCACATTGGACCGGACAATCTCTATCTCACTCAGGCCGGCGAAAAGCATGGCATGCACGATGGCCCTGTCGCGCTTGGCAATTTCCTCCGACGAATCACCGGGATCATTGACGGCGGACAGGAGCTGTTTGATGTCGTCGTCCGTCAGGAACTGGCGCGAGTGGGATGCGGGTCGGCGATTCCCCTTGACGGATTTGGCAGGGTTTTCCGGCAGCAGTCCGGTATCGGTGAAGAACTGACACAACCGCCTGACCGCCGTCAGGTAGGTGGAGACCGAAACCTGGTGCAGTCCCTTCTCCTCCATCAAATACGTCTTGTACTCCTCGATATCCGAGGTACGGAAACGACAGGTTCCTTTGCCGCGGACGTACCAGCGTTCGAATTCGTTGAGTGAGCGACGGTACGTTCCAACCGTTTCCTTGCTCTTGTCCTTGAGGTACTCCTCGAGGAATTCCTTGACCAGACGCTGGAAATCGGACAGGGGCAGTTCGATGCCCTCGTCCGAAGAATATGCGTCCGGTTCCGGTGACACGTCCGGTGAAGAGGCACCGCTCGGATCGGCCATGACATTGGGGGGTGTGCTGACGGCAGGCCGTGCGCGGTGTGCGCATGCAGCGCTTCAGGAGGTGATGTCAGCACCGGATTCCCGTCGCCCTGCAATAACGGCTATGCAAAAGAAACGGCGCTTTCCCCGAAAATGTCAATAACGGAAATTCAGATATGTCGGCCGTCACCGCAAGGCATCCAACGAGGAGATACAAACCGGGGGGCGCCGTCAGGAATGACCGTCTGTCGCCAGGCTTGTCAGCGCAATTCGCCGTGCGGTCCGAAGGATTCCATCACGTCGGTGTAGCGACGCAGGAAGGACGATGCCATGGCGCCGTCCACGATACGGTGGTCGTAGGAAAGCGAGACATACATCATGCTGCGAATGGCAATCGTGTCCCCGATGTTGGGGTCTTCGATTACCACTGGACGCTTCTTGATGGCGCCCGTTGCCAGGATGCCGACCTGCGGCTGGTTGATGATGGGCGTACCCATGATCGAACCCAGCGATCCGACATTCGTGACCGTGAACGTACCGCCGGCCAGCTGATCCGGAAGGAGCTGCTTGCTTCGGGCGCGGTTTGCCAGATCGTTGGCCGCATGCGCCAGGCCGATGACATTCATCTGGCCAGCATTGCGGATGACCGGTGCCACGAGTCCCGTCTTGCCGATGGCAACGGCAATACCCACGTGGTAGTCTTTTCGGACATGGATCTCCTGCCCTTCCACAGAGCTGTTCAGGATCGGGTGGTCCTTGAGCGCTTCGACCGCCGCATACACAAAGAACGGTGTGTACGTCAGCTTGATGCCTTCGCGCTGCTGGAAGCCATGCTTGTTGGCCTCGCGGAATCGGACCAGATTCGTCACATCGATTTCAGCAAACGAAGTGACGTGCGCCGACGTGGACTTGGACCGGGTCATGTGTTCGGCAATGATCTGCCGCATGCGGTCCATCTTGATGATTTCCACTCGGGACTCGCCAGCCTGCGCAATCTGCGTGGGCTCGAACGAGACCGGCTCAGCCGGTGCCGTTTTCGGCGCGGCAGGTGCGGCAGCTGCGGCAGGCGCCGGTGCTGAATGCGCGGCGGCCGGAGCCTGGCCACGATGTTGCAGGTAGGCCATGAGGTCGGCCTTGGTCACCCGGTTTTCCCGACCGGAGCCGGAAAGCGACTGCAGTTCAGCCAGGGAAACGCCCTCTTTCTCGGCGATGGAGCGCACCAGCGGCGAGAAGAACGTGCCATCGGGGCTTTTGCGCGGAATCGGTGCCCCGTCGCCGGAATGGGCCGGCGCAGCGGCTGCCACTGGGGCAGGAGCGGGCGATGCAGGTGCCGGAGCGGCTTCCGGAGCAGGCGCAGCCGCCTGGCTGCTCTGGACCGGAGCGCTTCCCGATGCGGAGATGACGGCAATGCGGGTGCCCACCTCTACGGTATCCCCTTCCGGGACGAGGATTTCTGTGACAATCCCGGCCGCCGGCGAAGGCACTTCCGTATCCACCTTGTCGGTGGCAATCTCAAGGAGCGTTTCGTCCAGCTCGATCTTGTCACCCGGCTGCTTGTGCCAGGTCAGGACCGTGCCTTCCATGATGCTTTCGCCCATCTTGGGCATGAGCACATCCACGCCATCGCCCATTGAGCCGTTCGTGGCCGGAGCATCGGGTGCAGGTGCAGGAGCAGCGGCTTGGGGCTCGGCCGGGGCAGATTCTACAGGCGCCGGTGCTTCCGGGGCAGGTGTCTCAGCAACGACCGCTTCGGAGGCTTCCGTCTCGATGACGGCGATGATCGTTCCGACATCGACGGTATCGCCCTCTTCCACCTTGATTTCGGTCAGCACTCCGGCAGCGGGAGACGGGACTTCGGTATCCACCTTGTCCGTTCCGATTTCCAGCAGAGCTTCATCCATCTCCACCGTATCGCCGGGCTTCTTGATCCATTCGATGACGGTGCCTTCCGTGATACTCTCGCCCATTTTGGGCATGGAGACTTCAACTTTGGCCATGAGAGTGTGCGCTTGCTGGGACGATGGTTGGATTGGGTCGGGCCGAAAACTCCCTGCACGCTGGACGCGCGGGAGCAGGTATGATACGCGCTGTGGCGGATCGGTTTCTTTCGAAACCGATCCGCCACGAACGCCCATTATCAGGCAATCAGCGGCGCGATGACGAGCGCTACGACTGCAATCAGCTTGATCAGGATGTTCAGCGACGGGCCCGAGGTGTCCTTGAGCGGATCGCCAACGGTGTCGCCAACAACGGCAGCCTTGTGGGCGTCGGAGCCTTTTCCGTATTCCTTGCCGTCGACCATGATCTTGCTTTCGATCATCTTCTTGGCGTTGTCCCAGGCGCCTCCGGCGTTGGACTGGAAGATGGCGAAGAGCACACCGGAGACGGTGACACCGGCCAGCAGTCCGCCGAGCATGTTCTTGTCGATGAATCCGATGGCAACAGGCACGAGAACGGCCAGTAGACCCGGGGCAACCATCTCGCGGATGGCGGCCTGCGTCGAGATCTCGACGCAGCGCTCATGATCCGGTTTGGCCGTGCCTTCGCGCAGACCGGGGATTTCGGCAAACTGGCGGCCGACTTCCTTGATCATGTCGCCAGCAGCGCGACCCACGGCGCCCATGGCCATGGCGGAGAAGACGTACGGCAGCATGGCTCCGAGAAGCAGACCGGCCAGAATCTTCGGATTGGCCACGTCGATGTTGTCGACGCCTGCCTGCTGCATGAAGGCAGCGAACAGGCCGAGGGCCGTAAGCGCAGCCGAACCGATGGCGAAGCCTTTCCCGATGGCGGCCGTGGTATTGCCGACTGCATCGAGCTTGTCCGTACGCTCACGCACTTCCGGAGGCAGTTCTGCCATTTCAGCGATACCACCGGCGTTGTCCGAGATCGGACCGTAGGCGTCGACGGCCAACTGGATACCCGTAACGGAGAGCATACCCACAGCCGCGATTGCGATGCCGTAGAGACCAGCAAAGGTGTGCGCACCGATGATGGCCAGGGCCAGGATGACGGCCGGGATACCGGTGGAGTACATACCCACGCCCAGACCGGCGATGATGTTGGTGGCCGAGCCGGTGATGGACTGGCTCGCGATACCGGTGACCGGCTTCTTGTCGGTGGCCGTGTAGTACTCTGTAACCAGACCGATCATCGTACCTGCTGCCAGGCCGATCAGTACGGCAAAGAACACGCCCATGGCCGAGAATTCCATCACGTTACCCATGACGGTAGCGGTCCAGGCCTCTGGCAGCATCATGGTGATGATGAAGTAGGACAGGACGGCCATCAAGCCGGCAGCACCAAACTCACCAATGTTCAATCCGTGCTGCGGGTTGCCGCCTTCCTTCACCTTGACGAAGAACGAACCGGCAATGGAAACGAGGATACCGACGCCGGCCAGAACCAGCGGAAGGATGATGGGGCTCAGCTCGCCAAAGGCACTGGAGGACATGGCTGGAACGGTAAGGAAAGCCGTTCCGAGAACCATCGTACCGATGATCGAACCGACGTAGGATTCGAAGAGGTCAGCGCCCATGCCGGCCACATCGCCCACGTTGTCTCCCACGTTGTCGGCAATCGTGGCGGGGTTGCGCGGGTCGTCTTCCGGGATGCCTTCGTAGACCTTACCGGCCAGGTCGGCTCCGACGTCAGCGGCCTTGGTGTAGATACCACCGCCGACACGGGCGAAAAGCGCGATCGAGGAGGCTCCCAGGGAAAATCCGGAGATGACGCCAACCACTTTTGTGATATCCCACGCCGTCATGGAATCAAAGGTGATGAACAGGATGCTGAGTCCCAACACGCCGAGCCCGACGACGGACAGGCCCATGACGAGACCACCCGAGAAGGCAACATTAAGTGCCTGCCCGAGACCGGTCCGGGCGGCATTCGTCGTGCGGACGTTGGCTTTCGTGGCCACCGTCATGCCGATGAAGCCAGCCAGGCCGCTGCACAGGGCACCGACGACGAACGAAATGGCAATCATCCAGGAAGAACCTTCCTGGGAGGCGTTGGCAAAGGCCAGCAGCGCAGCCACGACGACCACGAAGATGACCAGTACGCGATACTCCTGACGCAGGAAAGCCCGGGCTCCTTCGGCAATTGACTGTGCCAGATCGGCCATGAGGTCCGTTCCGACCTCCTGCTTGTTGATCCAGCTCGTCTTGGTGAACGCGAAAAGAAGTGCGATCACGCCCGTAACGGGGACCAGGTAGGTGAGCGTTGTGATGTCCATTGAGACGGAATAGGGTGTGAGTGATGGCGTCTTCCCGAAGCGAACACGAAGCGGGAGACCTCTGAAAACATGAATCCGCGAAAATTACCCCTTGAAGGCCATTTTTTGTATTCGTTAACCAAGAATTCGCCCTTCGATTATCCACACCCTCCGCATTTTCGGAAGCGCTTCCGGCAAGGGGCGTGGAATCGGGCTCCCTGATGTCAGGCTGGGGCCGGATCGACTATCCGTTGAAGCGATTCATGGCCGTCACAATGCCGTCGGTCACGAACGTCAGTGCCGCATCCCGGGCCTTCACGAGAGCCGGTTCGATGAGGGTGCGCTGCTCATCCGTGAACGGCTCGAGGACGTATTCTGCCTGACGACCCTGACCGAAATCATTGCCCACGCCGATGCGCATGCGGGGGAAGTCGTTGGTATCCAGCCAGTCGATGATGTCGTCCAGGCCGTTGTGACCGCCCGTGCCGCCTTTCTGACGGATCCGGATGACTCCGGTGTCCAGATGGATGTCGTCCACGACGACCAGGATATCCTGAGGTGTGACCCGGTGCTTGCGGAGAAGCTCTTCCACGGCCAGTCCGCTTCGGTTCATGTACGTCTCCGGTGCAGCCAGAAGCAGCTTGCGGCCACGCCAGCGGCCGTCCGCGATCTGGGACTGCCCTTTCGTCTTCCACGTGGCTCCGATATGACCGGCAATCGTCTCCACTACCTCGAATCCGATGTTGTGCCGGGTGCCCTCGTACTTGGCACCGGGATTGCCCAGGCCGATGATGATGCGGTTGCCGGAGGCCATGGAGGAGGTTCTATTTTTGAAGAGGCCGAACATGAAGGGTGCGTTCTTCCCGCATGGACCGCCAATGTTCCGACAGCCTGCGCCGGAAGGCACCCTCCTGGAAGATCATTAGCGCCCTGTGGTCGTCTGAACCATCAAGGCATCCACAAAAAAAGGCGGGAGCCCTGACGGACTCCCACCTTTCCTGATTCCAGCTTCCAGTGGAAGCGCGGAAATCCTTACTCGGCTGCTTCTTCGCCAGGAGCGTCGCCTTCGGCGCCTTCTCCTCCTTCTTCACCCTCTTCGCCTTCTTCATCCTCATCATCGTCGAGGGCGATGACCTGACGCGGACGACGGATGGATACGAGCGGGGAATTGGGGTTGGCAAGAATCTGAAGACCTTCGTTCTCCATGTCCTTGACCAGGATGCGCTCGCCGATCTTGAGGTTCGTGACGTCCACCGTGAACGACTCGAGAATGTTCTCGGGCAGGCACTTGATGGCAATCTTGTGGACGAACTCCTGCTGGATACCACCGTTGCGGACACCACGGGCGGTTCCTTCGAAGTGGACCGGCACCTTGATTTTGACCTTTTCGCCCGGGTGAAGGACGACGAAATCCGCGTGGATGACATTGTCACTCACGGGATCCATCTGGTAGTCCTTGAGGACGCAATCGTAGGTCTTTCCGTCGATGACGACGTTGACGCGGTGGAATTTGTCCGTGTAGATCAGATCCCGCATGGCGAGCTCCGGGACCTGGAAGGCGCGGGGCTCTTCGCCGTGTCCGTACAGCACGCATGGTACTTCTTCAGCCTTGCGGGCCGCGCGTGCATGCGACTTGCCGGCTTCGCGCGCCTTGGCTTCGAGCGTGATGACTTCCATGACTTGTATACCGTTGTGTGTTTCGTTGAATATCAGGAATCGAACAGGGTCGAGATCGATTCATCCGTGTAGATGCGGCGAATGGCGTCCGCAAAAATCTCTGCAACGCTGACAACCTGGATCTTGTCCAGCGAGCGTCGAAGAGGAATGGTGTCCGTAACGACCAGATGCGAAATGGCCGAATCCTCGATACGGTCATAGGCAGGCCCCGAAAGGAGAGCATGCGTTCCGGCCGCAAGGATGTTCAGCGCACCGGCATCCCTCAGGGCGTTGGCGGCGTTGGTCAGCGTCCCGGCCGTATCGATCATGTCATCGATGAGCAGGACGTTCTTGCCCTCCACCTCCCCGATGATGTGCATGACCTGGGCCACATTCTGGGTGGGACGGCGTTTGTCGATGATGGCCAGACCCGCACCGAGTTTCTTGGCGTAGGAACGTGCCATCTTGACGCTACCCACATCCGGAGCAACAACCACCAGGTTGTCCAGCTCCATGTTGCGGTAGTAGTCTGCAAAGACAGCGCTGCCATACAGATGATCCACCGGAACATCGAAGAAACCCTGGATCTGGGAGGCGTGAAGGTCCATGGTCAAAACCCTGTCAACGCCCGCCGTCGTGAGCAGATTGGCCATGAGTTTGGCGGCAATTGACACACGGGGCTGATCCTTGCGCTCCTGACGGGCATAACCGAAATACGGAATGACCGCTGTGATGCGACCCGAGGAAGCCCGGACGGCCGCATCGACCATCAGCAGGAGTTCCATCCAGTTGTCCGCCGTCGGATGCGTGCTCTGGATCAGGAAAACGTCACAACCACGGATCGACTCCTCGAAGTGGACATAGATTTCCCCATCGGAGAAATTCTTGATCTCCACTTCGCCCAGATCCTGCCCGAACGCCTGCGCAATGGAACGCGCCAGCGCCGGATTGGACCGGCCTGCAAAGAGCTTGATGGGCTGTGAATGCGTGGACATGTCGTGGTTGTGGTGTCTTTCGGACCCGTGTTGCCCGGGGAGGACTCGAACCTCCACCGACGGCTCCAAAGGCCGCTGTCCTGCCATTAGACGACCGGGCAAGGTGCTTGAAGTCGGGTAATCCCGGCAGCGCACATCCGTACCCGGAAGCCCGGTTCTTCGAGCGAGGGGTACAGACCTGAAAAAATAGGGATCACGGCCAGCGAAGGCAACGCAATCGGCCTTCCCTACTGATCAATGCACAAAATTCACGGCTTGTCAGAAATCCTGATGCTGCCGGCACCGCATCAGCGCAGATCGTGCCCGTGCCGCTGCATGACCTCCTTCACGGCATCGATGTCGATGGCTTCCACTCGTCCCCGATGACCATCGACGGAGGTCGCCTTGAAGAGGGCATTCAGGATGGCCTCCTCCGTGGCTTCCACAGCCGCCTGGAAAAGGGGCGACATCTGCGCGTTGTCCAACCCGTTGGACGGCTGCCGATCCGGTCCGCGGCGAACGCTTTCGGCGGTCGAAAAGGCGATGACGTAGTCGCCGCTTCCATTCGTGGCCGGGGATCCGGTCCGACCGATGGCCAGCATGGCGCGCGCTGCGAGCCGCTCCAGATTCCGGTCCGAAAGCGGCGCATCCGTGGCCAGGACCACGATGACGGAACCATCCGCATCTCCCCGGTCGACGACATTCTTCATGAAGTACTGTCCCAGTTCCTCGCCGACAGGGACGCCATCGACGCGCAGGATGCCGCCGTAGTTGGTCTGCACCAGCGCACCCAGCGTATAGCCACCCAACCTGTCGGGGAGCTGCCGGGAACTGGTCCCGATGCCTCCTTTCCAGCCAAAGGATACCGTGCCGCGGCCGGCACCGATGCTGCCCTCATCGACAGGACCGGTGCGTGCCGACTCGATGGCATGCCGGATGGTGGCGGCGCGCAGGTGCCGGCCGCGGATGTCATTCAGGAAACCATCGTTGGTCTCCCCCACGACGGCATTGACGCTGCGCACCCGTTCATTGCCTTCCTGATCCAGGGTCCAGGAAATGGCTGCTTCCATGCCCTGGGCCACAGACAGGGTGTTGGTCAGGACGATGGGCGTCTCGAGTTCACCGAGTTCGATGACCTGCGTCGTACCAGCAAATTTGCCGTACCCGTTGCCCTGGAAGAAACCGGCAGGGACCTTGTCCTGGTACAGGTTGCCACCGTGGGGCAGGATGGCCGTCGCGCCTGTATTGACCGAGTCCCCACGCACCATGGTCACGTGACCCACCCGTACGCCGACCACATCGGTGATGGCGTTCAACGGGCCTGGCGTCAAGATGCCGGGGGCGATGCCGAGATCGCGCGCCCGGGGCCGCTCATTGGCCTCCTCACGCGCTTCCACCATGACGCGAACCGACGCGCTGTTCTGTGCCGTCGCAGGCCTAACAGCCATCAGGATAAAGAATGCGATGAGAAGGCGGCGGCAGGCGCAGGACATGGTGAGTGGCCGGTTGGATGTTCGGGGGATGCACCCGAATATAGCGCGGTTGTCTTTCCGGTCGCATGTTCACCAACTCCTGTCCTCCATCATGACTCATCAGCAGATCATCGGCGTCCTGGGTGGCATGGGACCACAGGCTGGCATCGATCTGGTGGACAAGATCACGGCCGAAACCTCGGCCGTCAGGGACCAGGACCACCTGCCCGTCATCCTGGTCAGTAAACCGGACATTCCGGACCGGACGGCATGGCTGGCCGACCCTTCGTCTCCGGATCCCGCCTCCGCCATTGCCGAAGGGTTCATTTCGCTCCAGCGGGCCGGCGCCGGCGTGGCCGCGATGGCCTGCAACACAGCGCACACACCGGCCATATTCGACCGCGTGCAGGCGCAGCTCCTGCACGCCGGCGCCGGCATCCGCATCCTGCACCTGATCGAGGAGACCGTTTCCGGGCTTCGGAAGCTGCATCCCGACGTGCAGTCCGTCGGTGTCCTCGGTACCCACGGCACGCTCTCGTCCGGCTTGTATCACGAGGCCTTGAGGCGTCGCGGCCTGCAGGCCCTCTCCCCCGGGGACACCAACCGGTTGACCGGGGCCATCTATCATCCGGAGACCGGCATCAAGGCCCGTTCCTCGCCCGTGACGACGGAGGCCCGAACAGAGGTCCTCCAGGCCATCATGGAACTGGCGGAACGGGGTGCCGAGGCTGTCATCCTTGGATGCACCGAACTGCCCCTTGCCGTACCTGAATCCTCCGCCGGGGACATGCCCATCATCGATCCGGCCCGGATGCTGGCCCGTGCACTCATCCGCGCCACCGATCCGAAGCGACTGCGACCCTCATCCTGAATTGACGGACCAACCGTCCTTTCCCGTCGTACCCACACTTCCAATCATTACCGGATGCCCCGCCCATGTCACTGCGCGACATGCTCAGCCCGGCCGTCGAGGACTATCTCAAGGCCATTTTCACCCTCCAGAGCGAATCTCCCGAAGACGATCTGGTGGGCACCACCCGTCTCGCCGATCATCTGGGTATTTCGTCCGCATCGGTCACCAACATGCTCAAGCGGCTCGATTCGCTGAATCTGGCCACCTACACCGCCTACAAAGGCGTCCGGTTGTCAGATGCGGGCCGCACCATCGCACTGGAAATCATCCGCCACCACCGACTGCTGGAAACCTATTTGCGGGAAGTCATGGGCTACGACTGGGAAGAAATGCACGCTGAAGCGGAACACCTCGAACACCACATTTCGGAAGAGTTCGAAGACCGACTTGATCGCATGCTGGGATATCCCACGCATGACCCTCACGGTGACCCCATACCCGACCGTGATGGGACCATGGTGCAGATTGCGTCCGAACCGCTCTCTCAATGCCCTCCCGACACCGTGCTCGTCGTTCGCCGAGTCACCGATACCGACATGGATGTCCTCCGGTCCATCGAATCCCTGAATCTGCTGCCCGGTCAGGAAGTCACCATTCTGGATGATGGGATGCGCGATGGGACCGAGGCCGCCATGATGGTGCGCCATGGCTCACGTACGATTCCTGTTCCCGCCTCGCTCACGCCGCATGTCTTCGCTTCTCCCCGCACGGATCACCCGGCTTCCTGAACTTTGCTTCAGGGCGCCCGTCCTGACCCATCATTTTTTGAATCCAATCTTTCATGTCTGACCCATCCAATTCCTCCGGCGCCGATCGCGCGCGACAGATCAGGGAGGAAATCCTCGACCTGTTCCGCAACAATGGAAAGCGGACCTTTCGACCCAAGGAAGTGGCCAACAAACTGGGCTACCGCAACAACGAGGATTATCGCCTGTCCCGCGCCCTCCTGGAAGAACTGGAAGCGGAGGGACTCATCCGGCGCATCAAGGGCAACAAATTCGGCCTGCGCCCCAAAGGTACCCGGCTCGAAGGACGCCTGTCCGTCCATCCCCAGGGGTACGGTTTCGTTCGCGTTGAAGGCGTGACCGAGGACTTTTTCGTCCGGGCCCGGCGCATGGATACGGCCCTGGACGGGGACCTGGTCCGCATCGGTCTGGCGGCACGCAAACCCGGAGATGAACGGCGCGAAGCAGAGGTCCTGGAAGTGCTGGAGCGCGGACGGTCCACCGCCGTCGGGACATTCGAGCACAGCGGCTCTTTTGCTGTCGTCAAGCCGGATGACCGCCGGCTGACGCATGATATTTACGTGGACCTCGAGACGGTCGGGGAAGCAAAATCCGGCGACAAGGTGCAGGTATCGATCGATGCCTTCGAGCACCGCGGTGGCGCCCCGCGTGGCCGCATCCTGAAGGTCATCGGGTCGGCCGACGACCCGGAGATCCAGACGATTGCGCTGGCCATGAGCATCGGTGTGGATGTGGATTTCCGGCAGGAGGTCCTCGATGAGTCGAGCCAGATCCAGGATGACATTCCTGCATCCGAAGTCAAGCGACGGGAAGATTTCCGGCAGGAAACCGTGTTCACGATCGATCCGGTCGATGCAAAGGATTTCGACGATGCACTGCATCTGAAGCCCCTCCCGAACGGCAACGTCGAGGTCGGCATCCACATTGCCGATGTCAGCCATTATGTCGAGAGCGGCACCGAACTGGATCGCAGTGCCCGGGAGCGGGCGACCAGCGTCTATCTGGTGGACCGCGTCATTCCGATGCTGCCCGAGCATCTCTCGAATACCATCTGCTCGCTGAATCCGAATGTGGACCGGCTGACGTTTTCCTGCGTGGTGGAACTCGACGAGAATGCCCATGTCGTGGACTTCCGCGTGGTCGAGAGCGTCATCTGCTCCGCCCATCGCCTGTCCTACGAACAGGCGCAGGAACTCATTCTCGGCCTGAAACCGGACCACCCGCTCTCAGACACCCTTTCGATACTCAACGGCATGGCCAAGTCCATGCGGAATGAGCGGTTCCAGCACGGATCGATCGACTTCGACATCCAGGAAGTGCGGGTGGAACTCGACGACAAGGGGCACCCTCTCCGCATCGTGCCCCGCGAGCGACGCGACGCCCATCGCCTGATCGAGGAGTACATGTTGCTGGCCAACCGGCTGATTGCCGAGCGCCATGGCAGCGACAACCCGTTCGTGTTCAGGGTGCATGATCCTCCGGATGTGGACCGGATAACGAACCTGTCCGAGTACGTGCGCGCCTTCGGACACGAACTGCCCCATCAGAACGGCCACGTGGTGCCCAAGGACCTGAACGCACTCCTCCGCGCCGTGGCAGGCAGGCCCGAGGCGGCTGTCATCGAAACCGCGGCGCTGCGCAGCATGGCCCGTGCGCGCTACGACACGAAGAACGTGGGTCACTACGGCCTGGCTGCCGAACACTATGCCCACTTCACCAGCCCCATCCGGCGCTACCCTGATTTGTTGGTGCATCGCCTGATCAAACAGCAGTTGGACGGCAAGAAACGCATCGACACGGACGAATTGAGCGTTCTGGCCAAGCACTGCTCCGACCGCGAACAGGTGGCGACAGAGGCTGAAAGGGAATCCATCCAGCTCAAGAAGGTGGAATACGTCATGGACCACCTGGGAGAGGTGCACAAGGGGGTCATTTCCGGCGTGTCCCGTTTCGGCGTGTTCATCGAACTGTCCGAACTGCTGGTCGAGGGCATGGTCCACGTCCGGGACATGGACGGGGACTACTACGAATACGACGAGGAGACCTTCAGCCTGGTGGGCCGCCGCAGCGGTCGGCGCTACCGCCCCGGAGACGAGGTAAAGGTGCTGATCGTGTCGGCCAGCGTCGAGAAGAGGGAAATCGACTTCGAATTCGCCTGAGAAATAACCGGAAGCATACCAGACTGAAGCACCGTGTCGAGCCTTAATTCGACCGGGCTCGCGGCCGAAACTTCAGGTCGTCCCCCTCATTGATCAGCAGCCCATGCTGCCGCCCCAACGGACATATCCCCTCCTGGCCCGCAACCAGGTGCGCATTTCCCTGCGCCGCATGAAGACCCGACAAGGGTGGTTCATGAGGGTCGTCATGGGCGTGATGCTGGCGTATTCGGCCTTCATCCTGCTGACGCTGGGCTTTTTCTTCGACCGGTTCTCGATCACCCTCTGGCCCGATGTACCTCCGGTCGACGTGGTCAACCGCTCCCTGTTGGCGGCTTTCATCAGCCTCTTCTTCATCCGCTTCCTCTTCCAGAAGACGCCGCGCATGAAGATCGTGCCCTACCTGCACCTGCCCATCCCGCACCACCGGCTGGTCACGTTTTTCCAGGCGGCCTCCCTCCTGTCCATCCACAACTTCTACCCGCTCCTCTTCTTCGTACCATTCTGGATGCGTTTCGTGGTGGCGGAAGGATCCGTCGAGGGTCACTTCATGTGGATAGGCGCCATCTTCCTTTTGATTGTGGCGTCGCATTTTGCCAACCTGCTCCTGCGGGGTGTCCTGAAGCAACGGGCCGGCCTGTTCTACATCTGGATGTCGCTTTTCATTGCCACGGCGTTCGTGGATGAAGCGGCCGGGATCGGTTTGCAGCAGAGCCTCTCCGACTTCCTGTTTTCCCGCATCCTGTCGGGTGAACCGACAGGACTCATCCTCCTGCTGGCGTTTTCGGCATTTGTGGTGGCTGCGTCGACCTTCAGTCTGGCGCGGTCCCTGCGCAATCCTGATGGTGGTCAGACGGCCACTCCCGCCCGGGTGCGTTCCTTCGACATCCCCGAAGAGTGGGGACTTCTGGGGCAATTGGTTCGCATTGAACTGCTGTTGATGTGGCGAAACCGGCGCCCGAGGCACTACCTGTTCGTTTCTCTCCTCTTCTCGACCCTCTATCTGGTATTCATGCTCAGTTCCGGTCAGGCCTTCGGCAGTGTGGCCTTCTCGGCATTGCTGGGTCTGTTTGCATCCGGCGGTTTCGCGCTCAACTACGGCCAGCTCATGTTCGGTTGGGATTCGACCCACTATCCGGCCATGGTTTCGCGCAACGTGGGATTCCACACCATGGTCAGTGCCAAACTCATCGTCCTGCAGCTGTCCTGCCTGGCCCTCTTCGTCACGTCACTTCCGCTCTTCATCTGGCTCAGGCCCGACCTGGTGGCGCTGCACTTTGCCTTCCTGTTCTACAATGCGGGCATCACGAGTGTCCTGGTGATGGAACTCGCGACGCGCAACCGGCAACGCGTGGACATCGGGCGCAGCGGGGGGTTCTTCAACTACGAGGGCTTCTCCGCCCGGCATTGGCTCTGGTTCATTCCGACGGCCTTGCCTCCCGTCCTCTTCCTGCAGGTCATGCACAATGCACCTCGTGTGGGTCTGACCGTTCTTGCCACGATTGGTCTGGTGAGCCTCGTGTTTACCAGCCTGTGGACGCGTTATTTTGCGGGCGGATTGAATGCACGAAAACACGCCATGCTGGAGGGGTTTGCCGGACGTGCGGGTTGAACTGAACAAGATCGTGAAGAAGTACGGGGCCAAGAAGGCGCTCGACGTCCCGGCGTGGTTGCTCGAGGATGGCGAGGTCGTGGGCCTTGTGGGCAGCAACGGCGCAGGGAAGACCACTTTCCTGCGCATCCTGCTGGACCTGCTGGAGGCCGATCATGGCAACGTGCGCATGGACGGCCGAGATGTCCGGCGCGACGCCAGCTGGCGTGCGCGGACCGGTTCGTTCCTGGATCGCTCCTTCCTGATCGAGTACCTGACCATCCCGGAGTACCTGGAATTCGTGGGTACCACGTTCGGACTGTCACGCCGTGAGACGGCCGAACGACTGGAGCCTTTCGAGTCGTTCCTTCCACTCTCCAGGATCGATCGCAACCGGCTCCTCAGGGACCTCTCCACAGGCAATGCCAAGAAGGTCGGCATCTTGGCAGCCCTGTTCGTGCGGCCTGAATTCGTGGTGCTCGACGAGCCTTTTGCCAACCTCGATCCTCCCTCCCAGATTCGCCTGAAGCAGATCCTGGCCGACATGGCGGCCGATCCGGAACGCAGCATGATCATTTCCAGTCACGATCTGGGGCATGTCACAGAGGTCTGTCCGCGCATCACCCTGCTGCAATCGGGTGAAATCAAACGGGATCTGGAAACAAGCGAAAAAACGCTCGAGGAATTGAATTCCTGGTTTTCGGACGAGGGCATCTCATCCGCCACCTGAGGGTTCAGACGCGCGAACCTGACATCGGACACGCATGGCAGCGTGCATCCGTTCGCTGGTCTTCGTGCCGCTCGGCAATGGTCCATGTAGAACGCGGACAGACCGCGGCAGGCATCAACACGGATTCACCGGACCGTACGGCGCCATCACCGGATACACTCGGAGCGGGTTGCGGCGGACCGCCGGATACCTGCTCCCCAACCAAATCGGCCAGGCACTCCATGAAGAGCGGGTGACAGTTGAGGCCCGAGGCCACGTGATAGTGGGGGATTCCAGCCGCCTCGGCCACACCACGCATGCGTACGTCCAGCAGGAAGGCCGTATCGAATTGTTCGGTGACGTGGTCGACAGGTACGACGACAACGGCTCGGGTACCGGCCCGGGCCATGCGACGCAATCGGTCCTGCAGATCGGTGCTGACCTTGTCACCCCAGCTTCCCGTACGCACGAACGAAAGGGAAAAGGCCCGATCCTGACTGCGCATGTGCATGATGGCATCCACCGTATTGTGCACCAGACAGCAATACGGATCCCGGTTGTTCGGGTCATGACCCGCCGGAATGCCGTGGGCAGCAAACAGGAGCTCCACATCCGGCCGGATGTGCTTGGGGAAGCGCTGCAGTGCCTGCTCGATCCGCTCATTGAGGGAGCGGAGGTATTTCTCGCGGGTGGCAAACGCGCCAACCGCCACGGTGGGACGCGTGGGAATCTTGCCCGTCTTGATCAGGGCCTCCCAGGTGGCCAGGGCCCGACCGGACGTCTCCGTGGCGTACTGCGGAAACATGGGCAACAGCACCACATGGGTGATGCCGTCATTTTCCATGGCACGTGCCGTCTGGAGCATGTCCGGTGATCCGAAGGGCGACGCGACGTAGGTGAAGAAGCGAACACCCTCGGGCATGTTGCCCATGGTCTTCAACCGGCTGCCAAGCTCCTTGCACTGCTCCTGGTTCAGGCGATTGATGGATGACCCGCCACCGATCGAGGAATACTCGGAAATGACCTGTCGCGACAGCATCCGGGCCGAAAGGCGGGACTGCAAATGACGGAGCCACAGGGCGATACCCGAACGGGCACCCGGTGGCAGCATCAGGCGATGATAGAGGTAACCGAATACGTCCTCGCGCTTTTCCGGCGCTCCCGGAACCAGCAACACGACGCCCACACGATCTCCGGAAACCGGACGCACCGGTTCCTGCGAGAAAAAGCGTCCACTGAAGAGACGCTCATCGCTGGCATAGGCTCGGGCCAGATCGCGGGGGGACATGGAAAGAGGGATGGACGGCTGGTTTCAGATTTCGACAGGTCGATGAGCCAGGACTCCGTTTCTTCACCTGCGTGCGGGTGTCGGAAACGAAGGATTACTGACCCTCCAATCAAAATCTAAAACCGGCGGATCCCTGCCTGTTTTCAGGATTTGTGAAGCCGGAGGCTATTCGTCGATGCTTCATCGGAATCGCTATGGCAATTCACAGGGGGCGCGGATTCCTGCCCGGGCGGACCTTTTTCGAGAGTCCGATACGTCTACGCCGGATCCAACGGTGGCAGCGCGGACGGGAATCCGCGCGATGTATCCCACTCCTGAAGCCACGCCCCGGCCCGCTCGCGAACACTCCCCGGCCAGGTGGCGGGTGGCAGCGATGTCCATCCCATTCGGGTCTCGCGGGTGGGGTGATCAAGTGCCAGGGCGCCGGCGTGCAGCGCCAGATTTCTGCCATCGAGCTCTGTACCAGCGCCGTACCGGAAATCGCCGACGAGGGGGAAGCCACGCGAGGCGCACTGGACCCGGATCTGGTGGGCGCGCCCGGTGTGCAGCTGGATGACAACGAGCGAGCGACCCCCGTCGGTCTGGAGGGTTTCCAGGTCGAGGCTGGCGTGTTTCGCACCGGGCGCGCCGGCGTCCACCACCCGGACCTGCTGGTTCTCCTTGACCAGGTAGTCGTCCCACGAGACACGCTGTGGCGGGGCGCCCTCCACCCACGCCAGATACCGCTTCTCGACAGCCCGCCTCTTGAACTGGGCGGTCAGGCGAGCCGCAGCCTTGGACGTTCGGGCAATGACCATCAGGCCCGAAGCGGGGCGATCCAGACGATGAACCAGTCCCAGGTACACGTTGCCCGGTTTGTTGAACTCGGTGCCTACCCAGTCCTTCATGACAGAGAGGATATCGGCATCACCCGTATGATCCGCCTGGGAGAGCATGCCTGCAGGCTTACCGATGACCAGAAGATGGTTGTCGACGTATCGGACCCATTCGCTCGCACCTGCTGACATCACCCCTCCAATCCGAATTCAGCACGCTTCTTTCGCGTGAGCGAGGCCACGATCAAATCATAACTGTCATCGATCCACCCGAAGAATTCCCGGTCGGGCACCTCCCCTTCCAGAATGACCGTGTTCCACTGCTGCTTGTTCATGTGGTAGCCGGGAATGACGGAGGCATACTGCTCGCGCAATTCGATGGCTTTTTCCGGATCGCATTTCAGATTGATGCGCAAGGGAATCTCTTCGATGGCGACAAGACAGAACATCTTGCCGGCCACCTTGAAGACAAGGACGCTTTCACCGAAAGGAAACCCTTCGGTGACGGCCTTTTTTGCCATGCAGTATGTGTAGATTTGCTCCAGCATCGCCTTTTCATCCAACCCCACGCATCGTGACGCATCAGCCGGACACATCCGAACAGGCCGCCGGCATAGGATTCGATGGCGAAATATACCGCAAGATGCTTCACCTGCTGGCGCTGGGGTATCCCGTCGGGTACCTGCTCTTACCCGAACCCTGGGGACGTTCCGCCTTGATCGCGCTGAGCGTCACGGCGCTGACCATGGATTGGCTGCGCGCCCGCTACCCAGGTGTCCATGCCTTCATCGAACGGTACTTCGGATTCATGATGCGACGGAAGGAGCGCGAGGTACTGGGCAAAGGACCTGTGTTCAACGGGGCCACATGGGTCACCGTCTCCTTCACCCTCCTTGTCCTGCTTTTTCCCGCGGATGTGGCCATCGCCTCGTTTGCCCTTTTCATGATCGGCGATGCGGCTGCGGCCCTGATCGGGCGCCGATTCGGCACGCGGACCTGGCTACGCGACAACGCAACGGTGGAGGGGTCACTGGCCTTCCTGATCATCGGCGGAAGTGTCGGATGGTTGTTGGTCAGCGGCTTCCTGCCATGGCCGGTCCTCGACCTTCCGTGGACTGCCGTTCTTGCCGCAGCAGCGGTTGCAGCATTTCTGGAAGCCGCGCCCCTGCCGGTGAATGACAACCTGACGGCACCGCTGGGAGCCGCCGTGACGATCATGGGTATCATCAGCCTATGGCCAAACTGACCGCTTCCGCAATCAAACGCATCGCCGGGCTCGAACCATTTCCGCAGCCCGCGTTCATGAAAACACGCCATCCCGTCGTGCTGATGCACGGGTTCGGCCTGTTGGCATTCCTTGCCCGTGGCGGACACCTGCACGAAGAAGCCATGCACCTCCGGTTGCACGGCCTGGCCGCCTTCGCGCCCAACGTCACGCCCTACCACGTCATCCCCCAGCGGGCCGCCATGTGGAAGGAGCGGATCGAAGTCATCCTGGGGCAAACCGGAGCCGAAAAGGTCAATCTGATTGCCCACTCGATGGGCGGCCTCGATGCGCGGTATCTGATCGCCAAACTGGACATGGCAGACCGTGTGGCCAGCCTGACGACCATTTCGACGCCGCACCGCGGCTCTTCGTTGGCGCTCATGGCACTCAAGCAGCCCGAGCGTCTGCGCGAGTTGGTCCGGAACGCTGCCAACTGGGTCGGAGAGAATGTGATGGAGGTCGAGGCCGATTTCCACGCTGCCGTGGAAAGCCTGACCCCGCGCGCTGTGACCAACGATTTCAACAGGGACGTCCAGGACGTGGACGGGGTCTACTATGCCTCGTGGGCTGGCAGCGCCGGCAAGGGAGCGCTCAACTCCATCAACCCGGTTTTCCGGCCCTTCAATGCCTGGCTTTACAGCCGGGAGGGCATCAACGACGGCATCGTATCGGTGGCTTCGGCGACCTGGGGCGAGTTCAGGGGCGAAATGGAAGCCGATCACCTGCAGCAGGTAGGCATCGACGTACTGGCCGGGTCCTCCTTCTCATCGAAGGAATTCATGATCATGCTGGCGGCCGATCTGGCCGAGCGCGGATTCTGACCTTCCGGCCGGGCGGTTCGCCTACTGGATCATCAGGTCCCCGTAGGACACCAGTTCGCCGAGGCGGTCGAAAATGAACACCCGCACCAGGCCTGTCCTGTTCAGCAGGGTCGGGCTGAAGCGGAAGATGTAGGCCCCGGGATCGGAGGCATCGAGGATGTCATCCAGGGTACGGAGACTGCCGGAAGCGTCACGGGCACGAAGGGTCAGCCCGCCCTGAATGGAGTTGAACTCCAGGATGGTGACAGGAATGGTCACGAACTCGCCAGCCACCGGGTTCGGGTAGGCCGGGTCGAATCGCACCTTTCCGCCATAGATGGGCGCCACGCGCCAGTCGTTTTCATCGTCCTGCAGGATCCGGCCCGTGTTGTCGGTCCGGGCAAATCCTTCGGGAGTAGCGCCGGCGTCCTGGACGAATTCATCCTGCTGTTCCTGGGAGTCGCACCCGGTGAACAACGTGCCGGCCACCAGAACCATGAGCACCAGGGGCAGGAATGGAATACGACTGATCATGGGCAGTTGGCAGGAAGGACTCGGTTAATGCACCTGTCAAGAACGAACGAGGTCGGATGGCGTACCATCGCCCTCCCAAGCCGTTCCCGATCCGGCCGCTCCGGTGGACCGGACCACTCCATCTCCGCTCACTCGCATGCCACTCGTCGAATCTTCCGGATTGCAGGTTGCCCTGGGCGGGAATCCCGTTCTGAAAGGATTGGCGTTTGCACTCGAAGAGGGTCGATGGAACGGCCTGCTGGGTCCGAACGGAAGCGGAAAGACCACGCTTCTGCGGGCGATATCCGGATTGATTCCGTACGACGGGTCCCTGTTGCTGGACGGACGCGACGTCTCGACGTGGTCGCGCCGGGCCATGGCCCGGCGCGTGGCATTCGTCAGACAGACGCACTCGATTTCGTTCGACTTCCGGGTCATGGACCTGGTGCTTCTGGGGCGCGCACCCCACAAGTCCCTGCTGTCCGTTTACGACCACGCCGACGAGTCCCGTGCCTCTGACGCGCTTTCCCGCCTTGACCTCGAAGGTTTCGAGGAACGCTCTTTTCATTCGCTCAGCGGCGGAGAGCAGCAGCGTGTATTCCTGGCACAGGCGCTGGTGCAGGAAGCCGATCTTCTGATACTGGACGAGCCCACCACCTATCTGGATGTACACCATCAATTCGAGTTCATGGAGCATGTCCGCTCGCTCGTTCAGGCCGGAAAAACGGTCATCGGTGCGGTGCATGATCTGGAGATGGCTGCCCGCTTTGCCGACCACCTGATGGTCCTCGACCGGGGGCGGTTGGTGGATCAGGGTGCACCGGCCGCCGTGCTGACCCCCGACCTGTTGGCCCGGGTATTCCGGATGAAGGCGGCCGTGTCGGTAACCGAAGACGCGCCGCTTCGCATTGATTACGCGCGTCCGTTGTCCTGACGGACCCACGCTTCGGATCGCATGGAATCGTATGGAGATTCCATGCGATCCGAAGCGCCGTCCGAACTGCGTCCCCTGCCCTGCGTTTTCATGTGCTGTATGCGGCTCCCTGCAGCCTCCATTCCTGAAACATCGCGCGCCGTCGCGCCACGAAGCACGGCAACCCGATACCACCGGCCCAACCCCCATGAAAATCTACACCCGTACCGGCGACGACGGACTGACCGGCCTCTTCGGCGGCCCGCGCGTATCGAAAGACGATCTCCGCATCGAAGCGTATGGGACCGCCGATGAGTTGAATTCGGTGCTGGGCGCCGCGCGGGCCGCACTCTCTGCCTACACTCCCGGCCCCTTCGACGAACCGGAACGCACAGGTGAAGCGGCAAACACGGCTTCAGCAGCCCATTGGGCCGAGGATATGGACGCGTGGCTCGAACGCATCCAGAACGAACTCTTCGATCTGGGTGCCGATCTGGCCACCCCGCTGGAAGCCAAGGCCAAAGTCCATCGCCTGGAACAGGAGTGGATTGACACCATGGAAGCCGACATCGATCGCTTCGATGAAGACCTTTCCCCCTTGACGGCCTTCATCCTTCCCGGCGGCAGCGACGTGGCCGCCCACCTACACATGGCCCGTACGATCTGCCGTCGCGTCGAGCGGCGCGTCATCTCCCTGGCTAAACGGGACGAAATCAACATGCAGTGCGCCGTGTACCTGAACCGCCTTTCCGACGCCCTCTTCGTGGCGGCCCGATTGGCCAACCATCGCCTGGGCATCGAGGACCACACCTGGGTCTCGAACACCAAGCGCTGACCCAAGGCTCAAGCCGTACTTCCTCCCGGTCGATACCTCCCGAAGGGCAATATCCGTGCCCGCAACACGTTGTTCTGGAGGATTCGGTATATTCGAGTGCCCTGGTCACGCGTGACATGAATCCCGACGGTATTCGAATCGTCTGAATACCCTTTCGAGTTCGCCCCAGCGAACATCACCCCGTCGAGTACACCATGCGAGATCGTCCCCTTCTTGTCATTGCCTTGCTGGTCGCCGCGGCCACCTTCGTCTTCCTGCGCTCGATGAATGCGCCGGACGAATCCGAAGCCGTGGAAGATACCCCTGTCCAGACCGTTTCCCTGGCCACGGACGAGTTCGGCATGCCCATTGCCGAACTGTCGGTCATCGAATCCACGGTCAAACGCAATGAGACGTTTTCCGACCTCCTGAACCCGTACGGGGTCGATTACGAACGCATCGTGACGCTGGCGCGCGACCAGCGCGAGGTTTTCGACGTGCGCCGCCTCAAGTTCGGTCGCCCCTATCGTGTCTACACGGATTCCACGGGCACCGGCCGCTACATGGTATATCAGCCCAGCCTGGCCTCTTATGTCGTCTTCGATCTGGGAGAAGAACCGACCATCCGGCTGGAAGAACGGGACCTGGTAGTGCGCCAGCGTTCCATCGAGGGCATCATCGAGGAATCCCTCTACATGACCCTCATCGGTCAGGACATCCACCCCACTGTGGCCAATCGCATGGCCGATGTGTTTGCCTGGCAGATCGACTTTTCCCGTCTCCAGAAGGGCGACTCTTTCCGCATCCTGTTCGAGGAGCAGTATGTCGGGGACGATCTCTTCGACATCGGCGATGTGCTGGCCGCCCGCTTCGTCCACCGCGGCGAGGATTACTTTGCCTTCCATTTCCAGAACGATGATGTGGATGAGCACTACGACGAAACGGGCAAAAGCCTGCGCAAGGCTTTCCTGATTGCGCCGGTGGAATACAAGCGTATCTCATCGAGCTTTTCCTACCGTCGCTTCCATCCAGTCCAGAAACGCTACAAGGCGCACCTGGGAACGGATTATGCCGCCGACACCGGAACGCCCATCATGGCTACGGGCGATGGCGTCGTGACGGAGGCCCGCTACGGTCAGTACAACGGCAACTACGTCAAGATCAGGCACAACGGGACCTACACGACGCAGTACCTGCACATGTCCAAGATCAAGACAGGCATCCGCCCCGGTGTACCGGTCAAGCAGGGGGACATCATCGGCTTTGTCGGCTCCACCGGCCTGGCCTCTGGTCCCCACGTCTGCTACCGGTTCTGGAAGAACGGCGAACAGGTGGATCATCGCCGGGAAAAAATCCCGTCGGTCGGCCCTATTCCGACCCAGTACCTGGCAGACTTCAACGTGCGGCGGGACGACTACCTGATGCAGCTGACCGCCCCGATCAATCCATCGGTCGACCGCAGCTACGCCGAACTGCTGGAAACGCCTGAGGCAGTTACTTCTCCTTGACGACGGATTCCTTCCAATGCCCGAACCAGCTCCCTGGGCTTGAACGGCTTGGTCAGGAGCCCGCGCATCCCTGCCTTCTTCGATGAAGCGATGGCCTCTTTCGTGGCATCGGCCGTCAAGGCGATGACCGGGAGGTCGGGATTCCATTCGAGCAACCGGCGCGCGGTTTCATAGCCATCCATGCCGTCCATGTGGCAATCCATCAGAACCACATCGACGACTTCAGCGTCTGCTCTTGCCAGTGCTTCCAGGCCGGAGGATGCATGCAGGCATACGTGCCCCGCTTCCTCCAGTACGGCCCGGGCCACCTCCAGGTTGATCAGGTTGTCGTCAACACAAAGCACTCGAAGCGTCGAGGCACTAACTACGGCCTCCGCGGCGCTGTTCGACTCAGCCGGAAGAGGGAGTTCAACGGCTGGCAAAGGCAATTCCACATTGAATGTGGACCCCAGGCCCGGGGTGCTCTCGACCTGGATGGAGCCACCCATCATGTGAACGAGACTTCGGGTGATGGAAAGTCCCAGACCCGTACCACCGAAACGGCGCTTGATGGAGTTGTCGGCCTGCTTGAAGGATTCGAACAAGGACTCGATCCTGTCCTGCTCTATTCCGATACCGCTGTCGGACACGGAGAATCCGATGCGATCTTTCCCGGTGCGCGAAATAGTGACCTGCACCGAACCTTCTTCCGTGAACTTGATGGCATTCGAGACCAGGTTGGTCAGGATCTGCACCAGTCGACCTTCATCGCCCCTGATGGCACTTGGCAAGGCGGTATCCATCGATATATTGAACGCAATGGGCTTGGTTACCAATTGTGCGCTCACAAGCGCTTTGATCTTTCTGGCAACTCCCATCAACTCGAATGATCGATTCTCAACTGAGACCTTCCCCGCCTCAATGGCTTCAAAATCCAGGATATCGTTGATCAGATTCAGCGCGGTATCGGCACTGTCTTTGAGCACCGACACGAGTCGCTTCTGATCTTCGGGAAGTGGTCGGGAAGCCAGCACATTGGCCATTCCGATGACACCGTTCATGGGCGTTCGAAGCTCATGGCTCATATTGGAAAGGAAGCGGCTCTTTTCCAGGTTGGCTTCCCGTGCTCTCTCCATGGCCACCCTGAGATCAACCTCGATGTCCGCGCGATCACGCTCGATGGACAGGATGTGACTGATAAGGACCAGAGCGATCATGTAGGCTGCCAGAAACACCGCCACAATGACAATGAAAGAGACACCCGAAACCCGTTCGTATCGACGGGTGGCCGTTTGCCTGATCTCGATGATTTTTCCAAGGAGCGCGGGCAATTCCGAAGACAGCAATTCCACGGAGAGCGGATCACTGACGGTGACCAATTCCACAGTGGCATGTGTCGGGTCGGTCCGCACCGCTTCGATGACACGCATCCAGCTCTGACCCAGATCCGCTACCCGCCGGGAGATCTGCCCCCCCTGTTCCACGCCCACCTCCTCCGATGAGATTCGGACGATAGTGTTCAGGCTGTCCACGATGTCCAGTCGGCGTTTGAAGTCGACAACGATATCATTGACTTCGACGCCTTGCTGCGTCCCCAGCAAATCGTCAGAAGCAAGGGAAAGGAACCTGTAACCATCCGTCAGCTGCCTCTCCAGTTGTGTGATCGACTCATTCAAACTGGACACCTGAAGCATGCGTTCGAGGTGCGTTTCCTGCTGGTGGTATCCGGTGAACACGACTCCCATGATCACGACCAGCAATGCCACCATACCACCGAGGGCGGGTAGGATGGACCTGCGGGATTCCAAAGCAGCCGTCATAGTCTGTAGCCAGGATCCCCTGGTTTCTTTCCGTCGATCTTGAGCACGTGCACCGCCCCTTCCAATATGCATCCATGGTCCACTACGGCCATCGCCGTCTTTACGGACGACACGACGGTGACGGCCACAGTACACTCCGTGTAGGGCCGGGGCAGGTTCAGGGCCTGAACTTTGTAGGCGACGGCAATCCAATGCTGTCGGAATCCCTGCTCGGAGATCTGGAAGGCTTTCTCAAGCGTCCGTTCACGTTCATGAGCAGAAGGTCCGGGCAGCATCAAGCTGATCGGACTGCCCGTGCTCCAGTATTGCCGCTCCAGACGAAGGATGCGTCGGAGTTCCGGGTAGGAGACATCCACGGTTGGATTTTCCGGATTGACGATGACGGCCAGCGTCCCTGGTTGTGATTGAGCATACGCCATCATGTTGCTCGCCATCACAAACGCCAGACAGACCGTCAGGAGTCGGGTCGGTTTCATGACTAGAATGCGGCGCTGATCTGGAAGTACAGGTGGCGGTTCGGCAGGCTCATTTCTTCACCGTACAAACGAACCTCAGATGTGACGGCCACGCGGGCCGCTACGTTGATGCGAACACCGGTCGTGACCCCATGCCAGTTCTTGCAGTCGTCTTCTCGGAAGAAGGGATCGTTTCCATTCTTTTGGAGGTGGCCGTATCGCCCGAACACGACTGCCCGCTCCAAGGACCCACCGAGTTGCCTCTCGACCTGGGCGTAGTACCCATAGGTCCCGTCGAATCGCTCAGACCCAACGTTGGCCAATGTCAGTGCCTCCCCAAGGAATGTCCATCGATACCGGTCCAGGCGAAGGAACGTACTGTAGATCTCCTGGCGGGTAATCTCCATCATCGAATGGGTATGGACGTGTCCTTCCTCCGGGTGATCAGAAAGGTCCTCAACGTAGGCCGTGACTCCCACCTTCAAGCCGAGGGGACGCGTAGGTTGAAAGGTCAATCCCGCATACGCTGAAGGGTTCTTTTCCAGTGAACCGGGTTCTTCATGAGCGTGGACGTGATCCTCGCTGGCTCCGACGCCAAGGCGGTAGGACAAAGCACCCGCTCCACTGGAACGCGTACCACTCACTTCTGCCACGACCGAATGGATCGGACTGAGACGGTTGCTGTACTTCACCATCTCGGGCCGGTTGATGGTCGTTTGCAGATACTGCCCGTGGTGGTAGGTCGCGTTCCAGTGGGAAACGGGGGTGTGCACGCGACCCAGACGCAAACGCATGAGGTCGCTGAAATGGAACTGGAAGAAGGCGCGCTCGAGGCTCACCTGGCCGCCGTGTCCACCATCCGGATTGATGACGATCTCAGCGAAGTACTGGGTCCGTCTGGACAGTGCGGTGGTCGCATGGCCGACAATCTGACCGCTGTACCACTCGGCATCCCGGGCGGAATCGTTGAATTCGGTCTGGAAGTCAGTGAATATGCCGAACTGGGTCCTGGAATCCAGTTCCTCAATCAAGCCGGAAAGCTCTTGGGCATGGGCCATCGTCGGCACGATGAGCCAAAACAGAAAAAGGGTAATTCGTTTCATCGATAGGGGCAGTTGATACCGATAACGGCCCCAATAATGGATGCGGGCCGGCCAAAGCCGGCCCGCATTTCGACGAACCCTCGATTTTTTTCGACGAAACCCGGAATTCCTTCGACGAATCCGGTTGACGTTTGCCCTGGCCTCGGCCGGCCTATTTCTTGACGCCCCAGACCGGATCGGGCGCGGGGGCCGGCTCGAAACGGCCGCCGCGCGGGGCGCGCAGTTCGAACGACGTCTCGGTCTCGGCGCCCGTCATCATCATGCGCATTGTGAACGTTCCGGGCTGCAGGTATCGTTTGCCGTTGCCGGCCGGTTGGGATGGCTCTTCGAATGCCCCGGCACCTTCCTCCGTCACGCTCAGGTCGTAGGCGACCCGATTCAGGCCGTAGGCCAGGTCTGCTTCATACGACTGCAGGACCGTTCCATCCTGGTCTTCTATGCGCACCGTGGCCGATCCGGCGCGGGATGCCCAGACATCAAATGTCATCTCAGGTTCGATGGCCGGCGAGTAGGCGCGGAATGCCGACCCCCAGCGGCTGCTCCAACCCATCGAACCGCCGTCGAACGCGTGCAGCGTTTGCGCCATCAGGTCGTCATCCAGCGGCGAAACGGTGTCCAGATCGATCTGCCAGATGGATCGGCCGTGCGTTCCTACCAGGAGATGGTTGTCCCGCGCCTGGATTTTCAGGTCATGTATGGGAGTGAACGGAATGGATTCGGCAAAGCCATGGAAGGTCTGTCCCCGATCCAGGCTGGCATACGTAGCGTGATCGGTGCCCACGAACAGCAGGTCTTCGTTCTCCGGATGCTCCACGATGACGTTGACCGGCTCGGCCGGCAAGTCCGTGCCAATGCGCGACCACGTCTGTCCATAATCGTCACTCGCGTACACGTACGCATCGAAGTGGTCCCACCGGTAGCCATTCAACGTGGCGTACACACGGCCCTCTTCGTGCGATGACGCAACCACGCGGCTGACCCACATATCCTGTGGCAGCCCTTCGTCGATGCGGGTCCAGTTCACGCCGCCATCGCGGGTCACATGGATGTAGCCATCGTCCGAGCCGACGTAGATCAGTCCGAATCGCAGCGGGGACTCGGAAATCGTCGTCAGCGTGCCGTAGGGCACGTCGCCCGGGCGACCGCCACCTGTCAGGTCGGGCGAGATGGCCTGCAGATCGGCGCCCTTGCCAAAGGAGCGGTACAACCGGTTGGCACCGTAATAGAAAATGTCCTGGTTGTGCGGTGAGAGCAGGATGGGCGTCTGCCAGTTGAAGCGCAGCGGTTTTTCGCCCAGTTCATGACGCGGACGGATGGACATGCGTTCGCCCGTGTCCAGGTTCACGCGGCTGTAGAAGCCGAACTGGGAGCCGTAGTAGACCGTCCGGTTCGTACGGGTATCGACCTGCACCTGCATGCCATCCCCCCCGCCCAGGCGATCGTAGGGATAGTCTCCCCCGGCCGTCCAACCGAGGCTCTGCTGGTAGGTGCTCGGCCCCATCCATGTCCCGTTGTCCTGCAGCCCGCCATAGACGTTGTAGGGCTGCGCCAAATCGACCTGGATGTAGTAGAACTGGCCAACCGGTGGAATATTGAGTTTCGACCACGTCTCACCGGCATCGTAGGTCATGTTGAGTCCACCATCGTTGCCGTTGATGACGTGACCCGGCCGATTCGGATTGAGCCACATGGCCTGGTGATCGGCATGCACGTGCGGCCCGCCAATGCTCTTCCACGTCGCGCCGCCATCATCCGAGCGCAGCATCGGCACGCCCATCGTGTAGACCTGATCCGGGTTGTCCGGGGCGACCCTGATTTCCCCGAAATAGTACCCGTACGTGTTGTAGACGCCGTCCAGATGGTCGGTGTGCGTTTTCCGCCACGTTGCCCCGCCGTCATCACTGCGATAGACCTCCAGCCCGATGACATCGGTATCGAAAAGCTGATTGTTGGCATCATCCACGAAGTCCACGAGCGCGGAAGGCTCGATGTCTCCGTCGGCCACCATCTGCCTGACCGTCTCCAGATCGTAGCGATCAGGGAAGTTTTCCCGCTCCAGATACGCCTCGATGTCGGCGTCTTCCTGTCGAAGGAAGTCACGCGATGTCATGGCTGCCAGATCGGCACGTGTCAGCCCGTCAACCTGTTCCTCGGAGTCATCCGTGCCTTCCTTCCGGAATTGGTTGTCCAGGGCGGCGTAGATGATGTCCGGATTCTCGGGATGCACATCCAGCCCGATTCGGCCGATGCCGGCGCCCGTCGGAAAGCCGTTGCCATGAATGGGTACCCAGCTCTGACCGCCATCGCTCGTTTTCCAGATGCCGGAGCCTTCTCCCGCCTCCTCGAAATTCCAGGCGCGACGGTCGCGCTCCCACATGGCAGCGTACAGCGTGTTCGGATCCGAGGGATCCATGACCAGATCCACCGCCCCCGCACGCTCATTGATGAAGAGGTTTTTCTCCCAGGTCTGCCCCCCGTCAGTGCTCAGGAAGACACCGCGCTCTTCGTTGGGCGAGTACAGGGCCCCGAGGGCAGCCACCCACACCACGTTTGGATCTTCGGGGTGCACCAGGATGCGGCCGATACGCTGGGAATCCGTAAGGCCCATGTGCTGCCACGAGGCGCCCCAATCGGTGCTGCGATACACTCCGTCACCGGCGTAGGAGGAGCGGCTGGAGTTGTTTTCGCCCGTACCCACCCAGATCGTGCCGGTATCCCAGTCGACGTGGATGTCACCGATGGTCATCGTTCCCAGATCATCGAACAATGGTTCGAAGGATTGCCCGTTGTTCCACGTCACCCACAGACCGCCAGAGGCATAGGCCACCATGAAATGGCTTGGATCGGCTGCGTGGGCGTCGATATCCGTCACACGGCCGCTCATGATGGTCGGGCCGATGTTGCGGGCCGGGACACCTTTCAGGGGCGACTCGGCAAACAGGGATACCCGGTCAGCAAACGCGGATTCGCGCACGTCAGCGCTTGAAGGTGCCACGGCATTGTCCATGACCGGCGCAAGGTTCTGGCGTTGGGCCGAAGCAGGAAAGGCAACAAGCAGGGCGAGGAAAAGAAGACGGAATCGCATGGTGGAAGACTTGAATGGTGATGCGTCATTCGTTCGACGGCCCCAACATACCGCCCATTCCGCTTCGCTGCCGTCGGGAAATCCCGCTACTCCGCCGGTTGCACGGCCCGCCCAATCTGCCTACGTTGCGACGTCGCACCGTTCGCACACCTGTCCATCTTCCATCATGCCCGCTCCCCTGATCATCGGCCCGGACCGTATCGTGACCGACGCACAGACCGACGTGCGCAATGCATTCGACAACGCCCTCGTGGACACGCTGTCCGTGGCCCGGGAAGAACATGTACTGGCTGCCGTTGCTGCAGCCAAGGCGGCGGCGAAGCAATCTTTTCCCGTGCATCAGCGCGTCCATGTGCTGTACGAGGCGGCTGACCGGCTGGACGCCCATGCCGACGAGATTGCCGAATTGTTGGCGCAGGAAGGCTCCAAGACGATTACAGAGGCGCAGAATGAACCTCGGCGGGCGGCCGAGGTCCTCCGCATGGCTGCTGAAGTGGCCCGAACGCTGCACGGTGAAAGCCTGCCGTTCGATGCGCGGCCCGGGAGCGAGGACCGAGTGGGATACTTTGTACGCAAACCGCTCGGCGTCATCGCATGCATCCTCCCCTTCAATGACCCGGTGGCCCTCGTCGCGCACAAGGTTGGGCCCGCGCTGGCCGCCGGAAATGCGGTCGTCATGAAACCGGATCCTTCCTCTTCCCTGTCGGTCATCCGTACCTGCGAATTGATGCTGGAAGCGGGCGTACCGGATGGTCGCCTCAATGTCGTCACTGGCGGTGGCACGGTCGGACAGGCTTTGGTCGAGCACGAAGATGTCCGGATGATCTCTTTCACCGGCGGACGGGCGACGGGTGAGAACGTCGTCCGCAGCGCGGGCATCAAGCGTTTTTCGCTCGAATTGGGGTCCAACTCTCCTGTCATCATCATAGACGATGCGCGGCTCGATCAGGCGGCGCAGGCGGTATGCGATGGCGCGTTTGCCCAGGCCGGTCAGAACTGCCTGGGCGTCCAGCGTGTGTTTGTACAGAAGGGTGTGTATGAGGCCTTCCGAGAAAAGGTCGTCGCGGTTGCTTCGGGCCTGAAGGCCGGACATTCCATGGACAGCGATGTGGATGTCTGCCAGATGATCCGGCCAGCCGAGGCCGACCGGGTCAAGAAGTGGATCGATGAGGCTGTGGGTGCGGGCGCCGTAGTGCTCTGCGGCGGGGAGCAGCATGGCGCCGTGATCGAGGCCACGATTCTGGAGGGCGTACCCGACGGCGCCCGCCTCTCCTGCAACGAGGTTTATGGGCCGGTGTGTGCGCTTTTCCCGTTCGACACGCTCGAAGAGGCCGTCTCCCGCGCCAACAATGTCGATGTGGGCCTCCATGGCGCGGTGTTCACCGAAAGCCTGCGCGATGCCTTCTATGTGGCCGAGAACCTCGAAGTCGGTGCTGTCATCGTGAACGACTCGACCGACTATCGTCTGGACACCATGCCTTTTGGTGGTACGAAACAGTCCGGCATCGGGCGCGAAGGCGTAAAATATGCGGCCGAGGAAATGAGCGAAACACGGGTGGTGTGTTTCAACCTGGCGGACTAAACGCCCTCTCCCAATACATCGGCCAACGCCTTCCGCGAGATATTCCTTCCGGAAATGAAGATCACGACCGGGCCATCAGGCTTTTCGAACGACGGATCGAGCGCCGCCGCAACGGCCACGGCACACGAACCTTCCATGATGATCTGGTGCTGATCCACCATCCAGCGCAGGGCATGCCTGAGCGATGTTTCATCCACCGTGCGCACCTCATCGACCCGGCTCTGCAGGATCTCGAACGTGTTCACCCCCAAGCCCCCCTCCAGACCGCCCGCCAGCGTCTCGATGGCCGGCATTTCAGTTATGGCATGTCCCGCTTCGAGGCTTCTCAGAAGCGCCGCTGAATCCCGATGCTGGCACGCCACAATCCTGGATGCCGGCTGCTTGTCCTTCATCCAGAAGGAGAAACCGGCAGCATGTCCTCCGCCGCCGACCGGCATCAGGAAGGTCGTGGCTTCCGGGACCTGTTCCTGAACCTCCATGGCCACCGTGCCGCCGTTTGCCGCCATCACCTGCCAATCATCGAAAGCGCTCAGAAACGGAATACCCGCCTTCGCCGCTTCCTCCTTGGCCCATTTTTCCGTCTCGTCATACCCGGGATACTGACTCCGGATGACCGTGGCGCCATCGCGCTGCATACCTGCCAGCTTGACAGGATCAACGCTGGAGGGCACATAGATAATCGCCTCCATGCCGAGCTCTCTGGCAGCATGGGCCATTCCCCGGCCATGATTCCCGGCCGAACACGTGGCCACACGGTCGATACCGCGCTCGCTGTACCCATGCATGGCAAACAGGGCCCCACGGATCTTGAAACTGCCCGTGATTTGCAGGTTCTCAAGCTTCAGCCAAACCTCCACGCCCAGCCGCTCGCTCAGGTCGGGCGAGAACTCAACCGGCGTGCGGCGGATACGGCCTTCGAGGAAGTCCGACGCCTCACGGATCATGTCGATGGAAACGCTCATCAGGGCTGGGCTACTGACTGGGGCGGACAATCTAGGGAATCGGAAGATCGGTTCGGAAGCGGAGGCTATCTTCGTTGCGATCACACTTCATCGGCATGACGGCACAACAGGCATATCAGCGGCAGCGGGAGCACTTCAAGGCGTACCCCAATCCGTCATTCAGTCACCGGATCTCGCGACTGAAGGCCCTTCGTGAAGCCCTTCTTGAACGGGAAGAGGCCCTCAAGGCGGCGCTCTGGAAAGACTTTTCCAAACCGCCCTACGAAGTCGAACTGACCGAATTCCTGACCACGCTCATCGAACTGGACCATACGCTCAGGCATTTGGCCCGATGGATGAAGCCGCAGCGCAAGCCGACGCCACTCGTCCTGATCGGAACGCGCACGGATGTTCAGTGCTTTCCCAAAGGCCCCAGCCTGATCATCGCCCCATGGAACTATGCCGTACTGTTGACACTCGGCCCCATCATCCACGCCACGGCGGCGGGGTGTCCCTTTACGGTCAAGCCGTCCGAGCACACGCCGCATGCCGCCACCCTCCTGAAAGACCTGATCGAGAGCGTGTTTCCTCCCGAAGAAGGAACAATCATCCTCGGCGGACCGGAAGTGGGGGCAGGACTGCTGGACCAGCCGTTCGCCCATATCCACTTCACGGGCAGCCCAGCCGTTGGTCGGAGGATCATGGAAGGCGCGGCAAAGCATCTGGCCTCCGTAACCCTGGAATTGGGTGGCAAATCGCCAACTTATGTGGATCCCTCAGCCGATCTGGTGGACGCCGCCAGGGGAGTCTGCTTCGGAAAGTTCTCCAACGCGGGCCAGACGTGCATCGCCCCGGATTATCTCCTCGTTCATCGTGACGTCGCGGAAACGTTCATGGCTGAACTGATCCGAGAAATCAGGCATGCCTATGTGCAAGGCACGGGTGACGCGGACCTGACGTCGATCGTGACGGCCGCCCATTTTGAGCGGCAGCAGGCGCTTCTGGAAGATGCGAATGCCAGGGGGGCCAAGACATCGATTGGCGGTGGGGCCGACCCGGCCTCCCGACGCATCGACGCCACGGTTTTGATGGATCCGCCCGAGTCCGCCCGCGTCATGCAGGAAGAGATCTTCGGGCCGATCCTGCCTTTCGTGGTGGTGGATGGTGTGGACGATGCCCTCGAGCGCATCGGGCGTCGCCCGAAGCCGCTTTCAACGTATGTGTACACGAAAGACGATGCCGTCGTGGAACGCTTTTCAGCATCCGTTCGCACGGGAGCCGTGTGCAAGAACACGACCATGCTGCAGTTCGTGCAGCCCTTCGGACCATTCGGAGGCGAAGGCAACTCCGGCATTGGCCGTTCGCACGGCGAAGCCGGATTCCGGGCCTTCTCGAACGAGCAGGTTGTCCTGCGCCGTCGCTGGGGATCCTGGATCCTGCGCCTCGTGCAGCCGCCTTACAGCCCGCGTACGAGCTGGATCGGGCGCATCTTCCGCAAGTTCACCTGAACCCGGGAACGCTATCTGGGACCCGTGTTGGCTGGGGGCCTCAAACGAGGCCATGGGTTGGCTGGGGGCCGCTACCGCGGACCCATTTTGGTCAGGGGCCGCTACCGCGGACCCATTTTGGTCAGGGGCCGCTACCGCGGACCCATTTTGGTCAGGGTCCGCTACCGCGGACCCATTCGCACACCGCCGTCCAGGCGGATCACCTCGCCGTTGATTTTCACATTCTCGATGATGTGCTGCGCCAGGAACGCGTAGTCGCTGGGCTTGCCAAGGCGTTTGGGGAACGGAATCTGGGAGATGAGTGAATCCTGCACCTCGTCCGGCATGCCGGCCACCATGGGCGTCTCGAAGATGCCCGGAGCAATCGTCACACATCGGATGCCTTCGCGACTCAGGTCGCGCGCGATCGGAAGGGTCATGCCCACAACGCCACCCTTGGAGGCCGAATAGGCGGCCTGACCAATCTGCCCATCAAAAGCGGCAACCGATGCCGTGTTGATCAGCACACCGCGCTCGCCCTCTTCGTTCGGCTCGTTCGTCGCCATGACTTCTGCTGCCAGGCGGATCATGTTGAACGTGCCGGCCAGGTTGACCGTGATGACCTTGACAAAGCTTTCCAGGTCGTGCGCACCCTTGCGGCCCAACGTCTTGCGGGCAACAAGGATACCAGCACAGTTGACCACGCCATGGATGGCGCCGAACGTCTCGACCGCCTTGTCGATGCAGGCCTGCGCGCTCTCGGCGCTCGACACGTCCGTCTGGACGAAGATGGCATTGTCGCCGAGTTCGGCGGCTTTTGCCTGACCAGCTTCCGTGTTCACGTCGGCGATGACGACGTTGGCGCCCTGCGCTACGAGCCGCTCGGCCGTGCCGGCGCCCAGTCCCGACGAGCCGCCGGTCACAACGAAAGTATGTCCCTGTACCTGCATGGGGTTTCTCGGATATATTTGGAACGATTCAGATGCTTTCGAATGTACGTGCACCCTGCTTGAAGGGCTTACGAAAAAGCATTCCCGGAGGCATCTCCGGGCTTCGCCAGCCGTTGAACCCGCCTCCATCACCCAAGCTGACTCCATGGCCTACGCCATCAAGGAAATCTACACCACGCTCCAGGGCGAGGGCTTCCATACCGGAAGACCTGCCGTGTTCGTGCGGTTTGCCGGCTGCAACCTGTGGTCAGGACGGGAAGAAGACCGGGCCAGCGCGGTATGCTCTTTTTGCGACACGGATTTTGTAGGCACGGACGGTCCGGGAGGCGGCAAGTTCAAGACGGCTGACGAAGCCGCCAACCGGGTCCTGAAGATCTGGCGCGAGGCTACAGGAACGGACAACCCGTTCGTGGTATGCACCGGAGGCGAGCCCCTGCTGCAACTCGACCCGCCCCTGATCGACGCCCTGCATGAGCGCGGTGCCATCATCGCCATCGAAACGAACGGCACCATCAAGGCCCCCGACGGAATCGACTGGATTTGCGTATCGCCCAAGAAGGATGCCGAAGTCGTGCAGCAGAGTGGCCACGAGCTGAAACTGGTCTGGTACCAGCCCGAGGCGCCGCCCGAGCGATTCGAGGAATGGGCGTTTGATCACTTCTACCTGCAGCCCATGGACGGGCCGGACCAGGAACGCTATGCGATGGAAGCCACCGCCTACTGCCTGAACAATCCCCAGTGGCGACTTTCCATCCAGACGCACAAACTGCTGGGGATTCCTTGACCGTCAATGAGCCGTCAGCTCGGTCAGCGTGGTCCCGTATTCGGGCGGTGCGTCTACCGGATGGCCGCCAGCCCAACCCACCAGACGGATGGCTGTGGTATTCACAGACTCGAATGTGACCAGATAAGTAACCAGTCCAGGTTGCAGGTATTTGGAGGTCCCGGAAGGCATGTTCGGGGTGAATTCGAGACCGGGCACTTCCATCCAGTCCCCCGAAGGCGACCGATACTCGGCCACTGGCTCGCGAAACCAGCCCCATTCTTCGCGGGGAAAGCCGACAGTAAACGTAAGCGCACTCAGGACCACGGGCTGATCCCACTCATATCCATACCATTGCCTGATCGGCACAGATGACGTTTCCGAATAGAAGGCAGGCGCCGATCGAGACCCGTCTCGCAGCAATTCCAGATCCTCGTCTGGAGCATGATGCAGGATGCGACGCGCTGAGGCAGCCTTGTTTTCTGAGAGGACATGAACAGCGACCCTGGCGGTGTCCAGACCAGCGGTCAGTGCGACCTCGAATCGGCCGGTTTCCGTTGCTGAACCACCGACGCGATTCCCCTCGCGGTACCATCCATCGGGAAGCGCTGAGGCCAGCTCACTGCCTTCATACGTCGAATAGAACCGCACATCGACCGAATCCCCGATGGTCAGGAACTGAGATGGCGGCGGTAGTATCTCCTCTGGCGCCAAGAACGGCTCAAAGCGATCCATCAGCAGCACCTCTTTGCCGTCCATCACGGTTGTGATTCCCCCCACCTGTGCAACCACCCTCTTTCCTTGCGCAATCAGTCGATCGATCTGATCCTGGATGGATACATCCGGAAGATCATGCCGGGACACATTCACGTACCGATCGTTGAAGGGTCTTTCCCAGCCCTCGACCGGATACAGGAGCGATTGGGGTATACCGTCCGCACCGTAGATGATGCCCATGAGGCCCGTCAACGTGGCCGCCTGATTATCGGCGTCCCATCCCATCGCACACGCCAGGTCGAGCGTTCTCTGGAGATCGCCCGCCCCATACAGCAGGGCAAGAACGGCGGCGGCACCGTTGAGCGTGGCATCTATGGGCTCCCAGCCATACTCATTGTAGAGTTGACGACCACCATACCGCTCCGCCAGAACGGCCCGCGCAGCCTGCCAATCGTCGGGATACTCACGGTATAGCACCTCCATTTCTTCAACGACCCCACGGAATCGGCCATCGTCCGGCAGCGCTTCTTTTCCGACGTCTATCAGCGCGTGCACGTCCGACTCGAAAAAGGCCTCCGAGATCATGGCCGCGTAAAAAAGAGCCGGCTCAATCCCGAAATCATCGTTCGTGATGCGCGCAGCCCACTCCGTCTTGTCCACGGCGTAGCGTGTCAAGCCCGGTGCCGTGACCGCCCAGATCTCATTGATGAGCTGCGGGTCGATCTCGAACCAGCGGGGATTGTTCTCCATTGCTCCCGTGGCCGGCGGGTAGAATCCGTGATGCATGAGCGTCAGCGCCACCCGGTTGGCCGCCCAGATCCGATCCCGGATGTGGTACATCCAGGCCTCCCGAAGCTGCCCGTACGTAGGCTCGATTCCGTGCTTCTCCATCTGCAGGAGGTACATGTACTCGAGATCCGTATCGTCGTCCGAGAAGGCCCCGTTCACGTCGATGGCCCGATCGAGCGCAGCGCCGTATCCATACGGGAACGCTTCCGGCCCCGATTCATCCAGATACTGGAACTCGTGGGACAGGCCATAGATGTTACCCACAATCTGACCCAACCAGAATCCGGCCACTTTGTCTTCGTACACATCAACGGGCAAGCTCCGGATCTCCCGCTCAGAAGAACACGAGGTCATGAGGACGAGCGCAAGGATGCCAGCAAGGCGAGTCATACAGCCGCAATCTTTTCGTCAGCCGCTTTTTCAAGGATCAATAGCCCCAGCGGCGGCAGATCGATCTGCACCGAAGCCGGTTGCCCGTGGGTCATGTCCTGGCGCGCCTCCATCCGGCCGAACGAGCCAGCCCCGCTGCCTCCGAATTTCAGATCGTCCGAAGACAGCTTGACCCGCCAGGTACCCAGATGGGGAACGCCCTGTTTGTAGTCGGGGCGCGGCACCGGCGTGAAATTGTAGACGAACACCAGTTCTTTGCCTTCGTGGTGTCTCGCATAGGACACGACCGTGTTCTCCAGATCCGAAAAGTCGATCCAGTAGAATCCGTTCCCCCCGTCGTATTGCAGCAGCGGCGATTCCCGATAGAGGAAGTTCATCGCCTTGACCCACTCGGCAATTCCTTTGTGATTGGGCTGGTCCATGAGCCACCAATCCAGCCCGCTGTCGTGATTCCACTCGCCTCCCTGCCCGAATTCGCAGCCCATGAAGAGCAGTTTCTTTCCCGGATGCCCCATCATGTGGCCATAGAGCAAGCGGAGGTTGGCCGCTTTTTGCCAGTCATCACCCGGCATTTTTCCGAGCAGCGATCCTTTCCCGTGCACGACTTCGTCGTGTGAGAGCGAGAGCATGTAGTTCTCCGCCCACGCATAGACGAGCGGAAAGGTGAATTCGTGGACGTGGTAGCGCCGATGTACCGGGTCCTCCTGGAAGAACTGCAGCGTGTCGTGCATCCAGCCCATGTTCCACTTGTACAGGAAGCCCAGGCCGCCTGCATACGTCGGACGCGACACGCCCGGCCACGCCGTCGATTCTTCGGCAATCATCATGACCGAGGGATGACGGCTGAATACGGTCTCGTTGATCTCCTTCAGGAGGCTCATGGCCTCCAGGTTTTCCCGCCCGCCGTGGATATTCGGCGTCCACTCCTCACCGCGGGAGTAATCGCGGTAGAGCATCGATGCCACCGCGTCAAAGCGCAGCCCGTCGATGTGGAATTCGTCCAGCCAGAAAAGGGCGTTGGACAGGAGATAGTTGCGCACCTGCGGCCGGTTGTAGTCGAAGACCAGCGTCCCCCAATCGGGATGATGACGCATAACCGGGTCCTCGTACTCGTAGAGCGGCTCCCCGTCAAAATTGACAAGCCCCTGCGGGTCGGTGGCAAAGTGGGCGGGCACCCAGTCCAGCAGGACCCCGATGCCGCGTTCGTGCAGGTAGTTGACCAGGTACTTGAAGTCCGAGGGCGTGCCGTAGCGGAAGGTCGGAGCATACGCGCCGATCACCTGATAGCCCCAACTGCCGTAGTAGGGGTGCTCCTGAACGGGCAGGAATTCGACGTGCGTAAAGCCCATCTCCTCGACATGGTCGGCCAGTGGTTTGGCAACGTCCCGATAGGAAAGCGACAGTCCGTCTTCGCCGCGTCGCCAGGAGCCCAGATGGACTTCGTAAATCGAGACGGCTTTGTCGAGCGAACCAGGCCCTTCGCGCGATGCCATCCAATCGTCATCCGACCACTCGAAGTCCAGGGTCGGGATGATGGCCGACAGTCCCGCCACGCCGTGCCCATGCGGATCCGGCGGTTCCATTTCGCGGGCATACGGGTCGGACTTGTCCGTCCACCACGGGCCTCGGCGCAGGGTGTACTTGTACTTCTGACCGGGTTTGGCGCCCCGGATGTAGATCTCGAAAAACCGCCCCATGCCTTCTCCCACTGGCGTCATGACGTGGGCGCCCTTTTCCCAGCCGTTGAAATCCCCGATGACCTGCACTTCGTCCGCGCGGGGAGCCCACACACGGAACCAGGTCCCCTGGCTGTTCGGGTGGGCTCCAAACAGATCCCAGGATCGTTCGAGGCGACCCTCTCCCCAGAGGTATCGATCAAAAGCGGAAGCGGCAGGCATAGGGTCGAAGGCAGATTCAAAGGTTGGATCCAATCTACCCAATGGGAGGATGCCTGTCGAACCCGGTAGCGCTACCGGATTTGTGAAATTCCGGGAGAACGCAGCAGAGTGAGCCGGGTATACGGGCCCCTGATTCCCTTCCCGAGCCCCCACTCATGATCATCAAGTCCGGCAAACCCTGGCCCCTCGGCGCCACACCCCGCGATGGGGGTGTGAACATTGCCGTTTTCAGTGCCCACGCCACACGCGTCCGGCTCTGTCTTTTTGACGGGGATGACGTGGCAACGTGCACTCACGAACTCGAATTGCCGGAGCGCAGCGGCAACATCTGGTACGGGTTCGTTCCGGGCATCGGTGTGGGTCAGTTGTACGGACTCCGGGTCGATGGACCTTACGAGCCCTCGAAAGGCCATCGCTTCAACCCCAACAAGTTGCTCCTGGACCCCTACGCGCGGGACATCGCCCGAAAACCGGTCTGGGCACCCGAACTGCTGGGTTATGTCGAGGGCCAGGAGGACCTGAGTTTCAATGCCGCCGACTCGACCGGTGTAGCCGCCCTTGCGCGGGTGGCTCCCGAACACGTGGAGTCCGAACTGCTCCACGGCCCTGAAATTCCATGGGAGCAGACGGTCATCTACGAGACGCACGTCAAGGGCCTGACCATGACGCATCCCGGCGTTCCCGAGGAATTGCGCGGTACGTACGCCGGCCTGGCCACCGATCCGGTCATTGAGCACCTTTTGTCGCTCGGCGTGACCAGCGTGCAGCTCCTGCCCGTGCAGACCAAGTTCAACGAGCATCATCTGGTCAGGCAGGGCAAGGTCAATTATTGGGGATACAACACCCTCGGCTATTTCGCTCCTGAGCCCACTTACGCCTCCCGACCGGAAGCCGCCGCCGCCGAGTTCAGGGCGATGGTGGACAGACTGCACGCCGCGGGCCTCGAGGTCATCATCGACGTGGTATTCAACCACACGGCCGAAGGAAACCGGATGGGTCCGACCCTGTCGTTCCGAGGTCTGGACAACCTGAGCTACTACGTCGCGCGCGAAGACGACCCGCGCTACCTGCACAACTACACGGGAACGGGCAACACGCTCGATGTCCGGCAGCCGGTGGTCATGCGACTGATTGCCGATTCTCTCCGCTACTGGGCCGGCACGCTGGGCGTGGACGGCTTCCGTTTCGACCTGGCAACGGTGCTGGCACGCTCCGGCCAGCGTGTGGACATGGATGGTCCGTTTTTCCTTCTTTTGCGGCAGGACCCCATCCTGACCACCCGCAAACTGATTGCCGAGCCGTGGGACCTGGGACCGGAGGGGTATCGGCTTGGCATGTTCCAGTCGCCCTGGCGCGAGTGGAATGGCCGCTACCGGGATGATGTGCGCATGTTCTGGACTGGCGAATCCCCGTCCCTGTCGACCCTGGCCACGCGACTGAGCGGGAGCAGCGACCTCTTCCCCACACGGCGCCCCTCGGCTTCCATCAATTTCATCACCGCACACGACGGGTTCACCCTGCGGGACCTCGTGACGTACGAACAGAAACACAACCACGCCAACGGGGAGGACAACCGGGACGGCCATGAGCCCAACCACTCGCGCAACTGGGGTGTAGAAGGGCCGACCGACGATCCGGACGTGAATGCCCGACGCCGGGCGGTGCGACGCAGTCTGATGGCCTCGCTCTTCCTGTCCCAGGGCGTGCCCATGATCCTGGGCGGAGACGAAATGGGGCGCACGCAGGGTGGCAACAACAACGCGTACTGCCAGGACAACGAGATCTCCTGGTATGACTGGGCCAACGTCGATGAGGCGTTCGTCGAACAGGTTCGGGCCCTGATCGCCTTCCGACGGGATCATCCACTGGTTTCGCAGCGACGCTTCCTCGGTCGGGAAGGATCGGCTACCGCATCCTGGTGGCACGCCTCAGGTCGCCCCATGGAGGACGCGGACTGGCACAATCCGCACGAGCGCATCCTTGGACTGAAGCTGGTTTCGGCGGACGGAAGCGATTCACTTTTCCTGGCCGTCAATCCGTTGGATTATCCTGTGGTGTTTACGCTTCCGGATGACGCTTCATGGACGGTGGCCGCGCCCTTTGCAGACCTGGCCCGCATCGAGGATGGGTTGCTCCACCTGGACGGACTGAGTGTGGCGGCTACAGTGCTCGTCTCCTGATTGCATCGGTTTTGGGAGTGACGATCCCGGGGGTCGCCCCTTTTTCTGCATCGGATTCGACTCGTACAACCGTACAACTCGATTCCAACGCACTCGGCAGAGACCCCTTCCGTTGACTGGAAGACCGTGCAACCACCCCGCGAAATCAACCAACTTCGGACCGATCAACCCCGACCCGTTTCCTCGGTCAACCCGGACAAACGGGCGCCGACGCCCGCATCCAGGGCATCGGGAGCCATGCGCCAACCCCAGTTTCCGTCGGTGGTCCCCGGTGTATTCATGCGGGCGTCGGCGCCGAGGCCCAACAGGTCCTGAACCGGAGTGACCACGAAGCGTGCCACGGATCGCATGAGTGCATCGAGCGCTTTCCACGGAAGCTGCTCCGCCTCCCGACCGGGCTCAAGACCCAGATACTCGGTGCAATACGCCTTGGCACGCGCAATCTGCTCGGCATCCTGGGTGCTGGCTGTATCGGTCCACCAACCCATCAACGTGTCGTTGTCGTGCGTGCCCGTGTACGCCACGAGCGGCTCGTCGTAATTGTGGGGCAGGAATTCGTTCGATGCGTCCGAGTCGAAGGCGAACTGCAGGATGGCCATACCCGGAAAATCGAAGCGCGCCATCAGGTCTGTCACGCCTTCGGTGATGACGCCCAGGTTTTCTGCAATCAGCGGCACTTCGCCCAGATTGCGTTCCAGGACTTCAAAGAGATCGGCGCCCGGTCCCTGTCGCCACTGCCCGTTGATGGCGGTTTCCTCGGTGGCCGGTACTTCCCAGTAGGCCTCAAAGCCACGGAAGTGATCCAGACGCACCAGGTCCACCAACTCCAGGATGCGGGCCATGCGCGACGTCCACCAGGCATAGCCGGTGGCTTTCATCGAATCCCACTTGTAGAGAGGATTGCCCCAGCGCTGCCCGGTTTCCGAGAAATAGTCCGGGGGTACACCGGCAATGGTGGTCGGGTACCCGTCATCCTGCAACGTGAACAGGTGACGATTGGACCAGACATCGGCACTGTCCTGCGCCACGTAGATGGGCAGGTCACCGAAGATGCGGATGCCGCGTTGGTTGCAATACGTCTTCAGATCGACCCACTGCTGCTCGAACAGGTATTGCCAGAACTTGCGCATGCGGATGCGGTCGTCGTGCTCCTCCTGATAGGCCATCAGTGCAGCCGGCTCCCGGTCGCGCAACGGTGCATCCCACGTCATCCACTCCTTCTCATCGTGATCACCCTTGATCGTCTCGAAAAGTGCCCAATCATCCAGCCACCCGGCGTGGCGGCTGCAGTAGCCGTCGAAGGCCTCCTTTTCGGCAGGGGATGCCCCTGCAGCAAATCGCTCCCACGCAGCCCGAAGCAATCGGTCTTTGTAAGCGCTTACATCAGAAAATGAAACAGAATCCACCGGGAAATCCGGCAGATCACCCACGTCGTCACGAGTCAGCCACCCTTCTTCCAGGAGCCGATCCGGAGAAATGAGCATCGCGTTTCCGGCATAGGTCGATGGCGCCGCGTACGGCGAATACCCGTAGCCGGTGGGAACGAGCGGAAGGACCTGCCAGAGAGATTGCTTCGAGGCCGCAAGGAAGTCGGCAAACCGGTAGGCTTCAGGACCGAGATCTCCGATACCAAAACGTGATGGCAGGGAGGTGATGTGCAGCAGCAGGCCGCTGGCGCGGGATGTCGTGGCAGATTCCGTCATGGTGGATTCGGACAGGTGGGATACCCCGAAGGCAAGGTGTGGACCTGCACCGGCAGGATATCGGTATCGACCGGGCCGAAGTTAGTGCATCATTCCCGAAAAAACCCCGCTTGATGATGTGGAAGCATCCCCCGCGTAACATGCGTGCAACCACCTGCGTACCCTGTGGTGCTACGCACCAAAGCCCGATCCCATGAAAGAACTTCTGGCCACACTCACGCCAACCGATTACCGTTTTCTTGCCGGTGTGCTCGAAAGTCCGCTCAATCAGACGAACGACTCACGTTTTCAGGAACTGGTGACAGCGCTTGAGGCTGATGACTCGCCGGACAACAGGAAGGCAGTGCAGGCACAATTCGAAGAGGATTTCCGGTACCTCGGATCGTCGGAGATCATGTACGTCTTCCGGTCGCTGACGGGCGATGAGCGCGGTGCCCCTTTCCAGACGATCGTCCGGGATGTGGCGCGATCCCTTTCCGTGGAATTGGAGCCGCTGGGATCGGATCGGGAATTGGTGGAGCGCCTGGCAGAAGGCTACGCCACACAGCAATTTGCCGATCTCCCGCCGGATGAGCAGCAGAAACTGCTGGAAGAACTGGGAGTCGAAAAAGAGAAGGCAAAAGCCTTCCTGGCTCGCTCTGCCGGTGTTTTTGCTCTTCCGATGCTGATCGAGGCCTTCAACATCGTCATCGTTCAGGGGCTCATCAAGACCATCATCTTCGGCACCATCGCCAAGATCATCGGCTCGCAGTTGGCTGGACGGCTGTTCGCTTTCCTCGTCGCGCGCATGCCGTGGTGGGTATCCTGGATCGGACCGGCTGCTTGGACACTGTCCCTGGGTTGGACCGCCTTTGACCTGCAGGGCCCGGCCAAACGCAAGACCATTCCGGTCGTGTTGTACCTGGGTCTGTGCTCGCTCAGGGAAAAACACGGTGTGGCTCCTGCAGAGGTGGCTACGGACGCGTCCTGAATCTCGAATAGACGCGGGTGATGAGTTCGCGGGCCTGTCCCTCTTCGATGTCGGGAAGCTCCGCGCTCCGACCAGCCGATGCGCCGGCGGTGTCTACATAGATGGAAGCGAGCCCCAGGCGACGCTGGAACCAATTGGCATACCATCCGGCCGTCTGCAGTTTTTCGACGGGCACCATCCACGTCAGGCGGCGGATGACGCCCTTGCGAATGGCCACCCAGGATGCATCGTCAGCAACACGCATGGCGCGATAGCGAAGCAGGGCCCAGCCGAAAAGGAGCGGCGCAATGAGGCCCAGCCACAGGATGGGCCTCCACCAGAATTGGACCACGCCGACCACGATCAAAAGCAGACCGAGGCTGCGCGCCATGAAGCGGCGGATGGTCAGCCGCGATACGCTAGACCACGCCTCAGGCAATGCCGGCGAGCCCACGGCCGCCAGGATGGCGTCCACCTCCTCCCTTCTGCCGAACGGCAACGCCACCTGATATCCGCTCTGATTCAGGTTGATACCCATGGTCTGCACCTCCAACCGGTACCACCCGAAGAACTCCATCAACGGGTTCGTGCGCAGGATCCAGGACTGCACGCGCGAAAGCGGGATGGTGCCCTCCTTCAGCGTCAGGAGGCCATGCGAACTGTGCAGTTTGTCCCCGATGCGCTCCAGTTTGAAGCGGTAATAGCGGTTGAACGTGACCAGGATACCGGTCAGCCAACCCAGCAGGATGGCGCCGAAGGCCCCGAGAACCGCTGCAAAGACGGGCGAGGCCTGGATCCGGGCTTCCAGCGGTTCGAGGGGCCCCCGCATGAGCCAGGAAAAAAGCAGCGTGGGGTCAGGCTCGATGTACTGCAGGGTCGAGAAGATGACCGCCAGATAGATCAGCGAGAACCGGAACGCCCCCGACATGATCACGCGCTGCGGATCCAGGGCGATGAGCAGCGTTCCCTCTGTACCGGTGGTCGTGCGGTCAATCGGGGCATGGGTCGACTCAGCATCCATCGGGGTTGAATGGGCTGGTTCCGTGGACTGCATTTGTTGTTGCAGGTCCCGGACCACGGTACGCACCTCGCGCGCCTCGGCCAGGGATACGTATTCCAGGACACCTTCGGCGCGGGCACTTCCGGCGGTATAGACAACCACCTTGGCCGTACCCAGCATGCGCTGCAGCGGGGCTTGCTCGATTTCAATGTTCTGGATGCGCTCCACCGGGATGTTGCGCCGGCGCCGCGTCAGCACGCCCGAGTGGATGACCAGTTCATCCGGCGTAATCCAGTAACGGAAGCGCAGATAGTGGATGGCAATCCACGGCACGATGAATACCAGATACATGGCTCCGAAGACCAGATTGAACCACGCATTCGAATCGCCATTGCCCCGGATGACGGGCAGCATGATGAACACCAGAGCCGGGAGACTGACGATGACGCGCTGCACCATCGTGAGCGGGTGCAATCGTTTGGGCTCCATCGGTGGATTCGACGCTGGTGCTGGCGCTTCCATCACAGAGCCTGGTCGGTAATGAACTGCTTCATCTCATCGCGCAGGGATTCAGCCACATCCTGATGCAATCCGGGCAGGATGACATCGCTGGAGCGCGTTCCGGCGGTGTGCACGATCAGTTTGGCCACGTCGAATTCGCGTTCAAAAATGTCTTGCGAGACATCCAGATGCTGGATGCGACGCAGCGGAATGATGGTATGAACACGGTTGAAAATTCCCCGCACGAGCAGCAATTCCTCATCACGCAATTCGTATCCCCAGTACCGGTAGCGCAGGGGCGGCAGCCAGAAGGCGATGACACATGCCAGGGTGGCAGCGATGAGGGACCATACCCCGAAGGGCAGCACGCGATCTGCCTGGAATGCATTCAGGATGTCCCAGACCAGAATGCCGACGGCCAGGATACCCAGAAAGATGCCGGTCTTGAGCCGCCAGACCTTCACGATGGACGGATCCAGCGGGGTCAGGGCATCGAACGAGACGCCGGCAAATGGTCTGTTGGACTCAACCGGAGAAGTCGAATCGATTGACTCGGGGTAGGAAAAGGAGGGTTCCACGGGGTTCTGGGCAAGGTTCGGGTGTTGAACGCGCCATCGCCCCACGGTATCCCGTGACCGGATCTTGATCACACTTTCCTTACTTCGGGAAGCCATGTGCGTCTTACCTTTCCATCAGTTCCGCAACCGGAAGAAAGCCGGAAACCACCCTTCAATCTGCCCGCAACCGAATGTCTGCCAAACGCCTCGGATTCCTGGACCGCTACCTGACCCTCTGGATCTTCCTGGCCATGGCACTGGGCGTGGGCATCGGCTATTTCTTCCCGTCCAGTTCCGGATTCATCAATGCCTTCAGTTCCGGCAGCACGAACATCCCGATTGCCATCGGTCTGATATTGATGATGTATCCGCCCTTGGCCAAGGTCAATTATCGCCTGTTGCCTGAGGTGTTCAGGAACGTCAAGGTGTTGTCCGTATCCCTCCTGCTCAATTGGATCATCGGTCCGGTGCTCATGTTCGTTTTGGCCCTCGCCTTCCTGCAGGACTATCCGGAGTACATGGTGGGCCTGATCCTGATCGGTCTGGCCCGATGCATTGCCATGGTGCTGGTGTGGAATGACCTGGCCGATGGCAGCAGCGAGTACGGAGCCGGCCTGGTGGCCCTGAACAGCATCTTCCAGGTCTTTGCCTACAGCTTCTACGCCTGGATCTTCATCACCGTCCTCCCGCCCTATTTCGGGTTCGAAGGAGCCATCGTGGATATCTCGATCGGCACCGTTGCCAAGAGCGTAGCCATCTATCTGGGCATCCCGTTCCTGGCCGGGATGCTCAGTCGACTGATCCTGGTACGCCTCAAAGGCGAAGCGTGGTATACGGAGCGGTTCATTCCGACCATTTCTCCCATGACCCTGGTGGCTCTCCTCTTCACCATCGTGGTCATGTTCTCCCTCAAGGGCGAAATGATCGTCGGGATTCCGATGGACATCGTGGTCATCGCCATCCCGCTGCTCATCTACTTTGTGGTGATGTTCTTCGTGGGATTCTTCGTGACACGCGCGTCGGGTACGGACTACGACAAGAACGCCGCCGTCGCCTTTACAGCCGCTGGCAACAATTTCGAATTGGCCATCGCCGTTGCCATTGCCGTGTTCGGACTGAACTCCGGACAGGCCTTTGCCGGGGTCGTCGGCCCGTTGGTCGAAGTACCGGCGCTGATCCTGTTGGTGAAAGTGTCCCTGTGGCTTCGCACCCGATTCCCGGATCGCGCGACAGCCTGACGGTGTGGGCTGGATCAGCCCCCCATCATCATGTCCGAATAGGACACCTCCAGCAGGTCGGAATCCTCCACGCCGAAGTGCGCCATGAAGGCCTCGCACTGGGACTGAAGCTGCGCTTCAGTGTGTGAACCATCGGCGTCGATCGCCTCGATTTCCAGGAATCTGCCCAGGCTATCCACTTCATCCAGGTGGATCTTGACGTTGTCCACGAAGTGGATCTCACGATGCTTGTCCACGACCACCAGGACGCCCAGCGCCCTCGAGAGGACGGCTTTCAGGGACGGGTCCGGGTTGACACGATAAAGCAGCACATCCGACGTCTTGGGGCCGGACTGATCAGGCCTCTGGTAGTGGATGAGGCTGTTCTCGATCCCGCCTTCGCGCAATTTCAATCGACCATTCGGCACCCGGAAGTAGGTGTCGATCTGGTGATCCACCCCGACCTTCCGCGAACCCAGACGTTCCAGCACGCCGCGCACTGCATCGTGATTCGCGCAGCGGGCCTTGATTTCAACGTTCAGCCGGAAGCCACTGGATTGGAGATCGCGATCTCCCGCGTCAGACGCCCCCCCACTCATTGACGCGCGAGTTCTTCGCGAACGATGGCACGGATCACGTCCGTGTTGCGCCACGCAGCCACTTTCCGACCATTGATGTAGAGTGTTGGTGTGCCCGTCACCTGGGCCACGCGTCCTTTCTCCATGTCGGCTTCTACACGTTGCTCGACTTCAGGACGAACCATGCACTCGGCAAATTCGCGCTCGTCCCATCCCATGTCACCGGCAATTTCGGCAAAGATCGTGGACTGCAGCACAGCCTGGTTCTCGAACACCTCGTCATGAAAACCCCAGAAGTCACCGAATTCTTCGGCACAGACGCTGGCCTTGGCCGCATTCATGGCCTGGGCGTGAATGCGCGTCAGCGGGTAGTTCATGAACACGACTTTTACGTCATCCTCGTATTCAAACAGTGTGGGCCGCAGATGGAATGCACTCTGGGCACAGGCCGGGCACTGGAAATCCGCGTATTCGACAATCTCGATGGCCGCATCCGGATTGCCCCAGATGGACGCCTCCGGATCGGTCTGCACGTCATAGACCGGACCGCGGAAGTGCGAGGTTACCGCGGCACCGACATCCACATTGCCGGTAATGTCCCGGGCGTGATTCAGCGCGCCGGCGTAGCCGATGCCGAAAACGGCCAGAACCATCACGCCCACTTTCACGATCTGCGGTTCAAAACCCTTGTCGCTCCCAGCTCCCTGCAGGCGTGCGATGTAGTCCTTGACGAACCCGACGAATCCGACAGGACCGTATCCGAGTCCCATCCCGAGTGTCGCCAGCAATCCGAAATTGGCCACATACATGCCGAGGCAGACCAGGCACAGGACACCCAGTTCATACAGGTGGTAGGCCTTGACGAATGTGAACAGCACGGCGCCGATGGACAGCACGAGCGCCATGGCAATGAATGAGGCTGGCTGGCGCGTGCTGGACGAGGTGGCTCCGAACAACGCCGAGAGACCGGCGAACATGTAAAACAGGAAGCCGAACCAGGCCACCGGAACACCGAACATCTTGGCGTAGGACGATGCGTTGGCCACATCGCAGTTCACAAAGTCATTGATCGAACAACCCGAGGCTTCCACGATGCCCTGGGACTCGATACTGAACGTCAATTGCGTGGCGTAAAAGGCCAATGCAGCACCGATTCCGGCCAGCACGACGGCAATCCAGAGGGCGTTCTTGTTCAGATCGGGTTGAATGGCGCGGCGAGCGCGTTCCTTGCGACGGTTGGTCTTCGCCATGGTAGCGGAGTGACGGGTTGGTGGAGTGGTCAGGATGTATGCGCCCGCAGGACGCATGCCTTGAAGCGCGCGGAGGCGGCCATCAGGCGTTCGAGTCTACCGAACGCCGCATGAACGCTGCGGATTCCCCGCAGAGGCATCGAAATTCCTCGGAGGCCCTGAGTGCCGGCGGCGCGAGGGAACGATCGATGGATTCGAAGCCCAGTCCACGGAAAAAGTCGGTCGCTGATTCGGTCAGCAGATAGAGATCCCGGTCCGTGGAGGCTTTGACGTGCCCGATCAGGAATTGCCCTACACCCTGACCCCTCAGAGCCGGGTCCACGACGACACTGCGTACCAAACCATCATCGCCGTGCCACTCGATGACACCGGCCGCCATGACTTGACCTTGGGCATCACGCACCACCGAAAAATCCTCAATGATGGCGGCAACGCCGGCCGTGGGAAGACCCGCCTCCGTCAGAAGGGATTCGATCCGTTCGAGATCGTCCCGCCGGGCGCGTTCAATCGTACTACTCATGCATCGAACCGGATATGGACCGCCTGGAGGCGGGCCGGGTCGTCGGAAGATTCACCGGGCTGGGTCCAGACGACCAGCCACCCGTCGCCGTCGCGCTCGAGACGAGGATAACCGACGGCCCGGCCCGTGGACGTGGAAGCAACCCGAATGGCATCGTCCATGCTGCCGTCCCGATGGATTCGTCTCGCGTACAGTCCGGCCACGTCTTCGTCACCTCCTTCCATCCACACCACGACGGCCGTTTCAGGGTTCTCCATCCGAATGGCCACGCGCCCAGCCGGGCGGCCCACATCAAATCGTACAGGCTCCGAAACGGCCTCCATCGTGTCGGTTGACAGGAATCGGAACCAGACCTCCGGAGCACTGGTGGCCATTGTGAACCATGCGGCGGCTACCGCATCGCCCGATTGGTCGGCCGCGGGGCCGTTGACGGGACAGGCATTGATCTGCCAGCCATCGTCGTGAAGGGATGCGGGCTGCGACCAGCCGCTGCCATCAAAAACGGAAATCGACATGTCCCGGATCTCTTCGGAGGAGCGATCCCGGTATATCGTGGCCGCTCGACCACCCGGCAGCGATACCAGTTCGGTGGGGCAACAATCGCACGTCCGAGCGTCCACAACGAATTCCGGACCCAGCGCACCATCAAAACCCACGGTCCGGCTGTGGACGGCCATCTCCCGCCGTTCGGTGGCATACCCGTTCCCGTCCAGCCAGACGGCGAGGAATCCGTCTCCATATGGCGTGATGCGGGCGAATCCATGCTCCGTGGCACTGCGATCCGCGTGCAGCCATTCGGGCACGCTCCAGGTCTGCCCATCATCCGAAGACAGCGCAAACCGGACGCCGTAGGCATAGCGTCCGTCGCCCAGACGCTCAAGCCAGTGCGCCATCATGGCTCCGTCCGGATGGACTGCCAGGGAAGGCACGTCCGCCCAGTTCACGAACCAGTTGTCTCCGCTGGCAATCTCCGCCGGCTCCGTCCAGGCGCCGTCCGAACGCCGCGTAAACACCATGCGCGCATTATCCCCGTGACGCTCAATCCAGGAAGCCAGCACGGTACCGTCGGCCGAACGGGTCAGATGTGCCTCACCGGCGTGCCCGGTATCGGGCATCGAAACGTCGGTCACTTCCGGATCCTGAAGGACCGCACCGACCACGAACAACGCGACCAGCGCCGCAAACAGCAGCGCCTTCATCGCCCCCAGCCCTTGTCGATGGCGCCCAGGATGTCCGGCGGCGTCCAGCCCGGCGGCTTCATCCATTTGCCGTCTTCACGACGGTAGCTGCCTTCGCCGAATTTGCGCAGGTTGGAGGCATCGACCTCTTCGAGCACCGGCTCGTCATCGACACCGAACGCAATCAGCGTACCGATGGTCACCACTGAAATATCCGCACATCCGTCCACCACTTCCTTCAGGTCGACCTCATTGGGCGCGGCGTACTCCAGTCCCTCTTCCGTGATCTCGTGGCCGTTCGTATGGACCGTGACCCCCATGGCCTCGATGGTCTCCAGGGCTTCCTCCAGGATGAGTTTGGCTCGCAGGATGCGGATCTTTTCGTCAGGAATGATGGCGCCTTCGGGCGTGTCCTGCCCGACTTTCTGCATGAAGTCCTTGACGCGTGCGTAGTGGGGAGTCGGCATGATGAATGGATTGGGGTGAGATCTTGGATGCTGCGCCCGAACGGCGCCATTTCAGCGAGCCGAAAACTACCGGTCGCAGGCCCCGGATGCGAGGCCCAGTTATCCACGAGCCCGGTTCTTCGGAGCACTCGTCGATTCAAGGTTCAGCCCTTGGTTTTTCTTCCTCGGAATCGACCCGTACAACCGTACAACTCGATTCCGACGAGAAAAAAGCGGGGTGCAGACCAATAAATCAGCGCCAGCGTCCAAGGGGGGCTTTCGAAGATCCCGGCCACACGCGGCCGACACCGAACACCACACGGACACCGATCCAGACGCCGGTCACGGCCCAGACCAGCGAAAGCGTCAGACCCATCCAGGCGCCAATCACATACAACAAGGCTACTCCCACAGCGGTGGCCACGATCGTGGCATTTCGCAGGAAGGCGAAATCGCCCGTACCCCAGTGGATGCCATCCGTGCCGAAGGCCAACGCATTCAGTGGTTGGAACAGCAGGGCCAGCCACCAGGCCGAGCCGAAAGCAACCAGCGCGGTTTCCGGAACGAGCAGGCGAGCGACCAGACCTTCGCCCAACCACATCACGACCATCAACACGACCCCGAATCCGAAACAGAACTCCAGGATGGTGCGGGCAACGCGCCTGGCCGCTGCCAGGCGTTCGTTGCCCGCAAAAAATGCCACCAGGCTTTGTCCCGCAATGGCGAACGAATCCAGGAAGAGCGCTGTGAAGAGCCAGAATTGACGGATGGCCTGGTGGGCAGCTCCGGCCTCGGCGCCCAGTCGTGTTGCCTCGCGCGTGCCAACCAGCAGGAAGAGTGTCAGTGCGCCGGTTCGCAGGAACAGGTCCCAGCCCACGCGAAAAAGCCTTTTGGCGCGCTCGGCGTCCCACACGATACGCGCACCCATCACCTGCCGGACCACCATCCACGTGGCAGCGGCACCGACCCATTGGGAAATGGCAGTGGCCGCCGCCGCACCCTCGATACCGAACGCAGGAATCGGACCGAATCCGAAGATCAGGAGCGCATCCAGGATGATGTTGAGCACATTCACTCCCACCGCGATCCAGAGCGGCAACTGCATGCGCCGCACACCGCGGAGCGCCCCGAACCCTGCGATGGTCACCAGAATGGCAGGTGATCCCCACAGGCGGACAGAAATGTAGCTGTCGGCCGCAGTCTGGATGGCATCCACCGCGCCCAGCAGGCCGGTGACCTGCGTAATAAATGGCCAGAGCAACAGCGCGGAGCCTACGCCGATGCCAAGGGAAAGCACCATCGACAGCCCGGTGATGGCTCCCCCGGTGTGGGACTGTCCGCGACCATCAGCCTGTGCCACATCGGTTTGTGTGGCCACGCCCAGGAAGTTGAAGATCCAGAACACGGAGGAAAGCGCCATCGTCCCCACCCCCAGAGCCGCCAATTCGATCGCTCCCAATCGTGCTACGAAGGCAGTGTCGACCAGTCCCGTGATGGGTTCTGCCACGAGGGAGAACAGCACCGGTATGGACAGCTTGAACAGCGTGCGCCGGGGAGATTTCTCGAAGGGGTGCTGGGACAAAAGGAGTTTCCGGAATGATGCGGGGGCAAGTTCGCCCATTCACCCCGGTCTTGAAAACGCGGATGGGTTGAAAATGGGGCGGGAGATTGTCGATGTTTGTGCATCGGAAGAATGCCGACCGTTCCATCCCATTCTCCTTCGGCGGGACGACCCGGGGGTCCTGCCACCGCCACCCATGCGCCAATTCCTTGCCCTGCCTGTCCTGGCACGCACCTTCCTTTTCTGCGTGCTGCTTCTCCCCCTGCCGGCTGCCGGAACGTTGGCGCAGCAAGCCACGCTTTCCGGTCAGGTAGTTGATGCCGAGTCTGGTGATTTGCTGCCCGGAGCGAATGTGCATGTAACGGGCCGATCAGCCATCGGACGGACGGTCGACACGGGGATGGCAACCAATGTGGAAGGACATTTCGAGCTGACCGTGCCCGCGGGCGAGTATCAGGTCGTCGTCTCCTTTGTAGGCTACGAAACGTGGACCCGGAGCGCCGTGACCCTGGCCGATGCCGATGAGCGCTCATTCGACATCCGCCTGATTCCGACGGGCCAACTCATCAACCCCATTACCATCACGGCATCGCGTCAACCGGAGAAACTGCTGGACGCACCGGCGGCCGTAAGCGTCCTTGAACCAATAGAACTGCGTTCACGGACGGCCCTGACGGCAGCCACGCACCTGGCTTCGGTCCCGGCGGTGGATATCGTCAATACCGGTCTGGTGTCTTCACGCATCGTCGTGCGCGGGTTCAATGACAATCTGGCCAGCTCGCTTCTTACGCTGGTCGACAACCGCATTGCCCGGGCGCCCTCCGTGCGCCTGACCGCCCTTCAGCTCATCCCGATGGCCGACGGAGACATCGAGCAGATCGAAGTCGTCAGTGGTCCGGCTTCGGCACTGTACGGCCCGAACGCCGCCAACGGAGTCGTCCACATGCTGACCCGCAGCCCATTCGACTCGCGGGGAACGTCCGTTTCACTGGCCGGCGGGCAACAAGACGTAAAACTGGGCTCGTTCCGCCATGCCGGTGCACGCGGCAGCCGCCTTGGTTACAAGATTTCAGGGCAGTATTACTCAGGCGATGAATTCGAATACCGCGATCCGGAAGAGATTGCTGCACGGGCCCAGGCCATTCAGGATGGTGCGCTGCCGGACACGCTCAAGATTGGAGAACGGGATTTCACCGTCCGGAATCTGGCCTTCAACGGTGCGCTGGAAGTGCGCAATGTGGCCGGAGGAACGCTGTCCGTCAACTCAGGCATCACGTTCGGCGACAACATCGAGATCACGCCGACGGGCGCCGCGCAGGTGAACAATGCACGCATCGGCTACGGACAGATCCGCTATCGTCGCGGGCGACTCTTCGCGCAGACCTACGCCAACCTCCTGCACACCGGCGATTCGTATTTCCTGCGCACCGGTCAGCAGTTCACCGATGTCTCACGCATGGTCGTGGCCCAGGTGCAGCACTACGCCCTGCCCACCCCCCATCTCCAGCTGACCTACGGCGCCGACGCGCTCTACACGATGCCGCAGGGCGAGGGAACGGTCAACGGCCGCAACGAGAACGATGACAACGTGGCCGAGATGGGCACGTACCTGCAGGCGGATTGGGACATCAGGACGTGGCTTTCGCTGGTGGGCGCGGCGCGCGTCGACTACCACAACCGGATGGAACGGACCACGTTCTCTCCGCGCGCCGCGCTCGTCGTCAAACCCGCTGCCAACCACACCTTCCGCACGACGTTCAACAAGGCGTTCGTCACCCCCGTGCCCAACGACCTGTTCTCCGACCTTCTGGGCCGCCGGGACGTGTTCACGCTCGGGCAGATGGAGCCTCTGCTGGGGTTTGCGCCCGAAACCGACCTGCGTGTTCAGGGCATGGAAACCGGTTTCACGTTCAATCGCTCGGCCGATGGGCGTCCCCGTTTCCGCTCGCCGTTTGCCCCGCTGGACCCACGCGGCCTGTCCGAGTCGGACTACATCGACCTGGACGACCCCGTGTTTACCAACGTCATGTGGTCGGTTGCCCGTCAATCCGCCGTGGCCGGTCTGGCCGACAACCTGGTCAGTTCCGGCGCCCTGGATCCCGCTTCTGCCGCCGGGGTATCGGCCGCCCTGGACGCGGTGCTGCCCACGGAAGTCTCCGGTGTGAACAACGCCATGCGCACCCTGGACCTGGACAGCCAATCCTTTGCGGACGTGCGCAATGCGAAGGATATCCCGACGCTCGATATTACCCGAACCCGCACCATTGAAGTCGGCTACAAAGGACTGATCAATCGTGCCTTCATCGTAAGCCTGGATGCCTACCGCAGCACCGTTTCTGATTTCAAGGGGCCGTACATCGTAGGAACACCAAACGTGTTCATTGAAGGCGGCAGCCTGAACGCCGCGCTGCTTCAATCGGTCAGTCAGGCGCTGGCGCTGCCCGAGAATGCTGCCGCGCGGGAGGCCCTCCTGGCGCTCGATCAATCCGGTCAACCCTACGCCAATGGTGATGGGGATCCGACGTCCGAAGTTGCTTTCCTGATCGCGGGCGGGCTCGCGGGCGCCATTCCCTTCGGCACGGTCTCGCCGGTAGAAGCGTTCGATCCCACGGCCGTCATGCTCATGCGCCGCAATTTCGGCGAGGTGACCATCAACGGGGTCGACGCCAATGTGATGATGTTCCTGTCACGTCAGTTGCGCCTCGGCCTGATGGGTTCGTGGCTGAGCGACAACTATTTCCGCAACGTGGACGGTGTGGCAGACATTTCACTGAATGCGCCTCGCTACAAGGCCGGTTTCCAGGCCTTCTATGACGGCGCCGAGGGCGATCTGGGCGGGTCCATCCGTGCACGCTACGTGGACGGATACGAAGTCCGCAGTGATGTGTACGTCGGAAGTGTGGAGTCCTTCTTCGTGGTGGACGCCTCACTCTACTACAGCGTGCCGTTCTCCAAGGACACGATGGTCAACCTGACCATCCAGAACGTAACGGACAACCGGCACCGGGAATTCGTTTTCGTACCTGAAATCGGTCGTCTGGCGATGCTGCGCCTGACACACCAGTTCTAGTCCGTCCCCGATCCCAGCGCTTTCACGAATGCGACCGTGCGCCGCGCGAACGGGACCGTGTTTTCGGGCCCCAGCGCATCTCCCACGAGCACATGCATGTTGCGATCAAGCGCGCGGCGCACCACGACGCTGTCCTTCGGCGCCGTGATATCCGCAAACAGCCGCTCGGTCGCTTCGGGATTCACGACCGTATCGCTTCCGGAATAGAAGACGAGCGTCGGCGTCCGGATTTCTTCGAACGGCAGCGAGCGCACGGCATCGGTCAGCGATACCACCTCCAGCAGCACACGCGAATCGTACGACGTATTCCCGATCTGCGCGTGCAGCTCGTTCTGGGGCTCCCACGAGTAGGTCTCACCTGCCATCAATCGCAGCAGGACGCTGCCCCACGGCCAGAGGATGACCTCGGAACGCGGATCATGCACCGTCAGGTTGGGGCTGATCCAGATCTGTGCCTTCCAGCGCCGGCTCAATTCCGGTTCGAGAGACGCTGCTGCCGCCAGCGTTGCACCGGTGGAAAGACCGATCACGATCAGGCTGTCTCCGATCGCCTCCCCGATCCGGATGGCTTCGACGGCCGATTGATACCATTCATCCGCCGTCGATCGCCCGAAGTCCTCATTGTCCCGGCCGTGCCCGGCCAATCGGGAATAGAACAGATTGGCTCCCAGCGCTGCGGCCACCGAGTCCGGATACGGGAAAGCCTCCACGCGCGAGGCCGAAAAACCGTGGAGGTACACCACAGAAACGGAAGTCCTCCTGCCTGCCGAATCCGCCCAGATGACACCTTTCTCCTTGCCCGATGCGACATCACCCAGTGCCGCCTCGGAATCGGCCAACCACGTCGTCACGTCATCGGGCACCGCTACCTCTTCCCACGCCAGATGGGTCTCTGCCCGTGGGCCTGCCAGGGCCAGCAGAACGAGGGCAATCAGAATCAGAAGGGCCGTCCAGGTCCGGGACATGACTGCGGAAAAAGTTTATGGAACGACACGAGTCGTTCCGGGTAGGTGAGCCGCTCTAACGACGGATGGCGCGGGTGGATTCCCCACGGTTCCCATCCGAGCATCCCGCTCGTTTTTCCATGTGCACGGAGGTACTCTTGAAGCATCCTCTTTCGTACACTTCGACCCCGGCCCCGGAACGTCCTGCGCCGATGCCGAACACGACACCAAAACACTCCGAATCGTTGACCGCTGCCACTCCGGTATCCGAATCACCTTCGCCGTCCCCCGGCGCGCTGGGAGGAATCTGGACGGCTGCCCTGACGCCGCTCACAGCCGATTTGCAACCTGACGCGGACCGCCTGGCCCGTCACATGGCGTGGCTCGAAAAGAACGGATCGCATGGAACAGTGCTGTTCGGCACCACCGGGGAAGCCAATTCGTTTTCCCTGGCCGAACGCCGCCGCATGCTCGACGAACTGGCCGGCAAGGGGGTCGATTTTTCCCGACTGATTGTGGGCACCGGGCAAACGTCCTACCCGGACGCGGCAGAATTGACCCGTCACGCGCATGATCTGGGCGTCAAGGCGGTACTGATGTTGCCGCCATTCTACTACAAGCAGGTCTCTGACGACGGCCTCTTCGCCTTCATTTCCCGCATGCTGGAGTCGGCCGGCAACGATGCGCGTCTGGTCCTCTACCACTTCCCCAAGATGGCGGGGTTGGGTTATTCCATCCCGCTCGTGCACCGTCTGATGGAAGCGTGGCCAGAGGCCATTGTGGGCATCAAGGATTCGACGGGCGATACGGACCACTTGACGCAGTTCTGCCGTGAGCTCGAAGGGATTTCCGTTTTCAGCGGGACCGAAGCCCTCCTTCGATACGGACTCGATGAGGGCGGCGCCGGGTGCATTTCGGCAACAGCCAACGTGACCTCGCGTCTGGTCCGAGCCGTCTATGACGGCGACAAGGCCGCTGCCGACCGCATGATCCGAACGCGCAAGGCGCTCGAGGCACTTCCACTCGTGCCCGCGCTCAAGCGCATCATGGCCGATGCGCAGGATGAACACGCCTGGCGCGCGCTTCGCCCTCCACTCATGCCGCTCACGCCTGCCCTGGAGTCCCGACTCGAGGAGATCCTTGATACGGTTGGTGTCCTGCCCAACTTCGAGGAAGACGAGACCCAGGCCGCATCGCCCGCACGATAGTCGGCAGCAACCCGAATCGCCTTGAGGACTCTTGGAATGGGTCGTATCCTCTGCGACCTCTTTGTCGATGGCCACCCATCACCCATTCCATTCCCATGCGATATTCCCTACTGCTTGCCACGGCCCTGACCGTGCTCCTGACGTCGTGCACGACCGTCAACGTCACCGATCCGGGCGCTGCTTCGGTGGAGCGCGGCTCCCCATCCACCACACCTGCCAAGCCCGCCACTCCGGCCAAACCGGCATCACCCTTCAAGAAATGGGATGATGTCCTGAAGGATACCAAGGCCAAGAAGGGTTTCTTCAACCTGCATCAGAAGCGTGATCTGACCCTGTACATGGAAATCCAGCCGGCACAACTGGGCATGGATTTCGGCTTCATCAGTCATTACTCCAAAGGGGCAAGCGCTTTCGACATCGTTGACGGCCTTTCCCTGAATGACACGCGCATGCTGCGCTTCGAGCGCATCGGCGACAAGGTGTACCTCAAGCACATCAACACGCGGTTTACTGCCGAGGAAGGCTCGCCGCTTTGGGCATCCCTCGATGACAACGTGGGGCACTCCATCGTGGGTGTCTTCTCGATCGAAAGCGAACACGATTCGTCCAAGGCCCTGTTGATCGACTTCACCGACTTCGTGGTCTCGGACTACATGCAGATCTCGGAGAGCATCAAGATGTATTACGGCGGTCGACCGGTTCAATTCGACAAGAGCAAGTCCTTCGTGGAACAGGCCATGAGCTTCCCAAGGAATGTCGAGATCGACGCCTTTCTGACTTTCAAGCCCAACGGCAACCCCATCTTCGGATCGACGGCGGGCGTTTCTGACAACTCCTCGGTTCCGGTCGGACTGCGCTATTCGTTCTTCGCCCTGCCGGAAACGCCGATGGCTCGCCGCCTGGCGGATGATCGCGTCGGCTTCTTCACTGATGCCCAGTTGGACTTCTCGCAGCAGACGGACTACGACCAGATCGTGCAGTACGTGAACCGCTGGCGCCTGGAGAAGAAGGATCCCGATGCCGAGGTCTCTGACCCTGTCAAGCCGATCGTGTACTACATCGATCGCACCGTCCCGCATGAATTGCGCAAGTGGGTGAAAGAAGGCATCGAAGGCTGGCAGAAAGCCTATGAAGCAGCCGGCTTCTCGAATGCGATCATCGCCAGGGAAGCCCCGGATGATTCCACCTGGAGCGCCGAGGACATGCGCTATTCGACGGTGCGCTGGAGTGCGGCCTACCAGATGGGCTACGCCATCGGGCCCTCGCAGACCGACCCGCGTACGGGCGAGATCCTGAACGCCGACATCCTCCTCTCCGCCACGTTCATGCGCGGCTGGGGCAACGAGTGGGCCACGCTGGCCGGTCCGGACGGCATGCTGCAGAAGATGGAAGACATGCAGCATGCGATGTCCCTCCTGTCGCCGTTCGAGCAGGACCAACTCTGCCTGGCTGCCTGGGGCAAGCAGTTTGAAATGGGTCTGATGCAGACAACCCTGCTGGCTGACGGCATCATGGACACGGTAGGCAGTGTGCCGGAAGAATTCTACGGCCCGGCCCTGCGTGACCTCGTCTTCCATGAAGTCGGCCACACGCTCGGCCTGCGTCACAACTTCCGCGGCTCGGGCTCAATTCCGTACGAGCGGATCCACGATGCGGACTTCACCACGGAAAACGGCCTGACACTGTCGGTCATGGATTACGCCGGCACGAACATCAATCCGGACCGGGACAACCAGGGTGATTATGTCAACATGGAAGTTGGCGCTTACGATGTGTGGGCCATCTCCTACGGCTACACGCCGGATGACGATGCCGCTGCCGCCATCGCCCGTCAAGCGGCCGACCCGATGCATGCTTTCAACACCGACGGCGACGCCTTCGGTATCGACCCGCTGACGAGCACGTGGGACCTGACGTCCGATCCGATGGCCTACGCCACCGAGCAGTCCGAACTGGTTTCCAACATCTACCCGGTCATCGAAGAGCGACTGATCGGCGATAATGATGCCTATGCCCGGCTGCGCAGTACCCTGACCGGCCTCATCTTCACCAACTATCGCCAGCTGATTACCGTGGCCAAGATGGTGGGCGGGTCCTACTTCGAGCGGGATCACAAGGGCGATCCGAATGCCGCCATGCCGCTGACGCCGGTCTCGGGCGCTGATCAGCGTGCTGCGGTGGCCTTCATCCTGGACCATGCGCTCGACACCTCGACCATCCCTGTCTCGCAGGACCTCTTGAACAAGGCCGTCCCGAGCCGCGTGGACAACTGGGCGACAGGTTATGGCGTCAGCCGATATGACCTGCCGATCTATGAGGAAATCCTGGCCATGCAGATGACCATGCTGGGTGTGATGACGGATCGCGGCCGGATGAGCGTCCTGCTCAACGCTGAACTGCGCCAGGACGATGCGTACACGGTGGCCGACCTGTTCGCGCAGATCGACGATGCCGTGTATGGCTCGCTGACCGGTCTGGACCGTTACCAGCGCAACCTGCAGCTGGCGTACGCCGACCACCTCGGCGGCATCATGAACAACCTGCGGCCTTCGCCCTTCGTGCCTTCGGCGCCGGATGAAGCCCGCTCTCTGGCACGCCTTGAACTGACCGAACTGGCTTCGGCCGTGGATGACGCGCTTGCCAACGCCTCGGGGCGCATGGACCGTGCGCACTTGCTGGAGTTGCAGGCCCGCGTAGCCGCGCAATTCGACCTGCAACCAACGCGCGACGCAGAGTAAACGCAGCTCTTTCTGGTTGATCCGTGCACGGGCGGCGGCATTCGAGAATGCCGCCGCCCGTTTTGCATGCAGCGCCCTTACTCCATCGTCTTACGTGCGTGCAAAATCGTTCCTACATGGTTCGGAGGAGGTGCCTACAAACAGGCACGAATACGTAATCACTCCGTCTCGCAGGCCGTCCTACATCGCTTGATGCCTTTCGCGAATACCATCTCCTGTGGATACATCTCCCAAAGGAGGACGAATCATGAAACGCACGGCACCCCTTCTGCTGGCCACATTCATACTGTGGATGCTGGCAAGCAGCCTGTCTTTCGCCCAGATCAACCCATCCTGGATCTCCCAATATTCTGATTACGCAAGTTCGGGTACTGCGCGGCAATACCCGATTGCCATGGATGCCGTCGGTGACTACATCGCCACGGCAGGATACATGGAGGGCATGCTTGCCATTGACGGGGCATACCAATTCTCTGAATCGCGCTATGCCGGAGGGTTCATTGCCCTGTACAAGAACCGGCAATTGATGTGGTCGAAAAAGACCGGCGAGGACAGTGGGTACGACTACGCCACCGATGTCGTTCTGGGTGACGACGGCAGTGTCTATGCCGTGGGTCGCGCCGGGGACTGGTCACCCGTAACCATCACGCCACCTCTGTCCGTCCCCATCGTGGGACGCAATACAGCGTTCCTGGTCAAGATCAGCGCCAGCGGGACTCCGCTGTGGGCACGTCATTTTGACGGCGACGACTACTCTTCCGACATGGCGCAAGCTGTGGCTACCGGCCCGGACGATCGCGTTGTGGCCGCTGGCTTCTTCGAGGGTAGTTACGTGCAGATCGGCGGACTGACCCTGACGGCTCCGGCACTCCCGAAGGTCTACGACTCACGGGTTCAGCCCAGCAACTATGCCTTCTCGGTCAACCGGGACAACCTCTTTGTCGCCTCGTACGCATCGGACGGTACCCTGGAATGGGCCAAGGCGTTCGGCAGCATGACGCGTGACGGTATTTCGGGCAATGCCGTCGATGAAGCGGGGCGGACATGGGTCACCGGATATGTGACCGGCGACACGGACTTCGGTCTGGGTATGACGCCCATGAATGGAACCTATACGACGTATCGCGCCCCCGACGGCACGTATCGCCCCATTCCGAACCGGGATGCTTTCCAGGGCTTCATGATGGTCATCAGTTCCAGCGGGGTCATCGAACGAGTCCATGTGTTCCCTGCTACAGGGTATTCGGCGGCATATCGGCCGCTCGTTGCCTCCGACGGCACGGTGTGGAGCATCGCTTACTACGAAGGGTCCCTCGATCTGGATGGCGACGGAAATCCTGAATACACTTCTGATCCTCATGATGGACAGCGAATCCTGTTCCAGTATGATGCTTCAGGTACAATCCTGCAGGCCAAACCACTGCCCTTTGGTGCGTACGGCAATGATCTTGTCGAACGACCAGATGACGGCCGAATCATGATTGTCGGAGGGCACGCAGATGTGGACATGGACAACGACGGCGTCGTGGACATCCCGACCTCCGGATTGACCGACTTTGCCGTTCTGGATGTCTTTGACGCCAACGCCCCGCTCATGTGGCGTGTCGACGGACCAGACTATCAGAATCTTTACCAGGGAGTCGCACTTCCCGGCGGCGAATATCTGGCTGCAGGCTACATGTACGCCGCTCCCGTTTTTGAGGGCGGACCTTCCATGACCACGCGGGGCGTGGACGGGCTGTTGATGCAATTCACGCTTGGCGACCCTGCTTCGTGGGATGGCTCTGGTGGAGGTATAGCAGACGCTGATGAGGATGGTGTGCCGGATGAGTCAGACAACTGTCCGATGGTTGCCAACACTGACCAAGAGGACTTCGACGGCGATGATTCGGGCGATGCATGCGATCCCGATGACGACAATGACGGCGTCCTTGATGGAGACGATGCCTTCCCGTTCGATCCGACCGAGGATACCGACACCGACCTCGACGGCATTGGGGACAATGCCGACCCGGACGACGACAACGACGGTCTGAGCGATGCGGATGAGGATGCCTTGGGCACCGATCCTCTGATCCCTGATTCGGATGATGATGGCGTACTGGACGGAACGGATGTCTTCCCTCTTGATCCAGAAGAATGGGCCGATGCGGACGAAGACGGCGTTGGCGACAATGCCGACCTGTTCGATGACGATCCAACCGAAGCGTATGACGCGGATCTCGATGGCCTGGGTGACAATGCAGACGTCTGTGATGCCACCGCGCTTCCCGACCCTGTCCCGCTCCAGAAATTGGGTCAGAACCGTTGGGTAGTCGACGCTGGGGGCAACTGGATCACGAACGCCAAGAAGATCAAGCATCCGTACACCCTGCTGGAAACCGGGGGCTGTGGATGCGCCGACATCATCGAGGAGATGGAATTGGGCGAAGGTCACCTGAAATTCGGATGCGCTTCCGGCGTCCTTGATGACTGGATTGCCATCCTGAATGGAGATCCGGGCAAAGGATACTTCAGCGCCATGACGGATCGACGGGCTGTGCCGGAATCCGCTGTGATCGAAGGTGCCTGGCCGAATCCCTTCAATCCCATGACCAGCATCCGTTTCGGACTGCCCGAAGCACAGAAAGTAAGGGTGGCTGTCTATGATGTGGTCGGTCGGCAGATTGAAGTCCTGGCTGATGGTGTCATGTCCGAGGGCTATCACACCCTGCGATTTGACGCTTCGACGTTGCCAAGCGGCATCTACCTGCTGCGACTGGACGCGCGTGGCGAATCGATGACGCACAAACTCATGTTGCTGAAATAGGCCTGGGGATCAGGACTGAGCAGGTCGTGCGGGGGCGGCATTCTCGAATGCCGCCCCCTTTTTGTGTCTTCACGAGGTCGGGTATGACATGTGTGAAGAGGACGTGCTCGGCATCCTGTTGACGGCGATATGGCACACATGCGATAACCACGATCGCAATCGTGCCATGTCGCACCCCGAACCCCTCCCCCTTCCGGGCGCGATATGCCGACCAGCCTCCGCTGACCAATCCCGACACGTGCACAGTTGCTCCCGGCCAAGGGCAGGGCCTACATTGGGCGCTCATCTTTCACCTGATGCGCGCCCTCCATGTCTCGACTTACCCGACTCCTTGTCGCCCTCCTTTTCCTCGCCACGGCTACCCAGGCCCAGGAGACCCTGATCGGATTCTCTGATGAAGGCTCTGCAGCCCAGGAAGCCATCGAGGATCAGTACGACTCCCATCTGAATGCGTCTGATCTGGAAGCGTGGATGCGCGAGTTCACCTCGAAGGCGCAGCATGTGGGCAGTCCCGGCGCCAAGGAAAACGCCGAAATCCTACGGGATCTGGCTGAATCCTGGGGATTCGATGCCGAAATCGAAGTTTTCCATGTCCTCTTTCCCACGCCGAAGGAGCGCCACGTCGAGCTCCTCAGCCCGGGCTCCTACACCGCGGTGCTGACGGAGCCGGTCATCGAGGGCGATGCGTCGAGCACCAAACGCGATCAGATGCTGCCCCCGTTCAACGCTTATTCTGCGGACGGGGATGTGACGGGTGAGCTGGTCTATGTCAATCAGGGCATACCGCGCGACTACGAGGAATTGGCCAAGCGGGGCATCTCGGTCGAAGGAAAGATCGTCATTGCCCGCTACGGCGGATCCTGGCGCGGGATCAAGCCGAAAGTGGCCTTCGAGCACGGCGCCATCGCCTGCATCCTGTACTCAGATCCGCGGGATGACGGCTATTTCCAGGGCGATGTCTACCCTGAAGGACCGTTCAAGATGGAATATGGCACGCAGCGTGGCTCCGTAGCAGACATGCCGCAGTTTCCCGGCGATCCGCTCACACCGTTCGTGGGTGCCAAGGAAGACACGGAGCGTCTGAGCCGCGAGGAAGCGCCTACATTGATGCAGATTCCGGTGCTGCCCATTTCATACGCCGATGCCCTGCCGCTCCTCGAGGCCATCGGAGGTCCGGTGGCACCCGCGTCGTGGCGCGGCGCATTGCCGATCACGTACCACATCGGCCCCGGCCCGGCCACGGTAAGGGTCAAGTTGGCGTTCAACTGGGACATCAAGCCCGCTTTCAATGTCATCGCCAGGATGGAAGGCTCTGAATATCCGGATGAGTGGATCATGCGCGGTAATCACAGGGATGCGTGGGTGTTTGGCGCGGCCGACCCCACGAGCGGCACTGTGGCCATGATGGCCGAGATGCAGGCCATTGGCAAGCTGGCCGAGACCGGCTGGCGGCCGCGCCGTACCATCGTCTATGGATCGTGGGACGCCGAAGAGCCCGGACTCCTCGGCTCCACCGAGTGGGTCGAGTACCACGGGGATGAGCTCGACGAAAAGCTGGCCGTGTACATCAACACCGATGGCAACGGCCGCGGCTTCTTCGGCATGGGGGGCTCGCACACCCTGCAGCCCTTCATCAACCAGATTGCGAGGGATGTCGAAGATCCTCAGACCGGAGTGACGGTGCTCGAACGCCGTCGCGCGCGCGACCTCTCCAACGGCTCATCGTCCACCCCTGCCAGCGGCGATATCCCGATTTCGCCCCTTGGATCAGGCTCGGATTACACCCCGTTCCTGCAGCACATGGGCATTTCGTCGCTCAACATCGGCTTCGGCGGAGAGAATGCCGGAGGCTCGTACCACTCGGCCTACGACACGTTCGAACACTACTCCCGCTTCGGTGATCCCGGCTTCCACTACGGTGTAGCGCTGGCTCAAGTGGCCGGTCGGACGACCATGCGACTGGCGAACGCGGACGTGCTCCCCTACCACTTCAGCACGTTTGCAGGACACGTGGCCTCGTACCTCGACGAGATCGAGGACATGGCCGCCTCCATGCGGGAAGAACGAGCGACATACAACAAACACGTTGCAGACGGCACGTTCGCGCTGGCACTGGATCCCACAGGCGATATCATGCCGCCAGAGGCCAAGCCGGACATCCCGTACATCAGCCTGGATGATGCACGGAACGCGTTTGTCGCCCTGTCCGAAGCCGCGCGACGAGCAGATGCGGTCATTGCCTCGGCATCACCGAGCTCCGCATTGAATACCGCGCTGGAGCGCGTCGAGCGGGCGATGACCGACATGGACGGTCTTCCGAAGCGTCCGTGGTTCCGTCACCAGATCTATGCCCCGGGCTTCTACACCGGGTACGGCGTCAAGACGCTGCCTGGCATTCGCGAAGCCATCGAGCAGGAAGAATGGGATGAGTTCGAAAGGCAGCACGCGCGCCTGGCCGAGCGATTCCGTACCATTGCCGATGCCATGAACACTGTTGCCGAGGCTGCTCGATGAACCGATTCCCCGCTTTTGCCCTCCTCTTTGCACTGACGCTTTCGGCTTGCACACCCGCCGAGGATTCCCCGCCGAACATCGTGTTCATTTTCACGGATGATCATGCGCAAGCTGCGATCTCGGCCTATGGATCGCCCTACCACGAGACGCCGAACATCGACCGGTTGGCGCGCGAAGGCGTGCTCTTCCAGAACTGCCTCGTCACCAACTCCATTTGCGCGCCTTCGCGCGCCACGGTCCTCACCGGAAAGTACTCCCACCTGAACGGGCAGTTGACCAACGGACCCATTTTCGACGGCAGCCAGCAGACCATGCCCAAATTACTTCAACAAGCTGGCTACGAAACGGCCATGATCGGCAAGTGGCATCTGCGAAGCGAGCCCACCGGCTTCGATCATTTCCAGATCCTCATCGGCCAGGGACCCTACTACAATCCGCCCATCCGCACGGCCACGGACACCACCATCATTGAGGGTTACACCACGGACATCGTCACCGATCTGGCTCTGGACTGGCTGGGGGAAGGCCGTTCCAAAGACAAGCCGTTCCTGCTGATGTACCAGCACAAGGCGCCGCATCGGAATTGGCAGCCCGGCCCGGATCATCTGACCATGTTCGACGACACCACGTTTGCCTTGCCGCCGACGTTCTACGACGATTACGAAACGCGCTCCGCCGCCGCGCCGCAGGCCATCATGCGTGTGGACGATCATCTGAATGCCAACGACCTCAAGATCACGCCGCCTCGCAACCTGACCGACGAGCAGATGGACACGTGGATGGCTGCATACGGGCCCAAGAATGACGCGCTGCGCGAAACCGGCTGGCAGGACGATGAACTGGACGAGTGGAAGTTCAACCGCTACCTGAAAGACTACCTGCGCTCTGTGCAGTCGGTCGACGACAACATCGGTCGCCTGCTGGACTACCTGGATGAATCCGGCCTCGCCGACAATACGGTGGTGGTCTACGCTTCTGACCAGGGCTGGTACCTCGGGGAGCACGGCTGGTACGACAAGCGCTGGATGTACGAGCCGTCACTCAAGACACCGTTCATCGTCCGCTGGCCTTCACAAGTGGACGCCGGGCAGATCAACGAAAGCCTCGTGTCGAACGTGGACTTCGCCCCCACCTTCCTGGACATGGCCGGCGCCGAGATCCCCGCGGACATGCAAGGCAAGTCACTGGTCGGAACGCTGAAGGACGGCACCGACCCGGATTTCCGGGACGCCTTCTACTACCAGTACTACGAGTACCCCGGCGCGCACTGTGTGCGGCGGCATTACGGCGTTCGGACGGACCGCTACAAGCTGATCTACTTCTACGGTATCGACGAGTGGGAGATGTTCGACCTGCAGGAAGACCCCGATGAACTCAACAACGTCTACGGCTCAGCCGAATACGCCGACATCCGGGCCGGTCTTGAAGTGCGTCTGACCGAATTGCGCGAAGAGTACCAGGTCCCCGAGGACACCCGCCCCATTCCCGATGAAGAGTGTACCTACACCGTCGGCTGGATGGGATACGATGCAGGATAGCCACTTCCGGGAAACGGGTGTGAAGCGCAGGCGTTGACCGACGACCTACCCTGATCCGCTCCCGTGCCCACCCACATCCTCGGCATATCAGCCTACTACCACGACTCCGCCGCATGCATCGTGCGCGACGGGGAGATTGTAGCCGCCGCCCAGGAAGAACGCTTTTCGCGCATCAAGCACGATCACCGCTTTCCATCCAGAGCCGTTGATTACTGCCTGCGTGAAGCCGGGATCACCGCGGCCGATCTGGACCACGTCGCCTTCTACGACAAACCGTGGCTGAAATTCGAGCGGCTGCTCGAAACGTACGTGGCCTTTGCGCCATCCGGCCTGCCATCGTTTTTGAAGGCGATGCCGCTCTGGCTGAAGGAAAAGCTCTGGATGGAGGACGCCATCAAGAAGGCCGTCGGGTACGAGGGCGATGTCCTCTTCCCCGAACATCACCAGTCCCACGCGGCGTCGGCTTTTTTCCCGTCCCCATTCGAACGCGCCGCCGTGCTGACCCTGGACGGCGTCGGCGAATGGGCGACCACGTCCTGGGGCATTGGCCATGGAAATCGCATCGAACCGCGGGGCGAAATCCGTTTTCCGCACTCCATTGGCCTCCTGTACTCGGCCTTCACGTATTACACCGGCTTCCGCGTGAATTCAGGTGAATACAAGGTGATGGGCCTGGCTCCGTACGGCGAACCGCGCTTCAAGGACCTGATTCTGGATGAGTTGATGGACCTGCGCGAGGACGGGTCATTCAGGATGGACATGCGGTATTTCAACTACTGCCAGGGGCTGACGATGACCTCCAAGCGGTTCCATGACCTGTTTGGCGGCCCGCCTCGCAAACCCGAATCCGAACTGACGCAGCGGGAGATGGACCTGGCCCGATCGGTCCAGGACGTGGTCGAGGAGGTTGTTCTGAAGATGGCGCGGCATATCCGGCGCGAATCGGGGGAGAAGTATTTATGTCTGGCAGGCGGAGTGGCGTTGAATTGTGTGGCCAATGGCAAGCTGCTGCGCGAAGGGATCTTCGACGACATCTGGATTCAGCCCGCCGCCGGCGATGCCGGTGGCTCCCTCGGCGCCGCGCTGTTTGCGTGGCACCAGGTGATGGATCAGCCGCGGGTCGTGGGACCTGCCGGAGAGGGGGCATCCTCTGAAGAGTCATATCGCACGAATGCGATATCGCAAACGCGCGATAACGCCGGAACGACACCCCCTACCCCCTCCGATTCACAAAAGGGCTCCTATCTCGGACCGGCCTGGTCCAACGAGGAAGTCGAGGCGTGGGCCCGAAAACAGGGCGCGGTGGGCACCATGCTTGAGGATGACACCCTCCTGGAAACCACCACCGACCTTTTGGACGCGGGAAATGTGGTGGGGTGGTTCCAGGGAAGGATGGAGTTCGGTCCGCGCGCGCTGGGCGGTCGCACGATCCTCGGCGATGCACGCAATTCAGACATGCAGACCACACTGAATCTGAAGATCAAATTCAGGGAGTCGTTTCGTCCGTTTGCTCCTGCGTGCCGGGTGGAAGACGTGGAAGACCTCTTTGAACTGGACCGACCGAGTCCGTACATGCTCCTGGTGGCGCCGGTCCAACCCGAAAGGCGTCTTCCGATGCCTGCTGACGAGCGTTTCGGCATTGAGAAACTGAAGGTCCCCCGCTCCGACGTACCCGCCATTACCCACGTGGACTATTCGGCGCGTGTCCAGACCATCGACGGCAATCACAATCCCCGCTTCAAGGCATTGCTGGACCGTTTCAAGGAAAAAACGGGCTACGGCGTGCTCGTCAACACCTCGTTCAATGTCCGGGGAGAGCCCATCGTTTGCAGCCCCGAAGAGGCCTATACCTGTTTCATGCGAACGGAAATGGACGCCCTTGTCCTTGGCAATATGCTCTGCCTCAAAAAAGAGCAACCGGCATTTAAAGACACCACCGATTGGCAAACGGAATTCAACGACTGATGGCCGTTCAGAAGGACATATCGATCATGGTCGACAGGGCGGGCTTGCGAACGTTCGGTCGTACGATGGCAGGCGCTTTTGCTGTCATCGCCGGTATCGTGTTCTGGCGATCAGGTTGGACCCAGACCCCTTGGGTGGAAGGCCTCGGGCTCACCGCGGCCCTGTTCCTGGCGTTCTCCATCGTCTGGCCGAAAGCGCTGTACCCCATCGAATGGGCCTGGATGAAGCTGGCTGCGGTGATGAATTTCATCATGACACGTGTGCTGCTGTCCCTGGTCTTTTTCCTGGCCATCACCCCCGTGGGACTCTTTTTCCGTCTCATGGGCAAGGACCTTCTGGGCAAACGCTTCGACCCCGATACCGAATCCTATTGGGTTGCTCCAGAGAAGGACGGCCCGTGGACCCGGGCTGACAAGCCATACTGAGCCGCTCGAGTCTTATCACCCGGAAACATCGGCCGATAACAGGAAGACGACAAGTCTCTTCATTCAACCTGTTTTCCGGCCCCAATGGCCTTTTCGCCCCTGTTCGTCTTTCGGACGTTGCGTCGGATGGCTTCCGCTGCAGCGTTCGCCGTGCTCCTGCGCGCCTTCCGGCGCCGTCGGCATGCCCTGCCGTTGCTGCTTGTGGCAGCGGCATGCGCTACCCCATTGACTGCGCAGACCTTCGACTCCCGCGTGATCGTCATTTCCGTGGACGGCCTGCGTCCTGATATCATCGAGGACTTTTCAGCCGAGCAGCTTCCGACCTTCCGTCGCCTGATGGACGAAGCGGCGTTCACGCTCAATGCCCGCTCCGACCCGCAGTTCACGCTCACCATGCCGAACCACGCCTCCATGATGACCGGGCGGTGGGTGCACGGAGAGCAGTCGCACGGATGGGCCTACAATGCAGATACGGACGGACCGGAAACCATCCACCTGAATGCGAATGCCTACATCCCCTCCATGTGGGATGTTGCGCACGACGAAGGAGCCCGGACAGCCCTCTTCGCGACCAAGGAGAAGTTCATCACCTACGACCGTTCGTGGGATGACACCCATGGACAGGCGGATGCCGTACTGCCCGACTACGGCCGGGACAAGATTGATCGATTCGTGGTCCGTTTGCAGTCCGAGGATATGGTGTCTGCCTTCATGATCGAGGCGTCCGCCAGTCCTTTCGATCTGGCCTTTTTGCACATTGCCGATCCGGATCGCGAAGGACATGCCACCGGGTGGAATCCTGTCATCGGCTCTGCGTACTCGGCTGCCGTATCGAATGCCGATGCCCAGATTGCCCGCGTGCTGGCTTTCGTGGAGTCCGATCCCGGTTACATCGGTCAGACCCATGTCATCGTTACCGCGGATCACGGCGGAACGGCCCTCAACCACTCCAATCCGGATATCGAGGAGCACTATCGTGTGCCGTTTTTCGTGTGGGGACCCTCGGCCATACCCCGGGCGGATCTGTATGACCTGAATGCCGAAGTGCGCACGGATCCTGGTGCCTTGCATGTCGAGCAGACGGTCGATGAATATGACCGTCCGATCCAGAACGCCGACGCGGCCAATCTGGCGCTCAAACTGATGGGGCTTTCCCCCATTCCGGGGTCCGCTGTCGGCGGGACCAATCCATTGGTTGTTCGCCAGGTGGAAGAATCCTCTTCAGGTGGTCAGATCGACCCATCGCTTATGTCTGACTCCGCATTCCAGAACGGAGTATCGCCGTCGGTGGAATATGCCGGAACGCTGGACACCAAGCTCCGATCGGACGCTCCCTCGACCCCGTTCGGGGATACACCCGACCTTGAAGTCGATTCCGGTCCGGACTACGCGGCGCTCATCCGCTGGGATCTTTCCTCCTTGCCATCGAATGCCGTGGTGACGGATGCCGCGCTCGTCCTGAATGTCACCAACGTATCCACGGCAACCTATTACCTCCATGCCATGGAAACGGCATGGGATGACGCCACGGCCACCTGGAATGATCGCTCGACGGGCGAGCCCTGGACGTCCCCCGGCGTGGAGCGCGGTTCTGACCGTGGGACCGACATCCTGGGCATCGTTGAAGGACCCGACCTTGGTACCTTGCGCGTGGAATTGAACGAGGAGGGCCTGGCCGTTGTGGAACGCTGGATTGCCGATCCTGCGACCAACTTCGGGTTCATTCTGGCCAACTACGATGCCAACGAGGATGGTCTGGATCTGTCCTCCAGCGAAGCAGCGGATGCCACCCTCAGGCCCCGACTTGAAGTGGCCTACGAATTGCCGGTACCTCCCGGCCCAACGCCTCCCGAGGCGCAATTCGAACTGACGAATGAACGCGGCATCGGTACCAATCAGGTCCTTGTGGACGGCACCCTCACCATCCACCCGGATACTTCCATTGTATCCTGGGAGTGGGACTTCGGTGATCAGGGTTCTGCCATCGGCCCGACGGCTGCACATTCCTATCAGTCGGCCGGCACCTACGAAGTGGCCCTGACCGTTGTGGATGCCAACGGTCTTACGAGCACACAATCCAAGATCGTCATCGTGGACGCGGGAGAAACGGGCGAGGGCGCCTTCCAGCAGGCCGTATCTCCGTTGAATTCCTACTCCGGAGCTACCGACGTCAGGCTGCAATCTGACGAGGCAACGGTCAATTTCGGCGAAGACGTTTCGCTCCTCGTCGACGGTTCGCCCGATTACGCCACGCTCATGAGATGGGACCTCTCGGCAGTGGCTCCAGGCGTCGAGGTGACATCCGCATTCCTGAACGTGTATGTGACCAACACGTCGATTGACGAATACAGTCTCTATCCGGTACGTGCCTCCTGGGATGAGAACGTCGCCTCCTGGAATCAGGCAATGACAGGGGTACCTTGGGCACAGGCCGGCGCGGCCGACGTCCAGGATCGCCTCGGTGAGGCCATCGGGACGCTCGCTGCTCCCGACTCCGGCTGGGTACGCGTCGAGTTGAACGACGTCGGCCGCGCCTGGGTGGCCAACTGGATCAACAACCCCGCCACCAACCACGGACTCGTCATCCAGAACTTCGACTCGGCGGAAGACGGAATCGACTTCCTGTCCTCGGAAGCCCCCGTTGCCGAGTTCCGGCCGCGCCTGGAACTGGCCTGGCAGATGGCACACCATGTGAATCTGCCGGAGCGCGTGGAATTCGGCTCCTGGCCCAACCCTTTCCGGGATCAGGTCAACGTCCGAATCGACTCGGATCTGCGCCACCCGGTGGAGCTGACCATCCACGACATGCTGGGGCGTCGCGTCCTGAGGCAGACCATCGATCCGCTCGACTTCGGTGGTGTGCGCCTCGACACGTCCTTCCTGGCCGCCGGGGTGTACGCCCTTACCTTGACCGAGCACGGGACACGCGTTTCCTCCACCCGAATGATTGCGCGACAGTAACCGCAGTCCGACCCTCTACCCCTCGCCCCAAAAAAATCCCGCCCTGTGAAATCGCTCGCCATCATCATCGAACGGGACTCTCTTTCCGTCCATGAGGCGCGGCTTGTGGGTATGCTGGAGCCGGTCTGGAACGTCCAGTTGCTGAAAGCGGATCAACAGGACTTCGTCGAACGACGCACATGTGGCCGGTTCTATCGATTCATCCTGGCCGCGGAAACCTGGCTGACATCGCTTTTCGTTTCGCGAATCAAAGAGCATCGCCGTCGGGTACCGGCGTCTCGGGTACGCCCCCTGGGCAATCCCGCAATGGACTCCTACGACCTGGTCGTCAATCTGACACGCGGCCCCATCAAGCCCAACCGGCTGCCGGCGTCACAGCGGGGCGTTCTCAACGTGCAGTACGGAAATATCCGGACCGGAATAGAGGGGCCTGCCGGATTCTGGGAGTCTTGCCACGAAGACAATGCGACCGGATGCTGGATGACCCTGCAGTTGCCGCAGTCCGAAGGCTCTCCTGCCTGCGTCTTCTCTGCCCGTTACAAGACCAAGCGCACGATGTGCATGAATACCGAATCGGTGCTGCGCGAGGGGCATATCGATATCGGCAACGAACTCTTGCGGTTGGCCACCGATGCCCCCTTCCGGACCATCGACCTCTCCACCGAGCCTGTCTGGACGTGCCCGGGACCCTTCGATGTCATCTTCTATCGCCTGCGGACCCTGTGGCGCGAGGTCCGATTCGCCGTGACCTCCCGTCTTCTTGGACGCGATCTGGTGTTTTCCATCGGCACCGTGGACCGGCACTGGAGCGAGGCCAATCTGACCGGCGCCGGCTTCATCCCGAATCCCGAGGGCAGTTACCTGGCCGATCCGTTCATCGTAGAGCGTGACGGGCGAAGCGTCGTCTACGCGGAGGAGTTCGATCTCAAAAGCGATCGTGGCCGGATCAGTTGGCTGGAACTCGGGGATGAGGCCGACTCAGACAGACACAACGCCACGTATCGCGGCACCCTGATCGAAGAGCCGTATCACATGTCGTTCCCTTTCGTGTTCGAACACGGAAACGAACTCTACATGGTGCCGGAAACCTTCGAAGCCCGGGAGGTCAGTCTCTACCGATGCGTGCGTTTCCCTGATCAATGGGAACGATGCGGAACGTTGATGGATGAGGTCGAAGCATCCGACACGATGCTGTTCCGGGATGACGGCACGTACGGCCATCCGGGCCGCTGGTGGATGCTCACCAATCTTCGGCCCGAGGGTGCCCTCGATTTCTACAGCCGACTGTACCTCTTCTGGTCAGAAGACCCGACGTCCGCCGACTGGACGCCGCACCCCTTGAATCCGGTTCTGATTGATGCCGAAGGCGGCCGGAATGGTGGGTTGCTGCACGGCGCGGACGGACGCATCCACCGTGTCGGTCAGATCCAGAGCATCATGAAGTACGGAGCGGGATGGACGATCAGTCGTCTCCTCAGCGCCAGGCCCGACGGATTTTCGGAAGAAACAGTGGCCAGCGTGTACCCTTCCACCTCAACGGGCGTCGTCGGAGGGCATCATATTCATGGTACACAGAAGCGGACTGTTTTCGATATTCTGCACCCGAGACGTCGTTGACCACTCAGCCCGCTGTCCGGACCGGACAGCCATGCGCCACAGACTTGCCACATGCCCCACTTCCGCACCTGGCGTTCCATCCTGTTTCTTCTGCTTCCGTTGACGCTGTGCAGTCTGGCCCTTTCCCAACCTGCACATGCCCGACAAGGCGTGCTCATACCCCGGGATGGTGACCTGGAAGCGTTCCTGCTGAGACAACACAATCTGGGGCATATCGCGCGTTTTGATCCGGGCAGACTGCCCCTGACACGGTTTGAAGCCGAATCCCTTCTTGATGAGCTGGCTGCGATGCGGGACGATCTCCCTTCGAGCACCCAACAGGACCTGGACCGGTTCACACGCGCGTTTCCATGGGATGAGCGTCCAACACTCCCTTTGGTCGGCCGGGCGTTCTTCAAGGACGGCAGTAATTACCTCTCCTACCGAGGGGAAGGACTGACCATGCAAGCCAACCCGCTGGCGGGACTGGCCATCGGTACATTCAAACGGTCAACGGATTCGGAAGAGTCGGACCTGTATTGGCGCAACCGCCGGGGCCTGATGCTTTCCGGAACGCTCGGTAGATACGTCTATTTTTCCACCTCGATCGAGGAAGTCCAGGAACGACTCGTCGACCCGGGATTGCTTCGTCAGAATACGCTTCCAGGATACCGGGTGGTCCGGAATGCCCCGTCCATTCGCATCGACGAGGACGGCAATGCCATTCAGGAGGCCAGCAGCAACACTCTGGACTATGGACCGGCCTCCGGTGTTGTCGGGATCCGGACGGAACGCGTCGATCTACGCATGGGGCGGGATCGGTATCACTTCGGCCCGGGAGTGACCAGTGTCATCCTTTCGGATCAGGCAGCCGTCTACGATCATGTGCAAGCCACCGTGCGTGCCGGGCGGGTAACCTGGAGTTCGGTCGTCGCATCCCTGGTCGACCGGGACATGGTTTCCGTGTACGGCACCCCGGCCCGCACCTACGGGGTCTGGCACCGGTTGGCTGTCCGCATTTCTGACGATGTCATGCTGGAAGGGTATCAGGGGATGATGGCTGGTGCCGACACGTCGATGGTCGGCAGTTCCGCATTCGATATCGGCCTGTTGAATCCCGCCATCATGCTCCGGCAGGTGGAAAAGGACTGGGGGCGATTCGGCAACAAGATGCTCGGGGCGGGCGGATCCTGGCGCGTCATGTCAGGGTGGAGGATATACGGGCAATTTTTCCTTGACGAGTTCGTCTCCGACCAACTCTTTGCCGGCAACGGGTATTGGGCCAACAAGTGGGCCACGCTGGTGGGCACCCATGTGTCTGTCAGCGGTCCATTCCCCGCGGATCTCTGGGTCGAATACTCATCCGCACGACCCTTCACGTACAGCCACTCGCAGACCAATACCAACTACGTCCACTTCGGGGATAATCTGGGTCACCCCCGAGGCGGCAATTTCCGTGAGGTATTGGCCCGATTGGACATCCGGCTGGGTGCCCGGATGGATGCCCGAATACAGGGCAGCTATGCGTTGCAGGGCGTTGGTGCAGACAACGAAAACACGGGCTGGAATCCGTCCGTCGACTATACTTCAAGGACGTCTGATTCCGGATACCACACCCTGGACGGGCAGCAGCTCAAACGGCTGGATGCACATGCCAGGATTTCGATACGCTTGTTGCCGCAAACGTGGCTGGACCTGTTTGCGCAGGGGTATCGGACCCGACTGGAAGACGCAGGCAGCCAGTACGTCCATCAGGGAGGAATCAACCTTCGCATGGCCGTGGGCGCACCCGTACATCGCATACAGTAGCCAGTCTTCCGTACCAGCAGCGTATCCACACTACACCGGGGCAGCGATCCGGTCTGTCACCGTTTCGACCGGATCCGGGACAAACCGCTCCCCAGGGCTGATCGGAAATGAAAGAGGACCGTGGAGGGGCGCAGCCCGAATCGTACTGCGAACGCCGCTGTGAACACCACGGATGATCCGATCACGATCGCGGCAGGAAGAATCGACTGGGTGATGGAATCCGTCGGTCGGATCCAGCCTTCCGCCAGTGCAAACCGGTATCCGAATGCCTGCATGGCAAGAAACAGGACGGGCACGAGCGCCCATCCCAATCTCGGAGCTCCCTCGACGCCAGATGGAATGGCCTTCCGGAATCGGTACCACAAGGCCACGAAGTAGGTCAGTTGCAGGGCAAGCAGGGCATACACGGCCTCCGCCAATCCCCCATCATGCCAACCCAGCAAAATCACCAACATTCCGACAAACACAATCATGGACCACAACCGGGCCCGAAGCACCGCCCATTGGCGATCGACCCGCTCGGACGTCATGTAGAACATCGGCACATAGGTGACCGCGCCGAGAGCCAGGTGGATGGCAAGCCAGGGTATGACCTCGACGATGGCCAGATATTCGGGCATGAACAAATTGACCGCCGGTGCCAGCAATGCCATCACCGTTGCCGCAGCCAGCGACACCAAAGCCGCAATGACATAGAGTGGCAGCGAAATGCCTTTGTACCAATCCAGGCCGTCCAGGCCTTGCTGGCCGAGTTGCTTCCATAGATGGGCCCGATACACGACGGCCGTGTCATTCAGGAGTTTGGTGACAATCTGTACCACGCTTACGCCGAAAGCGTAGACCCCGAGTACATCCAGACTGGTGAAAAGCGGAATCAGGGGACGCTCAATCCACACCCTGGCCCCCGTGGCACTGCCCAGGAGGGAAATTCCGGCCAGGGGCAGCCCGACCACGAGCATTCGTTTCAGGATATCTGTTCGCAGCGCAGGTTTGAAGCCCAGTATGCCACTTGACCTGTACATGGCAGCCTCCAGAAGAAGCGCCGCGAGCATCCCGATCACGATGCCAAGGACTCCCCACCACCATGCAAAGACCACGATCAGGATGGCCTGCAGCGTCTGGGCAATGATGTCCACTTTCGCCTGGATGACAAAGGCCCGGCGGACCTGGATTTCGGAATGGCACATGCGCTGAAGCGTGGTCAGCAAGACCAGCGGAGCGCTGACAATGACCAGCGTCTGCTGCGCCTCCGGGGCGACCACCAGGCCATAGATGACGACCACGAAAACCCAGCCCAGGGCTACCAGCACCTCGAAGGAAAACGCTGAATCCCGAAGCCCGTCATCTCCCCCGTCTTCCACATCCTTGGACAGCCGGACACGCGTTGAGGCTTCCAGTATCCCGGGATTGCCGATGGACGCCAATCCGGGAATGAGATAGATGATGGCCAGCAGGCCGAAACCGGCCGGACCCAGGATGGCCGCCAGCAGATAGTTGGCAATGGACAACAACGCCGTCCCCCAGATGCGCCGGGCGGTGAGCAGGAACGAGTCCGAAATGATCTGCTGGTGCTTCACGTGCCTGTCCCGTCCAGAAGCGTGTCAAGGATGGCCTTGGCGTCATATCCCGGCGATGCATTGGCCAGTACTTTCAAGTCAACCCTGGGCCCGGGAAGCGGCCGGGACAAGGTCTCAACCAACTCGCTGGCAGAACCCACAATGGTTGCCAGATCGTCCAGTTCGCATGCCTCTATCAGGCTCTTCAGATAGCCAGGACGGCCGGTATGATTGTAGACGACGACCGGAATGCCTTCCATGGCTGCCTCGAACCCGACACTCGAGTGATAGATCACTACCGCATCGACCTGTTTGAGGAGTGCAGGGATCGGGCGGTTGGAAATCCGGGCGTGGTCATACCGGTCCAGCAGCACCTTCCAGAGTCCATCGTGCTGATGACCGTGCGCCTTGACCACCACTTCCAGGCCCGGCACATTCCTGGTGGCCTCAAGGAAAGAACGCAGGCCCTCCACGACTTCCACCCCGGATTCCTCCACCAGTGGCCGGGAAGCCATCTGGGTATCTGAAATGGAACTGAGGGCATACAGGACCCGACGGGGGGACTCATCCCGGGCAGCACGGGGTCGTCTAGGCGTCGGCGACAGATACCCCAGATAGCCCGTCAATTCGTGACGAACCCCGTCGGATTCGCGCCCGGCATAGACCCCGAAGGTATGCTCGGACAGCAGCCAGCGTTCCGGAATATGGTGCCACCACCAGGCATTGTCGTACGCCTCCATGACAGGACTGGTCAACTGCCCAAGTCCTTCATTCGTCCAGATGACCCGCACGCGGGCTTCCTTCATGGCGGAAATGATGGCCCGGTCCCTGGCATCCATGCATTTGACCGTGATGAAGGCTTCAGGCACGGACGCGACAAGTCGGGATTGGACGGCAGCATACTGACCGGCAGCTACCTCCAGAGAGGCATGCAGCTCCAGAACCGCTTGCCGAAGCAATGAACGCCCTTCCATTGAAGCGACCTGTTCCTCAATCCATTGCTCCGGCAATGACAAGCCCATGTCCCTTCTTGAAGAAGGGACGGGGTGCACGATGGAAATGTCAGTACGATGCTTGAAAAGCTGATGGAGCTTCCCATACGGACCATAGGCCAGGATCCGCCCCTGCCACGATGTCCCGGAGCGCGCCATTGATTCTGCCTTGAGGTACCGACGATAGGAAGCACCGAACATCCAGGTCTTCACACCGAGGGTCTTGATGCTCCTCAAGAAGGTTGCCCATCGACCGGATACCGGAGTGGCCCAGCGAGCCTCCACGATGCGCTCTTCCACGTGCAGCCTTGATGCCAGCTCTGCCCGAAGCAACAACATGACCTCGGAAATGACCGCGTCCCTGCTTGAGACGAGAACCGGGGGCTGACCGGAGCCTCGAGCCTCGTCGACTATCGAGTCCAGGAATGCATCGACCAGCGCGAACTGCGTGAACCGTACGGCCGCCTCGTATTCGATCCATGTCGGCCACTCGGACGGAAGGTCCTGCCGCGCGTCCAGCAATTCAATGAACGACCGGACCATGGTGGAGACTTTCCTGACCGCCTGAATATTGCGATCCTCGTCCAGAACCAGCGGAACAGCATGGTCCAGTGCTCCCTGTATGGCTGCCAGGTGGGTTGAGGGCAGCAGGGACCCCACCGTCTGCCCTTCCACGGCTGCCAGATGATGGGCTGCGGCCGGGTCCAGCGCTATGTATTTCGCATTGTTCATCTCGCAGGTCGTCGGCGGGACCGATGGTTCCTTGCGACACCCGACTTTGTCAACCGGTCACACATCAGTTGGAAGCCGCCTGCCCGAGATACATGGACTCGTATCGGCGTGCGAAGGACGCGACAGAGAACTCCTCCTCGATACGCTTGCGGGCGAGCGCGCCTGCTTCCCTGATCGCCTGCGGTGAAGCAAGCAAGCGCCGCAACGTGGCGGCAATCGTCTCGGGGGCATTGTCCGGCATGATGATGACATCACCATCCTGAAACGGAACACCAAAATCGTTGATCAGGCAGGCTTTGCCGTGTGACATGGCTTCAAGCAGGGAGACGCTCAATCCCTCCTGGTGGGAAGGAAGAACGAAAACATCGCAGTCCTCATAGAACCGGGACGTGTCCTCAACGAAACCGTGCAGGTCCACGCATCCCTCCAATCCGTGTCGTGCCACCAGGGAGGCAAGAAGATCCGACATCTCTCCTTCCCCGATGATGTCGAGATGGATCCGTGCGCGCAGTTCCGACGGAAGCAGGGCGACTCCCTCCACAAGGCAGTCCAGCGCTTTGACCGGAACGATCCTGCCGATGTAGAACAGGCGCAGTTGGGCGCCTTGATCGGGATCCGGCAGGCTGGCCCGCTCGGGGACGGAAATTCCTGTCAGGATCACATGGTCATTGTCGAGTCCATCGAATCCGCGCTGCTCGATGGCCACGGTTCGATTTTCAGGGCTCTCGAACACGAGTGCATCCACACGGGGATATACGAATTTCTCTATCCTCGCCAGTGTGCCCGTGTAAAGACCCGATCCTTCCGATGCCGTGACCACGGAATACGGTGTCGCCACAACCGGTCTCCCGGTCAAACGTCCCAGCAGCCAGGCGAACAGGATTCCGATCTGCATGTGACCATGGACAACGTCCACCTCGTGACGTCTGACCAGGATGAATCCATGCAGGAAACTCAGGGTATTGGCGATGATTTGCCGCACGGAGCGATTGCCAAAGGCCGGATAGCGGTACGTGACAACCGCACCTTCATGCTCGAGGGCCGGTTGGCCATCGAATTTCTGGACCAGCATGACCGTCCGGATGGAATCAGGCAGGGCCCGGATGAGCGTCGAGACATACTTGCTCATGCCTCCGCCACGCTGACCACTCAGTTCGCTGCTCTGGAGTGCGGCTTCGAAGGGATACACTTTCGTGCCGATATGCAGAACCGTGACAGGGCGCACCAGAAAACTGTCGATGAATGGAGAGTGGAAATCCTCGTTGGACTTCCATGTTACTTTTGAGAAGTCGGATTTGATAATGGAATCCCGTGCAATTCTGACGGATTGCTTCTCTATTTTGCATCCTCTCACCACTTTTCATGCGTCACAGGTATTCATGCAGGCTTTCATCCTTGCCGGCGGGTTGGGAACGCGTCTCCGTCCATTCACAGCCACCATCCCCAAACCCCTTCTCCCGTTGGGCGAACTGCCCATAATTGAAGTGGTCCTCCAGCAGTTGGCTGGACACGGATTCGAGAAAGTCACGATTGCGCTCAATCACCTGGCTCCTCTTTTCCATGCCGTTGTCGGGGATGGACAGCGATTCGGTCTGGATGTGGAGTATGTCCTCGAAAACGAACCCCTGGGTACGGCGGGCGCCCTGAGCCTGCTTGACGATGCACCGGACCACATCCTCGTCATGAATGGCGATGTGTTGACCACGCTGGATTTTGCATCGCTCTACCGGAATCATGTCGCTTGCGGTGCCGAGGCAAGCGTTTCCGTGAGTCAACGACAGGTATACATCGATTACGGTGTATTGGACTATGACGGTGATGGATGGCTAGAACAATACACGGAGAAGCCGTCCTTGAGTTACTCGGTCAGCATGGGTGTCTACGTACTGTCCCGGACGGCCATCAATCGTATCCCCGATGATACCCGGTACGACATTCCTACCCTCCTCCAGGACCTGATGGCCGATGGCCACAGGGTCCGATGCTATCCCACGGACTGCTACTGGCAGGACATCGGACGTGTGGACGACTACGAGAGAGCCAATGCCGACTTTACTGAATCCCCGGAGAAGTTCATCTGAGCACCAGCCGGCCGTTGTGACACCGTAGTCCGTACACGTTTGCCCCATGAAATCCGTCCTGATTACCGGTTGCTCAGGTTTTCTGGGCCTGCAATTGGTCCGCTTGCTCCGAGAGCACACGGAGATGCATCTCCACGGATGTGATCTCAGTGCGCCCGGGGACCCTTCCCTTCTCGACTCATTCCAGCAGGCTGACCTGGCAACCACGCAAGGCCGAAAGGCTCTGGTCGATCTCGTGGAACGGGTGCGTCCCGATGAGATCCATCACCTTGCTGGGGTTTTCCGGGGTGATCCCGCCCTCATGACGGACGTCAATGTGGCGGCGGCTGCCGCGCTCCTGGAGGGCGTTCGCCAGCATGTCCCCGAAGCGCGGGTCCTTCTGGTGGGATCGGCCGCCGAATATGGCGCCCCTCATTCCGGGCCTTTTTCGGAATCGGACGCCTGTCGTCCGGCCAACATGTACGGCGCCACGAAGCTGGCGCAGACCATCATCGGGCAAACGGCTCATCGTCAACACGGTCTGTCCGTACTGGTGGCCCGCCCCTTCAATATTTTCGGACCCGGGATACCCGAGAGTCTTTTCCCCGGCAGGATCCTGGCCCAGGCCGCCAAAGCAATGTCCGGCGATGGTGTGGTTCGCATGGGACCCCTGGGAGCTGTACGGGACTACCTGCCCTCTTCCGAAATTTGCCGGGCGTTTGCCGGTATCATGTCGGACGGCTCGCCAGGCGCCATCTACAATGTCTGCTCGGGAACGGAAACCCGGATCCGGGACCTTGCCAACCGGATCCTCGAAGCATTTCCTTCACCACTTGAATTGGAAGAATCCGGCGGTGACACAGGCGTGTCCATTGCCATCGGAGATCCCGGTCGTTTCAAAACCGATATCGGCGTTGCGCTCTCGATGGACCTGGAGCCCGCCATCCGCCAGGCCGTTGATCACATTCTGGCCTCCTGATCATTTCGGCATTCCATCCCGCTGCAACCTGAACCCAGTCTGACTGCCCCATGCGCCTTCCTACACTTGAACAAAGTGAATCCCTGGCCACCTCCCGCTCGGACTCCCATTTCAAGGAAGATCTGGAACGGCTTCAACCCGAGATGCTGGACATGCTCCGGGGCGCCCGTGTTCTGGTGGTCGGCGGCGCTGGCTCCATCGGGTCCGCCACCGCGCGCATGCTGTCCCGGTATCCGGTCGACCATCTGTGCGTGGTGGACATTGATGAGAACGGACTGGCTGATCTCATCCGGTCTGTTCGCGGACACCTCAAGCCGGGTACGAACCTGTCCATGAGGACGATTCCGATGGACTACGGCGGAGCACTCATGGAGCGCTTCCTTCGCAGTTCCGAGGGATCCTTTGATTACGTATTCAATTTTGCCGCGCTGAAACACGTCCGTTCCGAAAAGGACATTTACTCCCTGCTCCGCATGCTTGAAACGAACGTGATCAAGCAGCAGCGATTTGCAGCCTGGCTCCAATCCGCTGGGGGCAAAGGGCGCTACTATTCGGTGTCGACCGACAAGGCCGCCAACCCGGTCAGCCTGATGGGCGCCTCCAAACGGATCATGGAGGAGGTGCTGTTCCGTTCTCCGCTGGAACGGCATGTCTCCTGTGCCCGGTTTGCAAATGTGGCCTTTTCCCAGGGATCATTGCTCAACAGCTGGTACGATCGCATCAGCGAGGGCAAGCCCATCCCGGTCCCGGAAAACATCCGGCGTTTCTTCATTTCGTCTGCCGAGGCTGCCCAGATCTGCATCCTCACATCGCTTTTCGGGCACGACAGGCATGTCGCGATTCCCAAAGCAGATGCCAGCCTTCGCCCGATCCTGCTGACCGACGTCGCCATGGCCTGGGTCGAGGCATTGGGTTTCGAGCCCGTACCGGTACTGCACGACGACGCCGAAGCGTTTGCGCGCGTTGAAAGCGACATGGACGCTGGACGCTACCCCGTACTGATCACACCGTCAGACACGGATGGAGAGAAAGAGGAGGAGGAATTCATTGGCGAAGGGGAGATCCCTGTTGCCTCACGCCTCGAACGCCTGCAGGTACTCGACACGGTTCGCCTCCCGGAAAGTGCCCTGGACGACCTGCTTTCCGAAGTGGGCACTGCCCTGGACGACCCCGGATACGATCTTTCGAAAGACGGGATTGTAGAGCGGTTGGCCGCCATGCTGCCCGGATTTGCGCACATCTCAACCGGCAAGAGCCTGGACAACAAGTTCTGATTGCCGCGCCTCCGGCCGGATCACTTCAGGTCCTTGCGGACCACGTTGACATAGTTGAGGAAGAAGATCAACAACGGGTCGTACAGGGCCGCTGATTTCTGGGCCAGGAGCATGACGGCGCCGATGATCAGGATGGCATGTTTCCGGAACGGTTTGATCGAGCGCTTCAGAAGGAGCAACGCCCAGGAAATGAAGGCTGCGGTGGACACCATCCCGTAGCGCAGCGTGTGGGTAATGCCGGACGCCGTCGACATGCGTTGCTCGTTGTCCGTGATGTTCACACTGGAAATGACCTCGAACTGGAAGCTGGCGTCCAGTTTCGTCATGTAGTTTCCGTATCGACGACTGGTGTATTGGGACTGTGCTATGAAGGACATGAACGTGTCCCAGAATGCCACCAGAATCACCCCAGCCACCATCATCATGGCGATCCACGCCGATCGCTTCTCGGGAATCATGAGGAATGGCAGGATCAATGCCATCACCATCAGGGAGAAATACGAACTGACCAGGACCATCGACACCACAAGAATCACCATCGCTCCGTAGCGCTTCAGGTGATGACTGATGATGACGAGCGGCAACAGGACCACGGCGAACGACGACGGCTCGTGGGCAAATCCGTAGAACCGCGGAATGCCGACCAGACTGTATTCAATCAGGTCCCACGACTTGAAATTCTGGACGACGTAGTAGTAGAACGGGAAGTAGAGTTCGCTGTCCTCCTTTCCAACGATCTTCAACTGCGAAGGCAGCAGCATGTCGTCCGCCCTGAAGGCCGAATGGAAATCGAATCCGGCAACCACGTCCAGCAGGAACAGCGGATAGGCCGTCAGCAGGAAGAACAGGATGATGTTCAGGAAGCCGTTGTAGAAGCGTCTTTCTGAGAAATACGGCTTGAAGAGCCAGTAATAGGCCCCGAAATACAGGGCATATTTGATGGCATCCCGGATGTAGTTCACCCCGAACAATAGCGGCAGCGCCGTGCTTGCTACGGCCGCCAGAAGAATGAACAACTCGGCATCCACCTTCATGCGGATGCGAAGCATGGGGAGGGACCACAACAGGAAGAATCCCACAAGCACCGGCATGCTGTTCCAGTAGATCAGGGCCAGATTCATGGCATACCCGTGCAGCACGAACGGAACGGCAAGGAAATAGAAAAACAGGGACAGGCCGAGTCTTCCCCGTTGCGCCTTGCCGAAGGTCGCCAGTTGGTTTTCCCTGCCGAGGGTATGTGCGTAGGCCGAACTCAATGAATCGGTGAGATCTCCAGACTATCGATGGAATTCCGGGGCCGGAAGTGCCCGGGCTGTTATTGTGGAAACAGCCTGGGGATTTCATTCACTGTGGAGATGGCATGCTTGAAATCCACTCCGGTGATCTGCAGGTACCAGCGCAACGTCTCGAACCGGGGTGAGTTCTCTTTTTCCACCAATGCGATGGCCGTGTCCCGATCCATCATCCCTTCCCGGATCTGATTGCTTCGGAATGTATCGAACTCCGTGAACCCGGCTACCGTGGCGTAGACGTAGTTGTAGAAACTGGCGGTTCCATCTCCGATGCGCCATGTCGATTCCGTGTCGACCGCAATCTCCCACTCATAGTCCCTGAGCACGCTGTTGACATCGTCCTCATCCCACTGCCAGTAGTCGAAGAGGTGATAATAGTCGGTCTTTTTGGCCAGGTACCGCACGGCAAAACTGCCCAGACTGTCCCAGACGGATCCGTTCAGGTAACCCGGATTCGTGACCACCTGCTTCCCGACAAAACCGAACAGCCTCAACTGATTCAGAATGGACAACGCATACGGTGCATCCTTGTCCGTGTCCGGAGGGAGGCCGGCAAAGCCCGTCTTGAAATCAGTGTTCTCAAGAAAGTTGATACCCCAGATATTGAGGTCGATCCCGGTCTGTTTCTTGACCTGGTCGCAGTAATAGAAAAAGTACTTGTCTCCGGCCATGAGCAAGGGAATCATGCCCAGATGAGGCCGTTTGAGCCAGGTTTCCAGATTCTTGCGGATGTTGTTGCGTTTCCAACGCACATCCGCGGCAACAATGATGTTCTCGACACCCAGTTTGCCGCACACCCGCGCAATGTTGCGGCGGGCCAGGTCCGTCACCATGCCCCAGTCGTACGTGAAGGCGATCGGGTTGAGGCCCAGTTCCTCCTTGACCAGATGCAGGGAGTACGTGCTGTCGCGACCACCACTGAACGGGATGATGACGTCGGGTTCGCCTTTGCGACGGTACGGTTCGACCAGGGCCCGCAGTTCGTCGATGGGCTTGACCTGGTTCTTCAGTTCATAGGAATGGCAATAGTTGCACACGCCCTCGTCGTCAAACCGGATGAACGGAAACGTCTCGGGCAGGATGCACTTCGAGCATCGTTTCAGGGAGCGCATCCGATCCAGATCATAGACCAGCATGTCTGCCAGATCCGACTCCTCCGTACGCTGGAAGGACGCTGGGTCCAAAATCAGTTCATGTCGACTGTCTGTATTGTCTATGACCTGAAGATCGATGGGCCAGGACGACGACGCTGCTTCCGGCCACACGAACGAAGTCGACGGTGACGTTTCCGCATCAAAGACTCCGACCGTGCCCTTCCGCGTATCGATGGCAACGATCCGGTCCACGCCAACCCATTCGATCGGGGCCGAGACATGGAGCCCGGACAAGACGGTTTCGAGAATATGTCTTTCCGATCCGAACAGGAAGCCGCCATCGGGCAAGGCGCACCGATAGAGGGATCCGTTGTTGCTGGTCAGGAGCAGCAGATCCCTGTCTGCAAAGGCGATGGCCAGCGACCACGTTCCAACCAGATCAGCCAGTGCCGCCCGGAGGGCTTCGGCTGGATCCAGCCCGGAATCCAGTCCTTTCCGAAGAACGGCCGGGATGATCTCCGTGTCGATCTGGTTGTCCGGTTGAAGGTCCGGGTGCGCCTTCCAGGCCTCCTCAATGTTGGCGATGATCCCGTTGTGGATCACCATCAGGTCGTCCCGGATGACAGGCTGGTTGTTTCCAGGCAACAATTGCGAACCATTGGTCACCAGACGGGCGTGCCCGATGACCTGTGCCGGACGCCCCCCTTTCGATTGTGTCGCAGCCACATCCAGTGCCTTCTGGACCCGTGATTCGCGCAGCAACTCACGGACCCGGACGTCTCCCTTCAAGACCAGGAAATGTCCTTGCTCGGTGTCCCTGATGGACAGACCAGCCGAGTCCCGCCCTCTTCGTTCACTGGCATGGGCAAGTTCGGTGACTGCCTTCTTGCAGAAACCGGGTTGCTGTTGATGGCCTTCCGGCAGGATGACTCCGTAGATACCGCACATGGAACGATGAGAATGAGGGTGGAATTACAGTCGCAACGCGCAACGGGGCATGATAGGCGTTCTTCAGGCCCGGATCAGTCGCATGAGATGCTTTCGCAGAAAATACGGATTCAACGTCCGCGAAGACATCGTTCCCGTCCACAGGATGCGCAGCCATCGCATGCGTTTGCCCTTCCGGGCAGCCGTTCCTGACCAGGTCTCCGATGACTGCATGCCGGAAATCTCCGCCGCCAGATGGCAACGGGATGATGGCCTGAGTGAATTCGAATGGGACCTTGCGAATCGAAGGGTGGAGCGCCACTTGCTGCCCGTACTCGTCGACAGTCTGGCATGGTCTTCCCGGGAATAGATGACCAGTCGTTCAGGGACAATCCAACCCGTTCCACCGCTGCTCTCCATGATCTTGAGCCAGAAATCCCAATCCTGACAGGCCTTCAACCCGGGATCGAGTCGCAGCGCACCAACCTCTGCTGCGCGTGCCATGCAAAAGGAAAAACTGCCCAGGACGTTCCCGGTCTCCATATCTGTCGTGCTGACGCCCCCGGACTTTCCCCCCAGCCAGTGAACCCATGAAAACGGTCGGGCAATGGCCCGGGTACTCGCAATACACACTTCCGGACGATGTCGGAGCACGTCAATCTGTCGCCTGGCCTTCCCGGGACGCCATTCATCATCATCATCAAGAAAAGCGATGAACTCGCCTTGTGCCATGTCCAGACCGGCATTGCGGGCAGACGCACCTCCTACCCCGCCGAGATGCCGGACGCGGACCCTGGAATCATCCAGTCCTTCGAGCCAGGCAGCAGTACCATCGGTGGATCCATCGTTCACGACGATGCACTCCAGATCCACGCCTTCCTGAGCCAGGACCGAAGCCAGCGCCCGCTGGAGAAGCACCAGCCTGTTGTGTGTCGGTATGATGACGGACAACTCAATCATGACCGTTCCTGGCGGACCGGATGGTCAGCACCATCCGGAAAGTCGTGTCAAACGAATGGACAAGATCCAGACGTCGGGCGGGGCGCACGATTCCGTAGGCTGAAGAAACCGTGTCGTCGTCCAGCCGGATACCCGATGCATCCACTCCTTCTACGACCAGGCTGGGACCATCGATCAATATCATGGTGCCGGGTGTCCCGGGGGCAATCCGGGCGCTTTCGGGAAGCAACCAGGAACTCCGATAGGTATGTCGGGAAGGACCGCTTGCTTCATCCACCAGCGTCCACCCACCTTCGGTAGGCGAGACCATCCGTTGGACACGCACGCCGGCAGCCGGACTCCACGCAAGGCCGAGACTTCCGGGCCCTGTGGGGGACACGTACGGTTGCAATCCCTGCCACAAGCCGGACGAACCGAATCGCTTGAAACGACCAACGGGTACAACGACGGGAAATCTACCATCGATAGAGGGCGCATTGTGCCGAGCCGGGCGCAAGGCCTCCAGACTGCCATATCCCGGACGTCCGGCATCCAGCAGAACGCCCTCCCCGTTGACGCAGAGCACCACGTGCCCTGCGTCCAGATGACCGTGCACACGGTGATTCAGGGCAGGATAGCTTATCCATGCAGCATCCGCATCGGCCAGCACCCGGGCCGGACCGCGTTGGCTTTCCGGATCGGGAGAACCACCCTGCTTCGCTTCGATGTTTTCTCGTGCCCCCGCTGCCTCCCAGGCAGAACGCCACGCAAGGAACAAATCCGGCATCGCATCCGGCGCGAGTTCCTCATAGAACGCCCACAACGCACCATGGGAGCCTTCGGCATGAGGCAAAGGCAGCAGGTCGGACGGAGGCCAGTCGGGTGACACATCGCCCATCAGCGGGATGAATCCGCCTGTCGGATCCACCAGCCGTACCGCAGATTGCAGCATGGGATCGATGATTTCCGTTTTGAAGCGGGTGGACCGCTGTACGTCCCCTTCTTGCAGGGCGAGCCACACGTCCATCATCCATCGAAGGACCACAAACTGGTAGTGGACGGATCCTTCATTGAGCATTCCGTGGTCGAGGCGTCGGGGGAGTTGATCTTCCAGGATCTGCATTCCACCCTCAATGGCCCAACGGGCATCCAGGGCACACCCGCCCACTACCAGTGCCCGGGCGTTGTTGAGCAGGTGGTTGTTGGTCAGGGAGCCATGATATTCCAGGTCCCGGGCCAGGTCTTCAAGCCCATGATGAAGGATGGGGTGCCATTGGTCACGATGTCGATCCAGACCTTTGCCATGAATGACCTGCGTCAGAAGAACCAGCCGGGACGAGATCGAATACGCGTCCGAGGCCAGATTGCCGCTCCGTAACACCTCAAGGATCCGGTCCAAGGCCTCATACAGCAGGGTCCGGGACGACTCGAGGAACAGTGCCCTGATCCATTCCATCCGGTGCCGGACGAATCTGTTTTCCGGATCACCGCCGCCGGTATCCGCCAGGAGCGTTTCCAGCCCCATCTCCATTCCGTGCTGCACCGTCGTCCAATCAGGAAGCCCGATCCCGTTCGTGCGGGACATGGAGGATCCGGTTTCCTGCTCTTCCTGCGCTTCCAACTCTTGCTGCTCTTCCTGCTCTGAATGGGCGTCCTTCGTTTGGCGGCGGGGCGCTTCCGGTTGTTGGATGGACATCCGCCGACGGTACCATCCGACCCGTGCTGCCTGTCCACCGGTCACCAGCAGCATCTTGCTCAGCACCAGAGCCGCCAGTGGCCGCAGACCTCCTTTCCAGAACCCGATCTGGTCAGTCATCGACCATCCGCCGTCGATATCCGATCCTGCCTGATCAGACATCGTAAACCTCATCCGGCGATTCCTTTCCAATGAAGATCCTGAACCACAATTCGAGGATCAGGACCCGCCAGTACAACCAGGACATCTCATTGCCCCAGTTGGCCCGCGTCAGGAGCAGCTGCAACAGGGCCGGCCTGATCAAACCGGACCGCTCAAGGTAGCCTCCATCCAGCAGCATGTCGTAGTAGAGAGGCCGGTCCTGCTCCAGGAATTTTCGGATCGGGAATCCGAATCCTTCCTTCTGGCGATACAGGACCTCGGGCTGGACATGACGGGCCGCCACTTTCTTCAGCAGGCCTTTCGATTCACCGCCTTCCATCTTGATCGACGATGGAATCCGGGTGCTGAACGCCGCCAGTCTGAAGTCGAGCAGGGGCACCCGGCACTCCTGTGAGTTGGCCATTGTCATCTTGTCGGTCAGGAACAGGATATCGTCCTGCAGATACCGGCGGATGTCATTGATCATCTGCGCATTGGGCCAGTCATCCGATTCCGGACGCAGCGGTGACACGTCCATGATGTGACGTCCGGCATCGGGTCTATACCACGGGAAAAGTGCCTTCCACAACACGGAATAGGGGGCTTTCTGCACGTCGTGATAGCTGGAACGGATGTCCTTTCCGAGGAGACGACGGGTCAGGTAGCCGAGTGTTGAACGATCCCGGTGACGCGGGTATCCTCCGAACAATTCGTCCCCGCCAGCTCCGCTCAGGATCACCTTGACGTGCTCCCTGGAAATCTTCGAGAGCACGTAGGTAGGAATGAAGGCCGCATCTGAAAACGGCTCTTCGAGGCTGAACACGAGATGCGGCAGCAACTCGCGGACCGGAAGGTCATCCACATGCTCGAAAATCTTGGTCATGCCGTAGCGGTCGGCAACCTGGCCGGCCCATGCGGCTTCGTTCAATTTGCCCGGAGTGTCTCCCCAATCCAGATGGAATACCGTCAGAGGGTCCTCCGGGGTTGCCTGTGCAGCGGCTGCGCTCACAAGCGAACTGTCCACACCACCGCTCAGGAAACTGCCCAACGGTACATCACTGGCCAATTGCAGACGTACGGCATCCTGGACCAGCGTATCCACCTGGTCTTCCAGGTTGGCAAAATCAGGTTCGGGGCCATCCGTGGCCGAAGCCACATCCCAGTACGGGTGCAGGGAAACTTCCCCCCCTTTCCAGGTCAGCCGGGTCCCTGATGCCAGTTTGTGAATACCCTTGAAGGGACTCAGCGGAGCGGGTATGTACCCCAACTCCAGGTAGATACTCAAGGCATCCATGTCCGGCTCGGCCTCCACGTCCGGGTGGGAAAGCAGGGAGCGGGCCTCCGACGCCCAGACCAACTGTCCGTCCTTCAGCGTCCAATAGATGGGCTTGATGCCCAGCGGGTCCCGGTAGAGGTGGATCTCATTCGTTGCTGCATCGTGGATGGCAATGGCAAACATGCCGTTCAGCCGCGACACGAATTCCGGGCCATGCCGCTCAAAGAGATGCGGGATGACCTCCACATCACTGTGGCTGCGAAAAGCGATGCCATCCCGCGCCAACTCCTCGTGCAGCGATGGGTAGTTGTAGATCTCTCCGTTGCAGAAGGCCGTGGTCCGCCCCGAATCCGTCGTGAAAGGCTGGCCTCCGTGTTCCAGATCCAGGATGCTCAGACGACGCATGCCCATGCAGATTCCTCCGGAGTGAAAGGAACCACTGCCGTCGGGACCCCGGTGGAACATGGCCTGTCCCATCCGGTCGAGCACCTCTGGTGTGCCCCGGGTATATCCGTAGATGCCGCACATGGATCAATCTGCCTCTCTTGAATGAATGTCCTCGGCGCCGTTCACAAGCAGCGATGCGACCGATTGCACAGGACGCGTAAAATAGGCATCCCGGATGGCCGAAGATGCCCGTTCGTCAGGAACGGATTCCGAGAACGCGACCACCGCATCGGTCAACTGAACGGAATCCGGAGCCCAGCGAACGACGGAAGACAGTGCTTCATCGTCGAGGGGAATGTCCATCGGTGGATCGCCAGCGCCGTTCAGGTAGATGACCCGGTTGCCGAGCGCAAGTGCTTCGAGTCCCGTTCCGGACGATGACGACGTCACCAGTATCCCGAATCGCTCCAGCAAATCAGACAACCTGCCCGATACAGGGTGAATGTGGTCCGGCCAGGTCGCAGGATTCACACCCATGGACTCCAGATCCATGGAAGGGTGAGGCTGAATGGCCACTTCAGGCGCAAGAGATGCTTCCTTGAAGGCCGAAAGCACGGATTCCACCATCAAGCGGGCTTCGTCCTTGAAAACAGGAAGAGCAACCAGCACGGACTGCGACGCGGCCCGTCCTCGGGATGTTGACGTCGCGAACACATGCCCATATCGCAGGGAAGGACCCTGCTCGACCCGGATTCCGGGTACCAGCTGCCGCCACCGGGATGCCTCACCTTGTCCCATGACGAACAGTTCGTCCGGAAATCCCCCTGCCTCACGTTCTTCACGGGCAGGGATCAGGTGAGGTCGTCGGTCCGTCGACGCCAGATACCCTCTGAAACCCGCGATCGTGGCCGCGGGCCAGGATCGGCGGACGCCCAGGACGAATCCACGGTCCACCGGCTGGTTTTCATTCCAGTCGATGGCCCTCCGTACGGAAACTCCGCGCTCCTCCATGCGCACCATGGCCCGGTACAGCAACCAGGAGCGGAACGTGGCGGACTCCCAGAGGCCATTCCACCACTCCGCTTTCAGGGCCTTGCGCACCAGCGGATCCAGATGAGCGCCCGGTACGCGGTACAGGCGTTTCATGATGACCGGAAGCATCAGTGCGCTGAAATAGTCATTCAGGCCCAGGAAGTCCTGGGGAAACAGGAACGACACGTCGGCACGCTCCATGGCCTTCCGGACACGTCCCAACCCGGACCACATCAGGAAGGTCGGAACGAAGCGGACACCGGAACCGGGTACCAGATCCGTCAATCCGTTGTAGTAGCGGTCGTGCCAAAGTCCTTCCTGGATCTGGGAAGGCAAGACAAAGCAGTCCAAAAGGACAACATCCGATTCAGGCAGCGTCGGCCGTTTTCTGGATGTCCACATGGACATGCTGAACCGGAGATTGCGCAGCAGTCGGAAAACCCCGCGAAGCAGTGCCATCAGGGCAAACCGGGGACTCATTGCCGATGCTGCCGCTTCAAGACCTTGTGCAATGGGAGACAATTCAGGATCGCGGCTCATGACGGAAGAGACTTCCAGCATGACGGCGTCCTCCCCGCGGGTGCTCCTGCGGAGTTCGCCCAGCAGATCAGTCGTCTGCGACTTCGCATCCGACAGAGCACTCATACCAGGATGTTCTTGGCGCGCTTCCCTTCCAGGATCCGCAATGCATTCGATGCGGCAGAACGACGCATCTCATCATAGGCCTCCTGGGAATAGTAGGCGGTGTGGGGATTGATGACGAACCGTCCCCTGAGGTACGGTTCCTGATCCACCCATTCCTTGATGATCCCGGCCGCACGGGGAGGTTCCTCCGGAATGACATCCAGGCCCACGAACGAGAGCGCTCCCGACAGGAGTCCATCCCTGAAAACCTCTACGGAATCGATGATGCCGCCGCGCGCCGTGTTGACGAATGCCGCCCCCTGCTTCATTCGGGAAACGAAGTCCCCATTCACCATGCCGCGCGTCTCGTCGGTAAGGGGCGTGTGGACCGAAACAATGTCTGCCTGTTTCAGCAGATCTTGCAGCTCATCCACCCGCTCCACGCCCAGCATCTTCTCGATACCGGATGGTTGATAGGGATCCTGGATCACGACGCGGTATCCCACCGCCTTCGCCTTGCGGGCAAGACTCCCACCGATACGACCCGCTCCGATGATTCCGACCGTCACTTCCGAGGCGCGCCGGATCCGGGGCAATGTGTTGTTCTGCCAGTCCGCGGGCAGATCGCGGGCCAGAACGTCGTATTCCAGGATGCCGCGATCGGATGCAAGGATCAGCGCCAGCGCCGTATTGCTGACTTCATCCACGCCATAGTCCGGCGTATTGCATACCCTGATTCCCCGCTCACGGGCCGCCTCCAGGTCCACGTTGTCAAATCCGACACCATATCGAACCACGCCTTTCAATCCGGGGTGGCGGTCCATGTAGGCCCCGGTGATGTGCTCGTGCCATACCAGCAGCACCGCCGTGTTTTCCGACGCGTGATCGGCAAGCCGGTCCCCGAGTACTTCCTTCTCGATCCAGGGATCGCGGATGTAGTCAGTAATGTGTACGGTTTCCATTGAAATCCTCACGGTTGGTGCCGTTTCAGGCATGAAGTTCACTGGGCTGGCCGATTCCTGTCGGCCTTTTCAACCAGATCCATGAAAGCCGGCCAGTCGGCTACGGGAGGACCTTCAAATCCGGACCGATGGTCGTAGTAACCCCAGGACGCCCAGACGCATTCGGCTCCGGTCACCGCCACGTCCTTCAAATGATCGGGATGGTCGTCGAGGAACAGGATTTCATCCGGGTCAACGCGCGTCTCCTGACTGATGGCGCGTATCGCCTCGGCCTTGTTCTCATGGCGCTCCTTGCCATGGATCCGGTCCGGATCGAACCCGATTCCGAAATGGTCCATGAGCAACCGGACCGACTCGCCGTCCTTTGTCGTGACAATGTAAAGCAGTCCCCTCTCCATCAGGGAACGGATCCCCTCCCTGGCACCGTCATACGGTGGATTCAGGGCAAGCCAGCCGGACAGATCCGCCGCCCGCTGAGCATTGCGTTCCCCGAAAAAGAGGGGTTCGAAGGTACGGATGGTGGCGGCATGCTGTTCAACCAGACGGCCGAACGCCACCTCGTCAAGTCCGGTGAGACCGGCATCGTAGGCATGATGCAGCACCCAGTACTGTCCCGC
>Ga0209578_10000102_pt1 | contig 182861 bp, 188 predicted proteins | sample tdAd472_FD_187127 | JGI IMG/M metagenome (GOLD analysis project Ga0209578, IMG submission 187127) | Marine sediment microbial communities from the Atlantic coast under amendment with organic carbon and nitrate - tdAd47.2 (SPAdes)... | ecosystem: Environmental > Aquatic > Marine > Coastal >... | reverse complement strand
CCGGCTTTGCGGTGGAATATGCCGGCGACGCCATCGAAAGCATGGGCGTGGAAGGGCGGATGACGATTTGCAACCTGTCGATCGAGATGGGCGCCAAAATCGGCATGGTGGCGCCCGACGACGCGACCTTCGAATTCCTGAAAGGCCGCGAGCATGCGCCCAAGGGATCGGCGTGGGACGCCGCCGTGGCTCATTGGCGGACGCTCGCGAGCGATGCGGATGCCGCGTTCGACCGCGAGGTCGATGTCGACGTCGCCCAAATCAAGCCGCAAATCACCTGGGGGACCAGCCCCGAGCACGTGGTTGCCATCGACGGCGTGGTGCCCGATCCGGACGACGCACCCGACGCCGACGCCCGCGAGGCGCGCTTGGCGGCGCTGGATTACATCGGCCTCCAGCCCGGCCAGGCGATGGAAGGGGTGCCGGTCGATTGGGTGTTCATTGGGTCCTGCACCAACAGCCGTATCACCGATCTCCGTGCCGCCGCCGAAATCGTCAAGGGGCGCAAGGTGGCGGGTTCGCTCACCGCCTGGGCGGTGCCGGGTTCGGCCGCGGTCAAGGCCCAGGCCGAAGCTGAGGGCCTGGACAAGGTGTTCACCGAAGCCGGCTTCGAATGGCGCGCGGCGAGTTGTTCGCTCTGCGTCGGCGCCAACGGCGAGACTCTGGCGCCGGGCCAGCGTTCGATTTCCACGTCGAACCGCAATTTCGTCGGCCGTCAGGGTCCTGGTGCGCGGACCCACCTGGCGAGCCCGGTCATGGCCGCGGCGGCGGCCGTTACGGGCGCCATTACCGACGTGCGCAAATTGATGGAGTGACCCATGCAACCGTTCACCAAGCTCACCGCCGTCGCTGCGCCGCTCTACCGCGCCAACATCAACACCGACATCATTACGCCGATGCAGTACTTGGTGGGAACGCCGCGCGAAAGCATGGGCGCCATTGCCTTCGCACCATGGCGCTTCAACGATGACGGTTCGGAGAACCCCGAATTCGTGCTCAACCAAGAACCGTTCCGGGGTGCGAAAATCCTCATCGCCGGCCCAAATTTCGCTTGCGGCAGCTCGCGCGAAAGTGCTGTCTGGGCGTTGGAGGGGTTGGGCATACGGGCTGTCATCGCGCCCGGTTTCGGCGGCATCTTCGCCAACAACTGTTACCAATCCGGAATCCTGCCGGTGGTGTTGGCAGAAGACGTTGTCGCCGGTTTCGCGCGCCAGGCGGAGGCGGCGCCGCACACGGCCGAGTTCACGGTCGATCTGGAAACCTGCCAGGTCATTCCGCCACAGGGCGAACCGGTGCCGTTCGAGGCCGATGCGCTCAGGCGTTCGGCGCTGATGCAGGGCCTGGACGATCTGGGAATGACCAAGACCCGCGGGGCGGAAATCGCGGCCTTTCAGGCGGCGGATCGGGAGCGGCGGCCATGGATTTACCCGGGCAGTTGATTTCGTCATGGATATCGCGAAACTGGGCCTGCAGGATATGCATTCGAAGGGGAATGCCAAATAGTGCCTGATACCAAGACCCTGACAGAAACGGAAGCTACGTCCGCGTTGTCCATGCAAACGGCGGACGACGCCGTTTTCCGGCGCTTGGTGGATGGGCTCAGCCAGGGCGTGCTGGTGTCCAGGGATTTCAAGCCGCTCTATGCCAATCAGGCCTTCGCCGAATTGTTCGGCTACGATGCGCCGGACGCGATCGTCGCGCTTGAGAGCATCGATCCGCTACTCAGTGACGACTCGATGCAGACCCTGCGCCGCGACCGAGAGAAGATGTATAGCGGAGAGCCAATCACCGACGGTTTCGTACTGCGCGGTCGGCGCCGCGACGGCGGCCACATCTGGCTGCAGAACCGGCCGGTGCTGATCGATTGGATCGATGGTCCGGCGGTTTGCACCACCATGATCGATGTCACCCGTCAGCGGGATACCGAGGAGGCGCTCAAGGCCAGCGAGGAAAGCTATCGGCGGATGTTCGAAAACGCGCCGGAGGGGATTTTCCGCACGACGCTGGATTTCAAGCTGATCGACGTCAACCCGGCGCTGGCGGAAATGATCGGCTTCACCGAACCCGACGAGATGAAGAAGGCGGTCAACGACGAGAGCTTCGAGTTTTATGTCGACCACGACGACCTGAAGCGCCTGGTCGAACGTCTTGGCGCGGAAGGGCAGGTCAAGGACCACGACGTACAATGGCGGCGGCTCGATGGCACGCCTATTTGGGTTTCTCTCAGTGCCAACATGGTTCGCGACGGCAACGACGGCTCGGCGTTTTTCGAGGGCACCGCCATTGATGTCACCGACCGCTTCAATGCCACGCAGTCGATGCTGTTCGCCAAGAACCAGGCGGAAATGGCGAACCGTGCCAAAAGCGAATTTCTTGCCCACATGTCACACGAACTGCGCACGCCGCTCAACTGCGTCATTGGCTTCTCGCAGATTTTGATGGAGGAAATGTTCGGGCCCTTGGGCGGCGAAAACTACCGCGGCTATGCCAAGGACATCAACTCGGCTGGCAATCATCTGCTGCGCCTGATCAGCGACATCCTGGACATTTCCAAAATCGAGGCCGGTGAACTGGACCTGTCCGAATCCCGTGTCGATGTCGGTGGTATCCTGGTCGCTTGCATGAAGATGATGCGCGATCGCGCCGATGAGGGCGGCCTGGTGCTCAGCGTCGAATTCGACCACGATCTGCCGGAAATTTTTGCCGACGAACTGCGTATCAAGCAGATCGTCCTCAACCTGCTCTCCAACGCCATCAAGTTCACGGAACCCGCCGGGCGGGTGACGGCCAGCGCCGATCTCATCGAAGGCGGCGGCATGGCGATCAGCGTCAAGGACACCGGCATCGGCATTGCCGCCAAGGACCTGGAACGGGTGCTGGCCCCGTTCGAGCAGATCCGCGACCATCACATGGTGTCGCAGGAAGGTACTGGCCTCGGCCTGTTCCTGACCCAGGCCCTTGCCCACATGCATGGCGGCCAACTGGCTATCGAAAGTACGCTCGGCGAAGGTACCCAGGTGACCGTGACCCTGCCGCCGGGGCGGGTCCTTACGCCAGCGATCTGAAGATTCCGCGCAGCACCTCGTCCACCTTGTCCGGGTGCATCCAGCGCGCCACCACGACCAGGTCCTGGTCAGGCGCGATCCAGACAATGTTGGTGCCGGCACCGACCGCTGCGTAGGAGCTTTCCGGCAGTCCCGGCCAATGGCTTTCGCCGGCATTCAGCCACCACAGGAAACCGTAGTTGTCGCGGATCGGGCAGGGGGTTCGCAACTGGTCGCACCAACCGTCCGCCAGCAGGTGGTCGTCTCCCCAAACGCCGTTCCGGTGCACCAGCAGTCCGAAGCGCGCGTGGTCGAGCGACGAGATGTGGATGCCGCCGCCCCAGTGCGTGCCGCCGGGCACCGACTGCATGCGCCGACCGTCGATTTCCACCCAGGAATTCTCGTAACCGTGCCACGACCAGCCCTGCGAGGCGCCGATCGGGTCCATGATGCGTTGCTTCAGCACCTCCGCCAGCGGCCGCTTGAACACGTGCAGCAGCGACAGGCCCAACAGGTTGACGCGGACGTCATTGTATTCCCAGAAGCTGCCGGGTGCCTGCAACTCACGCTTTTCGCCCTTGCGGCTGTTGTCGGAACCGGGGCCGACCTCGCGAAAGTGGTCGACCTGGTCGGGCTTGTCGAAAAGCGTGCCGCTCCACTCGCTGGTCTGGTGCAGAAGATGCCGCCAGGTGATGCGGCTGTTGTGCTCGGATTGGAACAACTCGCCCCCGACCACGTCCGCCACCGGCGCGTCGATGTCGGCGATCAGGCCATCGGCGACGGCGAGACCGGTCAGGATCGAGAGATAACTCTTGGCGATGGAGAAGGTCATATCGACCCGTTCCGGCTCGCCCCAGGTCGCGGCGATGCGCCCGCCCTTGACGACGACGCCGTTCGGCCCACCGCGCGGCTTGAAGATACCGAGCGGCTTGTTCCAGGGCTCGGGCTCCAGGTCGGTGAGGCCCGGCACGTTGTCGGCGACGGACAGGTCGCGCGGCCAGGTGGTTTCCGTTTCCAGCGCATAACGCATGGCATCGGCCAGGCGGGCGGCATCGAAGCCGGCATCGGCCGGGTCGATCCGTTGCCAATCGGGGTCGGGGCCAGGGGTGTAGCTCATTCAGGATCTCCCGGTAGGTTGCGTTCCCATTGCATGATGACCTTGAGGCGCGCCCGCTCGGCTTGCCCGATATGGTCGCGGGCGGCGCGCTCGGCGGCTTCGGTGTCGCGGCTTTCGATGGCCGCCAGAAGCTCGCGGTGCTCGGCAAGCGCCGATGCCGGCCGGCCCTCCAAAGCATAAGTGGTCGAGGGCAAGAGCGCCATTGAATCGCTGAGCGCGTTCAACGCCTTGAGCAGAAAGCGGTTGTGCGCGGCGTCGTAAATGCCTTGGTGGAATTGCCGGTTCAGATCGGCCAGGCGCTCGGCGTCGGTTTCGCCCTCGGAAGCGTCGAGCAGATCCTTTAGCACCGCGACCTGCGATGCCGCGGCGTGGCGCGCCGCCAGGCCGGCGGCAGCGGATTCCAGCACCTGGCGCATGGCATAGAGCTCGACCATCTGCTGTTGGTCCATCTTGGCGACGACGACGCCGCGCCAGGGTTCCATGGTCAGAAGCCCGTCGGCCTGCAGTTGGCGGAAGGCCTCGCGCACCGGCGTGCGGCTGACGCCCAGCGCCGTCGCCACCTGGGTTTCGCGCATCCGTTCACCGGGTGCGTAGCGTCCGTCGCGGATGGCCTGGCGCAGCGTGTCTAGGACCTGGCCGGCCCGCGATTGGTTCGCGGGCCGGCCTCCCCCCCCACCGCGGGACGAACCGGGCATGGCGGCCGTCAGGTAAGGGCCGCGCGCCCGGCCGCTTCGCCCGCGGTACGACCGAAAACGGCGCCCGACGTCAAACCAGTGCCGCCGGGATAGTTGAAGTAGAAGATGCCGCCGACCAGTTCGCCCGCCGCATACAGGCCCGGGATCGGTGCCAGGTCGACGTCCGTCACCTGGGCTGTTTCCGGCTGGATGCGAAGCCCGCCGAAGGTGAAGGTGATGCCGCAGGTGATCTGGTAGGCCTCGAACGGACCTTCGTCGATGGTGTTTGCCCAGTGCGATTTCGGCACCGCGAGACCTTCCGTGCAGCGGCCGTCGAGGGCCGTCGGGTTGAACTCGATGTCGGTGCGCACGGCGGCGTTATAGGCCTTCATTTCATCCAGGAAGCCCTGCTTGTCGACGCCTTCAAGCTTGTCCGCCAGTTCGTCGAGCGTGTTGGCGGTCACCTTGGTGACCTCGCGGATGCGGTATTCGTCGCGCAACAGTTTGATGACTTTCTGGTCGAAGACCTGCCAGGCGAACTGGTCCGGCTGGTTGAGGATGACGTGGCCGTATTTGGCGTAGGTGTAGTTGCGGAAATCCGCGCCCTCGTCGACGAAGCGCTTGCCGGTGGCGTTGACCATGACGCCGAACGGGTAGGAATGCTTCTGGAAGTTGTCGCCGACGGCGAGGTCGCCGAACTCCGGCGCGTTGCGGTCCCAGCCGACGGCGTGGCAACCGGACCAGTTGCCGTAAGACGCGGCGCCGATATCGAGCGCCATGGAGATACCGTCGCCGGTGTTGAAGCGTGAACCGCGTACCTTGGCCAGGTCCCAGCCCGGGCCGAGATAGCGGGTCCGCATCTCGTGGTTGGCTTCGAAGCCGCCGGCGGCCAGCACCACGGATTTCGCCGCCACCTCGAAGATCTCATTGCCGCGCTTGACCTTGACGCCGGTGACTTTGTGGCCGTCGTAGACCAGCGAGACGACGCGCGCCCCGTATTCGATGCGGATGCCGGACGCCTTGGCGATCTTGGTCTCTTCCTCGATGATGCCGGGGCCGCCGCCCCAGTATTCGGTGCACAGCCCACCCCAGAAGCGGAACTGGCCGTCCACCTTGAAGGCCTGTCGGCCATAGCTGGGCACAAAGCGGATGCCCCGGCCGCGCAGCCATTTCAAGGTCTCGAAGCTGTTGCGCACCAGCCGCTCGCAGAGGTCCGGGTCGGTGCGGTACTTGGTAATGCGGAACATGTCATCGAAGAACTCGTCTTCGGGATAGACGTTGAAGTCGGTGTTCGACAGTTCCTCGTCCGTGAGGTCGGGCATGATCTCGCGCACGTCGTCGATGCCGTTGTAGGCGAAACGCACGGCGCCGGCGGTGAATCGGCTGTTGCCGCCGCATTCGTCCTCGGGCGCGCGTTCGAACATGCAGACGCTCGCACCCTGTTCCTGGGCGGCGAAGGCTGCGCAAAAGGCGGCGTTGCCACCGCCCACGACGATGACATCGGCTTCGATTTTGGCCATGGAAATCTCTCCCCGGATTTCTTGTGTACACTTGTATACAATTTGCCATCGTCCGAGACGCGTGTCAAACTGAGCGCCGTTTTTCGAGGGGGAGGAGCTGATGGTCGCAAGAGAACTGGCCGAGTACGCCGCCAAGCTGGTGCATGCGAATCTGGCCGATGACGTGCTGCACGACACCAAGCGCTGCGTGCTCGATACCTTCGCGGCGCTGCTGGCCGGCGCGCCGAACCCGCCCGCGACCCTGATGGCCGAGGCGCTGGCCGAAGAGATCGGCCATGGCCGCTCGGCGCTGGTGCCGTCGGGGCGGCTCACGACCATCCGCACCGCATCACTCATCAACGGTGCCGCCGCCCACGCCATGGAGGTCGACGACATCTTCCGCGACGGCATCTACCATCCAGGGCCGCCGGTGGTGGCCGCCGCGTTGGCCGCCTGCCAGGGGCGCGGCATGAGCGGTGATCGGTTCCTGCGCGCGGTGATCGCCGGTTACGAGGTCTCCAACCGCGTTGCCGCCGCCATGCAGCCCATGCACTACAAATTCTGGCACACCACCGGCACCATGGGGACCATCGGTGCCGCCGCCGCCGTTTCCGTGGCACTCGGCCTGGACGCGGCAAGGACGCGCGACGCATTGGCCAATTCCGTGACCATGGCGGCCGGCCTGCAGCAGGCTTTTGCCACCGATTCCATGGGTAAGCCGATCCATGCCGGCAATGCCGCCCAGGCCGGCGCCACGGCGGCGATCCTGGCGGAGAAGGGCGTCACCGGCGCCGAGGGCATGTTCGACGCGCCGAAGGGGTTCGGCAACGCCATGAGCCACGATGTGGACTGGGGCCCGGTGGTCGACAGCCTGGATAAGGAGTTCACCATCCAGCGCATGACCCAAAAGAACCACACCTGCTGCGGCCATACCTTCGCCGCCATCGATGCGGTGCTGGCGCTGAAGGCGGAACACGGTCTCACACCCGACGACGTCACGGCCATGACCGTGGGAACTTATGCGAAAGGCGTCGAAATTTGCGGCACGCCCGATCCCAAGACGCTTTACGAGGCCAAGTTCAGCCTGGAATACACCATGGCGGCGGCGCTGGTGACTGGGCGCGTGCGTTTCGCTGCCTTCACCGACGAATTGCTGCGCGACCCGGTGATGCGCGCCAACATGGCCAAGATCACCTGTCACGTCGACGAGGCGGCGGAAGCGGCGTTCCCGAGCCGGCGCTCGGCAGTGGTAACGATCACCACGGCGGACGGACGCACCCATGAGCACTATTCCGCCACCCGCAAGGGCGATCCGGACAACCCGCTCACCGATGCCGAGCTCGAGGACAAGTTCCGTGAAATGGCGGAGCCGGTAATCGGCGCGGACGCTGCCGAGACGCTGCGCCAGAGGGTCTGGAAGCTGGATACGATCGACGATCTCGCGGGGTTGTTCGCCTAGACCGTCTTACCCAGGCTCGCCCACATGGAGAGCCGCAGCAGCAATTCGCGGCGCTTCGCGAGATCGGCCTCGGCTTCCCGCAATCTGGCCTCGAAGGCCCGCTGGTCGGCCGGATCGGCGGATTCCAGATCTTTCTTGTTCTGGATCGAGACCCGCTGCACGTAGTCCATGGCGACGCCGCGACGCTCGTCGGAATAGCGTTGCAGCATTTCCGGTCCGGCCTCGCGCTTCAGTACCGGCACCAGCTTTTCCGCCAGGTTGAAGGAATCGTGGATGCCGCCGTTCATGCCCATGCCGCCCAAGGGATTGTTGATGTGGGCGGCGTCGCCGGTGAGAATCATGCGCCCCGATACATAGGTGTCGGCGACGCGCTGGTGCACGTTGTAGAGCGTCTTGTGCGCGACCTCGTAGGCGGAACCCTTGTCGTGCACCCGCGCCATGCGGGCCTGCACGCTGGCATCGGAGAGGATGTCGTCGTCCACTTCCTCGGCGCGGGTCGGGAACATCACCCGCCAGAGCCCGTCCGGGATTTCCAGCAGGAAATACCATTCCTCGGCGTCGGCGACGTAGCTCACCGACGACAATCCCTCGAACACTTGCTTGAAGTCGAACGGTGTCGAGACCACCAGGAAGCGCTCCGGCCAGGTGAAGCCATCGAAGGGAATGTCGAGGGCGCGGCGCACGATGGAATTGGCCCCGTCGGCGCCGATCAGGTAACGCGCCTCGTAGTTCGCCCGGCCGTCGTTCACCTCGACACGGACACCGCCGGCATCCTGCGCAACGGCGGTGGCCCGCGCGTTGTAGACGATTTCCACGTTCGGATAGGCGGCCATCAGATCGCGCAGGATGTAGCAGAGCTTGTACTGCTCTGCCTGCACCCGGTAGGGGTGCGCGGTCAGGTCCTGGATGTCGGTGAAATCGAATTCGGCGATCCGGCCCTGGCCATGCCGGCGGTACTGAACCGTCGGTGCCACCAGACCTTGCTCGATCAATGGTCCGGCGGCGCCGAAGGCCTCTTCCAGCAGGTCCAATGATGACGGATGAAAGGTTGAGCCGCGCAGGTTCTTCGGAATCTGCGCCTCGGCTTCCAGGACTTTTGCGCGCAGCCCGGCCTTGGCCAGGTGCAGCGCCAGCACCATGCCGGCCGGGCCGGCGCCGATGATGATGGCATCCAAGGGTTGGGTCATTACCGTCCGCTCCGCCATCCTATCGATTGCCCTTGCCGGCGCCGGTATGCGACGCACGCGCCGCCTGCAGAGGGTCGGCCTGCAACTGGGTGCGGATGTCGGGCGGGATGACAATCGTCTCGCGCGTATCGGTACGGAAATAGATGTTCACGCACTCCGCCGTCGCCTTGCATTCGCCGTTCAAAAACAGCCCGTAGCCGGTGGTCATCGATTTGTTGCCGAGCTTCAGGATGCGCGCGCCCACTTCCATGGTGCCGGGGAAATGTGCTTCGTTGCGGAAATCGACGCTGATGCGGGCCAGGATGAAATCGATGCCGGGGTGCTTTTCCGGGTCCAGGACGCCGCCCAGCAACGCCACACGCGCCACCTCGATATAGGTCGGATAGGTACAGTTGTTGATGTGCCCGAGGTCGTCCTGGTCGCAATAGCGGATGGTGACGGGCGTCCAGAAGGCGAAGGAATCGGGGTCGGTCAGGTCGATGTCGGAGGCTTCGGTCATCTTGATCTCGGCTAAAGGCTGTCGCGGCCCCGCATGTTAGTCAGGCGGGACGGGGATGAAAACATCGCGGTTGACCCGTTGGGCCGGCTGGCTGAAAACAGTCGGCGGGATAATCGAGCAGGAGAGACGCATGTCGAAGCGGACGCCGATCAGCGCCGTCGGCGCGGCCAAGGCCATGGCGGCCGGTGAACTGACCTCGGAAAAATGGGTCCGGTCCTGCCTGGACCGGATCGAGGCGCGCGAGGCCGACGTTCTGGCCTGGGTGCACGTGGCGGCGGAAGCGGCGCTGGCCCAAGCCCGGTCGCTGGACGCGGCGCGGGCACGGGGCGAGATCAAGGGGCCGCTGCACGGGATTCCGGTCGGTCTCAAGGACATCATCGATACCGCCGACATGCCGACGGAATACGGCTCGGCGCTGTTCGCCGGCCACCAGCCGGAACGCGATGCCTTCGTAACGCGACGGCTGAAGGACGCCGGCGCTGTCATTTTGGGCAAGACCGTCACCACCGAGTTCGCCATGTCCGGCGCGCGCGCCACGCGCAACCCGCACGATCCGGAACGGACGCCGGGCGGATCGTCGAGCGGCTCGGCGGCGGCGGTGGCGGACGGCATGGTGCCGCTTTCGCTGGGCTCGCAGACGGGCGGTTCGATGATCCGCCCGGCGTCGTTCTGTGGCGTGCACGGCTACAAGCCGACCTTCGGCGGGATTTCGCGCAGCGGTGTCTTTTCGCTGTCGCGGCGCCTCGATCACCTGGGCACCTATGCCCGCTCGCTCGAAGACCTGGCACTGGTTTCCGACGTGCTCATGGTACACGACGCCGACGACTACGAGATGCGCTATCACGCCGGATGCGATCTTGGCGGCGCGTTGGCCACGCCGTTGGAAGCCGCGCCCCGGATGGCGGTATTCAAGGGCCCGCCGTGGGCGTCGCTGGAATCGGGAACGGAAGCCGCCTTCGACGTGCTCATGCAGCGGCTCGGCGGCGTCGGAGAGATGCCGGTACCGGCACCGGCCGAGGATGCCCTCGACGTGCATGTCATCATCATGGATGCGTCGACCGCCGCCAACCCCGGGCGTTACCTGGCCGATGCCGACAAGCTGTTGCCCGAAACCGTGAAGCGTATCACCGCCGGCGCGAGCATTTCCGGCGCGGAATACGTTGCCGCCATTGACAAGGCGGAGGCCATCCGGCATTCCCTCGACCGCCTGTTTGCGGACGTTGACGTGCTGTTGACGCCGTCGGCGCCCGGCGAGGCCCCGGAGGGGCTTTCGTTCACCGGCAATCCGGTATTCCAGAAGATTTGGACGCTGGCCGGCATGCCAACGTTGAACCTGCCGATGATGACCGGACCGAACGGGATGCCCATCGGCTTGCAGGTGATCGGCCGGCGCGGGCGGGACGCGGCCCTATTCCAGGCCGCGAAATGGATCGAGGAGCAGCTTTCATGATCGACCGCGACCGGCAATGGCGCTCGTTGATGGAAATGGCGGAAATCGGCGCGACGCCGGCAGGCGGCGTCTGCCGCCTGGCGTTGACGGACGAGGACAAGCAGTCGCGCGATCTGTTCGTTAAATGGGCCGAGGAAGCCGGCTGTGAGGTCCGTGTCGACCGGGTCGGCAATATTTTCGCGCGCCGCGCCGGCACCGATCCGGATGCGGCGCCGGTGGTCACCGGCAGCCATCTGGATTCACAACCCCTCGGCGGCAAATTCGACGGCCCCTATGGCGTGCTGGCCGGCCTCGAGGTGGTGCGCGCGCTCAATGACGCGGACACCGAGACCCGCGCGCCCATCGACATCGTCTGCTGGACCGACGAGGAAGGCTGCCGCTTCACCTCCAAGACCATGGGGTCGATGGTGTTCGCGGGGTTGTTGACGGAGGAGCAGGTGCGCGCCGTCACCGATCCCGACGGAAACACCTTCGGCGACGAGTTGGAGCGCATCGGCTATGCCGGCGCCGAGCCCGTCGGCGGGACGCCGGTGAAAGCCTATTTCGAAAATCACATCGAGCAGGGTCCGGTGCTGGAACAGGCCGGGGTGCCGGTCGGCGCCGTCGTCGGTGCCCAGGGGCAGCGCTGCTTCCTGGTCACCGTCACCGGCGAGGAAGGTCATGCCGGGACCGTGCCGATGGTGCAGCGCAAGGATTCCTTTCTCGGCGCGGCACGCATGACCGACGCCGTCAACCGGGCAGCTTTCCAGTTCGATCCCGTCCCGGTGGCGACCGTGGCGCATGTGCGCGTGCGGCCGAATTCCCGCAACACCATCCCCGGCGAGACCGTCTTCACCATCGACAGCCGGCACCGCGACGCCGGCGTACTGGCGGCGTTGGAGGAGGTTATGCTCGGCGATATCCGGGAGATCGCCGAGAACATGGGGCTCGGCATCGACATCCAGCGCACTTCGCTGGCCGCGCCGGTGGCTTTCGACGATAGTTGCGTTGCCGCCATCCGCCGTGCCGCAAAGGACAGCGGCATTGCCTGCATGGATGTTTTCTCGGGCGCCGGTCACGACGCCTGCAAGATCGCCAGTATCGCGCCGTCGGGCATGATCTTCGTCCCCTGCGAGAAGGGCATCAGCCACAACGAGGCCGAGAATGCCACGCCCGATGACCTCGCCGCCGGCACTCGCGTGCTGATGGGCGCCGTCGTCGAAGCCGCCAATACTCCCTGACGGATATTAAGCGCTAGCCGCGAACGGGCGGGGAGAGTGTCTGCCCATAAAATACAAAATAAAAACGTAAATAAAATATATTAACAAAATTATTGACGTATTTAAAAAATTAAAACATAAAATAATTGTTTATTAAGTCATCTCCACCGCCGGGTGGAAGATTGGAGGGCGCCATGGAACGTTTCGTCATCACGGCCAACGACTTGCGGGATGGGCTCGCGGTTTACCTGACCGCTGCCGGCGATTGGTCCTGTTGCCTGGATGACGCGCGGGTCTTCGGCCCGGCCGATCTTGCCGATGGCACGGCGCTGGGGCGACAGGCCGAGGAAGCGCAGTGTGTCGTCGGTGCTTACGAGATCGAGGTCGAGGAGGGGGATTGCGGGCTCCGTCCGCTGCGCCTGCGTGAACGCATCCGCGCCTTCGGTCCCTCGACGCACGCCGATTTCGCCCGTGCCGACGTGCCCGGGCACCTGACCCATGCGGACGGCGTCGAGCCCGTCCGCTTTTCGGAGCGATAACCATGTATCGATACGACGAGTTCGACAGCGCCCTGGTGGATGAGCGCGTGGCGGAGTTCCGCGAGCAGGTGGCGCGGCGCCTTTCCGGCGAATTGACAGAGGAGCAGTTCAAGCCGCTTCGGCTGATGAACGGCCTTTATCTGCAACTCAACGCCTACATGCTGCGTGTTGCCATCCCCTATGGGGTGCTGTCCGCCGATCAGATGCGGACGCTGGCGCGGATTGCCCGCACCTACGATCGTGGCTACGGCCATTTCACCACCCGCCAAAATATCCAGTTCAATTGGCCCAAGCTCGCCGATGTGCCGGACATGCTGGCGGAACTGGCGGCGGTGGAAATGCACGCCATCCAGACCAGCGGCAACTGCATCCGCAACGTTACCGCCGATCCGTTCGCCGGTGTCGCCGCCGATGAGATCGAGGACCCGCGCGTCTGGGCCGAGATCGTGCGCCAGTGGTCGAGCCTGCATCCGGAATTCTCGTTCCTGCCGAGGAAGTTCAAGATCGCGGTTTCTGGGTCGGCCCGCGATCGTGCCGCCGTGCGTTTCCACGACATCGGTCTGATTCTCAGGCGCAACTGGGACGGCGAGGTCGGCTTCGAGGTGCTGGTCGGCGGCGGCATGGGGCGCACGCCGATGATCGCCAAGACCATCCGCACCTTCCTGCCGAAGCGCCATCTCTTGAGCTACCTGGAAGCGATCCTGCGCATCTACAACCTGATGGGCCGGCGCGACAACAAGTACAAGGCGCGCATCAAGATCCTGGTGCACGAACTCGGCATCGCCGAATTGGGCGATCTGGTGGAAGAGGAATGGCTGCGTATCCGCGGTGGTGCCTTGCAACTGCCCGACGCCGAGATCGCGCGCATCGAGCGGGCGTTCCGCCCGCCCGCCTATGAAGATCAACCGGCGGAAAGCCTGGACCTGACCGCCAAGACCTTTGAGGACCGGGACTTTGCCCGCTGGTTCCGTTCCAATGTCGCCGACCACCGCCAGCCGGGCCATGCCGTCGTGACGTTGTCACTTAAGCCCGATGGACAGCCGCCGGGCGATGTGACGGCCGATCAGATGGAGGCCGTTGCCGACCTGGCCGAGCGTTACAGCCTGGGCGAACTGCGCGCCACGCACGAGCAGAACCTGGTGTTCCCGCACGTGCGCCGCGACGATTTGTGGGCGCTTTGGGGTGAACTCGCAGCGTTCGGTCTCGCCACCGCCAACATCGGTCTCGTGGGCGACATCATCGCCTGCCCGGGGCTGGATTTCTGTGCGCTGGCCAACGCGCGTTCGATCCCGGTGGCGGAGCGCATCTCCATGCGCTTTCGCGATCTTGCTCGCCAGCACGATATCGGCGAGTTGCGCCTCAAGATTTCCGGCTGCATCAACGCCTGCGGCCACCATCATGTGGGGCACATCGGTATTCTCGGCGTCGACCGAAAGAGTGAGGAGTATTACCAGATCACGTTGGGCGGCGAGCCCGGCGAGGACGCGGCGGTGGGACGGATCATCGGCCCGGCGGTGTCCGGCGCGCGCATTGTCGATGCGGTCGAGGCCATCGTCGAGACCTACGTCGCCTGCCGCCGCGAGGGCGAGCGCTTCATCGACACCTACCGGCGTATCGGCGAGGCGCCGTTCAAAGACCGTATCTACGGAGGCGAATTCGATGCCGCTGCTTAAGCGAGGCAAGCTCATTCCCGACCCCTGGACCCCGATCCGCGACACCGATGCGCTCCCGCCGCAAGGCGCGGTGATCGTCAGCTTGAAACGCTGGCGCGCCGAACGCGAGCGGCTGATCCTCCGGGGCGGGCCCTTGGGCGTGCGGCTAACGGCGGAACAGACGCCGGGTGAACTGGGCGAGGATCTGGAATTTCTCGACCTGGTGGCGCTGGAATTTCCGGCCTTCACCGACGGCCGCGCCTACTCCAACGCGCGCCGGCTGCGCGAGCGCTATGGCTTCGAGGGCGAGGTGCGCGCCGTCGGCGATGTGCTGAGGGACCAGTACCGCGCCATGCACCGTTGCGGCTTCGATGCGCTGGAGGTGCGCCAGGGCGAGGGTGAGGCCGATTGGCAGCGCGCCGTCGGCGCCATCACCACGCCCATGCAGCCGGGCGCCGACGGCGCCGAGACGGCGGTTTCCCTTAGGGAGCGGCGGCGGGCGGCCGGCTAGCCCCGCCCATTGCCGATGGTGAACATGGCGATCGCCGCGATGGCCAGCGCCACGGCGGCCATGTGATAGAGGTTGAACGGCTCGCGGTAGATCATCACGCCGACGACGATGGTGGTGGTCAGGATCGACAGCACCGCATAGAGCGTATACTGGGCGGCGCCGTAGTTGTTGTAGAGCAGGAAGAAGCCGATATAGGTGAGTACGAAACCGATGCCGGCGACGACGATCATCTTCCAGTTCGCCGCGAGATAGGTGCCGTCGCCGGCCGTGCGGGTGACCAGCGCGGCGGCGATGAACAGTACCGCGCAGACCGTCACCGCGCCGGCCACGAACAGGAATGGGTTGAGCGGCGCCGGCGCGGCGCGTTGGCCGAAAACGAAAATGCCATTGCCGAGCGCCGCGATGGCGGCGAACAGAAGCGGTTTCAACATGCCTCGGGCTCCGTTCGGTAAATTGTCTCCCGCCGGAACCGTAGGCGGCGGCTTGATGCGAGGCAAGGCGTGCGCTCTACTGGTGTCATGAAAATCATCGAGATTCGCGAGACCACCGCGTCCCTGTCGTCGACCATGCGCAACGCCATGCTCGACTTTTCCAAGATGACGTTGAGCGTCGTCGCCGTCATTTCCGACCAGATGAGGGACGGCCGGCCCGTCGTCGGCTTCGGCTTCAATTCCAACGGACGCTACGCACAGGGTGGCGTACTGCGCGAGCGCATCATTCCGAGGCTTCTGGAAGCCGAGCCCGAGAGCCTGCTCGATGCCGGCGGCGCCAACATCGACCCGGCCAAGGCCTTTGCGGCGATGATGAAGAACGAGAAGCCCGGCGGTCACGGCGAGCGCGCTTTTGCCGTGGGAGCCCTGGACGCCGCGATCTGGGATCTCGTCTGCAAGATCGAGGAAAAGCCGCTCTACCGAGTCGTCGCCGAGCGCTTCAACGAGGGCCGCTTCGATGCCCGCGTGCCAGTCTATCCGGGTGGCGGTTATTACGATCCGGAAAAGGGGTTGGCCGGCCTCAAGGCGGAGATGCAAGGCTACAAGGACGCCGGCTATACCTTGATGAAGATGAAAATCGGCGGTGCCCCCATTCCCGACGACATGGCGCGCATCGAGGCGGCGCTGGAGGTGACGGGCGCCGGTGAGTTCCTCGCCGTCGATGCCAACGCAGCGCTCGACCTCGAGACAGCGCTGAAATACGCCGGCGCCATGAGCCCATACGGTCTCGCCTGGTTCGAGGAACCCATCGACCCCTTGGATTATGCCGCCCATGCCGAGCTGGCTACCGCCGCGACCATGCCGTTGGCGACGGCGGAGAATCTGTTTTCCCTGATCGACGGGATCAACCTGATGCGCCACGGCGGGCTCCGGCGCGACCGCGACTGGCTGCAGTTCGATCCCTCGCTATGCTACGGGCCGAGCCAGTACATCGCCATCGTCAAGGCCGGCGAGGAACTGGGCTGGAAACCGGAACGGCACGGGCCCCACGGCGGTCAGCAACTGGGCCTGCACCTGGCGGCGGGGCTGCAATTGGGCGGCACGGAAACCTATCCGCTGGTGTTCCAGCCGTTCGGCGGCTTCGGCGACGACACCGTCATCGAGGACGGCATGGTGGCGCCGCCCGACGTGCCGGGCCTTGGCGTCGAGACCAAGCGCGAGCTTTATGAAACCGTGCTGAAGCCGTTAGCGGGGCTGGAGTAGGCCGAGCACGTCTTCCGCGATGGCCAGTGAAGAGGTCAGCCCCGGGCTCTCGATGCCGAACAGGTTGACCAGGCCCGGGACGCCGTTGTCGTTCGGGCCCTGGATCAGGAAATCGTCGATATACTTGCCGACCTCGGGGCCGCGCAGCTTTGGGCGGACACCGACGTAGCCTGGCGACAACGCGCCGTCCGGCAGGCCCGGCCAGAAGCGGCGGATGGATTCGTAGAACCCGTCAATGCGGCTTTCGTCGACGACGTAATCGGGGTTTTCGACCCACTGCGCGTCGGGGCCGAACTTGGTCTGGCCGCCGAGATCCAGCGTTGAATGAATGCCGAGCCCGCCGACGAAGGGCACCGGATAGATCAGGTGCGAAAACGGGCTCTTGCCGGACAGAATGAAGTAGTTGCCCTTGGCCTTCAGTTTCGGCTCCTCGGGCACGTGTTCGGTGGCCAGCCCTTCCAGGTTGGCGGCAAGGCGCATGGCGCCGTGACCGGCGGAGTTGACCAATTCGGTGCAGGCCAACTGCATCGGATGCGCGCCGCCGACGTCGAGGATGAAGCCCGCGTCGGTGACGCGGCCGCGTTCGACCGGGCTCGAGAGCGCCAGCATGGCGCCATGGGTTTCGGCATCGCCCTGGTAGGACAGCATCAGCCCGTGCGTGTCGACCAGTCCGGTGGAGGGCGAGAACAGCGCCTTCACCGCCTTGACGTTGGGTTCCATTTCCCTGAGTTCGGCACCCTCCACATAGCGGAGGTCGTCGACGCCGTTGACGATGCCGCGCTGTCGGATGGTCTCCAGCGTGTCGACCTCTTCATCGGCGGTGGCGACGATCAGCTTGCCGAGCCGTGAATGGCCGACGCCGTGGCTTTCGCAGTAGTCGTACATCATCCACTTGCCCTTGACGCAGAGCCGCGCCTTGTGGCTGTCCTTCTCGTAGTACATGCCGCCGTGGATGACTTCCGAGTTGCGGGCACTGGTCTGGGTGCCGATGGCGTCCTCGCTTTCCAAAACGATCACCTCGCGTCCGCTCATGGCGAGCGCGCGGGCTATGGCGAGGCCGACCACACCGGCGCCGACAACGACTGTTTGAACCTGTTCGACCATGTCTTCGATCCGTCTCCTTGGGGCTGTCCGGCTATGCGTTTTCGTTCAGGTAGCGATGATGGCGGCTGTCGCAGCGGCTGACGCGCCATTCCACCGGCTCGCCGTCGAGGGTCTCGGCGATGCGGTCGATCTCCAGGAGCGGCGTCCCCACCTCGATCCCGAGCAGCTTGGCGTCGGTGCGTGTCGCGGCGACGGCCTTGAGGCTTTCACTGGCGCGATGGATGGTGACGCCGTGGCTGACCTCATAGAGTTGGTAGAGTTCGTTCGGGATGTCGCCGCCCGCGCCGAATCCCTCGAAGTGCCGCGCCGGCAGCACGATGGTCTCGACGATGGCGGCGCGGCCGTCCAGGAAGCGCACCCGTTTGAGCGCGAAGACCTCGTCACCCCGCCCGAGGCCGAGACGCTGGATTTCCTTCTTGTTCGCGGCGCGCCGCGTGTTGGCGATGACGTCGCTTCGCGGCGGCAGCCGTTTCACCCCGTCGGCGCCGGCCAGGTGGAAGAAATGGTAGAGCTCGCGCTCCGCATTATGGGTGGAGACGAAGGTGCCGCGCCCCTGGTGGCGGACCAGAAGGTTGGTGCTGCAAAGTTCGTCGAGGGCCTTGCGCACCGTGCCCTGCGAGACGTTCACCTGGCGCGCCAGTTCGGTCTCCGCCGGCAGCCGGTCGCCCGGCGTCCATTCCCCCGATACCACGCGTGCCACGATCAGGTCCCTGACCTGTTCGTAGAGCGGCCCGTTGCCCGGTTGCGCGTGGAAGTCCGTCATGGTGGGTTCCTAAAATTCTTATATAAGAGTTATATGAATTGGTTGACTCGCGCAAGAACATCCATCACTTTTCCATGGCTGACACTGCAACCGATTTTCATTTGGGGAGAGACATGGCAGGCGACATCAACAAGCGCATCGTCGACGACCTCGTCGCCAACGGCATCGAGTTCGTCACCACGGTGCCCTGCAAGCAGCTCGGCGGCGTCATCGCCGAGCTCGAGGCCCGCAACGATATCCTGCACGTTCCGTGCAACAAGGAAGACGAGGGCATGGGCCTTTGCGCCGGCGCCTTCATGGGTGGCAAGAAGCCCTGCATCATCATGCAGAACACCGCGCTGGGCGTGACCTTCAACACGCTGGCGACGTTGATTCAGTTCTATCAGATTCCGCTGCCGATGCTGATCAGCTTCCGCGGCGAATTGGGCGAGCGCATCGCCTGCCAGGTTGAGATGGCGATCCACACCAAACCGCTGTTGGCCGAGTTGAACATCCCGACCTACCACTTCCACGATCCCGAACAGGTAGAAGAGTTCGGCGATATCCTGGCCTACACCCAGATGTGCTCGAAACCGACGGCGATCCTCACCGACGCCATGTTCTGGAGCCGTGCCCAATGATCCGCAGCGAAGTCATCAAATCCATCATTCCGGTGATTACCGACGAACTGGTGGTCTGCAACATCGGCCTGCCGTCGCAGGAACTGTTCATGTTCGACGACCAGCCGACCAACTTCTACATGCTCGGCACCATGGGGCTTTGCTCGTCCATCGGGCTCGGGCTCGCCTTGTCGCAACCCGCCAAGGTGGTCGCCATCGACGGTGACGGTTCGATCCTCACCAACTTGGGCACGCTTCCGACCATTGCCAACAACGTCGCCGACAACTTCGTGCTGCTGATCATCGACAACGGCAGCTACGGGTCCACCGGCGACCAGCCGACTTATGCCGGCAAGAAGACCTCGCTGACGGAAGTCGCCAAGGCCTGCGGTTGCGAGAATGTCGTCGAGTGTCAGGCGGAAGAGACAGCCGACGTGCTCAAGAACGCGCTGGCGTCGAACAAGATGACGATCATCGTCTGCAAGTGTCAGTCGGGGAACATTCCGGTCGGCGTCATCGACATCGCGCCGGTTTCCATCCGCGACCGTTTCATGGCCGAGGTCAAGCGCCGCGCCGGCGCCTGATTTCTCGACGCTTTGCTTTCCGAAGAAGGCCGTTCCGGGCTATCCTGGAACGGCCTTTTTCATTTGATCCTGGAGCGGCCATGCCTGTCCGAACTCTCTTCGCTTTGACCCTGTTGGCCGGCTTGCTCGCCGCCGCCGCGCCGGCGCTGGCCGACGGCAAATACCAATTCATGAAGGCGACCGAGAGCCGGGTCTGGCGGCTGAACACGGATACCGGTGAGATCACCGTCTGTTCGCTGGCCGGCGAGAACCTTGTCTGCACCACCAGTGCCAAGGCGGCGACACCCGACGCCAAGACCTATGCCGAAATGCAGAAGGAAAAGGCCGAGGCCGAGCGGGAATGGGCGGCCGAGCGTAAGAAACGCGAGGACACGCAGATGAAGATCATCGACCGTTTCCTGGCCTTCTTTCGTGAACTGCTGACCATCAGCCGCGAGCAGGAAGGTTCGGGCTCTTGATCGGACTCAGCGGGTGAAATTCAACAATAGCGATCTGGACTGGGCGGCCCGCGAGGGCTTGATCGACCGGCAGACCGCCGACAGGCTGTCCGAGGCCTTTCAACGCCGCCGCGCCGACCGGCCGCGCTTCGACGCCCAGCACGTTGCCTACTACGCCGGTGCATTGCTGGTCATCGGCGCCATGGGCTGGTTCATGGGCGTCGCCTGGGAGGACTTGGGCGGCGCCGGCATTTTCACCGTCTCCGCGATCTACATGCTCGGCTTCGGTGCTGTCGGCTGGCGGTTCTGGAACCGGCCGGGCGGGCGGGTGATCGGCGGCCTGCTGGTTACAGTCGCCGTCGCCGTTACGCCGCTTGCTACCTATGGTCTGCAGCGCTGGCTTGGTGTCTGGCACGGCGACGACCCCGGCCAGTACACGGATTTCCATCATTGGATCCGCAGCGGCTGGTTGGCCATGGAACTGGCGACCGTTGCCGCCGGTCTGATCGCGCTCAGGTTCGTGCGCTTTCCCTTCGTCACCGCGCCCATTGCCTTCGCGCTCTGGTACATGAGCATGGACCTCACCCCCATTATCGCCGGCTCCGACGATTTCGAATGGGAACTGCGCAAACAGGTGTCCCTATGGTTCGGTCTGGCGATAATCGGTGCCACCTACGCCGTCGACCGGCGCACGCGCGAGGACTTTGGTTTTTGGGGCTACCTGTTCGGGCTGATTTCGTTCTGGGGCGGTTTGACGTTGATGGATTCCGATTCCGAGCTGGCGAAGTTCGGCTATTGTCTCGTCAACCTGATGCTGATCTTCGCATCCTTGTTCCTTCGCCGCCGTGCCTTTCTGGTGTTCGGCGCGTTCGGGGTGTTCGGTTACCTGATGCACCTGGCCGTCGAGATTTTCGAGGATTCGGTGCTGTTTCCCTTCGCCCTGACGGCGCTCGGGATCGCCGTCATCTGGTTCGGTGCGCTGATCCGCCGCCGTGGCGCCGATTGGGAACGCACCGTCATTGCCGCCTTGCCCGACGCGCTCTTGCGCCTGCGCCCCGAAGAGCGCGGCTGATCACCAATAGCTCAGGGAATCGCGGAACATTTCCTTGATCATTTCCTTGTCGACCGGCATCGGCGCCATCTTCACCAGCCGCTGCTGGGCGTGGGTGCGTTCGGTCAGCGCGTCCAGGTCTTCCTCGGAATACCCGACGCCGCCGTTGCCGTTGGGCATGCCGGTCTCGCGCATCAACTCCGCGACACGCGTCGCCAAAATCTCGCCGGCATCCGCCGGGGACGCGCCCGCGATGTCGGCGCCCATGGCGCTGGCGGCCATCAGGTGGCGGTCCGGGCAGGCGGCGGCGGTTTTGCGGAACACCGCCGGTGCGTTGACGATGACGGAAATCCCGTGCGGCACCATCGGGTGATTCGATTTCCAGCCCTTGGGTTCATAGTCGCGCACCAATCCCGCCACCGCATAGGACATGGCATGCGGCATATGGCAGCCGGCGTTGCCGAAGCCGATACCGGCGAGCATGCCGGAAAAGGCCAACGCCTCGTAGGTATCCGCCGTCGGCGCCTTGACGGCCTGCACCAGGTTGGCGCCGATCAGGCGGATGGCCTCAAGGCAGTTCAGGTCGCTCATCGGGTTGGCGCCCTGCGACACCGGGCGCTTGGTCGGGTCCGGGGCGGGAGCGCGCTGGGTGTAGGGCAGGGCGGTATAGCTCTCGATGGCGTGCGAGAAGACGTCGAAGGCATTGGCGGCGACGATCTCGGAGGGCAGCGTCTCCAGCGTGCTCGGATCGATGATGCCGAGATCCGGTTTCAGCACCGGGTTGGCGATGCCGGTCTTGGCTTCCATTTCCAAAAGATCGAAGATCGCCATGGCGGTGCATTCGCTGGCCGTGCCGAAGGTGGTCGGGCAGGCGATATGCGGCTTGATCGGGCCGGGTGCCGCAGCCGCCGCGCCGATCGGCGCATTGACGTAGGCCAGGAAGTCATCCACCGGATGGGTGGCATAAAGGTTGGCGGCCTTGCAGGTATCCATCGCAGAGCCGCCGCCGACGGAAACGAATCCGTCGAAGTTACCTTCCGCGGCGAACCGGGTCGCGGCCTTGAACGAGCGGTCGGTGGGTTCGACCTCCACTTCGTCGAAGACCACGGCGTCGATGCCGGCCTTGGCCAGCGCCTCCCGTGCGATCGCCACCGGAGCCAGTTTCGCCACCTGGGCATCGGTGAACAGTGCCACGCGCCTCATGCCGAGCGCCTTGGCGTCGAAACCCAGTTCCGAAAGCGCGCCGCGCCCGAACTTGATCCTGGGCGGTGACACGGTAAAGGCGGTATCGCCGCCTGGGGTCGGTTCGAAATAGCTGTCGAGGGCCATGGCCTCACTCCCTGGATTGATTGCTTTTCCTTATTGTGCGGTGCGGCAAGGCGGCGATCAAGCGCGCCATGGACGGCCGGTCCGCGCGAAAGTACCATGAATGGATGAGCATTTTGACGACCACGCTCGGGGCCTTTCCCAAGCCCGCCTGCTTACCCGAATTCGACTGGTTCCAGGCCGACGGCGGGCCCGATACCGCACACCCCACCGCGCGCTACGCGGAAGCGATCCGTGAGATGGGCGAGGAGGCGGAGCGCCTGTTTTGCGAGGCCGCCGCCCAAGTCATTGCCGACCAGGTCGAGGCCGGCATCGATATCGTCACCGACGGCGAGGTGCGGCGCGAAAATTATGTCTACTACCATTGCCGCCACCTGGCGGGGTTCGATTTCGAAAACCTCACCGAACAGGACGTGCGCGGCGGGAACTACCGTGCTTTCCTGCCCACCATTCGGGGCGACGTGAAGGCGCTGGGTGCGTTCCTGCCGCATGATTTCGAGGCGGCTCAGGCGGTCTCGCCGAAGCCGGTCAAGGTGACGCTGCCCGGTCCCATGACCATCGGCGACAGCGTCGCCGACGCGCACTACGGCGATCCGGAAACGCGCGGCGCCGCCCTTGCCGCAGCCATCAACGTCGAGGTTCTGCGCCTGGCCGAAGCCGGCTGCAAGCATATCCAGATCGACGAACCTTTGTTCGCGCGCAAGGTAACGGATGCGCTGGACTATGGGCTTTCGCACCTGGAGCGCTGCTTCGAGGGTTGCCCCGACGACGTGCTGCGCACCGCGCACATGTGCTGCGGTTATCCCGATGCGCTCGACGTGCCGGATTATCCGAAGGCGCCGAAAAACTGTTATTTCGAACTGGCCGAGGCCTTGGATGGGTCGAGCGTGCAGGCGATTTCCATCGAGGACGCGCACCGCCCCAACGATTTGAGCCTGCTATCCATGTTCAAGCGGACGACGATGATCTTCGGGGTCGTTGCCATCGCCAAAAGCCGGGTGGAAAGCCCGGACGAGATCGCAGCGCGGCTGCGGGCGGCGCTCCGCCACATCGACGCCGAACGCCTGATCGCGGCGCCGGATTGCGGGCTCGGCCTGCTGGGCCGGGACCTGGCGCTGGCCAAACTGCGAAACATGGCGGCGGCGGCACATGCTGTCGGCTGATCGCGGATTGCCGTGTATGCCGCGATCACGAAGATTCCATTTGATTTCTCGCGCTCGCTTGGGTCTTTTTAGGGGGTGAAGTGGACAAACGGGGGAGCCGCAAGGTGGTGATACGGCAAATTCCCATCGTCATCCTGTTGTTCGTCGTGGCATTCGCCGGGCCGCTCAAGGCCGACGACGCCGCAGACGGTGCAAAACAGTTCATCGAGAGCCTGGCCGACGAGGCCGTGCATTCGCTGGCCGCGCCCGATATCGACCGGGTTGAGCGTCATCAGAGATTCCGCAAGTTGATGCTGGAGAATTTTGCCTTTCAGCGCATTGCGCGTTGGGTGCTCGGACGTTATTGGCGGCGGGCCACCGAGGCCGAGCGCGGCGAGTACTTGAAGCTGTTCGAGGACATGCTGGTGTTCGTCTACGCCGATCGCTTCGCCAGGTATTCAGGCGAAAAGCTCGACGTTGGGCGTGCCGAGTTACGCGGCGAGAACGACATTCTGGTGCATTCCAAGATCGTTCGTCCGGATGAACTGAAGCCGGTCGAGGTCGCGTGGCGCGTCAGCCGCCAGGACGAGAAGTACAAGATCGTCGACGTCATGGTCGAGGGATTGAGCATGGGCCTGACCCAGCAAAAGGAGTTCGCCTCGGTCATCCGGCAGAACGGCAACGGCATCCAGGGCCTGCTGGATGAGCTGAAAAAACGTATCGACGTTAACTCTTGAGCGCCGACACCCTGTCCAGCGTCGAAACGCCGTCCGGCAAGGATGCCGAGTATGAGAACTTCCCGGTCGGTTCGATGCTGTTGGCGAAACCGCTGCGTCCGCACATTGCCACATTCTACCGATTTGCCCGCACCATCGACGATATTGCCGACAACCCGGCGCTGGCGCCCGCCGACAAGATCGTCCGCCTGCAAGGCTTCGAGCATGCGCTCCTGGGCGAAAACGCGGACGACGCGGCCTTTGCCACCGGCCACCGCATGCGCGAAAGCCTCGCCGCCACCGGCATCGCGGCGCGCCACTGTCTGGACTTGATCGACGCCTTCAAGCAGGACGCGGTGAAATCGCGCTATGGCGATTGGGACGAACTGATGGGCTATTGCCAGCGTTCGGCGGCTCCGGTCGGACGCTATCTCCTGGACCTGCACGGCGGCAGCCGTGACGGCTACGGCCCTTCCGATGCGCTCTGCAACGCCTTGCAGGTCATCAACCACCTGCAGGACTGCCAGGATGACTACCACGAGCTCGACCGGGTTTACCTGCCTGGAAACTGGCTCCGGGAAGTGGGCATCGGCGTCTCCGCGCTCGATGCGCCCAAGGTCTCGCCGGCGCTGCGGCACGTGCTCGACCGCTGCCTGGACGCCACCGAGGCCCTGATGGCCGAAGCCCGGCGCTTGCCCGCCGGCCTCGTGAGCCGGCGCCTGGCGATGGAATCGGCGGCCATCGTTCGCATTGCCGAACGTCTGATGGTCTTGTTGCGCGAGCGCGATCCGTTGGCCCGGCGGGTGCAACTCAGCAGGCCGGGGTATCTCTGGCAATGCCTCCTCGGTGCCGCCGGCGCCGCCCTCGGGGGGCGCTAGGTGGGCTGGATGCCGGTGCTGTTCGGCGCGGCACTGTTGTCGCTGTCGCTCTGGGCCGGCATGGTCCTGGTGCATCGCGGTTTCTGGCGTGCCGACCAACGCCTGGAAGAAGCCGGCGAACTGGAGACCTGGCCCCGCGTGACGGCCGTCATCCCGGCCCGCGACGAAGCCGCCACCATCGGCCGCACGGCAACCTCGCTGCTGGCGCAGGACTATCCGGGCGAGCTTCTTGTCATCGTCGTCGACGACAACAGCGACGATGGCACGGCCGAGGCTGCCGGTTCCGACCCGCGCCTTCGAGTGATCGCCGGCCAGCCCCTGGCCGAAGGTTGGACCGGAAAGCTCTGGGCCGTCAGCCAGGGCGTTCGCGAAGCGGGGGAAGCGCCCGGTTATCTGCTGTTGACGGACGCCGACATCGAACACGACCCCGGCAACGTGAAGCGGTTGGTCTTCAAGGCCGAAGCGGAGGGCCGGCATCTGGTGTCGCTGATGGTGAAGCTCCGCTGCGAGAGCGTCTGGGAGCGGATGCTGATTCCCGCCTTCGTGTTCTTCTTCCAGAAGCTCTATCCGTTTCCCGCGGTCAACGATCCGCATTCCCGCACCGCGGCGGCGGCCGGCGGCTGCATGCTGGTTCGGCGCGAGACCTTGGCGCAGGCCGGCGGCATCGATGCCATTCGTTCCGAAGTCATCGACGATTGTGCGCTGGCACGCCTGCTCAAGAAGCGCGGTCCGATCTGGCTCGGTCTCGCCACCCGGACGCGCAGTCTTCGCGCCTACGACGGCCTGGCGGAAATCTGGGGCATGGTTGCGCGCACGGCTTACGTGCAATTGCGCCATTCGGTGCCGGCGCTGGCGGGCACCGTGGCCGGCATGGCGGTGATCTACCTGGTGCCGCCACTGGCCTTCGCCGTCGGCACGGCGCTCCGCGATGGGGCACTGGCGGCGACGGGGCTGTTCGCCTGGTTGTTGATGGCTCTGGCTTACGGACCGACGCTGGCGCTCTACGGCCGTTCCGTCGCTTGGGCCGTGGCGCTGCCGGCGGCGGCGGGGCTTTATACGCTGATGACCGTATCATCGGCGTACCGCCATTGGCGGGGCCGGGGCGCGGCGTGGAAGGGACGTCACTATGGGTGACGGCATGGGTGACGGAAAGGGCGACCTCGTGTATCCATGGCGGTCATGACCGCCGAACCGAGCGCCGAAACCGAAATCGATCCCGCCGCCCACGCCGAGGCCGTGGTACGCCGCGCCGGGACCTCGTTCTACTGGGCGATGCGCCGGTTGGCGGCGCCACGGCGCCGGGCGATGTTCGCCATCTACGCTTTTTGCCGCGAGGTCGACGACATCGCCGACGACGACGGCGACGAGGCCGGAAAGCGGCTGCGCCTGGGCCAGTGGCGGGGTGAGATCGAGCGCCTCTACGGTGGCCATCCGCGCGGGTTGACCGCGCGCGCGCTGGTGCCGGCGGTGGAGGCCTTCGATCTCAGGAAAGACGACTTTCAGGCGGTTATCGCCGGCATGGAAATGGACGCCGGCAACCGGGTGCGCATCGCCGACATGGACGAGCTGACGCTCTATTGCGATCGGGTCGCCTGCGCCGTCGGACGGTTGTCGACGCCGGTGTTCGGCCTGCCGGCGGACGTCGGTGCGAAGCTGGCCTTCGCCGAGGGATTGGCGCTGCAATTGACCAACATCCTGCGCGACGTGGTCGAGGATGCCGGGCGCGACCGCCTCTACCTGCCGGCCGACGTGCTGGCGGCGCATGACATTACCGATACGGAAGACATTGAGCAGGTGCTGGCCCACCCCCGCCTGGCCGATGTCTGCGACGTGCTGGCCGGTGTCGCGGAGATACACTTCAAGACCGCCATCGAACTGGCGGCGGGCTGCGATCGCGACCGGGTGCGCCCGGCGATGATGATGCTGCAGGTCTATCATCGCATCCTCAAACGTCTGCGCCGGCGCGGCTTCGCCGACCTGCACACGCCGGTGGCGCTGGGCAAGGGCGCGAAGCTATGGGTGGCGTTCCGCTACGGGGTGTTGTGAGCGGCCGCGTTCATATCATCGGTGCCGGCATGGCCGGCCTGGCGGCGGCGGTGCGCCTGGCCGACGCCGGTGTCCGGGTCACGCTGCACGAGGCGGCGGGTCACGCCGGTGGCCGCTGCCGTTCGTTCCATGACCGCCAGCTCGACCGGGTCATCGACAACGGCAACCACCTCGTCCTGAGCGGAAATCACGGCATTGCCCGGTTCCTGCACCTGGTCGGCGGCGCCAGCATGGAAACCGCCGAGCGTGCTGAATTCGCCTTCGTCGATCTGACCGACGACACGCGCTGGACGCTCCGTCCGGACAGGGGCGCCATCCCCTGGTCGGCCCTCTCAAGCCGCCGGCGGGTGCCGGGTACTTCGCTCGGCGACTATCTGGGCGCATGGCGATTGGCGCGGGCAGGGCGTGGCGACAGGCTCGGCGATTGCCTCACGACCGAAGGGACGATGTGGCGGCGCTTCTGGCATCCGTTGGCGGTTTCGATCCTCAATACCGAGGCGGCGGAAGCCTCCGCCGAGTTGATGTGGGCGGTGATGAAGGAAACCTTCGGCCGGGGCGAAGCCGCCTGCCGGCCGATGATCGCGCGGCATGGCCTGAGCGTCGCACTGGTGGACCCGGCGCTCCGTTTCCTGGCCGGTGCCGGCGCCGAGTTGCGGCTGAACGAACGGGTGCGCGCGCTGCATGATGAGGGTGCCCGGATCGCGCGAATCGGCGCCGGAGACGAAGTGCAACTGGCGGCTTCGGACCGGATCGTCCTCGCCCTGCCGCCTTCCGGGGCGGCCGGGTTGGTTCCCGGCCTCGCGGTGCCGGATGCTTTCAGCGCCATCGTCAACGGGCATTTTATCTCCGAAGGATTGGACGGACCGGAGAGCTTTCTCGGTGTCGTCGGCGGCACGGCGGAATGGCTGTTTCGGCGCGGCGACGTGATTTCCGTCACCGTCAGCGCCGCCAACGCCCTGGCCGACCGACCCGATCACGAGATCGCGGCGCTGCTCTGGGGCGATGTCAGCCGGGCGTTACGGGTCTCCCCGGCGCTGCCCGGCAAGTGGCGCATCATTAAGGAAAAGCGCGCCACCTTTGCCCAGACGCCGGTCCAGGCGGCGCGGCGTCCGGGCGCCGCGACTCGCTTCGAAAACCTGTTCTTGGCCGGCGATTGGACCGACACCGGCCTGCCGGCGACCATCGAAGGTGCCGTGCGGTCCGGGTTCCGGGCCGCCGCCGATATCTTGAAGAGTTGGAAATAAGTGCCTCAGGCCTTGTTTTTGTAACGTTTTTTTGACAAAAAGCCCGATTAAATGTTTCTAAGAATGAACCCGGTTCGTCGGCCCCGCTTATCGAATTGCATGGGCCGGCAGTGGTTCGAAGAAGCCGCCGCAAAAAGGCCGCGAATATGGTGATGATGGACCGCGAGATTTCTCCCGCCGACCGGGCCGAGGCCTCCGACGAACGCGAGATCGACGGTGTCGTCGAGGACGCGCGAACCTGGTTGGCCGATTGCCAGGCGGAAGACGGTCACTGGGCGTTCGAACTGGAGGCCGACGCGACGATTCCGGCCGAGTACATTTTCCTCAACCATTTCCTAGGGACCATCGACGACGAGGTCGAAGGCAAGCTGGCCAAGTATCTGCGGTCGATCCAAGAGAACCACGGCGGCTGGCCGCTCTATCACGACGGCGACTTCAACATGAGCGCCTCGGTGAAAGCCTATTACGCGCTCAAGCTGGCCGGCGACGATCCGGACGCGCCGCACATGGTGCGTGCGCGCGAAGCCATTCTGTCGCGCGGCGGCGCCGCCAAGGCCAACGTCTTCACCCGCATCGCGCTGGCGCTGTTCGAGCAGGTGCCCTGGCGTGCCGTGCCGGTGATGCGGGTCGAGGCATTGCTGTTACCGAAATTCTCGCCCTTCCACATGGACAAGGTGTCCTACTGGTCGCGCACGGTGATGGTGCCGCTTCTGGTGCTGGCGGTGCTGAAGCCGAAAGCCGCCAATCCGCGCGGCGTCCATATCCGCGAGTTGTTCGTCACCCCGCCGGAACGCGAGCGTAATTATCTGGTCAATCCGACCGGCCATTGGCTGGGCTCGCTGATGCTGGCGGTGGACACTGCCGTGCGCCCGTTCGAGGGTCTGTTCCCGAAGGCGCTGGAGCGCCACGCCATCGATAAGGCCATGGACTTCGTCGTCGAGCGCCTGAACGGCGAGGACGGGCTCGGCGCCATCTTCCCGGCCATGGCCAATGCGGTGATGGCGTTCCATTCGCTCGGCTATTCGCCGGAACATCCGCATTACAAGATCGCGCGCGAATCCATCGACAAGCTTTTGGTGTTTCATGGCGACCAGGGCTACTGCCAACCCTGCCTGTCGCCGGTTTGGGATACGGGCCTTGCCGCGCACGCCATGCAGGAGGCCGGCTACGGTATCGACGATGCGGAACTGTCCAAGGCCGCGGACTGGCTGGTCGAGCGCCAGGTGACCGACGTCGCCGGCGATTGGGCGGTGAAGGCGCCGGGGCTCAGGCCCGGCGGCTGGGCCTTCCAGTACTGGAACGACTACTACCCCGACGTCGATGACACGGCCGTCGTCGTGATGGCGCTGCACCGGGCCGACCCCGAGCGCTACAAGGAGGCCATCGATCGCGGCGCGGAATGGATTCTCGGCATGCAGAGCGCCAACGGCGGCTGGGGCGCTTTCGACATCGACAACGAACACTATTTCCTGCAACACATTCCCTTCGCCGATCACGGCGCGCTGCTCGACCCCCCAACCGCCGACGTCAGTGCGCGCTGCCTCGGCATGTTGGCGCAATTGGGCTATGAGCCGTCGCACCCGGCCGTCAGCCGCGCCGTCGAGTACCTGAAGGCGGAACAAGAGGCCGACGGGTCATGGTTCGGGCGATGGGGCAATAACTATGTTTACGGCACCTGGTCGGTGCTCTGTGCGCTGAATGCCGTCGGCGAGGACATGCAGGCACCCTATATTCGCCGTGCAGTGGATTGGCTGAAAGCCCGCCAGAGCCCGGACGGCGGCTGGGGTGAGGATTGCGCCAGTTACTGGCAATCGCGGCGCGACGAAGTCAAAAGCTCGACGCCTTCGCAGACATCCTGGGCGGTGCTCGGCCTGATGGCGGCGGGTGAGGTCGACAGCGTCGCGGTCAAGGGCGGCATCGAATACCTGCTCAACAGCCCGCGCGACGGCGGTAAATGGCGCGAGGAATATTTCAACGCCGTCGGCTTCCCGCGCGTCTTCTACTTGCGCTACCATGGTTACAGCGCGTTTTTTCCGCTCTGGACCCTGGCGCGCTATCGCAACCTGCAAAAACAGAACGACAAGTATCCCCGGTTCGGGATTTAGCCGGTGAGCATCGGCGTCATTTCCGGCCTCCGGCGCGAGTTGGATTGCCTCGGCGCGGATAACGGTCTCCTGACAATTAGCGGCGTCGGCCCTGAAAAAGCGGCCGAGGGTGCGCGCCAACTGGCGGAACGTGGTGCGACGGCTTTGCTCAGCTTCGGCGTCGCCGGCGGCCTGGCACCCGACGTGCCGGCCGGCACGCTGGTTTTGGCCACCAACGTCATCGACGGCGGCGCCACCATCGCCACCAATGCCGATTGGCTGGACGACCTGAAGGCGCACCTGGCGGTCGAACTGCCGCTGGTGCTGGGGCCGCTGATCGGTGTCGACCGGATGGTGTCGTCGGCGGAGGCGAAGCGGCAATTGCACGCCGATACCGGCGCGCTCGCCTGCGACATGGAAAGCCACGCGGTGGCGCGCGTGGCACGCGAATTGGGCCTGCCGTTCATGGTGGTGCGGGCGATTTCCGATCCGGTCTGGCAAGAGGTGCCCAAGTGGGTGCTCAAGTGCCTGACGCCGGACGGCGGCGTCAACGGCAAGGCGCTCGCCTGGGCGCTTGCGAAAAAGCCGTGGGCGCTGCCGACGCTGCTCAGGCTGGGCGGGGATTCGAAGCGGGCGTTCGCTGCCCTACGCGGCGTCGCTCGCCTGACCGGTCCGGGCTTGGGTTTTGGATTGGGCTTCGGCGGCTAGGCGGGCCTCTTCTTCCTCGCGCTGCTGGGTCATGGTCTTGACCAGCCCTTCGAACACGAACTCGGCCGGGCGCTGGTTCTCAAGGGAAACCTCGGGCGCCATTTCGCCATCGGTCCGCACGCCCGAGAGGAACACCTTGAGCGCCTTCAACGGGTGCGCCACCGTATCGGCGACGGCAGTCGCCTCATAGCCGCAATGAACCATGCAGTTGGCGCACTTTTCATAATTACCAGTGCCGTAGGCTTCCCACTCGGTCTCATCCATCAGGGCCTGGAAGCTCGGCGCGTAGCCCTCCGCCAGCAGATAGCAGGGGCGCTGCCAGCCGAAGATGTTACGCGTCGGGTTGCCCCAGGGCGTGCAATGATAGCTCTGATTGCCGGCCAGGAAATCCATGAACAGGGTGGACTGGCTGAACTTCCAGCGCTTGGCCGCGGGCCGGCCCAAGAGATCACGGAAAAGCTGCTTGGTCTTCCGCCGCGACAGGAAGTTCTCCTGATCGGGCGCGCGCTCATAGGCGTAGCCGGGCGAGATGGTGATACCCTCGACCTTGAGGTCGTGGATGCAGAAATCGAAGAACTCGGCCGCCTCGTCGGCGTTCATCTGGTCGAACAGGGTGCAGTTGACGTTGACCCGGAAGCCACGGCGGCGGGCCTCGCGGATGGCGGCGACGGCCTTTTCGAAGGTGCCGTCCTGATCGACGGCCTTATCGTGGTGCGTTTCCAGACCGTCCAGGTGCACGGAGAAGGTGAGGTAGGGGGTCGGGCTGAACAGGTCGAGTTTCTTCTCCAGCAATAGCCCATTGGTACAGAGATAAACGAATTTCTTGCGCGCCACGATGCCGTCGACGATGGCCTTGATGTCGCGGTGGATCAAAGGCTCGCCGCCGGGGATGGAGACCACCGGCGCGCCGCATTCGTCGACGGCGTCCAGGCATTCCTCGACACTGAGACGCTTGTTCAACACCTGGTCTTCGTAGTCGATCTTGCCGCAGCCGGGGCAGGCTAGGTTGCAGCGGAACAACGGTTCCAGCATCAGCACCAGCGGATAGCGGTCATTGCCCTTGAAGCGCTGCTTGGTGATGTAGCTTCCGACACGCAGTTGTTGGATCAGGGGAACGGCCACGGCTGAAAATCCTATTGGGCAGCGCCGGCCACTGGATCGGCCAGTTCGCGGGGCAGCTTGAAGATGACGTTTTCCTCGACCCCGGTGAGCGGCTCGACCACGACCTCGCCGAAATCCGAAAGCCGCTCGATGACGCCCTGCACCAGTTCCTCGGGCGCCGATGCGCCGGCGGTGATGCCGATGGTCGTCACGCCTTCGAGCCAGGCGGGGTCCAGGTCGCCGGCATCGGCGATCAGATAGCTCGGCCGGTCCATGGAGGCGCCGAGATCGCGCAGGCGATTGGAGTTGGAACTGTTCTGGGCGCCGACGACGAGGATCAGATCGACCTGGGGAGACAGCGCGCGCACCGCGTCCTGGCGGTTCTGGGTGGCGTAGCAGATGTCCTTTACGTCGGGGCCGATGATCGTCGGGAATTTGACCTTCAGGGCTTCGATGACGTCGCGGGTGTCGTCGACGCTGAGCGTCGTCTGGGTGACGTAGGCGAGGCCGTCGGGATCGGTAACCTCCAGGGTCTTCACGTCTTCCACCGTGTTGACGATCTTGACGCCGCCCGGGATCTGGCCGCGCGTGCCTTCCACCTCCGGGTGGCCGGCATGGCCGATGAGAATCACCTCGCGGCCCTTGCGTGCGTGGTTCTGGCCTTCCTTGTGGACCTTGGAGACCAGCGGGCAGGTGGCGTCAACCACTTCCAACTGGCGCTCGCGTGCCGCCGCAACGACGCTGGCGGCGACGCCGTGGGCGCTGAAGATGGCATGCGCGCCTTCCGGAATGTCGTCCACCTCCTCGACGAAGATGGCGCCCTTGGCCCGAAGCGAGTCGACCACGTGCTTGTTATGGACGATCTCGTGGCGGACGTAGACCGGTGGGCCGAAGCGCTCAAGCGCGCGTTCGACAATCTCTATGGCTCGCTCGACACCGGCACAAAAGCCGCGCGGGCTCGCCAACAGGACTTTCAGTTTTTCCGCCATTCGGCCTGTCACTCCATTCCCTTGTTATTGAAAATAGGGATGAAACGCATAAAGGTGAAGGCCTTCTATACAAACCGGGGCGCCATGGCCAGGAGAAACCCGGCCGGAAGGCGGCCGGGGCGGGGGATACACACCATGATTCTGGTCACCGGAGCATCGGGATTCGTTGGCGCCGCGGTGGTCCGTGCGCTGCTCGAGCGCGGCGAGGACGTCCGCGTGCTGGTGCGCCCGACCTCGGATTCGCGCAATTTCCAGGGTCTCGACGTCGAGGTCGTGCTGGGCGATCTGCTGCGGCCGGAAACGCTGGCGCCGGCCGTCGAGGGCTGCCAGGCGCTCTATCACGTGGCCGCCGACTACCGGCTCTGGACCCGTGATCCGGATGCCATGTTCCGCGCCAACGTGGCCGGCTCGGAAGCCATCGTGCGCGCGGCCACGGCGGCGGGGATGGAGCGAATCGTCTACACCAGTTCCGTCGCCGTCCTGGGCAATGTCCCGGGCGGCGAGGCCACCGAGGAGACACCCGTCACCTACGCCGACATGATCGGTGCCTACAAACAGTCCAAGTTCCGTGCCGAGGAAGCGGTGCGCCGGCTGATCGCCGACGAAGGCGCGCCGGTGGTGATCGTCAATCCCTCTACACCCGTCGGGCCGCGCGACGTGAAGCCGACCCCGACCGGGCGGATGATCGTCGAGGCCGCATCGGGCCGTATGCCGGCCTATGTGGACACCGGCCTCAATATCGTCCATGTCGACGACGTGGCTGCGGGGCATCTTCTGGCCCACGACAAGGGGCGTATCGGCGAGCGCTATATTCTCGGTGGCGAGAACATGGCGCTGCGGCAGATCCTGACCGAGATCGCCTACGTCGCCGGCCACCGCGCGCCGAAACTGCGCCTGCCGCACAACCTTGTCCTGCCGATCGCCGCCGTGGCCGAAGCCTGGACACGCCTGACCGGCGGCGACGAGCCGTTCGCCACTGTCGATGGCGTCAGGATGGCGAAGAAGAAAATGTACTTCTCCGCCGCCAAGGCCCGGAGCGAACTCGGCTATGCGCCGAGGCCGGCGCGCCAGGCCATCGCCGACGCGGTTAAATGGTTCATCGACAACGGCTATTGCACCTGACGGCGGCTGGCCTTAAGACGCTTGGCGCCAGCGCCACGGAAAAGAGGAACGCATGAAAGCACTGATGCTCGCCGCCGGTCTCGGCCGCCGCCTGTTCGGGGACGAAAACCACGAACCGCCGAAAGCGCTGCTGCGTTTCGAGGGGCAATCGTTGCTGGAACGCCACATCGAGCTCCTGCAGGCCCACAACGTCGAGGAACTGGTGCTGATCGTCGGGCACGAGAAGGACCTGCTTTTGGACGAAGCGCACCGGGTCTCCCACCCCGGCTTCGTGCGCTCGTTCGAAAACCCGCGTTACCGCGAAGGCCCGATCCTGTCGCTGGCCACCGGCGAAGAGGTGCTGCGGTCCGGTTCCGACGTCCTGTTCATGGACGCCGACGTGCTCTACCATCCGCTGCTTTTGGAAAAACTTTTGGTTTCGCCGAAGCGCAGTTGCTTCCTGATCGACCGGGAGTTCCAGTCCGACGACGACCCGGTGAAAATCTGCCTCAAGGACGGCCGGTTGGTGGATTTCGGCAAGATCGTCGAAGCCGAGACCGATACCGTCGGTGAGTGGCCGGGCTTCATGAAGATGGAGCCGCGCATCGCCTCGCTGGTGATGGATGCGGCGCTTGAGATCATTGCGTCGGGCGAGATCGAGGGCGCCTACGAGCGTGCCATGCGCGCCGTGTTGATGAGCGAGCCGGACGGCACCTTCGGTTATGAGGACGTAACCGGGATTCCGTGGGTGGAAATCGATTACCCGAGCGATCTGAAAAAAGCGACGTCCAAGGTGTTTCCGCGCATCTCCGACTACCTGGCGGAGATCGTCGTCACGGAAGCCGACGACAGCTAGACCCGGAACACATAATCCTTGTCCGGATCGCGGTCGATGTCGGGCGGGAAGTTCTTGTGCTTGTCGGCGTAGTACCGCGCCATGTGATCGCCGGCGGACTGCCGGTTGTAGGTGGCGTAGTAAATGCGCCTGACACCGTCGCTGAGATTCGGCTCCGACTGATGCGGTGCGTAGCAATCGAAGAACACCACGTCGCCGGGCTCGGTCGGGCAGGGGACGAAGTCCATGCCCTGCATGTCGGCATCGGTGAGCGGCTCCCATGAGCGGAACAGGCCTTCCTGGTGATGCCCGGCGCAAAGCTCAAGGCAGCCGTTCTCCAGCGTCGCCGCGTCGATGCTGACCAGCGCGCTGATAAAGAAGTCGGCGTAAACGTCCCAGCCCGCCTGGCTGTCCTGGTGCGGTTTGAAGCCGTCGCCGCCCGGCATCTTGAAGTTGATCTTTTCCTTGAACAGCGCCGCTTGCTCGCCGAGCAACTGGCCGACGGGAGCCGCCAGGGCCTCGGTCAGTTCCTTGAAGCCGGCGTGGAAGGGCGCGATGTTTTCGATACGGCTGACCAGGTCGGCGCCATCGCCCTTCAGGCTCTTCTCATGATAGACCCAGTGCTTGCCAGATTCCTCGGGCCGCGCCAGCAATTCATCGCTCCAGCCGGAGATTTGTGCCATTTCGCCGGCGGAAAAGCCGCCGCGCAGCACCAAGAAGCCGTCCGAATGGAAGGCCTGGACCTGTTCGTCGGTGAGGATCGGGACGGTCAGCATGGCGCGGAATATATGGCCGCCCGGCGGCTGCCGCAAGCGCTCAACGCCGGTGCCGCAAGGCGAAGAAAACCAGCGACACGACGACCAGATATCCCCACGCGACCAGCAAAGACACCAGCGTTCCCATATGCACGCCAAACGCCGGGTAGCTCCACGGCAGGCTGGCGACGTAGCAGATCACTGAACCGATGCCGATGGGGAACCCCTTCAACAGCGCGTTCACGTGATCGGCGGAATAGGTGACGTTGACGATCAGCATGGTCGGCAGCAGGGTCATCGGAAACCCCATCAAGACCCCGGCCCAGGCGGGACCGAGCACCGACGCTATGCCGACCACCGACAGCACCATCGCCGCCGCCAGCCCGGCGCGCAGCGTCAGCAGCCCGAGTGTCAGGCGCACCGGCGTTGCCACCTTGACGTCGAGCGCGCGCCGCAGCGCCAGCCCGGCCAGTAACGCGCTCGCCACCGCCAGCGCCAGGGCGCCCAGGAGATCGAAGTGAATGCGGCTTAGTACCGTCGACACCGCGAGTTGTGCAGCGAGGCTGGCGGTGCAACTTTTCAACACCTGAAAGCGCCCGCCCAGGCGGGCCACCTCGTGGTAGACGGCGATGAACACCATCACCCCCGACATGCCCGCGACGGCATGCGGGATGGACGCGACGACGAAGGGGATGCCCTCTTCCAAGCCGAGGATGTAGTAGGAAATCAGCCCGCCGAGCGGCGCGCCGGAGACGATTCCGGCGACGCGCGGGCTCAGGCGCTCGGCCAAGAGCGACATGGCCAGCACGATACCGCCGGCGAAAAACGCCTTGATGGCAAGGAAGACGAAAAACATTTCCGGTATCCCCAAGATACGCCGGCGGAGTTTAGGGACGGCCCGCACACACCGCAAGCGGCCCCGCCGGTGACCGGAAGTGCGAGCGAATCCCTGGAATATCCGGCGAGATGTGCTATATGCGGCCATCGCGTTTAATGCCGCGAATCCAAAACCTTAACAGGGGCATACCATGGTCTCCACCCACGCCGCATCCTCCGACCGCGCGCAGCCAGCGCGTTCCAAGTTCCGCCAGTTGCGCGACATGCTGAATTCGCCGGAGTTGGAATTCATCATGGAGGCCCACAACGGCCTTTCCGCGAAGATCGTCGAAGAGACCGGGTTCAAGGGGATCTGGGCATCGGGGCTTTCCATGTCGGCGGCGCTCGGCGTGCGCGACAACAACGAGGCGTCCTGGACCCAGGTGCTCGAAGTGTTGGAGTTCATGGGCGACGCGACGTCGATTCCGATCCTCGTCGATGGCGATACCGGCTGGGGCAACTTCAACAACATGCGTCGCGCCGTCGCCAAGCTCTGCCAGCGCGGCGTCGCCGGCATCTGCATCGAGGACAAGCTGTTTCCCAAGACCAACTCGTTCATCGGCGACGGCCAGCCGCTCGCCGACATCGACGAGTTCTGCGGCAAGATCAAGGCCGGCAAGGACAGCCAGACCGACGACGATTTTTCCATCGTCGCGCGCATCGAAGCGCTGATTTCCGGCTGGGGCATGGACGAGGCCTTGAAGCGGGCCGAGGCCTATCACGCCGCCGGCGCCGACGCGGTGCTGATTCATTCGAAAAAGGCCACCGCCGACGAGGTCCTGCAATTTACCCGCGAGTGGGCCGGGCGCTCGCCGGTGGTGATCGTGCCGACCAAGTACTACGCGACGCCGACGGACGAATTCCGTGACGCCGGGATTTCGCTGGCGATCTGGGCCAACCACAACATGCGCGCCGCCATCAGCGCCATGCGTGACGTATCGGCGCGGATTTTCCGCGACCAGAGCCTGGCCGGCATCGAGGGCGAGGTGACGCCGGTCGCGGACGTGTTCGAGATCGCCGGCAACGGCGAACTGGCCGCCGCGGAGAAACGCTACCTGCCGGGAAACGACGCGGCGCCGGGCGCGGTGGTGTTGGCGGCGTCCCGGGGCGCGGAACTGGGCGAACTGACGGCGGACCGCCCGAAATGTATGATCGACGTGCGCGGACAGCCGTTGCTCAGGCGCCTGACCGGCAGCCTCAAGGCCGCCGGCGTACGCAATATCACGGTGGTGCGCGGCTACAGGAAGGACGCCATCAACCTGCCGTCCATCGATGTGGTCGATAACGACTTCTTCGCCACCACCGGAGAGGCCGCCAGCCTGGCCTGCGCCATCGATCGCATCCAGGGCGAGACCGTCATCGCCTACGGCGACATTTTGTTCCGCCAGTATTATCTCGACCAGTTGCTGGAAGCCGAGGCCGACATCATCGTTGCCGTCGACGCGCTGTGGGACACGCGCCAGGTGCGCTCCGCCGACGCGGTGCGCGATTTCGTCCACTGCTCGAAACCGTTCTCCGGCGACTACCTGGATGACGAGCCGGTGACGCTGGCACGCATGGCCAATGATTTGGACATGGCGCAGGTGCATGGCGAATGGATCGGGCTGGCGCGGCTGTCGGCCAAGGGGGCTGAACTGGTGCGCGACGCCTTGCAGGCCATGCGCGCCGACGGGTCCCTGCACACCGCGTCGACGCTCGACCTATTCAGCCGCATCGCCGATGCGGGGCACGAGGTGCGGGTGCTCTACGTGCCGGGCCAGTGGATGGACGTGGACGACGCCGCCGACCTGATCGACGCGGGCAGGTTCCTGTGATCTCAGCCGAGGCTTTTCTGGCGCCGGTGCGTGACGCCGGGTTCGATTTCTTTACCGGCGTGCCGTGCTCCTACCTGACGCCGTTGATCAACCGCGTCATCGGCGGAGACGCCTACGATTATGTCGCCGCCGCCAGCGAGGGCGAGGCCGTCGCCATCGCCGCCGGCGCCTGGCTGGCCGGCAAGAAGACCGTGTTCATGTGCCAGAACTCTGGCCTCGGCAATGCAGTCAATCCGCTCACGTCGCTCAACCATCCGTTCCGCATCCCGACGCTCGCGGTCGTTACCTGGCGGGGCGGTCCGGGCCTCAAGGACGAGCCGCAGCACGAGCTTATGGGCAAGATCACCCCGGACCTCCTGGACGTCATCCGGGTACCGAACGAATTGTTCCCGAAGCGGCTGGAGGATGTGGGGCCGGTGCTTGGCCGGGCGCTGGATCATATGCAGCGCGAGCAGCTTCCATACGCGCTGATCATGAACAAGGGCGACATCGCCGACGACGGGCTGGACGCCGATCCGGTGCCGGCGCCGGCACCGGGCGAGTTGGAAGACCGTCTCGATGGCGCGCCGCCGACCCGCTTCGACGCGCTTGAGCGGCTGCTGGGCAACGTTCCGGAAGCCGCCGCCATCATCGCCGCCACCGGTAAGTGCGGGCGCGAACTGTTCACCCTGGCCGACCGCGACCAGCATCTCTACCAGGTCGGCTCCATGGGCTGCGCGGCGTCCATGGGGCTCGGCGTGGCGCTGAACGCCGAACGTCCCGTCATCGTGCTGGATGGCGATGGGGCCGTGTTGATGAAGATGGGGACGCTCGCCACCGTCGGCGCTTATGCGCCGAAGAACCTCGTGCATGTGGTGCTCGACAACGGCACCTACGATTCCACCGGCGGCCAGCCGACCACGTCAGGCGTCGTCGATTTCGCCGCCGCCGCCGTCGCCTGCGGTTATGCACATGGCTACCGCTGCGATGGATTGAACGGGTTCGAGGCGGCGCTGGCGTCGTCGATCCGGCGGCCGGGTCCGCACCTGATCCATCTGAAGATCCGGCCGGGCTCGCGGGACAACCTGGGGCGCCCGACGGTCAAGCCGGCCGACGTGGCCCGGCGCTTCCAGGCGTTCCTCGCAGGCGGGGAGGCGGCCCGGGCATGAGCCACAACACCTGGATCCACAAGATTTCCCGCGCCACCATCGTCAACCCGCTGGCCAAGACCCGTGTGCATCCGAACCACCTGACGGTGGCGCGCCTGGTGCTTGGGTTGGCGGCGGTCGCGGGTTTTGCCACCGGTGCCACGCCCTGGGTGCAGGCCGGCGCGGTGGCGTTCCTGCTGTCGATGCTGTTCGACCGCGCCGATGGCGATTTGGCGCGGATCACAGGTCGCACCAGTCCGTTCGGGCACAAGCTCGACCTGTTCGCCGACTCGCTCTGCAATTCGTTGATTTTCGTCGGTCTCGGGGTCGGGCTCAGCCACGGTGCCTATGGGCTCGGCGCCGTCGTCATGGGGGTGACGGCGGGCGTCGCGGTGGCGGTGATCCTCGGCATGGTGATTCGCATCGAACGGCTGGAAGGTGCACGCGCCGCAGAAATCGGCGGTGTCGCGGGGTTCGATCCGGACGACGCCATGGCGCTGGTGCCGCTGGCGGTGCTGTTCGGTGCCGCCGAGGGATTACTCTTGGCGGCGGCCATCGGCGCGCCCTGTTTTGCGGTGTTTTTCCTGATGCTATTCCGGCGCAAGCTGTTCGGCGAGAAGCAGGAGTAGGCTACCCATGCCGCTTCAGCCGCGTCAGTTCCCAAAGCGCCCAAAGGCCGTAGACGGCGGCGCCGATGCCGGCGGCGATGAAAAACGGATAGAGCCAGCCAGCCCAAGTGATCGGCGCCAGCAGGTAGATCCCGTCCTCCAACTCGAAACCGGCGAAGCCCGGATAGCCGACGGCCTCGCCCTCGTCGGTGTCGATGTCGTCGTGGGCCTGATCGATGCCCAGGTTGGTGAACACCGACCCCAGCGCCGAAACCGACGCGGCCGCGCCCAAAGCCACCGCCCAGAGGCCCAAGTCGCTGTCGCGGAACCCCAATCCCATGCAGATGAAGAGCGCGCCGTAGCTGAGCCCACCGGACGCGTAGTCCAGGTAGTAGCCGAGCTTCGACTTCATGTTCTTCTGGCGCGCCAGTTCACCGTCGAAATGATCGAGAAAACGCGCCAGCACGAACAATCCCGCACCCAAATTGGCCCAATAGGCCGAGCCCTCGGCCAGCATGGCCGCGCCCGCCAAAGCCACGAACAGCGTCGCGACGGTCAGTTGGTTGGGCGTCACCGGCGAGTGCACCAGGGGCCTCACCAGCACGCGGGCGATGCGTTGATCCCAAGGTTCCATGGGGCGCTCCCGACAATCGCGCCAACCTGTCGAGAGGCCGGGGGCAAGTCAAGCGCCGGCTCGCGCGTGGCGGGGATGCACCATGGCCTTTGATCGCGCCGCCGCCGGTTACCGGCGTTTCCTGAGCCGTTGGGTGCGGGGCGTCAGCCGCCATGCCAAATCGGTGCTGGCGCTTTCGGTGCTGCTCAGCGCCGTCGCGGTCGGCTATTTCGCCCTCAACCTGAGCATCAACACCTCGACCACCGACATGCTGTCGAAGGACGTGCCGTTCCGCCAATACGCGCGCGAACTGGATGCGGCGTTCCCGCAAAGCCAGGACACGCTGGTGGTGGTGATCGAGGGCCAGACGGCGGGGCTCGCCGACGACGCGGCGCTCATGCTGGCCGCGCGCCTGCGCGCCATGCCGGAACTGTTCGAGGATGTCTATGATCTCAGGGGCGACCCGTTCTTCCGCGAGAACGGGCTGTTCTATCTCTCGGTCGACGAACTGTATGAACTGAGCGACGCGCTCGCCGACGCGCAGCCGTTCCTCGGCAAGCTCTGGCGTGAGCGCAACCTGGCCGGGCTGTTCGAGATGATCGGCCTTGCCGCCGACGAAGCCGTGAAACCCGACGGCCAGGCGTTGGCCGGCCTGGACGCCGTATTCGCCGCCATTGCCGACGTTGCCGACGCCGCCGCGAGGGGGGAGGTGAAGTTCCTGGCCTGGTCGGGGATGCTGGCCGGCAAGCCCGGCGAGGCGGAACCGGCCGAGGACCGGCGGCGTTTCGTCATGGTCAAGCCGAAGCTCGATTTCGGCTCCTTGAGTCCGGCCGACGACGCCATGGAGACGATCCGCAAGCTGGGGCACGAAATGGGTATCGACGCGGCACACGGTCTCGGGCTCCGGCTCACCGGCTCGGCGGCGCTGGAGCAGGAGGAACTGGCCAGCGTCGAGACCGGCATGGGATTGGCGGCGGTGATCTCGCTGGTGCTGGTGCTGGTGATCCTGGTCGCCGGGCTGGGTTCGGTGCGGCTGGTGTCGGCAACGTTGGCGACGCTGGTCATGGGGCTGGTGTGGACGGCGGCCTACGCGATCGTGTCGGTGGGATCGCTGAACCTGATCTCGGTCGCCTTCGCCGTGCTGTTCATCGGCCTGAGCGTCGATTTCGGCATTCACTACGGGCTCCGATACCGTGAGGAACTGGCAGCCGGCGGCGCCAACGAGGACGCGCTGGCGCGCGCCGCGGAAGGGGTCGGCGGACCCTTGACGCTCTGCGCGGTCAGCGCCGCCATCGCCTTTTTCGCCTTTCTGCCGACCGATTACGTGGGCTTGGCGGAACTGGGAGTCATCGCCGGCAGCGGCATGTTCATCGCGCTGTTCGCCAACCTGACGGTGCTGCCGGCGCTGCTGGCACTGTTCCCGCCACCCGCCGGCCGTGCCCCGCTACCGATGGCGGAGGCGGTCATGGCGCGGGGCAAAGCACGCGGGGTGCTGATCGCGGGCGCGGTCTTGAGCCTGGGCGCGGCTGTGCTGGTGCCCAGGACCGCTTTCGACTTCGATCCGCTGAACCTGAAGGACCCGACGACGGAATCGGTGGCGACGCTGCTCGACCTGATGCGCGACAACGTGCAGAACCATTATTCCGCCGAAGTGCTGGCACCGGACCTCGCGGCGGCCGATGCGCTTGCGGCTGAGATCGCGAAGCTTGCCGAGGTCGAGAGCGTTCGCACGGTTTCCAGCTTCGTGCCCACGGAGCAGGCCGAGAAGCTGCCCGTTATCGCCGACATGGCTTTGTTCCTGGGCCCGGCCCTGGTGCAGCCCATGGCGGCGGCGGCGCTCGATGACCCGGCGCGCGGTGCCGCCTGGGCGGCGTTGAAGCCGAAGCTCCAGCGTCTCGCCGAAACGAGCGGCGAGCTGGCATCGCACGCGGCGCGCCTGTCGGCGTCGCTCGACCCGGCGATGGCGAATGGCGGCGCGGTGTTGGAGGCCCGTTTGTTGCAAGGGCTCGGCGGCCGCCTGGAAAGCCTGAAGGCGGCCTTGAAGGCCCGGCCGGTGACCCTCGAGACCTTGCCCGAAAGCTTGCGCCAGCGCTGGCTGGCGGCGGACGGCCGCACGCGTATCGAGATTTATCCGAAACATGACCTGCGCTCGCGCGCGCCGCTCGAGGCCTTCGTTTCCCAGGTGCGCACCAAGGCGCCCCGGTTGTCAGGCACACCGGTGACGATCATGGAGGCCGGACGCACGGTCCTTGGCGCCTTCATGCAGGCCGGCGCCATCGCCGCCATCGGCATCTGCATCGTGCTGTTCGCGGTGACCGGGCGGCTCGCGGACGTCGGACTGGTGTTCGTGCCGGTGCTGTTGGCCGGTGTGTGGACGATGGGCGTCACGGTGGTGGGCGGGCTTGCGTTCAACCTCGCCAACGTGATCGTGTTGCCTTTGCTGTTCGGGCTCGGCGTCGCCGGGGCCATCCACCTGGTTGCGCGTTCGCGCAGTGCAGGCGGCTCGGGCGCCGCCATGCGCACCTCGACGCCGCGCGCGGTGGTGCTGAGCGCGCTCACCACCATCGGGTCGTTCGGCTCGATCTCGCTTTCGCACCATCCCGGAACGTCGAGCATGGGTGTACTCTTGATGATCGCCATTTCCGCGACCATGCTGGCGACGCTGGTGTTCCTGCCGGCATTGATGCGGCTTTTGCCGGGAGATAGATAGGCCATGGCGCCGATGACCACGCACGCCTTTCCGCTGATCCGCCATCTGTCGAAGCGGGTGACGCCGGTGCTGCTGCGCCTGCCGATCAGCGCCAACCAGGTGACGACGCTGTCGCTGGTGCTCGGCTGCTGGGCCGGATGGGTGCTGACCATGGGCGGGCAGGCGGCGGCATTGCAGGCGTCCACGTTGCTGATTGCCGCCTATATCCTCGACAACTGCGATGGCGAGGTGGCGCGCGCGCGGGGGCAATCTTCGAAATTCGGCGCGGCGCTGGACGATTTCGCCGACTGGGTCGTCCACAGCTTGTTCTTCCTGGGCCTCGGCTGGGGCCATGCGCTGGTGAGCGGCGATGCCTATTGGTGGTGGTTCGGCATCGCCGCCGCCGTCGGCGGCACCATCAACTACGCCCGGGCGCAGTGGTTCTCGGCACGGGAGGCGGCGGCGCCCGACGCGGATAGCGGAGAGCAACCGGCCCTGCCGACATCGGTCTTCGGGTGGTTGCTTTTTGCGTTCCGCGAACTGGCGCGCGCCGATTTCTGTTTCCTGGCACTGATCCTGGCTGCGGTCGACCTGCTCTGGCTTTTGCTGCCGGCGGCGGCCATTGGCGCCCAGGTCTATTGGCTGACGGGTTTCGTGCGCGAGGCGCGGCGCTACCATGTCTGAGGGCACCGCCGGTCCCAGCCTCGGGTGGTTGTGGAAGCTTCTGTTCATCGCCGCCGGGCTCGGGCTTCTGGCGGTGGTGTTTTCGGAAGTGGATATCGATGCGGTCTGGCGCAGCGCCGCCGCCGTTGGCGCTTGGGGCATGGGCGGGGTGCTGGCGCTCTACCTGCTGGCTTTCTTCGTCGATTCCGTGAGTTGGCTTCTCGCATTGCCGTCGGCTCCGGTGAACGGCCGCTGGATGTGGCGCACCTGGGCGGTGCGGATGGTCGGCGAGACCTACAACAACATAACTCCGGCCGCATCCATGGGCGGCGAGCCGGTGAAGGCGGTGCTGCTGAACCGCCACTACGGCGTTTCCTACCATGACAGCACGGCGTCGCTGATCCTGGCCAAGACCATCAACATGGTCGGGCTATGCCTGTTCCTGATCGTCGGTTTCTGGCTGATGATGCAATCCGGAAAGCTCGCGACCGGCTACAAGCATACCGCCGCGGTCGGGTTCGTCGCCTTGATCGCGGCGACCGCGGTGTTCTTCGCGGTGCAGCGCTTGAGCGTCTCGAGCCGTGCCGGCGGCTGGCTCGGCCGGCGGTTCCTCGCCGGACGGCTCGACGCGGCGATCGATAAAATCCGCCGCCTGGACGAGACCCTGGTGCACTTCTATACCCGCCACGGCTGGCGTTTCACCGGCGCGCTGACGCTGGCCGCCATCAACTGGCTGCTTGGCGTGGTCGAGGTCTACTACGTGCTTTGGCTGCTGGATGCACCGATCACCTGGACCGAAGCCTGGATCATCGAGGCGGTGGCGCAGATGGTGCGGTCCGGCACCTTTTTCATCCCGCTTTCCATCGGTGCCCAGGAGGGCGTGTTCCTGTTGATTGCCGGCGCCATCACCGGCCAACCGGCGCTTGGCCTTTCGGTCGGATTGGTCCGGCGCTTCCGTGAGGTGATCTGGATCGCCTGGGGCTATCTGCTGGGGGTTTGGTACACGTCGCGCCGGCGCGATATGCGGGCCTAGCCGGCCTTGCCCCGCATCGCCCGGGCCTTGCCGTTGAGCATGGCGATCAAGCCTTCGATGCCGTCGGATTTCAGGACCCTGCGGTATTCGGAGCGGCGCACCGCCAACTCGCTAATGCCGCCATCGAGCACCACGTCGATAATGCGCCAACCGCCGTCGATAAGCTTGGTGACGTAGGTCAGGGCCACGTTCTCGCCGCCGGGGTTGACCAACCGGGTATCCACCAGCTGCGTCTCCTGCGGTCCGGGCTTCGCCGCGAGGGTTTCGAACCGTTGGCCGGAATAGCCGTCGAAGCGGGATGCGTAAGTGGCGATGGAAACCTTGGAGAAAGCCTCGACCAGGGCGCTCTTCTCGGCCTCCTTGGCCTTGCGCCAACTGGCCCCGGCGGTGATCTGGGTCATCAGCCGCAAATGGAAGGCGCCGGTCACGGCCGGTGCCAGCTTGTCGTAGCGGCCGCCATAACCGAGCGTCTCGGCGTTCTTCATCACCTGGATCAATTGGTCGTGGAAGGCCGTGACCAGGGCTTCCGGCGGCGTCGCGCTGTCCGCCGCGGGGGCATTTGCAATGGCGGCGACGAATAGGCCGAGAGCGAGGACGAGTGCCGGGAACGGCGGGCGGCGCCGGGAGCGATCAGCAGGGGACAAAGGGCGGGTTCCGATCCGGTCGGGGGTTGCGGTGGCTTATTGGGACATAAGCTCGTCGGCCTTGCCGTTCAATAGCGCGATCAAGGCCGGAACACCGCCTTTCTTGAGCACGAGGTTGTATTCGGATCGGCGCACCTTGAGCTCCGAGATGCCGTTGTCGACGATGACGTCGATCATTCGCCAGCCGATCTTGAACTGCCGTACGATATACGCGATCTGAACCTTCTCGCCGTCGGTTTTCAGCAAATGGGTGAGTACCAGCTTGGTCTGGCTCGGGCCCGGCTTTTCGTCGGTGACATGGAAGGTTTCGCCCGAATAGCCGCTGAACAGCGTCGCCAGGGTGGCGATGCTCATGCGGCGGAACGCCTGCACCAGTTTTTCCCGTTCGTCCATGGTCGCGCGGCTCCAAGATTGGCCGGTGGCGATCTGCGTCATCAAGGGCAGATGGAATGAACGGTCGACGGTCGGCGCCAAGCGCTTGTAGCGCTGGCCCACGTCGAGGGTGTCGGCGATCTTCATGACGTCCAGCAATTCAGCCTGAAAGCGCCGCGCGGTATCCGATGCCGACCCCGATTCGGCCCTTGCGGCCGGATTGCACAGCATGAACAAGGCCAAAATCAGCATCGCCGGCACGCGGCGGGCTGTCGAAATCATCTGTTCCATGGTTGATCTTCGCTCCCCTTTGGTCCCGGCCTCCGTACGAATCCCCAGTATTTCCGCGAACTTCGAAGATATCGTGCCAACTCTATGACGGTTTTGCAAAAATGTCACAGCGTGGCTGTAATCTCGATTCCGAGGTTGCGGGCCCCATCAAACTGCCCTAAAAGTGTTAAGAAATCGCAGCCGTATAGCACGCGAAATCAGCGCGCTGCGCGGCATGCCACGGGGTTAGAGGCGAGGTTCTAAGGGTTTGACCGTATTGAAACGGATACTTGCACCGACAGCCGGATTTCTGGCGCTGTTGTCCGTTTTCGCCTTCACGCCCGCATATGCGGCCGGGAGCGCGGACCCGGCGGATGTGCCGAAACGGATTCTGCTGGCCCAGAACAACGGTGACGACGACGTCAACGACCCACTCGAGCCTATCAACCGGGCGATTTTCCAATTCAACGAGGTCGTCCAGGACGCGGTGCTGCGCCCCGTCGGCCGGGCCTACAACGAACATATTCCGGCCACCGCGCGGCGCGGGGTGGGCAACTTCCTGCACAACATCTCGAGCCCGGTGTCCGCCGCCAACAGCCTCTTGCAGGGCGACATAAAGACCGCCTACGAGATCATGATCCGCTTCCTGATCAATTCGACCGCCGGCCTCGGCGGGCTGCACGATATCGTCAGCGAATTGGACGGCGAACTGCGCGATGAGGATTTCGGCCAGACGCTCGGCGTTTGGGGCATCGGCGAGGGCTTTTACCTGGTGCTGCCGATTTTCGGGCCGTCGAACCCGCGTGACGCCGTCGGCAAGTTCCTGGTCGATCCCTATTTCAATGTCGTCAGCGGCGCCATGACCGATACCTCGACGGCGGCCGACTATTCGGAAACGGCGGTCAGCGGCGTCGATGAGTACGCCGGCGTGGTCGACGAACTGGACCAGATCAAAAAGACCTCGGTGGATTACTACGCGGCGATCCGCAGCCTCTACCGACAAAAGCGCAACTCGGAGATTTCCAACGGCGAAAACCTCGACCTGCCGCCGATCCCGAACCTGAGCTACGACGTCATGCCCGAGGATTTCAATCAGCCTTTGGCCGGCAACGGCAGCATCAGCCTGCGCTGATCGGCCGCATCGCCGCAACGCGGCGAACCTCCGGGAAAAACCAACGAATTGTTCCGAATCCACGGCGTCCCGTCACCATTCTGTGATGGGAACAAACACTGAACATGCTTGACAAATCCGCGTGGAATTGTATATTTACCCTAACCTCGGGTGCCGAAGCCGGGTCCGGGGGACGTTGAAGACCGCGCCATCAGCCGCCATTTGGGACTGGTTCGGCGCAAACCGCAGATCGCTTCGAGAAGGAGGATTTGGGCATGCGTAAGCACATCCCTGCATTCTGGACATTCAACCGTCTCTGCCTTGCGTCCCGCAATGACGCCAGCCGCGCCATGCCGGTCGCGGCCGACGCCTGTTGATACCCGTTTCCGGCCGCTCGCGCGGGACCGGACAACATTGCCCCATTTCTGACACAACCGGCCTTTAAGACAGAGACAAGGCTCAGAAAGACGTAGAGGATCAGATCATGTCGAACATCGCGCTTCCCGCCGTTCCCGTTGAAGGAGGACTGTCCCGCTATTTCCGCGAGGTCTGGCGCTTCCCGATCCTGGCCAAGGAAGAGGAGCAGGCGCTGGCGATCGCATGGCGCGACCACGAGGATGTGGACGCCGCGCACAAGCTGGTGACCTCGCACCTCCGGTTGGTGTGCAAGATCGCTATGGGATACAAAGGCTACGGCCTGCCGATGGCGGACCTGGTTTCGGAAGGCAACATCGGCCTGATGAAGGCGGTGAAAAAATTCGATCCGGACAAAGGCTTCCGGCTTTCCACCTACGCCATGTGGTGGATCAAGGCGGCGATCACCGAATACATCCTGAAATCCTGGTCGCTGGTCAAGCTCGGCACGGTGGCGTCGCAGAAGAAGCTGTTCTTCAGCCTGCGCGGCATCAAGTCACGGCTCGGCATCTCCGACATGTCCGAGTTGAGCGACATCGACGCCCGGCTGATCGCCGACAATACCAACGTGTCGGAAGCCGACGTCAAACAGATCAACAGCCGGCTCAGCTCCCGCGACATGTCGCTGAACGCACCGGTCAGCCAGGAAGACGAGTCGACGACCTTCCAGGACACCCTGACCAGTGACGGCCCCAGCCCCGAGGCGGCTTACGCGGAAACCGAAGAGTTCGGCTATCGCCACCAGATCCTGCAGCGCGCCCTCGAGGAATTGCCCGAGCGCGAACGCGAGATCATCATCGAGCGCCGGCTCAAGGACGATCCCGCCACGCTCGAGGAACTGGGCGCGGTCTACGGAATCAGCCGCGAGCGCGTTCGCCAGCTTGAAGCCCGGGCCTTCGCCAAGGTCGAGAAACTCGTCCGCGCCGCTGTCGACAGCGACATGGACGGCGCCCTGGCGCCGGCCTGAGCGGCGAGGCTTCCCCCATAACCGCCGGCGAGGTCCGATTGATCCACCTGTTCACGGATTTCGGCCTCGCCGGCCCCTATATCGGCCAGGTCAAGGCGGTGCTGGCGCGCGCCGCCCCCGGTGTGCCGGTGATCGACCTGCTGGCCGACGCGCCGCCGTTCGATGCCAAGCCCGCCGCCTACCTGCTGGCGGCCTACGATTCCATCGCCGCCGCCGGCGACGTGGTGGTCGCGGTGGTCGATCCAGGTGTCGGCTCGGCGCGCACGGCACTGGTGCTGGAGGTCGACGATGTCTGGTACGTGGGCCCCGGCAACGGCATTTTCGAAGCCGTTTTGGCGCAGGCCGGGAACGCGCGGGCATGGGAGATCACCTGGCGCCCGGCGGCGGCTTCGGCCTCGTTCCATGGCCGCGACATCTTCGCGCCGGCCGCGGCGCGCATCGCCGCCGGCAACCCGCCCGAAGCGGCTGATGACTGGTTCCGGCCGCTCGAGACGGCGGCGCTGCGCATGGGCTGGCCGGATGATTGGGCGGCGGTCGTCTACGTCGACCGATTCGGCAATCTGATGAGCGGCCTGCGCGAAAGCGCACTCGGGCCTTCGGATACATTGGCCGTCAATGACGCGCCGCTACCCAGGCATCGAACCTTCTCCGACGCAGAGCCCGGCGAGGCTTTTTGTTACGCCAATTCCAACGGCCTGATGGAAGTCGCCGTCAACATGGGGCGTGCCGATTCGCGCTTCGGCCTCGCGCCCGGAGACCCGCTGACGATAAGCCGGGGGTGAAAACTCCCGAACCGGTTGCGCACCGTTTTCCGCGCCATCGCAGGTTGCTTGACTGGCCAGGAAAATTCCTGTCTCTGGACCGGAAAAGCCTGTGGCCACGAGGGATTTCCTCGGGTAAGAATTGGTTTGGTATGTCGTTAAAGATTAAATTTTGGGGGGTCCGGGGCAGTATCGCCTGTGCATCGCCGGATCACATGAAATATGGCGGAAACACCAGCTGCATCGAGGTGCAGGCGGGTGACCATACGTTCGTCATGGATGCTGGCACGGGTATCCGCAACTTCTCCAAGGTGATCCTCGAACGCGACGTGCGCAAGACCTTCCTGTTGCTGACCCATACGCATTGGGACCACATCAACGGATTCCCGTTCTTCATTCCCGCCTACGACCCGAAGCGCTCCATCACCATCCGCGCCGGCCACCTGAAACACCAGGGCGGCGTGCAGAACGTGTTGTCGACGCAGATGCACAACCCCATGTTCCCGGTGCCGCTGGAAGCCATGCAGGCGGACCTCGTGTTCGAGGACTTCGAGGCCGGCGAGGACTTCAAGCTGTTCGACGACGTGCAGATTCGAACCGCGCCCCTGAACCACCCCAACGGCGCCACCGCCTACCGGGTCGAGCACAAGGGCAAGGCCGTGGTTTACGTCACCGACACGGAGCACGTGCCCGGCAAACCCGACCAGAACATCCTGTCGCTGATCGAGGGCGCCGACATGGTGATCTACGACAGCACCTATACCGAAGACGAGTTCCCCGAAAAGATCGGCTGGGGCCACTCCACCTGGAACGAGGGCATGCGGCTCTGCCAGGCGGCGAACGTCAAGAAGATGGCCATATTCCACCACGATCCGGAACACACCGACGACTTCATGGATCAACTCGCGGAAGAGGCGCGGGACGCCTGGGAAGGCAACTTCGTCTGCCGCGAGAACATGGAAATCATCCTCGACTGAGACCGGCCCGCCGGGCCGTTTTCCAAAAAACTGATTTAGTTGCCGGCCGGCGCGGCCTGCGGTTGCGGCGCGGGTTGTGTGCCCGGTTGCGCCCCCGGTTGCGCTTGGGCGGGTGCGGCGGCCGCGGGCGGCTGACTGGTGGGGGCCTTGCCGCCGCGGACTTGTTTCAGCATCGCCTTCAGGTTGGCCGATTCGTCGCAGCGTTTTTGCTCTTCCAGGTTCATGCGCTCGAGCCGCATCTGGATGCGCCGGTTGGTGGCCTGGTTTTCGGGGATCGGCTTGCCCTCGGCGTCGCGGTTCGGAACCTTGGGCTGGGTATCGGCGCGGCCGACGGCGCGGAAGCGGAACGGTTGCAGTTCCTGGCCGATCATGAACCGCGTCACCGTCGAGGCGCGCGCCGCCGAGAGCTCCCAGTTGGACGGGAACATGGCGGTCTTGATCGGCACGTCGTCGGTATGGCCTTCGACGTTGATGTTGAAGCATGAGAACTTCGGCGCCGCCAGCATTACCGCCATCTTTTCCAGCACCGGCAGCGCGGCTGGGCGCAATTCGGCGGAACCGGGCTTGAAAAAGGCGCCGGAGCGCATCTCGATGGTGATGCCGCGCGCGTCCTGGGACACCTCGACCGCCTGGTCGGCGTTCATGTCGAAGACGATGTCCTCCAGTTCGATCTTCAGTTCCTGGCTCGTCGTCGCCTGCTGCTCCTTGCTGCCGACGTTCGATGCGATCGCGGCCACGGCTTCCTCGTAGGCCGGAATGTCGAACTCGGCGAAGGTCAGCAGCATGACGAAGAACGCCATCAACAGTGTGATGGCGTCGGCATAGGTCGTCATCCAGTCTTCTGTATCGCCGTTCGATTCGGGTGGCGGAGGAGGAGGCATGGCGGTGCGGCTCGATCAGCGCTTCATCTTGTCGATGTTGAAGTGGATCGCCGGGTCCAGGTAGCTGTTCATGCGATCCTGGATATAGCGCGGGCTCTTCTTGTCGGCCAGCAGAGACAGCCCTTCGGCGACCAGGTAGTTGCGGAAGCGGATGATCTGTTCGCGCTGCAGGATCTTGGTCGCCGCCGGCAGGAAGATGATGCGCGCGAACATGACGCCATAGAGCGTCGTCAGCAGCGCCACCGCCAGGCCCTTGCCGAGCGAGGAGGGATCGCCGCCCATGTTGTCGAGCATGATAATCAGGCCGACCAGCGTGCCGATCATGCCGAAGGCCGGCGCCGCCGATGCCATCGCCTTGAGGATCTCCACCTGCACGGTGTTGCGCCCGAAGGTGGTTTCGATGGTGTTGTTCATGATCTCGCGCACTTCATCGCCGGTGTAGCCGGAGATCACCATCTCGACGCCGAACTTCAGGAACTTGTCGCCGCGCACGGATTTCTTGGCTTCCTGCTCAAGCGCCGGCACGCCGTTCTTCTGCACCGTGTAGGCCCAGCGGATGACGCGGCCGACTTCGGTCTTCAAGACATTGCGCCCGACCTTGGGCGAAAACACGATACGCCAGATCAGCTTCAACGACAGCAGCACGTAGCGCGGCTCATAGGAGATGAACGTCGAGGCCAGCGTGCCGCCGACGACCATGATGAAACTGGAACCCGACACAAAGATGAGGATGTTGTCGGTGCTGAGAAGGATGGAGCCGACAAACAGTCCGAGCGCGCCGAATACGCCGAAAACGGTAGCTAATGACATTGTTGGTCCCGTTCACCCTCTGGCCGGCGGCGGCGCATGTCTGCGGTGCCGAAATTTAGCTCGGGCCCCATCCCCAAGGGGCTCGATACCCACACTGTATAGAAAAAGGTTAAAAAAAGCCAAATGGTTAGCAATGATTAACCCTGTAGCCCCTTGATTCCAGGGCATTTGAATCCGTGGTGCCTTACCGTTCGCGGAACGCTTCGTGCTTCATTTTCAGCACCGGGCGAATCAGGTAGTCCATCACCGACTTCTTGCCGGTATGGATGTCGACGGTTGCCTGCATGCCGGGCGTGATCGGCAGGTCGCCTTCCTCCTGGCCCAGGAAGTTGCGGTCGGTGCTGACCACGACGCGGAAATAGGGGGCGCCGTTTTCGTCGGTCGATGAATCGGCGCCGACCCGGATGACCTCGCCGTCGAGGCCGCCGTAGCGGGCGAAATCGTAACTGGAAATCTTCACCACCGCCTTCTGGCCTTCATGAATGAAGCCGCGTTCGGTCGGGTTGAGACGTGCCTCAACCACCAGCCGGTCGCCGGTGGGCACCAGTTCCAGGATCGGCTCGCCCGGCTTCACCACGCCGCCGATGGTGTTGTAACGCAGGTTCTTCACCACGCCGGCGATGGGGCTCTTGATGGCGGCGCGGATTCCCTGTTCGGTCGCCTTGGTCAGGAGCTCCTGGATGCGGGCGATGGATTGTTCGGTCTTGTCCAGTTCCTCGCGCGCCTCGCGCCGGAAGCGGGTCTCGCTTTCTTCCAGCCGCTGGCGCGATTCCTCGACCGCCGCCTGGGCGCGGGGGATCGACGGCGCCAGGCTCTTCATTTCACCTTCCAGGCTTTCGACTTCGGATTCCAGTTGCAGGTGTTCGATGCGCGCGGTCAGGCCCTCGGCAAGCAGCGAGCCGGAAATCTTCATCCGCTCGCGCGCGAGGTTCAGGTTGCGCTCGACGCCGGCGCGCTTGGCCACCAGTTCCTTGGTCTCCAATTCCTTCTGCTTCACCTGTTCGGCCATGACCCGGATGGTCGAGGCGAACTCGCGCCTGCGCGCCTCGAAAGCCTGGCGCTGCGCCTGTACCAGGGTCGGGCGCCGTGCCGCCACGTCGGCCGGAAACCTGAGATCAGTGCCCTCGGCCTCGGCCAGCAGGCGCGCGCGGGTGAGAAACTCGCTGTCGAGGCGCACTTGCAACTCTTCCTTGTTGGTGCCGCTCGACGCCAGGTCCAGGGTCAACAGGTTGTCGCCTTCCTTCACCGTGTCGCCTTCGGCGACGAACAGTTCTTGGATGATGCCGCCTTCCAGATGCTGCACCACCTTGATCTTGCCCTGCGGCACGACCTCGCCCATGGCCACCGCTACCTCGTCCAGTTCGGCGAAGTAGGACCAGGTAATCATCCCGGCCAACAGGATCATCACCGGCCAGGCGAACCGGCGCCAACTGGGCAGCGGGTGTTCTTTCAACAGCGCGTCGAGGCGGGGGGACGCGGTTCTGTCTTCATAGGTGCTCATGGCTCTCCAAATCCTCCGTTCATGCGGACGATCCTTCGGTCTTCTTGATCAAGTCGGCATAGGGGTCGTCGTCTGCGGGCGCCGGCCGCGCGGGCGTGCGCGATGCGGGCTGGGCCGGCGCGGGGTCGTTTGCGGGTCTGGCATTCGCGGGCGCGGCCTGAGTGGGTGGCGGCGGCGTCGGGCGCGGTGCCGGCGGTGTCGGACGCGCGGCCGGGGCTTGCGCGCCTTGTGCGGCTGGCGTGGGCGCGGCGGGCTTTGGCGGTTGCGCGGCCCCCCGGGCCGGCGGTGGCGTCGGCTTCGCTGCGGCGGCTTGCGGCGCCGGAGCGGCGGGCCTCGGAGCGGCGGGTTTTGGCGGGGCGGGTTTCGCCGCCGCCGGCTTTGGCGGAGCCGGTCTCGGTGGTGCCGGTTTGGCTGCCGCCGGTGCGGGCGGTTTCGTCGCGGCGGGTCTGGGGGCGGCGGGTCTCGGGGCGGCGGGTTGCGGTGCGGCCGGTCTTGGTGCAGCAGGTCTCGGGGCGGCGGGCCTCGGGGCGGCGGGGCGAGGCGCGGCGGCGGCCGGAGCACCGCCGGGCTGTGCGGCGGGCGGGCGCGGCACCGGCGGACCGGCTGGCTTGGCGGCCGGTTGCGGCGCGGGAACTGCCGGCCGCGGCTGGCCGGGTTTGACGCCCGTCGGGATCGGCGGTGCCTTCGGTGCCGGCGGACGCGGCGCGGGCTGGCCCTGGCTCGGCGGTTCAACCGGTTTCGGCAGGTCTTCCGGCTTGGTGTGGCCGGCGGGGCCGGCGGGGGCGTCTCCGCCCTCGGGACCGGCGGCCCGCGGCTGCTGGCCGAACAGCTTCGGCAAGATCTCGCGCGCCGGGCCGGCCAGTGCCACCTTGCCCTTGTCCAGCGCCACCAGGTCGTCGCAGGCGGCGAGCAGGATCGGGCTGTGGGTGACGATGATCACCGAGCGTTCCTCGCCGATCTCCACCAGGGTCTTGCGGAGCGCCTGTTCGGCCTGGCGGTCGAGGCTGGCGGAGGGCTCGTCCAACAGCAGCACCGGCGGATCGCCCAAAAGCGCGCGGGCGATGGAGATGCGCTGGCGCTGTCCGCCCGACAGCCGCGCGCCGGCTTCGCCGATCTCGGTGCCGTAGCCGTCCGGCAGGTCGATGATGAAATGGTGCACGCCGGCGGCGGTGGAGGCCTTGACGATCTCCTCGTCACTGGCGTCGGGGCGGCGATGGATGATGTTGTCGCGGATGGTGCCGGCGAACAGCACCGTCTCTTGCGGCACGTAGCCAATCCAGTTGGTCAGTTCGATACGCGAGAACTGGGCGATGTCGGCGCCGTCCATCAACACGCGGCCCTGCTGCGGGTGGTAGAGGCCCTGGATGATCTTCATCAAGGTGGTCTTGCCCGAACCGTTGCGCCCGACCAGCGCGTGCACGCCGCCGGCCGCCAGCTTGATGGAGATGTTCTCCAGCACCGGCGGCAGGTCCTCGGCATAGGAGAAGTTGACGCCCTCGACGACGATCTCGCCGCTTGGGCGCTCGAGCGCGATCTCGCTTTCGGTGCGCTCGCTCTGCATGGAGAACACCTCGCCCAGGCGCTCCACCGATTGCTTGAAGTTGTTGAAGGTGCGCCACTGCCCGACCAGTTGGTTCAACGGCCCGATCAACCGCCCGGTGAGCATGTTGGTGGCCACCAGCCCGCCCATGGTGATGGCGCCCTCGATGATCAGGAAGGCGCCGGCCGAGGTCATCATCACGGTGGTCATCATCGTCAGGCTGCCGCCGAACGACGAGAAGAAATCCGATTTCGAGCCGCGCCTGACCGAGGTCTCGATGTTCTCGGCGTGGCGGTCGGCCCACATCGGTCCCATGGCCTTGTCCAGCGCCAGCGCCTTCACGGTGGCGCGGCCGTGGATCATCTCGGCGATCAGGGCGTCGCGCGACTGCGTCGTCTGGCGTTCGGTCTGGTTGGCTTCGGACATGGCGGCGGCCGAGCGCCAGGCGATGAACATGAACAGCGGCATGATGACCATAAGCACCGGCACCAGCGGCGGCGCGATGAGCGCGATGAGCGCGAAAAACATGAAGAAGAACGGCAGGTCGCAGGCGAGCAGCGCGGAAGCGCCGGAAAGCGTGTTGCGCACCGTATCGACGTCACGGAACAGCGCCTGCCAGTAGCTGGCGGGGCGGCCCTCCAGTTCCTGCAACGGCAGTTCCATCAATTTGTGGAACAGCTTGTGTCCGACCAGCACGTCGATCCTGAGCGCCACCGTCTGCATGATGCGCGAGCGCGACATGCGCAGGATGTAGTCGAAGGCGACGATGATGATCATGCCGATGATGAAACCCACCAGCGTCGAGATGCCGGCGTGCCCGATCACCCGGTCGTAAACCTGCAGCGTGAACACCGGTACCGCCAGCGCCATCATGTTGACGAACGCCGACATCGCCAGCACTTCCCGGAATACCGAGTAGACCGGCCTGAGAAACGGTTTCAGCCAGGCGCGCTTGGAGGTGTTGCTCATTGCCATCGAATATAAGGCGCGCGGGAATCCGATACCAGGGATTGTTGGGTGGCCGTTTGATCCGGGGCAAGGAGCAGCGTTCTTGATCCGCCCCCTAAAGCGCGTAGGTGACGCCCATCTGCACGCCGTAGCGGGTGGTGTCCAGGTCGTTGAGCGGAAAGGTCGAGGGCGAGGAGGTGCTGACGCCGGTGGTGATCTCGCCGTCGCTCATCAGGCTCCAATAGCGGAAGTCCAGGTTCATGGCCAGGCGCGGCGTCAGGAAATACTCGAGCCCCAACTGCCCCTGAAAGCCGAAGCCGTCACCGTCCATGATGACGTTCGGCGCCGGTCCGAGCTGCGACGAGCCGGTCCTGAGCCAATGGCTGTCTTCGTTGTGCATGGAGGTATAGGGGATGAAGGCGACGTCGGCGGTCCATTTCAGCCGCTCGCTCGGGCGGTAGGAGGCCAGCGCGCCCAGGCGCACGGACGACCACTCCACGCTGTTGGTGAGTACCAGGGTGTCGTCGGATTGGGTCTGGGCGCCGGTGAGGCGGTTATAGAGGCCGTAGGCGCTGTACTGTTCGTGCCAGTATTGCATGCCGGCGAACAGCGACAGCGACAGCCGGTCGTCGGCGGTCCGCACGAAGGTCTTGCCGACATCGGCGGAGATATAGAACAGATCGGTCTCCGGGATCGGGCTGTCGGTGGAAGAGAACAGCACCTGGCCGGCGCGGAAGTCGTCATCGCGGAAATTGCCTTCGCCGATCTCGGCGAGACCGAAACCGGCCGTGCCGCGCACGAACCAACCGGGGCCGAATTTCATCTTGGCGCCGAATTCCAGCGCCGCCACGTCGGCGTCCTCGTAGGTCAGCTCCGACGACGGATTGCCGAGCGCGGCCGACGCGCTGGTGCCGTCGTGGTTCCAGGTGGTGACGCCCGAGGACCAGACGACGCCGGCGCTGAGTTCCAGATCCGGCAGCAGCCTCGCGTGGCGGCCGGGTTTCGGCTTGAGCGATGGCGGCGGGGCGGGGGTCGGATCGAAGGCCGGGCGGAACGGCCTCGGCGGCGGCGTGTAGGCTTTCGGCCAGGGGACGGTCTGGCCGATGGCGCCGGCGGCGCCGCGCGGCGGCTTGGCAGGCGGTGCCGGGCGCCGGCCCGGCAGCGGACCGGAGAGCCAGTCCGTCAGCCAATCCGGGCCGGAATGGTTGGCCGAGCGGACGGGCGTGGCGGCGGGTTTCGCGACGGCAGCGACCGCGGGCTGGGCCGCTGGGTGGCCGGGCAGCGGTCCCGACAACCACGACTGCAGCCACGCCGGCGCCGCCGCGGCCAGTTGCTGGGCGGCGGCCGGGCCGGGAAGCATGGTTAACAAGCCGGCGGCGGCAATCCGGATAATGGCTTTGACCATCAAAGGCCTGACTTAGGTTTGAGCTCAGCCTTATGGTTAACGGTGGCGCGTTAACATATCGATAAACGGGGCGCCGGCGGGCCGGGCCGGAAATTCCGTTTCCGGCGGTATTTCTTCATCGGCGCGAAATCTTTCGGTGTTACGATTTGCCTTATGTTCGAACTGCCGGATTCCGCGCTTTGGCTGGTTTTCATGACGGGGCTGGTCAGCGCCGTGTCGCTGCCGCTCGGCACCCTGACGACGGTGTTCTGGCAACCGGGCGAGCGCATGTTGGCGGTGCTGATGGCGTTCGGCGGCGGCGCGTTGCTGGCGGCGCTGACCATCGACCTGGTCGGCTCGGCGCTGGAGAAGGGGCATTTCTGGCCGCTTGCGGCGGGCTGCATATTGGGCGGCATCCTATTCGAGATGCTGAACCAACTGGTCAACCGGCGCGGCGGCTTTCTGCGCAAGTCGTCGACCCTGATTTTCCACATGGAGCGCCGCCGGCGCGCGCGCCTGGAGCATGTACTCGACCACGTGGCGCGGGTGCCGTTGTTCAAGGACCTGCCCGAATCGGACCGTCACGCCATCGCCGAGCGCGCGGTCATCCAGGATTTCCCGCAAGGCGCGGCGATCTACGAGATCGGCGACCCGGCGGACGAGCTCTACATCGTCGAAAAGGGCCAGGTGGAGATCGTCCCCACCGGACAGAGCGGCGATGCGGTTCGCACGTACGCCGACAACGACAGTTTCGGGCGGCGCTCGTTCATCACCGGCCTGCCGCACCGCGAGGCGGCGGTGGCGCGCACCTCGGTGCGTCTCTGGTCGATTCCGAAAGCGACCTACGAACACCTGTTGCAGATGTCGCCGGCCCTGGCCGAGACCACCATCGACGATATCGCGTCCGCCGATGTCCGTCAGTTCCTGATGAAACACCATCGCCTGAGTGCCAAGACCATCGACAACTGGGTCGAACATGCCGCCGCTTCCGTGCGCGCCGGCGACGAGATTCCCCCCGCCATCAACACCGACACCCTGAACGAGGAGTTCGTCGCCGCGGCGGCGCGCATCGGGCGGGTTCCCATTTTCCAAGGGCTCGACAGCGACGACCTGAAAATCGTGTCGTCGCAGTTGTTCGTCACCACCTATCATCGCGGCGATGTCATTTTCCGCCAGGGCGAGCGTGCCGACCGGATGTTCATCGTCGAAACCGGGGAGGTGTCTTTGCTGGACCCGGACAGCCGGACGCGCGACGGCATCAAGATCAAGCCCCTGGACGCTTTCGGCGGGCTGTCGTTCCTGGCCGGTGGGCGCCATACCATGAACGCCGTCGCGACCCGGCGCACCAAGGTTTGGGTGCTGCGCAAAAGCGACTTCGAGGACCTGGTGCTGAGCCTGCCCAGGCTGGAGCGCCGGCTGGCGGAACTCATGCGCGGCAGCGGCATGGTCAGCTACCTGGAGCACAAGCTGAACTTCCATCCCAACCTCGCCAGCCGCTGGATCGAGAAAGCCATCCACAACCTGGACGTCAAACGCCTGGTGCCCAGCATCGACCTGGCACAGGCGGAGCTGCATGAAAACAGGGGCGTGCCGGTGGCGATCTGGCTCGGCATCCTGCTCGACGGCATTCCCGAATCGCTGGTCATCGGCGCATCGATGATCGACGCCCAGATCAGCCTGTCGCTGGTCGCCGGGCTGTTCTTCTCCAACTACCCCGAAGCGCTGTCGAGTTCCGCCGGCATGCGCCAGCAGGGATTTTCGTTCACGCAGGTGCTGATCATGTGGACGTCGATCACGCTGTTGACCGGTATCGGCGCGGTTTTGGGCAATATGTTCTTCATCGGCGCCGAGCCGTTCATGTTTTCGCTGGTGCAGGGCATCGCGGCGGGCGCCATGCTGACCATGATCGCCGAAACCATGCTGCCGGAAGCCTACTTCAAGGGCGGCACCGTGGTCGGTCTCTCCACCCTCGCCGGCTTCCTGGTGGCGATCTATTTCAATACCTTGAACGGGGCGTAGGCCGGTCGCGCCGGGGCATCTCGATTGTCAAAAATGTAATAGGATAAATATCATATTTTTTGATTGTAAATTCCTATATTTTACGCTAGGCTATCCGAACATGAGCGCCCATCCGTTGACCGTGTTCCCGCGGGTGGGTTTTCGCAATTGGGTTCGTTCCTCAGATTTTTTTCGATACGGTTGAAAAACAATGATTTCTGACCCCCGTTTTTCCCCGCCTGCCCCCCAAACGGGTAGGGCGATTCCGGTGCCGCGCGGTGTCTTGGAGACGCCAAGGCCGGTGACGGATTCGCGGCTACCGAGTGGGCGCAAATCGACCTTGACCCGCTCGGGTCCCGGCGGTGTACAATCGTGCGCAACAAGCCAAACCAGGGGATGCCCAGGGTGAGCGGGATTCGGGACACGGTTCGCAAAAACATCGGAACGGCGGAGGCACGCGCATGCGTTTCCTGAAACGCGCCTTCAGCCTCGACCGCATCCTCGGCCTGGTGCTGTTGGGCGCGCTGGTGGCGCTCAAGTACCTGGATCCGTATCCGGTGCAGTTCATGCGCGACAAGGTCTTCGACATGTACCAGCAGGCGAAGCCGCGCGAGCTGCCGCCGCCGGAGCGCAAGCCGGTCACCATCATCGATATCGACGAACAGAGCCTGTCCGAGATCGGCCAGTGGCCGTGGCCGCGCACCACCATCGCCAAGCTGATCCAGAACACCATGCAGATGGGTGCCGCGGTGATCGCCTTCGACATGGTCTTCGCCGAGCCCGACAGGCTCAGTCTGTCCAATGTCGCCAAGACCGCCATCGGCCTCGATGACGAAACCCGCAAGAAGCTCGAGACCGCGCAGTCCAACGACGAGATCTTGGCCAATGTCATCAAGCGCTCGCGCGTCGTCCTCGGCCAGGCCGGGCGTCAGGAACAGGTCGAGGGCCAGGAGGAACGGCCGCCGGTGAAAAAGACCGTCGGCGTGCTGCAATCCAAGGGAGCGCTCGATCCGCGCGCCTACCTGCCGACCTTCCCCTACCTGACCCGCAACCTGCCGATCCTGGAGGAAGCGGCGAAGGGGCCGATGGGCGGCTACGGCATGTTCAATGCCATTCCCGACCGTGACGGCATCATCCGCAACGTGCCGGCCTTCTTCGTGCACAACAAGATCATCTACCCGTCCCTGGCGGCGGAAATCATGCGGGTCGTCACCGGCAAGCGGAACATCGTCATCCGTGCCGACGCGGCCGGCGTGCAGAAGGTCGGCATCCACAAGGCGCTGACCGTCGAGACCGACCAGTACGGCCGCATCTACCCGTACTTCTCCAAAACCGACAAGGACAAGTACATCTCGGCTTCCGAGATCCTCAACGGCACCGCCGATCCGAAAATGCTGAAGGGCAAGATCACCATCGTCGGCACCTCGGCGGTGGGACTGAAGGATATCCGGGCGGTGCCCACGGACGGGGTGATCCCCGGGGTGGAGGTGCACGCCCAGATTCTGGAGGCTGCCTTCAACAAGGCCTACCTGAAGCGGCCGGGTTATTACCTCGCGGCGGAGCTCACCTTTATCATCGTCGCCGGCCTGCTGATGGTGATCCTGGTGCCCTGGGTCGGCGCCAAGTGGACGGCGATAATGTTGGTGGTGGTCGCCGGCGGTGCGGGCGGCGCGTCCTGGTACATGTTCACCGAGCAACTGCATCTCTTGGACGCCAGCTACGCCATCGCCACGGTGTTCCTGATCTACACCACGCTGACCTACACCGGCTACGCCAAGGAAGAGGCGCAGCGCCGCCAGACCCGCGACGCCTTCTCCAAGTACCTGTCGCCGGACATGGTCAGCCGCGTCGCCGAGAACCCGGACGAGCTCAAGCTCGGCGGCGACCAGCGCGATATGACGCTGCTGTTCTGCGACGTGCGCGGCTTCACCACCATTTCCGAGCAGTTCGACGCGGTCGGGCTGACCAGCCTGATCAACAAGCTGCTGACGCCCTTGACCAACGTCATCCTCGAGCGCCACGGCACCATCGACAAGTACATGGGCGACTGCATCATGGCGTTCTGGAACGCGCCGCTCGATGACGACGACCACGAGTACCACGGCTGCATTTCGGCGCTGGCGATGCTGGCGGAAATGCATCCGCTGAACGACCGCCTCGAGCAGGAGGCGGCGGAGGAGGGGCGCAAGCATATCCCGCTGAAGGTCGGTCTCGGCCTCAACACCGGTCCCTGCGTGGTCGGCAACATGGGATCCGACATGCGCTTCGACTATTCCGTTCTCGGCGATGCGGTCAACCTGGCGGCGCGGCTGGAAGGTCAGTCCAAGAGCTACGGCATGAACGTCGTGCTGGGGCCGACGACGCGCAATGCCGTCGAGGACCGGTTGGCGACCATCGATCTCGATTTCATCCAGGTCAAGGGCAAGACCGAGGGCGTCTACATCTACGGCCTGATGGGCGGCGAGGAATTGCGCGCCGATCCCAAGTTCCTGGACATCAAGCAGAAGGTCGAGAAGGCGATGGAGTTCTACCGCACCCAGCAGTGGGATGATGCGGACTACCTGTTCAAGCACCTGCGCACGCTGGGTGACGACGAGCACAAGCCCTGGACGCTCGACGCCAACTTGGACGTGCTTTGCGATCTTTACGAAGAGCGTATCACCGAATACAAGCGCAACCCGCCGCCCGCCGATTGGGACGGCGTGTTCATCGCCACGACCAAGTAATCGCGGCCCGGCGGGCCGGATTTGACGGCGGTTGATATGGTCAAGGTTCTCATTGTCGACGATGCGCTTGAGGCGCGGATGCTGGTGGGGCGGTTCCTCGGGGTGAAGGGCTTCGACGTGATCGAGGCCGGAAACGGCGCCGAGGGCGTCGAGGCGGCGCTGGCGCACCGGCCGGACGTGGTGCTGATGGATTTGAACATGCCGGTGATGGACGGATTCCGGGCGACCCGCGAAATCCGCGCGCATCCGGAACTGGCCGGTGTCACCATCGTGGCACTGACCGCCGAAGAGGATGCCGTCAGCCGCGAGGCGATCTTCGACGCCGGCTGCGACGCCTTCGTGCGCAAGCCCATCGACTTCGAGCAACTGTTGAGTAAACTCACGCCGGGCGAAGACTAGACGACAGGAGATCGACAAACATGGTCTCGGACAGCGATCCCGATCTTGAAATGATCCTGGCGGACATGCGCCGGGAGTTCATCGAATCCTCCAACGATCGCCTCGACGAAGTCGAGGAGGCGATCTCGCGCCTGCTCGCCAACAAGGGCAAGCCCGAATACGAGATGCTGGAGATCAAGCGCCACGTGCACTCGATCAAGGGCATGGGCGGCAGCTTCGGGTTTCCGTCGGCGACGCTGTGGGCACACGCGCTCGAGGACTACCTGGAGACCGTCAGGGACATCGGCGTCGACCAGCTTTGGGATGTGCAGCTGTTCGTCGACCGGGTGCGCGACATCCTCGACGGCGGCACCGATGTCGACGGCCGGCAGGTCGCCGACGCCATCAAGTACCTGCCTCTCAGGGGCGTGAAGCGCGACCGCACCGGCCTCAAGGCGGGGCTGTCGGTGCTGCTTTTGATGCCCAAGGGCATCCAGCGCAAGATCGTCGGGCGCGAGCTCACCACCTTCGGCTTCAAGGTGATCATCGCCGAAAGTTCGCTCGAGGCCATCGATCTCGGCCTTACGCACCGGCCGGACCTGATCATCACCTCGATGCTGCTCGACCGCATGAGCGGGCTCGAACTGGCGCGGGTGTTCAGCGCCATCGAGGCCACCGCGCATCACAAGTGCCTGGTGATCACCGCATCGGACGAATCCGATATCGCCGGCGAGGACCTGCCGTCGAACGTCGCCGTGGTGCACAAGGGGCTGAACTTCTCGCGCGACCTGATCCAGTTCCTGAGCGCGCAGAAGCTGCTGGAGAGGTGACTACTTGGACGTCATGACCCAGACACCGTTCCATTCCTCCGGCGGTTCCGCCATCAGGTGCTCGCAGCGCGCGATGTAGGTGTCGGCCAGTTTGTCGGAGGGGTTGGCCTTGAGGGCTTCGCGGAAGTCCTTGACCGCCTTCTCCCAGTTGCCGGCGCGGTAGTCCTTGACCCCGGCGTTGAAGTAGTTGACCGCGTCCATGAGGTTCGGAAACGTCTCGTCCGAGTGGTAGTCGAGCACCTCGTAGACGCCGACCGGCTCGGTCTTGCCCTTGACCACCACCAGGTCGACGTCGCGCATGCGGTAGGTGCCGCGCAGCTTGGCCCGGGTGAACTCGGATATCAGGATGTGGGCGGAGTATTGCTTGCAGGCCGATTCCAGCCTTGCGGCCAGGTTCACGCCGTCGCCGATCATGGTGTAGTCCATGCGCTTGGGCGAGCCGATGTTGCCGGACACGATCATGCCGGTGTTGAGACCGACGCCGTGGTCAATGGGCATCTCGCCGCGCTTCTCGCGCACCTTGTTCCAGTCCCAGAGCTCGGTGATCATGCGGATGGTAGCGCGCACGGCGCGGTCCTCGTCGTCGTCGTGGGCGATGGGAATGCCGAAGGCGGCCATGATCGCGTCGCCGATGAACTTGTCCAGCATGCCGCCTTCACCGGTGATGATATCGACCATGATGGTGAAGTACTCGTTCAGCATGGCCACCGTGCCTTGCGCGCCGAGTGATTCGGTCAACGTCGTGAAACTGCGCACGTCGGAGAACAGAATGGTGGCTTCCGTCGACTTGCCGCCGAGCAGATCCTCACCGCCGCCCATGAGCTGGTCGGCCAAACCGGGATCCATATAGCGCGACATGGTCGACTTCATGCGCTTCTCGGACGAGATGTCCTCGATCATCACCATGGAACCGAGCCGTTTCTGCTCGGAGTCCTGCAACGGCAGGATGGTGATGTTGGTCGATAGCGTCTCGAAGCTGCCGTCTTCTTTCTGCACGTGCAGTTCGGCATCCACGAGTTCCTTGGTTTCGAGCGAATCCTCGACTTCCTGGAGCTTATCCATAAGCCATGCGTTCTCGCCGGCGAAGAAGTCCTCGGCCTTTTCGCCGATGATCTCCTTTTCCGGCACCCGCAGGATGCGCAAGCCCGCGGCGTTGCAGGTGACGATGACGCCGTCCTCGTCCATGGTGATGACGCCGTTGGTCATCGAGAGCAGCATGCTCTCATTGTAGGATTTCATGTTCTGCACGTCTTCGAACAGCTTGGCGTTCTCGAGGGCGATCGACACCTGCGCGGTGAACGCCTTGAGGCGGGTTTCGTCTTCTTCGGTGAACGGGCCGCCGCGTTTGTTCAGGACCTGGGTGACGCCGATCACCTTGCCGTCCTTGTTGACCACCGGGACGCAGAGAATGGAGCGGGTGAAGTAGCCGGTCTGCTTGTCGAAGGCCGGATTGAAACGGAGATCGGCGTAGGCGTAGGGAATGTTGACGGTCTCGCCCGATGTGAACACGGCGCCGGCGATACCGGCGGAATTGGGCAGGCGGATCTCACCGATGCCATCGCCCATTGCGACGCGCGAGAACAGCTCGCCGGTCTTTTCGTCATTCATGAACAGTGTCGAACGGTCGGCGCTAAGCATGCGTGTCGCTTCGGCCATCACCTTTGCCAGCAGCGAGCCCAGTTCCAATTCCGAGGTGACGTCGGCGACCACGTCAAGGAACTCCATTTCCTTCTCGCGGGTCTTCTTCATGTGCTCGACGAACTGGGTGCTCTGCAGCGCCACCGCCGCCTGGGTGGTCATCGCCTCCAGGAGGTCCAGGTCTTCTTCGTTGAATTGGCCGTCCTTCTTGTTCAACACCTGGATGACACCGATGATATCGCCCTTCACCGTCTTCACCGGAGCGCACAGGATCGAGCGCGTGGTGAAGCCGGTCTGTTCGTCGATGGAACGGTTGAAGCGTGGATCGGCGTAGGCATCGGGAATGATCTCGCCGACACCGTTCTGGAAGATGGCGCCGGCAACACCGGTGGTGTTGAGAATCCGGATCTCGCGCGAGAAGTTTCCCTGCGCGACGCGCGAATAGAGTTCGCCCGTCTGCACGTCGTTGAGGAACAGGCTGCCGCGTTCGGCATTGAGCTCCCAGGTGGTCATTTCCACCAAGGTTTCGAGAATTTCATCAAGGGTCTCGATGGCGGCGACGCGGCGCGACACGGCGAGCAGCATTTCCGCCTGCTTGAGGCGCTTCTTTGCTTCGCGCAGTTGTGCCGACTCGTCGCCCTTGGCGCCTTTCTCGATGGCGGTAACCTTTGCCTTCAGTCGCGGTTTGCTGGCCATGGGCTAGTTCCTGGCCTCGAGTTCCTGGCGCATGGACTGGATCGTCTGGTGCAGATGGCCGACTTCATCGCGGGTGTCTCGGGCTTGGCTTTGCAGTTTCTCCTCAAAATCGAACCGCAGGTTTTCGAGTTGGTCGCGAAGTTCGTGCACGGTGCCGCGAAGCTGAGTGACCTCATCGTTGCCGTGCGCCACGGCTTCCTGCACGGCTTTGTCCTTTTCGAAGCGAAGGTTCTCAAGCTCGTCGCGCAGCGCGCCGACGGTGGATTTCAACTGCACGATTTCGTCGTTGGCATTGGCCACGGCTTCCTGCACGGCGCGGTCCTTTTCGAAGCGCAGATCCTCAAGTGCGTCGCGCAACGCGCTGGCGGTCTCGCGCATTTGCTTGAGTTCGTCGAAGTTTTCCGCACGTGCCGCTTGAACGGCTTGCTCACGCCCGATGGACAAGTTCTCCATTTCCTCGCGCAGCGCGGCGATGGTCGCTTTCAGGTGTCGAACCTCCGTCTGCGCCTGACGTAGCGGGTCGTCCTCGATGTTGTCCGGGATCAATTCAGCGGGCATGGCTACGGACTGTCATTCTCTCTAAGACCAACGGCGTAGTCATCGTAGTGTCGCTTTCGCGTCTCATGGCGTCAAGATATCCCTGTCCGGAACGTTACCATTCGGCGCATCGGGTCTGTTCGCGTTTGTAGTTCTCGGGCGTATCGAGCTTGGCGTTGGAATGGTCTTGCTCGCGGTGCATCTCCTTGATTAATGGCTGGATGTCGCGAAACAGCCGCTCCTTATAGAGCGCCGCCACCTGTTTCGGACTGGCGGCGACGACTGGACGCTGATGTCCGGCAAGGGTGTTGAGGCGCCGTTCCAAGCGTGGCGCATAGCGCTCCAAGGCGCGCCGAAACACCAGTACATGCAGTTTTTCGTGTTCCATGATCGAGTTGTATTGGCACGAGCCCGGCCGGTAGCGCCGGGCGATATAGACCGTCAGCCGGTCATAGCCGACGGTGGCGTTGACGGTGTCGAGATACCCACAGTATCCGCCGCGTCCATCGGGGATGGCGTTGACGCGCAAGTTCATTGAGAACTCGGTCTCGGTCGCGGTCAGACCGACGGGCGCCCAACCCTTGGCCAGCCGGGGCGCGGCGGGCTGGCGGGCGCGCTGGCTCTGCAGGCCCTGGCGGCTGTGGCCGTTGTTGACCACCACGGCACCGGGCTTGACCCGGAGGCTGACCGACGGCGCGTTCGGTGCCGGCGGGCAGGCGGCCTGAGCCGCCGCCTGAAGGGCGGACCCCAGCGACAGGATCAGGCCGGCCAGACAGGAGCCGGCGATGTTCGACGTGGTTCGGCGCACTGTCATCCTCTCGAAACCCACGCCGCATATTACCACAGCTGGCGGAAATGCATTCGCAATATCGCGTCCGGTAACGCGCGGTTCCGGAGATTGTTACTTGTTCGGCGAATACCGACACGGCATGATGATCGAAGGGGAATCCGGTCTCCGAGGGAGGCTTAACAATTTCAAAACCATTCCTGAGCTCATTTGAGGCGTGATGTCATCATTCGACAGTGCATACCTGCTGGAACTGGCGCGGCAGCGCTCCACCGAGGGGCGCAGTGAACTTGCAGCGACGATTTCCGATCTGTTCGACGGCGAAGGCACGGTCCTGACCGACCGTGAACGGGCGCTGATGTATGAGATTCTGCACGGCATCGTCCGCGATGCGGAAATGGCCGTGCGCAAGGTTGTCAGCACTCGGCTCGCCGACCGCACCGACGCGCCGGCGGATTTGATCGATCTGCTGGCCAACGACAAGATCGAGGTGGCATTTCCGATCCTTAGCGAAAGTGAGGTGCTGCAGGACACCCAGTTGATAGACGTAATCCGCCAACGCACGCTGGAGCACCAGATGGCGGTGGCGATTCGCCAATCGGTCAGCGAAGAGGTCTCGGAAGCCTTGGTCGAACAAGGCAACGAGCGGGTGATTCGCACCCTGCTGCAGAACGACAACGCCAAGATTTCGGAAAAGACCATGGAGTTCCTGGTCGAGCAGTCGGAGCGGGTCGACACCTTCCAGGAACCGGTGCTCAACCGCCGAGAGTTGAAACCGGACATGGCTAAGCGGATGTTTCTCTGGGTCTCGGCCGCATTGCGAAAGCACATCATTGACCATTGCGGCCTCAACAAGTCCGAGATCGACGAGTTGGTCGAAAAGGCCGCCTTGGAGAGCCTGTCGGTGGCCGATGCCGATAGCGAAACCAAGTCGAAACAACTGGCACAAACACTGCACTCCGAAGGCGCCGTCGACCCGGCGTTGATGATCCGGGCCTTGCGTGACGGTGAGGTGCGGCTGTTCGTCGACCTCCTGTCGGCGGCGACCGGCGTTCGCCACGACCTGATCATGCGTTTCGTGCTCGAGCCGAGCGGCGAATCGCTCGCCGTGGCCTGCCGCTCCGTCGACATGTCGGAAGAGCAGTTCAAGAGCATCTTCCTGCTCTGCCGCAAGGCGCGACCGATCCGCATGGAGAATTTCAAGGAAGACGCCGAGGGGGCGCTGACGCTGTTCTCGCGCACCAGCATGGAATCCGCCCGCGAAGTGGTCGAGCGCTGGAAGCGGGATTCCGGCTACCTGGCGGCGCTGCGTGATCTTAACATGATCTGAGCTTCGCAAGCTCGCCCTCGACATTCCCCAGCACTTCCGTCCAATCGCCCGCCCGGTCTTGGCGCAACAAGCGGACACTCGGGTACCAGACGCATTCTCCGCCCGCCGCCATCCAGCGCCAGTCGGGTACGCGCGCCAGCATCGCCACGGTCGGAACGCCGAGCGCGCCGGCCATGTGCACCGTGGTGTTGGCGACGGAAACGACGAGGTCGAGTCCCGCCATCTGCGCCGCCAGGTCATCGAGGGAGCGGAGCGCATCGACGTCTTCGTCGACCCAGAGCTGTCCCGGTTCGAGGCCGGCAAGGTCCCCGGAGATGTCGCCGTACTGAAGGCTGACCCAAAAGATGTCGTCGCGCCCGAGCAACCGTTTCAGGGCGCCGCCATCGAGGCTGCGGGCGACGCCGGCACGGTCGGCGCCGCTCTTCCACGAGATCCCGACGCGCGGCCGGCCGGCGGCAAGTCGGCTGTGTGCGGCGCGCAAGCGGGCGGCGCTGTCGTCGTCCGCCCGGAGGTAGGGCCGGCCGTTTGCGAAAGCGGCACGGTCGGGCCGCAGCATCCGGCCGAGGTCGCCGATGGCGATCTGGAAATCGATGTCCGGCGCCATGAGCCGCGGCGCCGGCGGGTCGGTGCGGGTGACGATCCCGGCCCAGGGGAACGAGCGCGCGAACAGCGGCTGCAAGCGGTGCTCGGTTTCCACGATCAACCTTCCGCCACGGCGCTTGAGATCGGCGAACATGGTGGCGAACATCAACTCGTCGCCGACCGCCTGTTCGCCCCAGACCAGCAATGCCTTGCCATCGAGGTCCTGGCCGTTCCATGCGGGCTGCGGAAATGGCCGCGCCGGTTCGTGGAAGCGCGAACGCCAGCGCCATGCGTAGTCGTCCCAGGCGCCGGCGACGTTGCCGGCGGCAAATCGCGTGAAGGCACGCAGGCAATGCGAGTCGGCGTCTTCGCCGTCGCCGCCGATCAATGCGCCGAGGATCTCGTCGGCCTCGCCGAGGCGGCCCGACAGCCTGAGCGCGTTCGCCAGATTGCGCCGGGCGGCGGTGTCGCCGGGCGCGGCGCGGACGGCGGCCTGGAGACGCGCCAGCGCCTCGGCGACCCGGTGTGCGTCGAGCAGCGCGTTACCAAGATTGTTCAACAGCCCGGCATGGTCCGGGCAATGGCGGAGGCCCCGTTCGAGCACGGCGACGGCATCGTCGCCGGCGCCGTCGGCGCTCAGGGCACCGGCCCAGGCGAGGTGGATATCCGCCATCCCTGGCGCCAGATCGGCGGCGGTCGCAAAGGCGGCCAGGGCACCGGGCCTATCGCCGGCGTCGGCCAGCGCATTGGCCAGGTTGTACCAGGCACCGGCATCCCCGGGCTGCAGCTCGACGGCACGGCGGAGTGCCGGCACGGCGTCTTCCGGGTGGCCCGCGGCGCGCCGTGCCGCACCGAGATTGATCCACAGCGCCGCGTTGTCGGGCTCATACTCCAGCAGCGCCTCATAGAGCGCCGCCGCCGCTTCGCTGCGCCCGGCTCGATGATGCGCCAACGCCTCCGCGAGGAGGGCATCCAGGTCCGCGTTCGGGTCCGGGGGCGGGGCGGTCACACTTTCTCCAGCGCCAGGCGCAGGCCGAGCGCCACCAGTACCGTGCCGGTGGCATACTGAATCCGCCGGCCGGCGCTTTCGCTGGTGGCGAGCCAGCGCCGCAACTGCCCGCCGGCGATGCCGGCGCCGGCCATGACGACGAAGCTGACGGCCATGAAGATGACGCCCAGGAGCGCGAACTGCGGCGCCGCCGGACCGGCCGCCGGGTCGACGAATTGCGGCAGGAAGGCAAGGAAGAACAGCCCGACCTTCGGATTGAGCAGGTTCATCAAGATGGTCTGGCGGTAGATGGCGCCGAGCGGTTTGGTGTCGCCGCCGCCCGCGAGGTCCATGCGATCGCGGCCGGTGAACATGCGGACGCCCAGGTAGACCAGGTAGGCGGCGCCGGCGAACTTGACCACCATGAAGGCCGTCGCCGAGGCCGCCAGCAGCGCGCTCAACCCGACCACGGCGAACAGGGTATGGCCGACGATCCCCGTCGCCAGGCCGGCGGCGGCGGCGACGCCGGCTTTCGGGCCCTGGGCGGCGCCGCGCACCAGGACGTAGATGATGTCCGGCCCCGGCGTGATGCCGAGCAGCGCGGAGGCGAGAACGAAAGCCAGCAAGTGTTCCGGCGCGGGCATGGGTTTGGGCCTCCCTAGGGCAACAGCACGATGGCGCCGGTGGTGCGGCGGTTCTCGATGGCGCGGTGCGCTTCGGCGACGTCGCGCAGCGGATAGGTGGCGCCGACGGTCTCCCTGACGACGCCGGCGCGCATGGCGTCGAACAGGTCGGCGGCGGCGGCGAGCAGCGTCGCGCGGTCGCGGGCGTACCAGTGCAGGCCGGGGCGGGTGATGTAGTAGGCGCCCGGCGTGCCGAGGTCGCGGATGATGTCGATGGGGTCGGGCTCGCCCGAGGCATGGCCGAAGGCGGCGCAGAGCCCCATCGGTTTCAGCGACGCCAGCGATTTCTTCAGCGTCGTCTTGCCGATCGATTCGTAGACCACGTCGCAGCCCTCGCCGCCGGTGATCTCCTTGACCCGGGCGGGGAAGTCCTCGGCCTCGTAGTCGATGACGTGGTCGCAGCCGAGCCCCAGCGCGATCCCGGCCTTGGCCGGCGAGCCGACGGTGCCGATCACCGTCGCGCCCAGGTGCTTGGCCCAGGGGCAGAGCACATGGCCCATGCCGCCGGCGGCGGCGTGCACCAGCACCACGTCGCCGGGCTTCACCGGATAGGTGCGCTTCAACAGCATCTGCGCCGTCAGGCCCGACATCATCAACCCGGCAAGCGCGACGTCGTCGATGCCGTCCGGCACCGGGACCAGGGTATCGGCGGGATAGACGCGCGCCTCGGCGTAGGAACCGACCGGCGGCTTGCAATAGCCGACCCGCTCGCCGACGGCGACCTCGGTGACGCCTTCGCCCAGCGCCTCGACGATGCCGACACCCTCGAGCCCGAGGATCAGCGGCGGGTCGGGCAGCGGGATCACGTGCGGCATGCCGCGCCGGTGATAGGTGTCGGCATAATTGACGCCGATCGCGGTATGGCGCAGCCGCACCTCGCCGGGGCCGGGATCGGGGACGTCCACCTCCTCCCAGCAAAACACCTCGGGCGCGCCTTTCTCGTGAATGACCGCGGCCTTGACCATGATGATGTCTCCGTCCCCTCGGGTTGCCTGTCTCACGGTAGCGCCCCCGGGCGCGGCGGAAAAGCCGCCTCAGGCAGCGACGGCGGCGAAGGCGGCTTCGACGGTTTCCGCCACGCGCGCCCGGGTGCGCGTTTTCAGCTCCCGCCACCAATCGAGCGCGGCGATGCGGCCGTCTTCGCCGTAGCGGCCGAAGTCCATGGCCGGCAGTTCGTGCCAGCCGGCCAGCACCGGCACCGGCGGCGGACCTGACCATCCGGCGCCGTCCGCGTCGTGCAGCCAGGGCGCATCGGTGACGACCGGCAGCGCGCCGCATTCGAGCGCGTCATAGAAGCGGATGGTCTCGGCGGCGTTGCCGGCCGGCGCCAGGGCGAAGCGGGCGTCGCCCAGGTAGCCGGCGTAGGCCTGCGCGCCGAGCCCCTGGCCGAAGCCGTCGGTGAGGATCACCGTTGCCGGCTTCCCTCGCGCCCGCAGCGCGTCCAGCATGGCCTGGCGGTCGGGCAGGGGGGCGGCATCGGTTCCGGCATGGCCGGCGAAGAAGAGCCCGATGCGCCGCTCGGCGAAGGGCAGGTGGCGGGCGCTATCCACCGGCCCGATGCCCGCCGCCCAGCCGTTGGGAACCCAGAGCACCCGCCGGCACCGCCCGCCCGCCTTGGGCAGGCCGGCGCGGTGGTAGTGGCGCAGCACGTAGTCGGCGTCGGCATAGAAACCCAGATCGTCGCGGCCGGTCTCGTCGCCCAGGTGCAGGACGCCGATATTGCGCCGGCCCTGCGCGCGCAGGCCCCGCAGCACGTCGCCGCAATCGCCGAAGGAACAGATCAAGAGGTCGTCCAGCTCGGGCAGGGGCTGGCCGTCCTCAAGGGCGATCCAGCGCTGCGGCCGGGCGAGCGCGCCCAGGACGTCTTGGCGCAGGAACTGCGCTTCCAAGACACCGTCGAGGACGCCACGGCGCCAGATCAGGTTGAGCGGTCTTGCGTCACCCATGCGGGCAGGATGGCCGCTGCCCGCGGGTGACGCAACCGTGCCTGCTCAGGGCAGGCCGGCGTTCGCGTAGATCATCGCCAAGGTCATGGCCGACAACAGGGCCGCGAGGCCGAAGGCTTTTAGGTTGGTCATGGTCATCGCTCCTGTTCTGGGAGGTTGCATGAGGAATCGCGTCCCGCGATTCCCAGGTATCATGACGCAACCAAAAGGATGGCGCTGTGACGATCGTCACGCGTTCAGATCGTCACCGTCAGGGCCGGCCCGCCGATGGGCAGGTGCAGCAGCGCCCAAAGCACAAGCAGCGCCAGCGCCACCACCGCGATGATGGCCAGGCCCGAACCGAGGTCGAAGTGCGGCTGTCTGTACATGGCGGCCTCCGTCAGGCGGGGGAATCCGCTTCACCGTATGCAGTAAGTGTAACCGATAGCGCGCGCGATTTCCGTGACGCAAGTCAGTGGGGACAGGGTTGAACGCATGCCCGGCGCCGGTTTCCGATTTCGTTTCGGAAGCGTTTTTCGGGGGTCAAAAACGCTTTGGAATCAATGGCATCATAAAAAATATGGGAAACGAACCCAATTTCGTCCGCGCCCATGTCCGTCACCGAAACGCGGGTTGGAAGCCGTTGATTCCAAACAATTCCCAAAAAAATCTCAGGAACGAACCCAATTTTGCCCCGTCGCGCCGACGACGGCCGCTCCCGTCGCCCCCGCCTTCGCGGGGGATGACGGTTTCATCGGGCAATGCCGATGATTCGCTTCCCCGAACGGAGAGGGGTAAGGGGCGAGACGGCACGAGCGTTGATTTCCCTCCCCCCTTGTGGGGGAGGGTGAGGGTGGGGGGAACCCCATGGCCAGTTCCAACCGCCTCCCGCTTGTGAAGGAATCGGCCCCGGCTCAAATCCTATACGAATGTCCAATAGCGTGCCGCCGCCGGCGGAAACCGACGGTGCGAACCAGCCATAGCACGAGCTTTCCGAAAAGTCAATAAATTCCTATTATGTGGGAATTAATTTATTATCTGGAATGTCGGCTGGATTGGCGACGGCCCTCGCCGTCCCGCGAACCGCAAGGCCGTCAGTGTCGGTCGGGTAGGATCGCGTATATCGAACGCAGAGTGGCAGAAGATACGGTGCGTATGATCGCCGAGATTTTCGAGATCGATGCGGACGAGTTGTTTGCCGTGTTTTCCTATGCGCGTGGCGTTGACATTGAACCATGATAAGCCAGACCCGCAGTTAGGAGACAGGTTCAATGGGCTCAAAGATTTTGATGACAAACGGGGAGGGGGATCGTGCAAAGAAATTTATGATCCGTGCCCTTTGAAAGTGTGGCTGGGGTGGCTCAACAGGTGTATGGACAGCCGTTCTGTTTTGGTTGGCTGCTCTCTCAGTTTTCTTTTCGATCCAAAAAGCAGAGGTTTAATGACTCCGGCAAAAGCCTCGCCGGCAATCGCATATCCTTCCGGTGTATAGTGGCCATCTACAGGTTAGAAGACGGTTCGTCCTGCCAAAGCCGCACCTGACGGATCGCGTCAATCCGAGACTGACCCTATCCGACAAGCACATCAACCTGTCGTAGCTTCGAGACAATCTCTTCCGGTTTATGTCGTTTCGTTGCCATCTTTGATCCCCCGTTTCCTATCATAGGGGGTGGACCAATTCAGTAGGGGCAGGTCAGTATACTAAGTTGAAGATTTTGGGGCCAAGTAGATGTTGGAAAGCTCGTAGGATGACGGAATCTGGAACGCACGAAAGCTTCGCAAACAATGAAGAGATCAAAGCCGGATCGTCACGGTCGTTTGGCATTGTCTTCGCAGCCGTTTTTTTGATTATCGCGGTTTGGCCTCTCGTCGGTGGCAACCCCGTACGGCTTTGGTCATTGGGTGTGGCTGGCAGCTTCGCATTTCTGGCGCTCGTTTGGCCGGCGGCGCTGGAGCCGTTGAATCAACTCTGGTTCCGCTTCGGGCTGCTGCTGCACAAGATCGTCAATCCGATCGTTATGGGCCTGCTGTTTTTTGTCACGGTAACCCCCATTGCTTTGATCATGCGCCTTGTCGGCAAGGACCCTCTGAACAAAACTTTCGACAAGGAGGCAACGTCCTATTGGATCGAGCGTGATCCAGAGGAATTGCAGCCGGATACTATGCGTCGGCAATTTTGAGGATTAACGATGGCTTTCCTTGCTGAACTATGGACCTTTCTTCGTGTTCGTAAAAAATTCTGGCTGCTGCCGATCATTGCGATGATGGTTATATTCGGCGGCTTGGTGGTGTTAAGCCAAGGCTCCGCCGTGGCACCGTTCATCTATACGATTTTCTAGAGCAAAACCTTCACATGCGCGTTCTCGGGGTTTCGGCTTTTTACCATGACAGCGCCGCTGCATTGGTGGAAGACGGCGCCATCACGGCCGCCGCCCAGGAAGAACGCTTCACCCGCAAAAAACATGACGCGAGCTTTCCCCGCCATGCCATTTCCTATTGCCTGGCCGAGAGCGGCTCGACACTGGCCGATATCGACTATGTGGTCTTTTACGACAAACCGTTTTTAAAGTTCGAGCGCCTGCTGGAAACCTATCTGGCCTTCGCACCTCGAGGCTTCTTTTCTTTCAAAACCGCCATCCCGGTCTGGCTCAAGGAAAAGCTTTTCCAGAAAGATATACTGCGTAAGCGGTTCAAGACTTTTGATGACGACTTCGACTGGCAGGAAAAGCTGTTGTTCGCGGAGCATCATCAAAGTCATGCCGCATCAGCTTTTTTTCCTTCACCGTTTGAGGAAGCCTTGGTGCTAACCATGGACGGTGTCGGCGAATGGGCGACCACGTCAGTTGCCATGGGCAAGGGCAACAAGCTCGATATGGTTCGGGAAATTCATTTCCCGCACTCTCTCGGTCTGCTGTATTCCGCCATGACCTATTACACCGGTTTTAAAGTCAACTCAGGCGAATACAAGGTTATGGGCTTGGCCCCTTATGGCGAGCCGAAATATAAGGATCTGATCCTTGATCATATAATGGACGTGAAGGAAGACGGCTCTTTCCGGCTGGACCAGTCCTTTTTCGACTATTGCACCGGATTGCGCATGACCAACGACAAATTCGCCGAGTTGTTCGGCGGACCGGCGCGCCAGCCCGATGAACTTCTGACACAAAAACACATGGATCTAGCGGCTTCCGTACAAGCGGTAACCGAAGAAGTGATACTGCGCATGGCCCGTTCGCTGGCCAAAGAGACAGGAGCGAAGAACCTCTGCCTGGCCGGTGGCGTGGCTCTTAACTGCGTCGCCAACGGCAAGGTGCTTCGCGATGGCGCCTTTGAAAATATCTGGGTTCAACCCGCCGCCGGTGATGCAGGCGGGGCGCTAGGAGCGGCGCTGGCTGCCTATCACATTTTTCAAGGCCAGCCCCGTCAAGTTCAAGCCGGCGATTCCATGCGAGGCTCTTACCTGGGGCCGAGCTATGCTCAGGACGATATCGAACGGCGACTGACCGCGGCCGGCGCCAAATTCAAGACCCTGGCGGAAGGCGAAGTCATCGATACCACCGCCGCCGCCCTGGAAGCCGGCAAGGCCATCGGCTGGTTCCAAGGCCGCATGGAATTCGGTCCACGCGCCCTGGGCGGGCGCTCCATACTTGGTGATCCACGCTCCGCAACCATGCAGAAAACCCTCAACCTGCGGGTTAAATACCGAGAATCGTTCCGTCCCTTTGCGCCGTCGGTTTTGCGCGAGGACGTGGCCGACTGGTTCGAACACGATGCCGATAGCCCCTACATGCTGATGGTTGCCGATGTCGTCGAAGATCGGCGGCGGAAAATGACCGACGATGAAGTGGCGTTGTTTGGAATCGAAAAGTTGAATGTGCCACGATCGGACATACCCGCCGTAACGCATGTGGACTATTCGGCCCGCATTCAAACCGTACACGCCGAAACCAACCCGCGTTACCATGCCTTGATCAGCCGCTTCAAGGAACGGACCGGGTGCCCTGTGGTCGTCAATACCAGCTTCAACGTGCGCGGCGAGCCGATTGTTTGCACACCGGAAGACGCATTCCGGTGTTTCATGGGCACCGATATCGAGGTGTTGGTTGTAGGTAACGCCATGCTGCGCAAGGAAGATCAAGATCCAGCGCTTCAGCAGGATTACAAAAACGCTTTTGAACTGGATTAGTGAGAATGGCGCAAGGCTGCGGTTCCATATATTCAGGAGCCGCCTCTATGATCTCAGCCTTGGCGGCGGGGGCAGGTTTTACCGGTGATGGATGCTATTTTCCGCTAGTCGTTCGAATCTAAAGTTCGGCACATAGAGTTTGATCCGTTTTGTGGCGGAAGCGCGTTACGGCGGCGAGGATTGGGTCGGCAGACTTTGTCCATCACATTGAAGCGAACCTTCGATCAGGTTGCCGAAACGGGAATGATCGAGGCACAGAAAAGGCCGCTGGAGAAGTTTCCAGCGGCCTTTCTGCGAATTGGCTCCGGCGGCAGGACTCGAACCTGCGACAAGTCGGTTAACAGCCGACTGCTCTACCAACTGAGCTACGCCGGATCAGTATTGGAGGCGCGGACCGGAATCGAACCGGTGTACACGGCTTTGCAGGCCGCTGCGTAGCCACTCCGCCACCGCGCCAGACGGATCTTCTTTTGCGCCGTGACGCTCTTGAAAACCGCTGGCCTCCGGGCCGTGAGGGCGGGACATTAGACGCTGATCCGGCATCGGTCAAGCCGGCTTTTGAGGCCGCGCGCGGGGCGCTTCGGATGATTGTTTTCGCGCCCCAGCCGTCCTATAACCATGGGGCCAGCAACTGTCCGCGAGGAACCCGGCCATGGACCACGCCGCCGCCCGCCAGAACATGGTGGATTGCCAGATTCTTCCCAACCACGTGACCAGCCCGTCGGTGGTCGATGGATTGCTGGCCTTGCCGCGCGAGCAGTTCGTGCCGCCTGAACTCGCCGGGGTCGCCTACGTGGACGAGGCCCTGCCGCTCGGCGGCGGACGTTACCTGATGGAGCCGATGATCGCCGCGCGGCTGTTGCAGGAGGCCGATCTCAAGGCCGAGGACGTGGCGCTCTGCATCGGTTGCGCCACCGGCTACCTGCCGGCGCTGCTGGCCAAGGTGGTCTCCGCCGTGGTCGCGGTCGAATCCGACAAGGGCTTCGCCCAGCGCGCCGGAGATACCTTCGGCCGGCTCGACATCGACAACATCGCCGTCGTTTCCGGCCCGCTCGCCGACGGTCATGCCAAGCAGGCCCCCTACGAGGTCATCGTATTCGACGGCGCCGTCAGCGAAGTTCCCGCCGCCATCGTCGATCAACTGGCGGAAGGCGGCCGGCTGGTGGCGATCGTCGTCGGCGCCGACGGCATCGGGCGTGGGCGGCTGATGACCCGTTTCGGCGGCGTCGTCTCCGGGCGCGACCTGTTCGACGCCGGCACGCCGCTGCTGCCGGACTTCGAGCGCGAGGCCGCGTTCAGCTTCTGAGCGGCGGACAGGCGACCCCTTGGGGAGAACGTCCTAAGCGCACGACGATTCGCCTGATTTTGCCGTTTCCGGCCACGCCGGCGGTTGGTGAATCGGGGCGAAAACCCCGGAAATCCGGGATTCTTCGGAAGGTGTTGACGGGAATCCCCGAGTTGGGGTCTTAATACAAGCATGTATGAGCGCAACGTAGGCGCTCTCTATTCTTGAGAGGCGGGTTTTTCTTTTGCGAAATCGATCCAAGACGGCGGCTAAACTGCGGCTCGGCCTTACGGGCGCCGTCAGTGCCGCGTGCATCGCCTGGGCCCTCTCGCCGTCGCTGGCGCGTGCGCAAACGCTCAGCGACGCGTTGATGGCGGCCTACCTGAACAATCCCACCTTGTTGTCGTCGCGTGCCAGCCTTCGGGCCACCGACGAAGAGGTGCCGCAGGCGCTCGCCAACTGGCGCCCCGAGGTGACGGTGAACGCCGACTACGGGATTTCGCAGATCACCAACACCCGCAACACCGGTTCCGACATCAACCAGACCCGCCATCCGCACAGTGCCGATGTGACGGTCTCGCAGTCGCTGTTCCGCGGCGGCCGCACGCTGGCCGCCGTCAGCGAGGCGGAGAACAACGTTCGCGCCGCGCGCGCGCGCCTGATGGAAACGGAACAGACCGTGCTGCTCGAAGCGGTGACCGCTTTCGTCAACGTGTTCCGCGACGCCGCCGTGCTCAACCTCAACACCAACAACGAACAGGTGTTGAAGCGCCAATTGGAAGCGACCCGCGACCGCTTCCAGGTCGGCGAGATCACCCGCACCGACGTGCACCAGGCGGAAGCGCGCCTGGCCAAGGCGGTCGCCGACCGCATCCAGTCGGAGGGCGACCTGGAGATTTCCAAGGCCAACTACGAAAACGTGGTCGGCGAGGCGCCGCCGCCGCAACTGCAACCCGCCGCCCTGCCGGTGGGCTTGCCCGATACCCGCGACGGTACGCTGAAATCGGCCGCCACCAAGAACCCGGCGGTGATCGCCGCCGAATTCGACCGCCGCGCCGCCATCGACAGCGCCGACGGCACCTATGGCGAGCTGCTGCCGGAAGTGTCGCTCGACGCGACCATGAGCCGCGCCTACCAGAGCGCCGGTGAAAGCGGCCGCAACTCGACCGAATCCCTGACGCTGAACCTGAAGGTGCCGATCTACCAGCAGGGCACGGTCTATTCGCAACTGCGCGAGGCGCGCCAAACCGTGGCGCAGCAGACCCTGACCATCGACCAGGAACGCCGCGACGCCATCGAAGCCGCGGCGCAGGCCTGGGAATCGCTGTTGACCGCGCGGGCCCGGGTCAAGGCCTTCCATACCCAGATCGAGGCCAACGTGGTGGCGCTGGAAGGCGTGCAGCGCGAAGCCGCGGTGGGCTCGCGCACCGTTCTCGACGTTCTGGACGCCGAGCAGGAATTGCTCGATTCGCGGGTTTCCCACGTGCGCGCCCAGCGCGACGAACTGGTCGCCAGCTATCAGGTGCTTTCGGCCATCGGCAAGATGACGGCGCGCGATCTCGGCTTGGGGCTGACGCTCTACGATCCGCGCGAACATTACAACGAGGTGCGCGACAAGTGGTTCGGCGGCACCTCGCAAGGGGGCGAGCAGTAAGTGTATCGGGACGCGCCGAGACGGGGCCGGCCGGTGTCACGCGAAATCGTGGCCCGGCCCGCGCCTCGCCTGTCGGCTAACCCTTTGTTAACCATGACAGGTTAGCGTAGGGTACCCATTCACCGGTTGGACGGACCATGAGCGAAGAAGCGGCGCAAGCGGAAGACGGCCAAGAACCTTCGATGGAGGATATCCTCGCTTCCATCCGGCGGATTCTGTCGGAGGAGGAAGAAGAGGCCGAAGCCGCGACGGCGGCCCCGGCCCCGGCGCCTGAGCCCGAGCCGGAACCCGAACCGGAACCGGAGCCCGAACCCGAACCCGAACCGGAGATGATGGCGGAGCCGGAACCCGAACCGGAACCCGAACCCGAACCCGAAATCGCCCTGGAGCCGGAACCCGAGCCCGAGCCCATTCCCGAACCGGAGCCGATGCCGGAACCGGAACCGATGCCCGCGCCGGAGCCCATGCCGGAACCGATGCCGGAACCGATGCCCGCGCCGCCGCCGATGCCCGAACCGATGCCGGCCCCGCCGCCACCACCGCCGCCGCCGCAACCTGCGGCGCCGATGCCGTCGGCGATGGAGGCGATGCTCGAACTCACCCCCGACATGGTCGCCAGCGACATCATGTCGGAACCCACGGCAAAGGCCTCCACCGACGTGCTGTCGGAACTGGCCGCCGCGATCCTCGACCGCCGCGACCTGGCGGTCGATGCGTCGCGCTCCGAGATGACGCTCGAGGGGATCGTGCGCGAGATGCTGAAACCCATCCTGCGCGAATGGCTGGACCGCAACCTGCCGTACCTGATCGAGCGCCTGGTGAAGCGCGAGATCGACCTCATGGTCAACCGCGCCGAGCGCCTGGAAGACTAGGTTTTCTGCCCTCCCGGCTTGTCTTGCCGCCCTGGCGGGGGTAGAACATCGCCGTTTTCCCCCATGCCAATGACGAGAGGGCGCCAGCGATGCTGGACAAGACGTACGGACCCAACGCGGTCGAGGAAAAGCATTACAAAGCCTGGGAAGAGGCGGGCGAGTTCGCTTGCGGCGGCGAGCGCGGCAACGCCGAGCCCTACACCATCGTCATTCCGCCGCCCAACGTCACCGGCAGCCTGCACATGGGCCACGCGCTCAACAACACGCTGCAGGACATCCTCATCCGCTACAAGCGCAAGAAGGGCATGGACGCGCTCTGGCAGCCCGGCACCGACCATGCCGGCATCGCCACGCAGATGGTGGTCGAGCGCCAGATGGAGACGGAAGGCCTCACTCGCCATGACCTGGGGCGCGACAAATTCATCGAGCGCGTCTGGGACTGGAAGGCGCATTCCGGCGGCACCATCACCGGCCAGCTCCGGCGCCTGGGCGCGTCGTGCGACTGGTCGCGCGAGCGTTTCACCATGGACGACGGGCTCTCGGCGGCCGTCCGCAAGGTGTTCGTCGAGCTCTATAAACAAGGCCTGATCTACCGCGACAAGCGGCTGGTCAACTGGGATCCGCTCCTGCACACGGCGATCTCGGACCTCGAGGTCGAGCAGCGCGAGACCATGGGCAAGATGTGGTACATGAAATACCCGGTCGACGGCGAGGCGGGCCGATTCGTCACCGTCGGCACCACGCGCCCGGAGACCATGCTCGGCGATACCGCCGTCGCGGTGCATCCCGAGGACGAGCGCTACAAGGGCCTGGTCGGCAAGCACGTGATCTTGCCGATCGTCGATCGCCGCATTCCCATCGTCGCCGACGACTACGCCGATCCGGAAAAGGGCTCGGGCGCAGTGAAGATCACCCCGGCGCACGACTTCAACGATTTCGAGGTCGGCCAGCGCCACAACCTGAAGCTCATCAACGTGCTCGACCGCGACGCGCGCATGAACGACAACGTGCCCGACCACCTGCGCGGTCTCGACCGTTTCGAATGCCGCGACGCGGTGATCAAGGAGATCGAGGCGCTGGGCCTGTTGGAGAAGATCGAAGACAACGCCATGACCATCCCCTACGGCGATAGGTCCGGCGTGGTCATCGAGCCCTGGCTCATGGACCAGTGGTTCGTCGACGCCAAGCGCCTGGCCGGCCCGGCGATCACCGCTGTCGAGCAGGGCAAGACCCAGTTCGTGCCGAAGCAGTGGGAAAACACCTATTACGAATGGATGCGCAACATCCAGCCCTGGTGCATCTCGCGCCAGATCTGGTGGGGCCATCAAATTCCGGCCTGGTTCGGCCCCGACGGCGAGATTTTCGTCGAGGAAACCGAAGAGGCGGCCAAGGCCGCCGCGCGCGCCGTCTATGGCGAGGACAAGGAACTGGTCCGCGACCCGGACGTGCTCGACACCTGGTTCTCGTCGGCGCTGTGGCCGTTCTCGACGCTGGGCTGGCCCGAACAGACGCCGGAACTGGAGCGCTACTACAAGACCGACGTGCTGATCACCGGCTTCGACATCATCTTCTTCTGGGTCGCCCGGATGATGATGATGGGCATCCATTTCATGGACGGCGAGGTGCCGTTCCACACCGTCTACATCCACGCCCTGGTTCGCGACGAGAAGGGCCAGAAGATGTCGAAGTCGAAGGGCAACGTCATCGACCCGATCGAGCTGATCGAGAAGTACGGCGCCGACGCGCTGCGCTTCACGCTCACCGCCTTCGCCGCCCAGGGCCGCGACGTGCGGCTCTCGGAACAACGCGTCGAGGGCTATCGCAACTTCTGCACCAAGATCTGGAACGCGGCGCGGTTCTGCGAAATGAACGAGTGCCGCCCGGCCGAGGGTTTCGACCCCGCGTCGGTCGAGGGCACGGTCAATAGCTGGATCGTCGGCAAGGTGGTGGAAGCCGAGCGCTCGGTTTCGGCGGCCATCGACGCCTACAAGTTCAACGAGGCGGCGCAGGCGGTCTACCAGTTCACCTGGGGCACCTTCTGCGACTGGTACCTGGAACTGGTGAAGCCGGTGCTGCAAGGCGACGACGGCGCGGCCAAGGACGAGACCCGCGCCACCGCCGCCTGGGTGCTGGACCAGATCCTGCACCTGTTGCATCCGATCATGCCGTTCATCACCGAAGAGCTGTGGGAGCAGATGGGCAGCGAACGGAGCACGCCGCTGATCGCCGCCCCCTGGCCGGAACTGGACGACAGCCTGATCGATCGCGACGCCAACGCCGAAATGGACTGGGTGGTGCGGCTGGTCTCGCTGGTGCGCGGCCTCAGGAGCGAAATGAACGTGCCGGCGAAGGCGGAAGTCCCGCTGTTGTTGAAAGACGCCGGCGACGTGGCGCGCCGCTGCATCGAAGGCCACGCCGAACAGATCATCCGCATGGCCCGGCTTTCCGGCATCGAGGCGCTTTCCGGCGAGGTGCCGAAGGGTGCGGTGCAGGCGGTCCTGGACGAGGCGACGGTGGTGCTGCCGGTGGCAGGCGTCATCGACGTCGATGCCGAGAAGGCGCGGTTGGAAAAGGAACTCGCCAAACAGGTGAGCGAAATCCAGCGCTTCGAGAAGAAGCTGGCGAACGAGAAGTTCGTCGCCAACGCGCCCGACGAGGTGGTCGAGACCGAACGCGAAAAACTGGCCGACGCGCAGCAGGTGCACGCACGCCTGGGCGAGGCGCTGCAGCGCCTGGGCCAGGTCGGCTAGGATCTCGTGAAGTCGATCCTGCCTTTCATAAGGCTGCCGACGATGCCCCAGGTTCCGTGCATGGCCTTGATGTGCCCTTTTTGCTGGCGGGAATCGAACTGAAGTTTGGTAATGCCGTCGACCGGTGTTATCACCCGGACACCATCGGCTGGAATCTCGAAAAGATAGGTGAGGGATCGCCCGGTAAGGATGATTTCCTGCGCCTTCCAGATGCCGAGGTCGGCGCCGTCCTCCCACTGACCTTGCAGGTACAGCTTGCCGTCACCTCCACGACTGATGACGGCTGTGCCGGCGGCAGTCATCTCGACGCCGACTTCGCCTTCACGTACGGCCTCGCCGGTCTCGGCGTTGATCTTGAACTGCGCATCGAATTTCCAGTCGCTGGCGACCAGCCGATCGGCAATGGAATCTAGCTCACGCTTGCGCCTGCTTTCAGGACGTGTGTCGTTGACGGCCAACCATTTGTAGGTCCGAAAGAACACGAACGTAATGATCAAGTAGCTTCCGATGCCGCCACTGGCCTGAAGCTGGGTATCATTTATGCCGGTCGACTGGACCAGGATGTCCCCAAACCCATGGGGGCCGAAAATATACCAAATGGCGGCAGCCGGAATAATCGGAAAGATAATCAAACTTGCGGCTCTTGTGATCGGCATGATGCTTGCTCCCCAAGTTGGAAATCGATTTAAGAGAATAATATTACTTCTTAATACAATCTAAAATAAAAAAACGTGAAGTTGTTTCGCTTGGCCCGGCTATCGTGGGGATGGCCGAATTGCCATTTCAGTGACGGCTCACGGCGCCTGCTAACCCTTTGCTAACGCGTTCGTGCTAGGCTCACACTGCGCCGGCTCGCCCCGGCGGAGGGGTAAAACGCGACGATGGCTGACGACGATTTCAAAGTTCCGGAACTGAGCGAGCATCCGACGCCGGATGAGCGCGCCGAATACGTCATCATGCGCCTTGAGCAATTCATCCGCGACGGCCGCACCATCGACGAGGGCATGTCGTTCCGGAAATGGCAGGCCATGGCCAAGACGGAAATCGCCATCGCCGTCGCCGAGGCGGAAAACAGCCAGGAACACGACGAGATCGCGTCGCGCCGGGTGCTGTTCGTCGCCGCCGCCGCGATGGTGACCATCGGTTTTTGGGGCACCGCCGTCAGCTTTCACAACGTCGGCAACGTGGTCGCCGGCATCGTCTGCACGGTGGCGGGGCTGGTTTTGCTCGGCACCGCCGTCGGCTGGCGGGTGCGCAAATGGAACAACCGGCGCAACAGCCGCGAGCGCCGTAAGCGTCTGTCGCGCATCGAGAACCTGAATAGGCGCATCAAACGCTTGGAAACGGCCTTGGAAAAAGAGGAAGAGGCGCTCGACGAACTGCTGAAGAAGAAACGGAAAATCCGTTCCGTTGCGAGCTAGATCGCGCGGTCCAGCGCTTCGATCAGGCGGTCGACTTCCTCGATCGTATTGTATTGCGCCATCGACGCGCGCACCACGCCATCGGCCGAATCCTCCACGCCCATCGCCTCCACCAGCCGCTTGGCATAGAAGTGCCCGTGTGAGACCGCGACGCGATGCGCCGCCGTGGCCGGCGGGATATCCGCCGACGGCTTGCCCTCGACCGTGAACGAGAAGGTCGGCACCCGCACCTTGCGCGATGCCTCCGCCGGGCCCAGCAGCCGTACGTTCGGCTTGGCATCGATGAAGTCGAGAAAGCGCTTGGCCAGGGCTTCCTCGTGCTTGGCCACCAGTTCGTAAAGATGCAATTGGCGCTCAAGCGCGGCGTTCGGCTTCGACACCAGGTGATGGCCGGCGAGGGCCTCGAAGTAGTCGTCGATGCCTTGCAGGGACGCGATCATCTCATGCTGCGGGCCGGCGGGGTTGAGCTTGTGGGCGGTGTCGTCGTCGTCGAAGAAATAGTGGCCCTGGTTGGCCGCCGCGACGAGGTGTTCCAGCTTGCCGTAGAGGCAACCCATGTGCGGGCCGAAAATCTTGTAGAAACTGAACAGGTAGTAGTCGACGTTCCAGGCCTTGACGTCGACGGCGCGGTGCGGCGCCAGCGCGACCCCGTCGACGCAGACCTGCGCGCCCGCGGCATGCGCCTTTGCGGTGATCGCCGGCACGTCGTTGATGGCGCCGAGAATGTTGGAGACATGCGGAAAGGCGACCAGGCGGGTCTTGTCGCTGAGCAGGTCGTCGAGCACGCGGATGTCGAGGGCGCCGGTTTCCGGGTGGACGGGCCAGTCCAGAACCTTGATGCCGCTCGCGGCGAGCCGCCGCCAGGGGCCGGAGTTGGCCTCGTGGTTCTGGATGGCGACGATGACCTCGTCGCCTTCCGACCAGAGCGGGCGTAGCGCCTGGGCCAGCACATAGACGTTGATCGAGGTGGACGCGGCGATCACCACCTCGCGCGTGTCGGCGCCGATCATCGCCGCCATGCGGGCGTGGCCGGCGTTCATCCGGTCCATGGCCTTGGCGGCGCCCGGGAAATGGCTGCCCGGCTGCACCTGGGTCTCAATCATGTAGGCGTTCAGCCGCTCGATCACGGTGCGCGGTACGTAGCTGCCGCCGGCGTTCTCGAAGAAAGCCCATTCCCACAGGTTGGCGGGGAATTGGCCGCGCACGAAAAGGGGATCAAGTGGCTTGGTCTTGGAACTCATAAGGAAACTCTTTCGTTCAACGCTGGCCGTAGGTTGCGATCAGTTCCAGCGCCGTGCCGATGCGCTCCGGCGGCTCGTCGAACTTGAGGCCGATTTCGCCGCGCCGGACCCAGGCAACCCGCGCCTGGTAGTCGCCCAACTGATCGATGACGAGCACGATGGGGGTTTGCGGCGCGGCGGCAACGGCCGCCTTCACCCGCGCGCCACCGATGGAAATGTCGCGGATCTCGCAGGTGGTGGAGATATCGCCCACCTTGAGGCTGGTCTTGAACACCACCTCTTGGCGGTCGGTGCCCCGGCGGTTGGGCATTTGATGTAGGTCGGCCATCGGCGGTTCTTCCCGTCGTCCCAGATGGCCAGTGTGCGGCAGCGACGCGCCGATGGCAATGCGGGGATTGCCAGAAGCCGGCAACGCCGCGGGGGCTGGTTTCGGGCGCACGCGTCGGTTATTCTCCGCCGCAATCGCATTTGACCGCTGGGAGAGAACCCGATGCCCGAGTATCGTTCACGCACCTCAACCCATGGCCGCAACATGGCCGGCGCGCGCGGCCTTTGGCGCGCCACCGGCATGACCGACGACGACTTCGGCAAACCGATCATCGCTGTCGCCAATTCCTTCACCCAGTTCGTGCCCGGTCACGTGCATCTGAAGGACCTGGGGCAGATGGTGGCGCGCGACATCGAGGCGGCCGGCGCGGTCGCCAAGGAGTTCAACACCATCGCCGTCGACGACGGCATCGCCATGGGCCACGACGGCATGCTCTATTCGCTGCCGTCCCGCGAACTGATTGCCGACGCGGTGGAATACATGGTCAACGCGCATTGCGCCGACGCCATTGTCTGTATCTCCAATTGCGACAAAATCACGCCGGGCATGCTGATGGCGGCGATGCGGCTCAACATCCCGGCGGTGTTCGTTTCCGGCGGCCCCATGGAAGCCGGCAAGCTGGTCATCGACGGCGAGGAAAAGAAGGCCGATCTGATCGACGCCATGATCCAGGCCGCCAACCCGAACGTTTCGGACGAGGACGTCGCCACCTACGAGCGCTCCGCCTGTCCCACCTGCGGGTCGTGCTCCGGCATGTTCACGGCGAATTCCATGAACTGCCTGGCGGAGGCCATCGGCCTGGCGCTGCCCGGCAACGGCTCGATGCTGGCGACGCATGGCGACCGCGAAACCCTGTTCCACCAAGCCGGCGCCAAGATCGTCGATCTCTGCCGGCGCTATTACGAACAGGACGACGAAAGTGTCTTGCCGCGCTCCATCGGGTCGCGCCGGGGCTTCGAGAACGCCATGACCGTCGACATCGCCATGGGCGGTTCCACCAACACCATCCTGCACCTGATGGCGATGGCGCAGGAGGGCGAGATCGATTTCGACATCAAGGACATCGATGCCCTGAGCCGCAAGGTGCCGCACCTTTCCAAGCTCGCGCCCTCGACCAACGTCTATCACATGGAAGACTTCCACCGTGCCGGCGGCATCATGGCGATCATGGGTGAGCTCGAGCGCGCCGGCCTGATCCACCGGGACAACCCGACCATTCACGAAGCCACCATCGGCGACGCCATCGATAAGTGGGATGTGCGCCGCTCCACCGACGAGCGCGTGCAGCAGTTCTACATGGCGGCGCCCGGCAATGTTGTCACCGTCGAGGCCTTCTCCCAGTCGAAACGCTACAACAGCCTGGACCTGGACCGCGAAGCCGGTTGCATCCGTGCCGTCGACACGCCCTACAGCCCGGACGGCGGCCTCGGCGTCTTGTACGGCAACCTGGCCGAGGAAGGCTGCGTGGTGAAGACCGCCGGCGTGCCGGAAAGCTGCCTGACCTTCACCGGTCCGGCGGTGATCTGCGAAAGCCAGGAGGAGGCCATCGCCAAGATTCTCGGCGGCGAGGTCAAGGCCGGCGATGTGGTCGTCGTGCGCTACGAAGGCCCGAAGGGCGGCCCCGGCATGCAGGAGATGCTCTATCCCACCAGCTATATCAAATCCATGGGGCTGGGCACCGAATGTGCGCTGATCACCGACGGGCGCTTCTCCGGCGGCTCGTCGGGGCTCTCCATCGGCCACGTCTCTCCGGAAGCGGCGGAAGGCGGCACCATCGGCCTGGTGGAGGAGGGCGATACCATCGAGATCGATATCCCGTCGCGGTCCATCCGTCTCGCCGTCGACGACGCCGAGCTTTCGCGCCGCCGCGCCGCCATGGATGCCAAGGGTCGCGCCGGCTGGAAGCCGAAGGCGCGCGACCGCGTGGTGTCGAAGGCGCTGCAGGCCTATGGCCTGTTGGCCACCTCGGCTTCGAAAGGCGCGGTGCGCGACGTCGAGCAATTGCTCCGAGACTGATTCCCGTCTGGCGAAAAAAGGGTCCAATCCTGGCCCCTTCTTTCGCAAATCTTCTCCCCGGCCCGCGCCGCCTTCGTGCTATAGAACGCGCAACCGGCACGCGAGCCGGAGGCAGGCTTTTGGGGATCGCAGGTCGGGGAATGCAGCACCGAACCGCACGTATTGCATTGGACGCCTTGGCGTCCGATCCGTCACTTCAGGCCGTCTACGATTATTGGCGTGAGCTTCGTGATGTCCGCTCCATGCCGAGTTGGTCCGACGTGGACATGATGGCGCTGCCGCTGGAGGTCATACCCTGGTGTTCGGTGCTCGACGTCGTCGACGGCGGCCGCGATTTCACCGTGCGGTTCTGGGGCACCGAGCGCGCGCGCCTGCAGGCGGCGGACTATACCGGGCGATCGGTGTCCGATATCCAGCCCCCGGCCGTCGGTCGGAAAGTGAAGGACGAGTTGTCGCAGGTCATCGAAGCGGCCGCGCCCATGCTGTTCGAGACCTGGCTCGCCGACAAGGATATCCCGACCCCCGCCACCAAATACCGAATGCTGCGGCTGCCGTTTGGCGAGGAGAACGCCGTGAGGTCGGTGATGTGCGTTCCGAGGCTTTCCGGCAACCGGCGCATGGTCTACGACTGGTTCGGTGCCGAGGTGCCGACGGCCTACCTGACCGATCCGTCCTCCCCCTGTCATTGAAGCGAGTGCGCCGCGCCGTCAATCGGTGGCGTCGGGATAGCCGTCGGTCCAGTGGCTGCCTTGCAGCTGCGCCAGCCCGTCACCGGGCACGATCCAGGCGACTTTTTCGCCGAACTGGATATGGTCGGCCGGTGTTACGGCGTCCGGGTGGTCGAGCGTCGCGGCGGCAATATCCAGCTCCTCGGGGTGCTTGTCGTTGATGTAGGCGAGGGTGGTGCCGCAGGTCGCGCAGAAGCCCCGGCGCACGTCCGGCGACGAACGGAAATAGTCCGGCTCGCCTTGGGTGAAGGCGAAGGTTTCCGGTGTCACCGTCATCCAGGTGATGAAGGGCGCGCCGCTGGCACGGCGGCAGGTGGCGCAATGACAATGGGTGACGACCATCGGCCTGGCCGTCAGCCGGTAGCGGATGCGGCCGCACAGGCAGCCGCCTTGCAGCGGGTAGGGGGCATCGGTGCCGGTCATGTCTGGTTCCTCTTCGTGCCAAGGACATCGATGATCTTGCTCTCGCTGAGATCGCCGAGCCCTGTCGAGACCTGGCGCCCGAAGGCGTCCCCGGCAACCCGTCCGAAGGCGGCGTCGAAGCCGAGTTTCTCGGCCAGCGCCAGGGCATAGCGCGTGTCCTTGAGGCGCAGCGCGCCGGTGAAGGTAATGTCGGTTTCATGATCGTCGTCGGCCATGCGCGTCGCGTTGCGGATCACCTGCGGGCTAGCGGCGGCGCCCTTGCAGAGCGCTTCGGCGACGAGGCGGCGGTCCAGCCCGGCGCGCTCGGCGAACAACAGGCCCTCGGCCGCCGCGGCGATCTGCACCGCGCCCATCAGGTTGACCATCAACTTGTAGGCCGTGCCGGCGCCGACGCCGCCGAAATGGATGATTTCCTTCGAGAGCGGTTCCAGGTAGGGGCGCGCTGCCGCCAGGTCGCGCTGCGCGGCGCCGGCGAATAGCGTCAACGTACCGTCCGCCGCCATGTACGGATAGCCGGTCACCGGGCAATCGACATAGGCGTATCCTTCCGCCTGGACCGCATCCGCCAGCGCCATCGCCCAATCGTGGGAAAGCGTCGAGCATTCGACGCAGACAGCATCCGCCGCCAGCGCCGCCTGCAAAACGCCGTCGGCACCGAGCCAGACGTCCTCGGACGCCTCGTCGTCGGCGACCATGGCGAATACCGCGTCGGCGGCCTCGGCCGCTTCGCGGGGTGTCGTCGCCAGGGTCGCGCCTTGCTCGACCAGCGGGCGGGTTTTCGCGGCGGTACGATTGTAGACGTGGAGCTCGTGGCCGGCCTCGAGCAGCCGGCCGGCCATGCCGATCCCCATCAGGCCGGTGCCGAGAAAGGCGATCCGTGCCATGGCCGCGCTCCCTCTAGTTCAGTTCGCACCAGACCGGCGTGTGGTCGGATGCCTTTTCCTTGGCGCGCGGCGTGCGGTCGATCCCGGCGCCCTGCAACCGGTCGGCGGCCTGCGGCGACAACAACAGGTGATCGATCAGCAGTCCGTTGTCCTTTTGCCAGGCGCCGGCCTGGTAATCCCAATAGCTGTAGCGCCCTGGCGTCCTGTCGTAGACGCGGAACGCATTGGTGAGCCCCAGGTTGACGATGGCGCGGAACCGCCCGCGGCTTTCCGGGCGGCAGAGCGCGTCGTCGGCGAAGCCTTCCGGGTTGTAGACGTCGCCGTCGGTGGGGCAGATGTTGTAGTCGCCGCCGAGCACGAAGGCATCTTCGGTCTCCAGCAGTTGCGCGGCGTGTTGGCGGAGGCGGTCCATCCAACCGAGCTTGTAGGTGAATTTGTCGTGGTCGGAGCCGTCGTCGTTGCGGGTCGGGTTGCCGTTCGGCAGGTAGATGGACGCAACCCGTACATCCTTGATGAACGCTTCGATATAGCGCGCCTGCTCATCATGGTCATCGCCGGGAAGGGTGGTGCGCTCGACCTCGATTGGATGTTTCGAAAGAATGGCGACGCCGTTGTAGGATTTCTGGCCCGCCGTCGCCACGTTGTAGCCGGCATCGCCGATTTCCAGGGTGGGAAAGGCTTCGTCGACGCACTTGATCTCCTGCAAAAGCGCCACGTCGGGCTGGAATTCCGCCAGCCATTCGAGCACGCGCGGCAGGCGCGCCTTGACCGAGTTCACATTCCAGGTGGCGATTTTCATGTCGGGCCTCTAGTCTCGTTTCCGGCGCGTATCATCAAGGAGCCCGCGTCCGCTGTAAACCGCGAGCTATGGCCAGGGAGGGCCCGACATGTCGCTGACCAAGGAAATCGCCGACTTCGAGGCCGAAAAGAAACGCAGCCACGACCCCGACGTCCTGGAGATGATCGACGTCACCACCGCCGACCTGGTTGCCAGCGGCATTGCCGAGGGGGCGCTCAAGGTGGGCGAGCAGGCGCCGGATTTCGACCTGCCGGACCATCTCGGCAACCGGGTGCGTCTCGCCGATCTGCTGTCCGACGGGCCGGTGATCGTGAATTTCTACCGGGGCAGTTGGTGCCCCTACTGCAATCTGGAACTGCGTGCCTACCAGCGCGAACTCGAACGCATCGATCGGGCCGGCGCCAGGTTGGTGGCAATCTCGCCGATGCTGCCGGATGCCTCGATGGACATCGCCGAGAAGAACGCGCTCGCTTTTCCGGTGCTGAGCGATGTCGGCAGCCGGGTGGCCGAGGATTTCGGCCTGACCTTCATCGTCGATACACGGATCCAGCAGATGTACCTGGAGCGGCTCGGCAACGACCTGCCGACGCTCAACGGCGACGAAAGCTTCACGCTGCCGCTGCCGGCGACCTACGTCATCGGCCGGGACGGGACGATCGTCTACGCCTACGTGGAGGCCGACTACCGCGTGCGTGCCGACCCGGAAGAAGTGTTGGCTGTCTTAGACGGAGAATGAGGCGCCGCAGCCGCAGTTGGCGGCGGCATTGGGGTTTTCGACGGCAAAGAAGCTGCCGCCCAGGTCTTCCTTGAAATCGACCAGCGAACCTTCCAACAGGCCCAACGAGACCTCATCGACCACCAGTTTGACGTCGCCGTTCTCGAAGATGCGGTCGTCGTCGTTGATGGCGTCGTCCAGGTCGAACTTGTACTGGAACCCCGAGCAGCCGCCGCCGAGCACGGCAAGGCGCAGCATCAGGGCCGCGTTGCCTTCCGAATCGCGCAGTTCGGCGATGCGCCTGGCGGCGCTGTCGCTCAGTTGCACGCCGGATATGGGTGTGGCGCCGTCTGGCATGGGAATCCTCTCTAAACACAGGGCCTTGACGTTTATGTAGGCAGCCTGGGCCAAGTGTCAATCGTGAAGCGTTTGATTAACACGCGAAAGGAGCTAGTGTCGGGCCATGAACGGTTGGACACCGCCGCGCGATCTCGCGCCCTATGCGACCCGGGAACAGGACAGCCGAGGCCGTCTGTACGACGAGCAGGAAAGTGCCACGCGCGGCTGTTTCCAGCGCGACCGCGACCGCATCATCCATTCCGAAGCCTTTCGCCGGCTCGCCTACAAGACCCAGGTGTTCGTCAACCACGAGGGCGACTTCTTCCGCACCCGCCTGACCCACTCGCTCGAGGTAGCGCAGATCGCGCGTTCCATCTGCCGCTATCTGCAACTGAACGAGGACCTGGGCGAGGCCCTGGCGCTTGCACACGATCTCGGCCATCCGCCGTTCGGTCACGCCGGCGAGGACGCATTGCAGGAGATGATGCAGCCCTTCGGCGGGTTCGATCATAACGCCCAGTCGCTGCACGTGGTGACCCAGGCCGAGGCGCGCTACGTCAAGTGGGACGGCCTCAACCTGACCTGGGAAACCCTGGAGGGGATCGTCAAGCACAACGGCCCGCTGGTGGTCGAGGGCTCGGGCCGGCAGTTGCCGCGCTCGATCGCCGTCTACGCCAAGTTGCAGGACCTGGAACTGGCCACCCACGCCGGCCCGGAAGCGCAGATCGCCGCCGTCGCCGACGACATCGCCTACAACAACCACGATATCGATGACGGATTGCGCGCCGGCCTGTTCACCATCCGGGACCTGGCCGACGTGCCGCTGGTCGGCCCGATCTTCGCCGACGTGGAGCGGGAATTTCCCGACGCCGAGGAATCGCGGCGCATCCACGAGGCCGTCCGCCGCCTGATCGGCGCCATGACCACCGACCTGATTGAGGAAACGGCGCGCCGGATCGCCGATCTCGCGCCCAGGGATGTGGCCGAGATCCGCGGCCACGGCAAACCCATCGCCGGGTTTTCGGAGGCCATGCGCGAGAACGACGCGGCGATGAAGGGCTTTTTGTTCCCCAACATGTACCGCCACTACAAGCTTAACCGCATGACGTCGAAGGGGCGGCGCGTGGTCAAGGACCTGTTCCATCTGCTGCTGGCCGAGCCGGAATGCCTGCCGACAGAGTGGCGCGCACGTGCCGGCGCGCCGGGCAGCGAGCAGACCGCCTGGCTGGTCGGCGACTACATCGCCGGCATGACCGACCGCTACGCCCACGACGAGCATCGGCGCTTGTTCGATTTGCAGGCAAGAATCTCTTAGATTCCGGCGCAAATGGTATAATAGCCGCGATTCGCGACCACACCCTTCATGGAGAGACCCGCGCAGATGCCGCGCGACAGATCGGATATCAAGGTCACGGCTTCCGACGCTTTGGAATTCGAGCCGGTGGAAACGGCCGTCAAGCGGCCGTCCCGCCGTGGCCTCAAATGGACCATCGCGCTGGTGGTGTTGATCGGTGTCGGTGCCGGCGCCTGGTTCGTCTATGGCGACAGGCTGATGATGCTGACCGGCGCCGGCGAGGACGAGGTGCCGGTGCTTCGCGCCGAAGCCGGGCCGGTGAAGGTGCGCCCCGAAAACCCCGGCGGCCTGCAGGTCCCGAACCGCGACAAACTGGTCTACAACCGGCTGTCCGGCGAAGCCGAGGAAGGCCAGCCGGTGGAGCGTTTGTTGCCGCGCGCGGAAGCGCCGCTGCCGGTCCCCACCGCCACGACCGAGGCACCGGCACCGGCCGCGACCCTCGATCTGCCGCCCAAGCCGAAGCCGGCGGAACCCGCGCCCGCGCAGCCCCGGACCGAGCGGGTTCCGGCGCTGTCCGATGTCGCGGCGGTGCAACCGCCACCGCCGCCGCCGGCGCCGCCGGGTGCCGCCGCCGGGCGGACCGGGGCGCCGCTCAGCCTGACCAAGCGCAGCCAGCCGCCGGCGGCGACGGCCGCCGTTCCGCAGCCCGCTCCGCCGGCGCGCCCGGTGCCGCAGGTGAGCGCGGCCGAACCCCTGAAGGCCGCCGCCACGCCGCCGCCCGCCGCCCCTGAGCCGGCGACGGCGAGCGCAACCCGGAGTGCCGGTGTCACCACGTCCGCCCAGGCGGTGAAGGCGTCGGAAAGCTACCGGGTGCAATTGGCCGCCTCGCGCACGCCGGAAGGGGTGCGCGCCGAATGGGACCGGGTGCGGCGCAAGAACCTGGATCTTTTGGGCGATCTCGGCCTGACCGTGACGCGGGTCGATCTCGGCCCGAAAAAGGGTGTTTTCTATCGCTTGCGGGTCGGCCCCTTGGCGAGCGACGTCGAGGCACGCAAGCTCTGCGCGGAACTGGCCAAACGCCGCATCGGCTGCCTCGTCATCAAGCCGGGCGCGTGATGCCATCCCCGGCGCCGACGGCGCTCATCGTCGGGTGCGAGGGAACGCGGCTGAGTGCCGACGAGCGCGCGTTCTACCGCGATGCCGATCCGCTCGGCTTCATCGTGTTTTTGCGCAACTGCGAGACGCCGGACCAGGTGCATGCCCTGGTGTCGGATTTCCGCAATGCCGTCGGGCGCGGCGACGCGCCGGTGCTGATCGACCAGGAGGGCGGGCGCGTGCAGCGCCTGACGCCGCCGCATTGGCGCGACGCGCCGCCGGCCAAGGTTTTCGCCGACCTGCATGATCGCGATCCGGAAGCGGCGCGCGAAGCGGCGTTCCTCAACGCGCTCATGATCGGGCGCGATTTGGCGGCGCTCGGGATCACGGTGGACTGCGCGCCGGTCCTGGACGTGCCGCAAGCGGACGCGCACGACATCATCGGCGACCGCGCGCACGGCCGGGTCCCGGCGACGGTGGCGTTCCTCGGGCGCGCCGTCTGCGAGGGGCTGATGGCCGCTGGCGTGTTGCCGGTGATCAAGCACCTGCCGGGGCACGGCCGCGCGCGTGCCGACAGCCACGAGGAACTGCCGGTGGTCGAAGCGCCGGTGGAAGACTTGCGCACGGTCGATTTCCCGCCCTTCGCCGAGCTTTCCGATCAGCCCTGGGCGATGACCGCGCATGTGGTCTATACCGCGCTCGACGCCGAACAGCCGGCGACCCTCTCGCCATCTGTCATCGGCGAGGTGATCCGGGGCGAGCTTGGGTTCGACGGTGTCTTGGTCTCCGACGATCTCGGCATGAAGGCGCTGGCCGGCGATTTCGCCACCCGTGCGCGGCGTTCGCTCGCCGCCGGCTGCGACGTGGCGCTGCATTGTTCCGGCGACATGGATGAGATGATCGCCGCCGCGGGCGGATCGGGCCCGCTCACGGCGGCGGCGCAAGTCCGCCTGGCCCGGGCCGAGGCCGAACGCCAGGCCGCCGGTTCGTCGCCGGTGCTGACGGAAGCCGCCCTGGCGCGGCTCGGGGAGCTCTTGCGATGATGATGGATTTCGATTGGCATCAGATCGCCTATGTGGCCTCCGTCTGGACGCTGCCGGTGATGATCGCCGTCACCTTTCACGAGGCCGCGCACGGCTGGGTCGCTTGGCGGTTGGGGGACCCGACGGCGAAGCTGCTGGGCCGCGTCACCTTCAATCCGCTGAAGCATATCCATCCCTTCGGCACCGTGCTGTTGCCGGCCTTGATGCTGCTGGGCTCGGGCGGGCGGATGATGTTCGGATTCGCCAAACCCGTGCCCGTCGATTTCCGACGCCTGAACAATCCGCGCCGCGACATGGTCCTGGTGGCGGCGGCGGGGCCGGGTTCCAACCTGTTGCTGGCGGTGATCGCCGCCTTCGCCATCCATCTGTTGGCCTGGACCGAGGGCGATTTCCGCGAGTGGCTGGGGGAGAACCTGCTGAACGCCGTGTGGATCAACTGTTTGCTCTGCGTTTTCAATATGTTGCCGCTGCCGCCGCTGGACGGCGGGCGGGTCGCGGTGGGCATTTTGCCGCCGGCGCTGGGCATGCGCCTGGCGCGGCTGGAACGCGCCGGCATGGTTATCTTGCTCGGCGTGATTTTCTTGTTGCCGTTCATCGGTAGCCGCATCGGCGTCGATCTCAATATCTTTTGGTGGCTGGTCGGCCGGCCGGCGGAGTATCTTATGAAGATGATTTTCTTCGCCGCTGGAATCTTGTAGGCCCGGCACCGCATGGTAAAAGGGCGCGCATGAACGACACCGTGGACACCGATACCTTCGAGGAAGGCCAGGCCTTCGATACGCCGTCGCAGCAATCGGGCGCGGCGTTCGTCGTCGACCTGGCGGGTTTCGAGGGACCGATCGACGTACTGCTGTCGTTGGCGCGCGACCAGAAAGTCGACATCACCCAGATTTCCATGGTGGCACTGGCCGAGCAGTACCTCGCCTTCGTCGCAGAGGCCCGGCGGCGCAACCTGGAACTGGCGGCCGACTACCTGGTGATGGCGGCCTGGCTTGCCTACATGAAGTCGCGCCTTCTGCTGCCCGACATGGGCGACGAGGACGAGCCCTCCGGCGAGGAGATGGCCGCCGCCCTGGCGTTCCAGTTGAAGCGCCTGCAGGCGATGAAGGATGCCGGCGAGAAGCTGATGGCCCGAACCCAGTTCGGCATCGATTTTTTCGGCCGCGGCGAACCGGAAGTGTTCCGGCGCACCTTTTCGACCGTTTACGACGCCAGCCTGTTCGAGCTGTTGAAGGCCTATGGCGACCAACAGCGGCGCAAGGACTCGGGCGGTCCGCTGCATATCGAGGCATTCGAGATTTACACCGTCGAGGACGCACTGCAGCGCTTGCGCCGGCTTTTGGGGCCGATTCCGGAATGGAAGAACCTGTGGGGATTCCTGCCGGAAGATATCCGCGGCGGTTTGGTGCTGCGCTCGGCCGTGGCCTCGACCTTCGCCGCCAGCCTGGAAATGGCCAAGGAGGGGCGGCTGAAACTGCAACAGGCCGGAACCTTCGCCCCCATTCATATTCGCTCGTCGAAACCGAGCGGCGAACCGGCCAATGACGATGACGCCGGTTCCAGCCACGACAATCAAGACGGAAACGACGCATGAGCAAGATCGAGCGCCAGAATTTACGGCTCCTGGAAGCCATTCTGTTCGCCGCCGCCGAGCCTTTGAGCGAAAAGCAGTTGGCCGCCCGGCTACCCGAGGACACCGACCTGAAGGAACTCCTGACGGCGCTGCAGGCCTATTACGATGGGCGCGGCGTGCAACTGGTGCGGCGCGGCAAGTCATGGGCCTTCCGCACCGCCGACGATATCCGCCCGCTTTTGGAGCGCGAGATCGTGGTGCCGCGCAAATTGTCGCGGGCAGCCATCGAGACCTTGGCGATCATCGCCTATCACCAACCGATCACCCGCGCCGAGATCGAGGAAGTGCGCGGCGTCAGCCTTTCGAAGGGGACGCTCGACGTCTTGCTGGAGGCGGAATGGATCAAGCCGGGCAAGCGGCGTGAAACGCCGGGGCGGCCGGTGACCTGGCACACCACCGATGATTTCCTCGACCATTTCGGCCTGGAAGACATCCGCGACCTGCCGGGGATCAAGGAACTGAAGGCGGCGGGCCTCTTGGAATCGGGCCCGGCGATCAACGCCTACAGCACCTTCGGCGAGTTGGCCGGTGCCGCCGCGGCCGACGGCGAAGGCGGCGCGGAGCCGTCCCTGCTGCCGGATACGGTCCCCGACGAAACGGCGGAGACGGCGGAACCGCTCGATCCGGAAGGCTAATCCCTGCATTGCAGGGGCCGGCGCAATCTGCCATTATCCGGCCTCCCTGGGACCGCGCCTTTGTTGACATCGGTATGTCCCTGAACCCCGATGAGAACAAGTGGGAAAGATTGCTATGGGTACATTCAGCATCTGGCATTGGCTGATCGTCTTGGTCGTCGTCCTTGTCCTGTTCGGCGGCGGCGGCAAGATTTCGCGGTTGATGGGCGATTTCGGCAAAGGTTTGAAATCCTTCAAGAAAGGCATGAAGGAGGACGAATCCGAGGACACCGCCGAGAGCGCCGCGCCGAAGGAACTGAAATCGGACGCAGCAGAGCCGGCGGCCAGCGCGACCGAGACCTCCGACAAGGACAAGGCGGCCAACGGCTGAGGGCGTAGTGACGCCGTCTTCCTTCGTCCCCTCCTGAAAACGGGAGCTCCCGAGCGCCATGTTCGATATCGGCTGGCAGGAACTGTTGGTCCTTGCGGTGTTGGCGATCATCGTCGTTGGACCGAAGGACCTGCCGCGCGCCATCAAGACCGTCACCTATTGGATCCGCAAGGCGCGGTCCATGGCGCGTGACCTGCAGGACGGCCTCGACGAAGTTGTGCGCGAGGCGGAACTCGACGACATCAAGCGCGAAGCGGAAAAAGCGATCACCGGGGCCGGGCTGGATGACGCGGCGTTGGCCAAGGAACTGGAACTGGACGATTTCCAGGACGAATGGCGCGACACCTTCGACGACTTCAAGTCCGCCACCGACCCCGACAAGGACGAGCGCCGCCGCGACCCGGTCGATGAGGCGGTGATCAACGACATCGCCGGCCTCGACGACGATCCGGCCCTCGCCGCGAAGGCGCCCGAGCCGGCCCCCGAGCCGGCGCCCGACGCCGACAAGACCACCGGCGCCAAGGGGTAAACAGGGATGGCCGACGTCGAAGAAGCGAAAATGCCGCTGCTCGAACACCTGGTCGAGTTGCGCTCGCGGCTGATGTGGAGCGTGATCTCGATCGTCGTGCTGTTCGTGGCGATCTTCCCGTTCGCCGAATACGTCTATCAGTTCCTGGTGCATCCGCTGGCCCTGGTGTTCGAAAAGATGGGCGGTCACCGGCGACTGATTTTCACGGCGCTGCACGAAGCCTTCTTCACCTACATCAAACTTTCCCTGATCTCGGCGATTTTCGTCGCCTTTCCGTTCATCTCCATGCAGTTCTGGATGTTCGTCGCGCCCGGTCTCTACAAGCATGAGAAATCCGCCCTGGCGCCGTTCCTGATCGCCACGCCGGTCCTGTTCTTCCTGGGCGGCGCCATGGTCTATTACATCGTCATGCCCTGGGCTTACGAGTTCCTGCTGAATTTCGAGCTACAGGGCGGTGACGGCACCTTGCCGATCGTTTCCGAACCCAAGGTGAACGAGTACCTGTCGCTGGCCATCAACCTGATCTTCGCCTTCGGCATTTGTTTCGAATTGCCGGTGGTGCTGTCGCTGCTGGGCCGCATCGGCATCATCTCGTCCAAGGGCATGCGGGAAAAGCGCAAGTACGCCGTCCTCGTCGCCTTCATCGTCGCCGCGGTCATCACGCCGCCCGACGTGATCAGCCAGGTGCTGCTCGCGTCCGTGCTCATCTGCCTCTACGAAATCTCGATCTTCTCGGTACGCCTGATCGAGAGAAAGCGGGTCGAACATGCCGAAGGCGATGACGACGAAGAGGATGGCGAAGAGAACGACGATGGGAATGACGGCGAGGCGGCCGAAACCAAGGCCGAGCCCTCGTCCTGACCTTTTCCTGAACCCTTCCCAAATCCGGTCATCCGCCCTATAAGACCGGCAACCCGTTTTAAGCCTTTCCAAACCCTTCCAAGGTAGCGTTGCCGCCATGTTCGATATCAAATGGATTCGTGAAAACGCGGATGAATTCGACCGCGCCCTGACCCGCCGGCCCCGGCAGCCGGCCATGGCCGCCGAACTGATCGCGCTTGACGCCAAGCGCCGCGACGCCCAGACCCGGGCGCAGGAGATTCAGACCGAGCGCAATGCGCTGTCGAAGGAAATCGGCGCCGCCAAGGCACGCGGCGAGGACGCCGCCGATATCATTGCCAAGGTCTCGGAGAGCAAGGAGGCGCAGGCCACCCTTGAGGCCGAGGCCGCCGCCGCCACGGCCGAGCTGAACGACGTCCTGGCCGGCCTGCCGAACCTGCCCTTGGACGACGTGCCGGACGGCGAGGGCGAGGACGACAACGTCGAGATGCGCCGCTGGGGCGATCCGCGCCAATTCGATTTCGAGCCGCGTGACCACGTCGATATCGGCGAGGGCCTGGGGATGATGGACTTCGAGACGGCGGCGAAGCTTTCCGGTTCGCGCTTCGTCATGCTGACGGGCGGCCTGGCGCGCATGGAACGCGCGCTGGCCAACCTGATGCTCAACGTCCATACCCGCGACAACGGCTACACCGAGGTCAACCCGCCGGCGCTGGTCAACGACGCCACCATGTTCGGTACCGGCCAGTTACCGAAGTTCGGCGAGGATCTATTTGAGACCTCTCGATCAGCAATCGAGGATTTAAGAAAGCTAGAAAGGTCTGAGTTGGAGCAGCGGGTTAAGGATGCGATTCAAGAATCTTCGGAGATGTCGAAAGAGGCAATTAAAGTTCTGGCAAAGATATTTCTAGAACTTGGGCCAAACCCTTTTTCTGAAGCCTTCGACCCAGAAGGAGCAGAGTTACAGCGGTTGAGAAACAAGAAGCTGCTGGACCCATTGATCGAGTTGCTTACTCGACCATTCAGTGAACGCGCAATCGAGAAGATTAGAACTGAGAGGCTGTGGCTGATCCCGACCGCCGAGGTGCCGCTGACCAACATCATTTCCGGTCACCTGGTGGAGGCCGACTACCTGCCGCGCCGCTACACCGCCATGACCTGGTGCTTCCGCTCCGAGGCCGGCGCGGCGGGCAAGGACACGCGCGGCATGATCCGCCAGCACCAGTTTACCAAGGTCGAGATGGTCTCGGTCACCAAGGCGGAAGATTCCCTCGACGAGTTGGAGCGCATGACCCGCTGCGCCGAGGGTATTCTGGAGCGCCTGGAACTGCCGTACCGGACCATCATGCTCTGCACCGGCGACATGGGCTTCGGCGCGCGCAAGACCTACGACATCGAGGTTTGGCTGCCGGGCCAGAACACCTACCGGGAAATCTCGAGCTGCTCGGTCTGCGGCGACTTTCAGGCGCGGCGCATGAACGCGCGCTACCGGCCCGAAAAGGGCGGCAAGCAGACGGCCTTCGTGCACACGCTGAACGGTTCCGGCCTCGCCGTCGGCCGCACGCTGATCGCCATCCTGGAGAACTACCAGCAGGCCGACGGTTCGGTGGTGATCCCGAAAGCGCTCCGGCATTTCATGGGCGGGCTCGAGGTGCTGGAGCCGCAAGCGTGAACCTGGCCAAGTCCCGCGTCCTGCTGTCCAACGACGACGGTATCGCCGCGCCGGGCATGAAAGTGCTGATCCGCGTCGCCAACGCGCTGTTCAAGGAAGTGTGGGTGGTGGCGCCGGAAACCGAACAGAGCGCCACCAGCCATTCGCTGACGCTGCGCCGGCCGCTGCGCATCCGCCGCGCGGCGGCGCGTCGCTACGGCGTCGACGGCACGCCGACCGACAGCGTGCTCCTGGGCGTGCAGGAGGTGATGAAGGCGGCGCCGCCGGACATGGTGCTTTCGGGCATCAACCGCGGCGGCAACCTGGGCGAGGACATCACCTATTCGGGCACCGTCGCCGCGGCTATGGAAGGCACGCTGCTGGGCATCCCGTCGGTGGCGCTGAGCCAGTATTATCTCGACCGCGAGCAGGTGCCCTGGAAGACCGCCGAGGTCTGGACCGCCAAGGTCTTGAAGCATCTGGCCAAGGCCGATTGGCCGAAGGGCGTGCTGATGAACGTCAACTTTCCCGACGTCGCTGCGTCGAAGGTGACCGGCATCGAAGTCGTGCGCCAGGGACGGCGCAAGATCGGCGGCGAGTTGCAGGCCGGCAAGGACCCGCGCGGTGATGCCTATTTCTGGGTCGGCGCCGCGCGCGACGAGGAAAAGTTCCGTCCCGGTACCGACCTGGAAGCCGTGCACCGGGGCGCGGTGGCGGTGACGCCGCTGAGCCTCGACCTCACCCATGCCTCGACGCTGAACAAGCTGAAAGGCGCGTTCCGGTGAACCTGGACCCGCGCATGGGCCGGCTGATCCTGGAGTTGCGCCAGGGCGGCGTGACCGACGCGCGGGTCTTGGCGGCGATCGAGAAGCTGCCGCGTTCGATCTTCCTGGCCGGCCCGTTCAAGGACCGCTGGGACGAGAACATCGCGCTGCCCATCGGGTATCACCAGACCGTCAGCCAGCCCTTGATCGTCGGGCTCATGACCCAGGCGCTGGATGTCTCGGACCGCCATAAGGTGCTGGAGATCGGTACCGGGTCCGGCTACCAGGCGGCGGTGCTGGCACCGCTGTGCCGGCGGCTTTACACCATCGAGCGCCATCCGGCGCTGCTGAAGGAAGCCGAAACCCGCTTTCGCGAACTGAAGCTCTCCAACGTGACGGCGGTCTGCGGCGACGGCGCGCGCGGCTGGCCCGAACAGGCGCCGTTCGAGCGCATCCTGGTGGCCGCCGCGGCGCCGGACGTGCCGCCGGTGCTGTTCCAGCAGTTGGCCATCGGTGGCGTCATGGTGGTGCCCATCGGCCTGGACGAGAACGACCAGCGCCTGACCAAGGTGATCCGCACCGAGGACGGGGCGGAAACCGAGGATCTCGGCCCGACGCGGTTCGTTCCCTTCGTGGACGGTGTTGTCGAGGTATAGGCGCTCGTTGATAATGATCCCATGGCGATGCTGATGCGAACCAACGCCAGATATCTCGTGCTGATGCTGTTGCTCGGCGGTTGCGGCTATGCCGAATGGCCGCCGCGCGGCGAGGGGCTGTCGGACGTCAATGCCGGCGCCCGGCCGGCGAGCGCCAATGCCCAGGATTCCAGCGCCTTTCGGGCGGCGAGTGCCGTCTATGTGGGCAAGGGCGATACCGTCTGGGCGCTGTCGCGGCGCCATGGTGTTTCCATGCGCGCGATCATCGATGCCAACGGGCTGACACCGCCGTTCCTGCTTCGGGTGGGACAGCGAATCGTCTTGCCGCGCGAACGCGAACATCAGGTGGTGAAGGGCGATACGCTGTCGCACATTGCCGCCAACTACGACGCCAGCCTGTACGAATTGGCACGCCTCAACAGGCTCGAGCCGCCCTATACGATCTATGTGGGGCAGCGTTTGCGCCTGCCGCGCACCGGGGCCGTGCCGGCGATCGAGACGGTCGCGGTGTCGCCCGCCAAGGCTGCCGCCAAATCCGAGCCCGCCCCGTCACCCACCCCGCCACCCGCCCCGTCTCCGGCCAAGCCGCCCGCATGGGCGACGCCGCCGGTCAAGACCGTCGCGGCCCCGGCACCCGTGGCGGCCCGGCCGGCGGCGCGAATGGCGGTGCCGAAACCACCGGCCAGGACGGGCAAGGGGTTTTTGTGGCCGGTCCAGGGCCGGGTGATCTCCAGCTTCGGCGCCAAGCCCAAGGGCTTTCACAACGACGGCATCAATATCGCCGCGCCGAGAGGTTTTCCGATCAACGCCGCCCAGAGCGGCGTCGTGGTCTATGCCGGCAACGAGTTGCGCGGCTTCGGCAATCTGTTGCTGATCAAGCATGCGGATGGCTGGGTCACGGCCTACGCCCACGCCGAGCGGTTATTGGTGCGGCGCGGCGATACCGTCAGCAAGGGGCAAAAGGTGGCGACCGTCGGCACGACCGGCAGCGTCACCACGCCGCAATTGCACTTCGAAATCCGCAAGGGCAAGCGCGCCCACGATCCGAAGAAATACCTGCGGCGGGCTTGAAAAACCGCCGGTCGATCTTATCGGCTGGTGCAGGTTGCCAGGGCCTGGGTCACGGTCGCGGCGGTGGTCACCAGGGTGGCGTTGAAACTGAAGCCCGACCCGCTCGCCTGGCTTGACAGGAACTGCGCCAGCGTCGTTGCCGGAACGGTCTGCGCGAGGCTCTTTAGGGTACACGAACAGGCACTTTCCGTCGCCGATTTGGCGCCCGTGCACCAGTCCATGAACTGCTGGCTCTGATCGGCCGAGTAGGTCTCGAGGGCTCGGGCCCCGCCGTGCGTGCCCGTCAATGCGATGAGGGTGATGGCGGTTAGCGCTGCCAATCTGGTGAAACCGTGCATAATAGTCTCCTGGAGAGAACCCGATCCCATTGACCGGTTACCAATTGCGAGACAACAGCTTGCCGCCGGCCATCGGCGGCGTCAACGGGACATACGGGACATAGGAGGAGGCCGACGATGCGATTTCCGACCCATGGGGCTTTGCTGCTGGTGCTGCTCTTGGCGACGGGACTGACCGGCGCCGCCGCCAATGCCCAGCAGATCGACGAACGGGTGCGCGCCGACCGCGCGGTCTCGCAGGCGATGGACGGCAATTTCTCCGATGCCATGCGCACCGCCGGGACCATCTCGCGGCCGGACATCCGGGATTTCGCCTATCACCGCATCGCGCTGGTGCGCTTCAAGGCCGATCGCCCGGGCGTCGCCCAGACGCTGGCGCGGGTCTCCAACGCCGCGCGGCGGCGTGCCGTGCAGCGCGACCTGGCCATCCTGGCGCTGCGCGCCGGTGACGGGAATGCCGCCAGGGGCTATACGGCCGACCTGGACCCGGTGGAGCGCGATGCCGTCGCCGCCGAGACGGCGATGGTGCTGGCCGAGGCCGGCGACCTGGACGGTGCCCGGCTGGCGGCGAATTCCACCGCATTGGGGGAGCGCCGCAATTTTTCCGAGACGCTGCTGATCGCGGGGTACAGCCGCCAGGGGGGCAGTGCGCGGGCGCGGATGCGGGCGCTGGAGGCCGAAACCCACAACGGCCGCTTGGATGGGCTGCTGGCCGTGGCGCGGGCCCAGGCGCTCGATGGCAAGCCGAGCGAGGCACTGCTGACCATCGGGCGATTGCGCATGGAATTGGATAAAAACGTCACCGGAAAAATCCTGCGCCAGGAAATCATGGCCGACACGGCGATCGTCATGATGCTGATCGGCGATCTCGCCGGTGCCCGCCAAGCCGCCAATTCCGCCGTCAGCACGGTGAAGGCATTTCTTCTGCGTCAGATCGACGCGCAGCTACGCTACTGAGGCGGCTGCCTATTCCATATCCAGCGGCTTACCGAGCCGGCCCGCCAGGTCCTGGATGAACTGCCAGGCGACGCGGCCGGAGCGGGAGCCCCGGGTCACCGACCATTCGTTGGCCTCGCGGCGAAGATCGATATCCGGCGAATACAGGCCGAATTTCTCCGCGTATCCCTCGACGATGGCGAAAAAGGTGTTCTGGTCGCAGTTGTGGAACCCCAGCCACAGGCCGAACCGGTCCGAGAGCGAGACTTTCTCCTCCACCGCCTCGGACGCATGAATGGCCGTCGAGCGCTCGTTCTCGATCATGTCGCGGGCCATCAGGTGGCGGCGGTTGGAAGTGGCGTAGAACAGGACATTGCCGGGCCGCCCCTCGACGCCGCCCTCCAGAACGGCCTTCAGGGACTTGTAGGAATCGTCCTGGGTATCGAACGAGAGATCGTCGCAAAACAGCAAAAAGCGCTTGGGTTCGTCGCGCAGCAGCGTCAACAGGCTGGGCAGTGACGGAATATCCTCGCGGTGGATCTCGATCAGTACCAGTGAACCGGGCGCCTTCCTGTTGATCGTCGCGTGCGCGGCCTTGACCAACGAGCTCTTGCCGGTACCGCGCGCGCCCCACAACAGCGCGTTGTTGGCCGGCAGGCCGTCGGTGAAGCGCTGGGTGTTGTCGAGCAGGGTTTCGGTTTGGCGGTCGATGCCCTTGAGCAATTCCAGGTCGACCCGGTTGACCTTGGGCACCGGTTCCAGCCATGCGGGATCGGCCTGCCAGACGAAGGCGTCGGCGGCGGAGAAGTCGATTTCGGGCGGCGCCGGCGGCGCTAGGCGGTCCAGCGCGTCGGCGATCCGTTTCAGGGTCGGATGCAGATCGTGTTCATTCATGGGCTGGAAATTAGGGGGCCGGGTGGGTGGCGTCAATCTGTTGGCGCCGAGCGTGCTTTGCGTTTGCAAATATGAGCCCGGCGGATATAGTCCCCGCCTATTCGCGGATACGCCGCCAACCCGTTGCGCGGCCCCGGATTTGAGGAGATTCACATGTTTATTTCGACCGCTTACGCCCAAGCCGCAGGCGGCGCAGCCGGAGGCAGCAGCATGCAGGCCTTGCTGCCGCTTGTTTTGATTTTCGTGGTTTTCTATTTTCTGCTCATCCGCCCGCAGCAAAAGAAGATGAAACAGCATCGCGAAATGCTGGGCGCCATCCGCCGTGGCGACAAGGTCGTCACCGGCGGCGGCATCATCGGCACCGTTGCCAAGGTCGACAACGAAAACGAACTGACGGTGGAAATCGCCAAGGACGTGAAGGTGAAGGTCAACCGGGAGCTGATCTCGGCTGTGCTGTCGAAGACCGAGCCGCAGGCCGGTCAGGCGAAGCCGGCGAATGAAGACAAGCCGCAGGGCGGCCTGCTCGGCAGGTTGCTGGGCGGCGGCGCCAAGCCGCGCCAACCGGCCGCCAACGAACCGGCGGAAAAGCCCGAGGCCGCCAACGACGAGCCGGCGGCGGAAGACGCCAAAACCGATGCCGAACCGGAAGCTTCCGAACCTTCCGAGAAGAAGTCCGACTGACGGGACCCGTTTGACCGATGGTCTATTTCTCCAAGTGGAAAATCATCTTCGTTCTCACCGTCTCGGTGCTGGGACTGGCTTTTTCGGCACCGAACTTTTTCGACCCCAAGAGCGTCGAGGGCCTGCCCGACTGGTTGCCGCATAAACAGGTAAGCCTCGGCCTCGATTTGCAGGGCGGCTCGCACCTGCTTTTAGAAGTCGATATCGACACGGTGATGAAGGAACATTTGGAATCGCTAGTCGATTCCATGCGTGCCGAACTGCGCAAGGCCCGCATCCGCTACGGCGGTCTGGGACTTGCCGGCGATAGCGCCAAGGTGACGATCCGCGAGGACGGTGAGATTGAAACCGCGCGCAACCTGCTGCGCGCCATCGATCCGGACACCGAGACCATCATCGAGGGCAAGACCATCCGTATCGCGTTCCTGCCGCGCGCGCGCAGCGATCTGCGCAATTCAGCCTTGCAACAGTCGCTGGAAATCATCCGCCGCCGTATCGACGAGACCGGCGTGCGCGAACCGACCATCCAGCGCCAGGGCGACGACCGCATCTTGCTGCAAGTACCCGGCGTCGAGGATCCGGAGCGCCTCAAGGCGCTGATCGGCAAGACCGCCAAGATGACTTTTCACCTGGTGCACGAGCGCGACATCGACAAGGATTACACCCGCACGCCGCCGGGCGCGCGCTGGCTGCCCAGCCAGGAGGTCGGTCCCGACGGCAAGCCGGTGAAGATTCTCATCCGCCGCCGCATCATGGTTTCCGGCGAGGACCTCGTCGATGCCCAGCCGAGCTTCGATCAGCGCAACAACCAGCCGATCGTCAACTTCCGGTTCAACGCCCGCGGCGGCAAGAAGTTCGGCGAGGTAACCAGCGCCAACGTCAACAAGCTTTTCGCCATCGTGCTCGACGGCACGGTGATCTCGGCGCCGGTGATCCGTGAACCGATCCTCGGCGGCTCCGGGCAGATCAGCGGCAATTTCACCGTCCAGGAAAGCAACGACCTGGCTCTCCTGTTGAGGGCCGGCGCGCTTCCGGCGCCGCTCACGATTCTCGAAGAGCGCACCGTCGGGCCCGGTCTCGGCGCCGATTCCATCGAGGCCGGCAAGATCGCGTCGATCGTCGGCATGGTCCTGGTGGTGGTGTTCATGGCCGCCGCCTACGGCCGTTTCGGGTTGATGGCGGACGGCGCGCTGATCATCAATATCTTCCTCATTCTGGCGGGCTTGTCGGTGCTGCAGGCGACCCTGACACTGCCGGGCATCGCCGGCATCGTCTTGACCATCGGCATGGCGGTGGACGCCAATGTGCTGATCTTCGAGCGCATCCGCGAGGAAACCCGCAACGGACGAACGCCGATCAACGCGATCGATTCCGGTTATGGCCGGGCGCTGACCACCATCATTGACGCCAACGTCACCACCCTGATCGCGGCGGTGCTGCTCTATATCTTCGGTTCCGGGCCGGTGCGCGGTTTCGCGGTGACGCTCGCCATCGGTATCGTCACCTCCATGTTCACGGCGATCATGTTGACCCGGTTGATGGTCGTGACCTGGCTCCGGCGCACGCGCCCGACGACGTTGCCGGTGTAAGGGGAGACAGAGGACATGCGCGGACTGAACCTGATCCCGGCGGGCATCAACGTTTCCTTCATCCCCAAGCGGATGATCTTCTTCGCCTTCTCGGCGGCATTGGTCGTGGCATCGATCGGCCTGTTCCTGAGCAAGGGCCTGAACTACGGCATCGACTTCCAGGGCGGTATCCTGATCGAGGTGCGGACCCCGCAACCGGCCGATATCCGTGACATGCGCGGCAAGTTGGGCGGGCTGCAGCTCGGCGAGGTGGCGCTGCAGACTTTCGGTGCGCCGACGGAGGTCCTGATCCGCATCCAGCGCCAGGAAGGCGATGAGAAGGCACAGCAGGCGGCCGTCGAAAAGGTCAAGGCGGTTCTCGACAAGGACATCGAATACCGCCGCACCGAATTCGTCGGTCCGAAGGTGTCGGAGGAACTGTTTCTCGACGGCCTTTTGGCGGTCGGCCTCGCCATCGGTGCCATCTTGATCTACATCTGGTTCCGGTTCGAATGGCAGTTCGGCCTCGGCGCGGTGATTGCGCTGACCCACGATGTGGTGTCGACCATCGGCGTCTTTGCGTTGATGGGTTTCGAGTTCAACCTGTCGACCGTGGCGGCGATCCTGACCATTGCCGGGTATTCGATCAATGACACGGTGGTCGTCTACGACCGCGTGCGCGAGAATCTGCGCAAGTACAAGAAGATGCCGTTGGTGGAATTGCTGAATAATTCCATCAACGAGACCCTGTCGCGCACGGTGATCACCTCGTTGACCACGTTGCTGGCGCTGTTGGCCTTGTTCTTCCTGGGCGGCGCGGTGATCCAGGACTTCGCCTTCGCGATGATCTGGGGCGTGGTCATCGGCACCTATTCGTCGATCTGCCTGGCGGTGCCGCTTTTGCTGTACCTCAATGTCGACCGTGCCGGCATGATGACCGGCGACCAGGGCGACAAGGGCGACGAGGAGGCGGCCGCCGAAACGGCGCCGTAGATCCATCTCCCTCGATATCACTCCCGTCGTTCCCGCCGGCCGCCAGCTCATCCAAGGATATGGCGACGGCGGGTTTCGCATCGCCGGGTCGGCGCATCAGGGGTCGGTCCTGGTTTTCACCGAGGAAACCCGGCCATGGCCGGTGACCGAGGCCGATGCAATCTCCCCCGAAAGCCTGGCCGACATATTGGCCGCCAAGCCCGCACTGCTGGTAATCGGCTGCGGCGCCGCGTTCCGGCCACCGCCTCCGGGGCTCAGGGATGCGCTTCGGGCGGCGGGCGCGGCGCTGGAATGGATGGACACGGGCGCGGCCTGCCGCACATTCAACGTCCTACTGGCCGAGGACCGGGGCGCCGCCGCCGCGTTGATCGCCGTCGACTGAGGGCGCGTCGAAGACCTCCTTGGCGGCGTTCAGGCCGTTGAGCGCGGCGGGAAAGCCGGCGTAGACAGCCATCTGCATGAGGATTTCGACGATTTCGTCGCGGCTCAGCCCAACGTTGAGCCCGGCACCGATATGCACTTTCAATTGCGGTGCCGCGTTGCCCATGGCGGCCAGGGCCGCGATGGTGGCGATTTCGCGGTCGCGCAGGCTCAATCCCGGCCGGTCGTAGATGTCGCCGAACGGAAATTCGAACAGATAGGTGGCGAACTCGGGGGCGATGTCGGCCATCGCCTCGGTGACGTTCCGTTCGGCCTCGGGGTCAATCTCCGCGAGCCGGCTAAGGCCGCGCGTCAATCGGTTCTTGGAGTTGTCGTTCGGTGTCGGTGTCATCGTTTGGCGTCCCTGTTTCCATGTTGCCGTAGGCATCGATCTTGTCATCGAGGACGAGAAGGCAATCGTGCAATTCGGCAACATGCGCTCGAACCTTTTCGCGGTGGCTTTCCAGCATCGCGCGCCGTTCCGCCGCCGTTTCCACGCCTTGCTCACGCAATGCCGCGTAACGCAGCATTTCGCGGATCGACATGCCGGTCGCTTTCAGGCGGCCGAGAAACGCGATCCAAACCAGGATCGACGGGTCGTAGTCAGGGTGCCGGGAAACGTCGCGGTCGGCATAGGGAAGCAACCCGATCCGCTCATAGTAGCGGATGGTATGGGTGCTCAATCCCGAGCGTTTCGCCAGTTCGCCGATTTTCATCTGTGTACGTCCTCGTTCAGACGCCAATCATGGTAGTTGTTCGAGCGTACTCTAAGTCAAGCGGCGCGGCGCAATAAAAAACGGGGCCCGAAGGCCCCGTTTCCGCAATGGTTGGAAAACCCGTCGGGTCAGCCGGCCAGGTTGGCGGCGGCGAAATCCCAGTTGATCAGGTTGTCGAGGAAGACCTGCAGGAAGTCCGGACGCCGATTCTGGTAGTCCAGGTAGTAGGCGTGTTCCCAGACGTCGCAGCAGACCAGCGGCGTGGCGCCGGTGGTCAGCGGGGTCTCGGCGTTCGGGGTCTTGGTGACCTTCAACTCGCCGCCTTCCGCGACCAGCCAGGCCCAGCCGGAACCGAACTGGGTGGCGCCGGCGTTCTTGAAGGCTTCCTTGAACCCGTCGAGACCGCCGAAAGCAGCGTCGATCTTGGCGGCCAGGTCACCCGAGGGCGCACCGCCACCGTTTGGCGACATGGAATTCCAAAAGAAGGTGTGGTTCCAGACCTGGGCGGCGTTGTTGAAGATACCGGCTTTGGAAGCATCGCCGGCGCTGGCCTTGATGATCTCTTCAAGGCTTTGGCTCGCCATGTCGGTACCTTCGATCATGCCGTTCAGGTTGACCACGTAGGTGTTGTGGTGTTTGCCGTGGTGGAAGTCGAAAGTGTTGGCCGACATATGCGGCTCTAGGGCGTCCTTCGCATAGGGAAGGGCAGGCAGTTCAAAAGCCATTATATTCCTCGTTCGCGGTTGGTTGGTCGTTGATGTCCCCCCCCTGCAAACACTCCGCAGACCGGTAGGGCCGAAAAATGTTCTCGGGATGGTATGGTTCCTCACTCATATATGATAAACGCGGTGCATTTCCAGGATTTTTCGAAGATTTCCAATGAACATGGCTGAATCGTCCCTCGAAGAGTGCCAACGGCTGCTGCGCGAGCGCGACCGGAACCTCTATCTGTGTTCGCTGCTGGCACCGGAACGCCATCGCGCCGCGGTGACCGGGCTCTATGCCTTTACCGGCGAGCTTATCCGCGCGCGGCGCGCGGTGAGCGAGGCGGCCATCGGCCAGATGCGCTTGAAATGGTGGTATGACGCGCTCGACGGCGTCTTTGCCGGCACACCGGCACGCCACCCGGTGGCCGAGACCCTGGCGGCGGCGGCCCGGGCGGGCGCCACGCAGGCCGCCATGGCGCAACTGATCGAGGCGCACGCGGACGATCTGGCCGAACCGGTGGCCTATGATGCGCCCGCCCAGGAAGCCCGGGCGCGGGCGCTTTGGGGGCCGGTGTTCGCGGCGGTGGGCAATCTGACGGGCCTGGGCGAGGACGGTGCCGAATCCGCCGCCATCGTTTGGGGGCTGACGCAAGCGCTGCGGTCCGAGCCCGTCCCCCCCGACCGGGTCGAGGCGCTGTACCGGGCCGCCGTGGCGGCGCTTCCCCGTGCACGCGGCCATCTGCCGCCGGTATTGGCGGCGATCTACCTGCGGCGTATCGAGCGCGCGGGGTTCGATCTGGGGCAGGCGACCGTGCGCCGGGCCGATCCGGGCGCGCTGGCGCTGCCTAAGCTCTGGTGGGCGGCCAGGCGGGGCTGAGCGCTAACCCTCGTTCGGTGTGCGCGGCAATGCCGGCGCCGCCGCGTTTGGATCGGCCGCCGGTTTCGGGGTGGTGGCGGCTTCGCGGTTCAGGCGCATGAGCTCGTGGCTCGAAACCTGCGGAAAGATCGACGGCGAATTGGCCAGATACAGCATGACGGCGCCACGCTGGGTATCCGGGAAACCGCCGCGGGTATCGTCGTACTGGCGCACTTCCAGGATGGTGACGGCATTGGTGCGCGGATCGCGGTTGCGCCAGGCCAGTGTCGGGTTCTCGCGCCGGGGCTGGGCCAGGGGTGCGATGGATCGCTTCCAGATCTCCGTCGGCGGCCCGTAGCGCTTCTGATAGTACTGGCTGACGGCGGAGAACTCGTTCGATGGGAACAGTGCGTGCAGCCGGCTGGCGGTGCCCTGGTCATAGCGGACGATGGCCATGGGCCCTGTGTACAGGATCGTCGGGACCACGAATTTCGGTCTGATGTCCTCCGGCCAATCGACCGGCTCGACGCAGAACAGCGTCGTGCCGCGGTTTTTCTTGACGCAGGAATTGCCGGGATCGATGCCGCCGCCGGGGGGCAAGGAGTTTTCCAGACTGACCGATTCTCCCATCGTCAGCACGGTACCGGTCAGCGAGGTGCGGCTTAGCAGTTCCGGGCGCGGGTTGCGTTGGCGCATCGGCAACGGCGCGTCGGTCTTGGCGAGCTTGGTGATTTTCCAATTGCCGCTTGTATCGCCCGGCACCTGGCCGGGCGGCGGTTCCATGGCCCCGGTGGCCAGGCGTTCGTCGGGCCGGAGCGTCGGTCGACCCGCCGGCGACGCGAGTTCCGGTCCCGGCTGCAATTCGGCCACGCGCGCCAGCGGCGGCGCCTGCGGCATGGGCCTGGCGGGTTGTCGCTCGGGCGGGCGCAACGGATCGGAATAGGGGAGTGGCGCCGCCGGTTGCGGCCGCGCCGCGCGAACCGGCGCTTCGCCTTGCGCGGGTGGAAGGTCCTCGCCCTGTGCCGGCGGAAGGTCCTCGCCCTGCGCGGGCGGAAGGTCCTCACCCTGGGCGGGCGGCAGTGCGTCACCGCGCGCCGGCGGCAGGTCATCCCCCGGTGCTGGTGGCAGTCCATCGTCGAGCCGCGCGACCTGGCCTTCGGCCGGCGGCAGGTCGTCCGACGGCGCCGGCGCAATCCGTGCCGGCGCGCCGGCCTGGTTCGCGGGCACCGCCGGTACCGGGGTTTTGACCACGCCCAAGACCATCGGCTCGCCGGTATCGGTGGACATCTCGACCGTGGTCGTCCAGGCGCTGCCGGCATCGGCGGGCATGGGGCCGGTCGGTGGCGGCAAAGGCGTTTGCGCCGCCGCTGACGGATCCGGCGTCGTCGGCAGGGATGGAGCTTCCGCCGGCGCCCGGGACGGAGCCACGGGCCGCAGTACGGGCGCCGGCGCGGCCGGCTTGGTTTTCGGTTCCTGAATATCCACTTCCGCCGCCCAGCCGCGCTCGGCTACCTTTTCATCCGTGAACAGCCGCGACAGGTTTTGCATGAAACCAGGCGCCATCTTGCCCGCCGTTTGACCCGGCTGCGGCTCGCTGGTGGCGGCGATCGCTTCCTTGGCCAGCGGCGGCGGGTCGGCCAGCGCTTCCTTGGGCGGGCCTTCGTCAGGGGCCTTAGCATAGGCCTGCTGGCGTGTGCGCAGCGCCTGGCGTTCGGCGTCGGCCATGGCGGCCTCGTCCTTGCGCGATTCCGCCTTCTTGAAGAACTGCACCAGCTTGCCGAGCGCCGAGGTGTCTTCCTTGGCCGGTTCCGCCGGCGCCATGGCCGGTGCCTGTTCCGTGACCGGCACGGCGGTCTGGGTGCGTGGCATTCGCGGCTGGACCGTCGCCATCGGCTGCTGGGGCGCGCGGGCGATCAGTTGCGGCGTGGCGCTGGGGGCCATGGGCGCCGCCGGTTGCGCGACGGGCTCCGGAGGCTCGTCGGCATAGCTCTCGCGCCGGATCCGCTCAAGCCGATCGATGAACCGGTCGCTCGGCATCGGACGCTGGGTCAGCGGGCGGGTCGGCAGCATGCTCGGCGGCGGCTTCGCCTGGCCGCGCGGCTGCACCGACTGGACGCCGGTAATCATGAAGTCCGTGACCTTGTCGTCGAGCAGATTTACGGGCTGGCGCTGTGGCGAGCCGAGCGGCACCTCGCGGCTGAGCGCTTCGTTGAGCCGGCGAAGCCGTTCGGCGGTGGTCATGAAGCGCGGCTTGCCGCGCCCCGACGGAACCTCGGTGGCGGATACCGGCGCCGTCGGCTGTGCGCGTGGCGCGCTCGCGACGGCAGCCTCCGAGGGCAGGTCATCGGCGAGGGTCTTCTCCGGCGTCTCCGGGCCCGGCGCGTCATCCAGGTTCGGCACCCCGGCTTCGCCGGCGGGTGGGAGCGGCTCCAGCACTTCCAACGTCTCCGGCGGGTTGCCGGCGCGTGCCGGGGCGGTGTTTTCGGTCACGTCGCCGAGCAGGCTTTCCAGGCTCGGCTCGCCGTCGTCGATCTTCACCACCTTGGGCAGGTCGGGCTCGGCCGATTTCGTCGTTGGCGCCTCGGTGATTTCCACGGCGGGAAGGCCGAATTCGTCCTCCTTGGGTTTTGCGGCGACCATTTCCTCGAGCCGGTCCAGGGTCCGGGAGGCGGTCGATTCGGCCGGCGGCTTGGCCGGTTCCGGCGCCACCTTGGGCGCCGGGACGCTGCGGCGAACGGCGGGGAGGGCGGGTTCGATACGCCGAACCATCGGCGCCTCGCCGCTGCCGCCGGGCTTGGCCGGCTCCGCCATCAGGTCGGTCAGTTCCTTCAGTTCATCCAGGTCGGCCTCGTTTTTGACGCCGCCTTTCGGCGCGCTTTCGGCGATTTCTTCGGGCACCGGCAGGGTATCGGGAACGGCGGTGGCGCCGGGCGCGGGGGCGGGTTCCAGGCCCATGGCGCGTTCCAGTTCCGCCGCCAGTTGCGCATCGGCGGCCGCGGTTTCTCTCGGTGCGGCGGCCGTCGCGGCCGGCGTTCTCGGTTGCGCGGCGGCGACGGCTCGCGGGCGCGACGGCGCCGGCTGGCCGTCCGGGGTGTCGGGCTTCACCAGGTTCAACAGGTCTTGGAAGAACTCACCCACGGGGCCGAGCGGCTGGCCGCTCGTTGGCGGCGGCTTGGCGGCAACTGGCGCGTTGGGTGCGGGCTGAACCGGGGCTTCCGTGCCGGAATTGGCCAGTTGCTCCAGGCTGGGCTCGGCGAGGACCTCCGTGCCGGGCGGCAAATCGCCGGGAGCGGCCGGAAGTTCGGCCAATGGATCGGCCGGAACCTCGGCCGGCGCATCGCCGGCCGGCGCCGGCAAGCCGTCGTCGGCAACGCCGCGCCCCGGCGTTTCGGCGACCGTCACCGCGTCCGGAAGCGGCTGGGCGGGCTTGCGCGGCGGCAATTCAAAGCGGTGCGCCTTGGGCTTGTACCCGGGTTTTGGTTTCAGCGGCGGCGGCGTCAGGCCGCGCGGACCGTCCAGCGCCGTGGCCAGGCTCGGCTGTTCGCCGCCGGGCGCGGGGTCGGGTTTTTCGGGCGGCGCGGCGAAGCGGCTCTGGGCTTGCGCCTGGGTGTTGGCGGTGCCGCTGCTCGGGGCTTGCGGCGCCAGCCGGCGCGGTGTCGGCGCGGGCGGTTTCGGCGCTTCGCGGCGGGTCGTCGGTTTTCGTTGCGACAGCAGGAAATGGGCAATGATGAAATGACCGCGGTCGACGGCCAGGTCGGCGGCGGTTTTGCCGTCGGCGTTCTTGGCGCCGACGTCGGCGCCGGCGGCGAGTGCGCGTTTGACGCCGGGCATGTCGTTGACGGCGACGGCGTTGAACAGATCGGCGGTGGCGCCGCTCAGGGGCTGGCCATCGGTGGTCCGCGCCTGGGCCATCGGGGCCATCGGGGGCGGCATGGCGGCAATAAACAGGGCCAGGAAAAACACAAGCGCCGGCCTCCGCCAATGGGCGGGCAACCAAAAACGGGCCGCTCGGCGCGGCCGGCTGGTGAACATGGCGAAGGTCAACTCAATCCTTGGATCAAACCCATGAAACCAATCGTCATTTTACGTCTTTTCCGAAGCCCAAGACAGGCGCCGCCGGGCGGCTGTCCGGCTTGTCGCGAAAGCCTAACCGCGAACTATGGCGCAATCGGGGCGTGCTGGGCTAAGCTCTGCCGGCCGGGAACGTCGCCCGCCGCCTTCAAACGGAGTCATTTGTCATGAAATACAATAGCTTAGGTAACAGCGGGCTGAAGGTTTCTGAGCTCTGCCTGGGCTCCATGATGTTCGGCGGAAGGGCATCAGCGGCAGTCTCGGCCAAGATCATGGCGTCGGCGCGGGACGCCGGCATCAACTTCATCGATACCGCCGACGGCTACGTAAAGGGCGAATCGGAGCGAATCGTCGGCAAGTTCATTCGCCGCCGGCGCGATGACTGGGTGCTGGCGACCAAGGGCGGCAACGCCACCGGCCCCGGCCCGAACGACCGCGGTCTCGGTCGCAAGCACCTGGTTCAGGCCATCGACGCCAGCTTGTCCAGGCTCGGGACCGACTACATCGATATCTACTATTTTCACATCGACGACGCGGAAACGCCGATGGAGGAAAGCATCGCCGCTATCGGCGACGCGATCCGCGCCGGCAAGCTCCGGCATTGGGGCGTGAGCAATTTCCTCGGATGGCGCATTGCGCTGGCGGCGACCATCGCCGATGCGCTGGGCGCGCCGCCGCCGGTGGTGTGCCAACCCTACTACAACGCCATGAACCGGATGCCGGAGCAGGAGATTCTGCCGGCCTGCGAGTATTTCGGGCTCGGTGTCGTCCCCTACAGCCCGCTCGCCCGGGGCGTGCTGACGGGAAAATACGGCAAGTCCCTGAGAGCGCCGGCGAAGGGCACGCGGGCGGCGGCCAGCGACCCGCGCATGATGGAAACGGAGTGGCGCCAGGAAAACCTGGATATGGCCCAAATCATCCGCAAGCACGCGGAGGCGCGCGGCATGACCGCCGGGCAGTTCGCGCTCAATTGGGTACGCAACAATACGCTGGTCTCGTCCGTCCTGGCCGGGCCACGGACGCTCGGCCAGTGGAAGGATTACCTGGGCGCCTTGAAGCATGAGTTCACCGCCGAGGACGAGGCCCTGATCGACAGCCTGGTGCCGACCGGTCACCCCTCGACGCCCGGTTATTCGGACCCGAAATATCCTTTCACTGGTCGCCAACCCTGGACCGGCGTAGAGTAGTCGGCGTGCGGGCGAGGGTGGACCGGAAAAGGAAAACGACGATGCTTTTCAAATCACGCAGGCGGATGCTTTTGGCGTTCGTGGCTTTGCTGGCGGGGCTGTCGACTGCCCAGCCAGCCGCTTTCGCGGCCGACACCTACAGTGTCGAAGAGATCACCGCCAAGGCGAAGGGTTTCTTTGGCGATACCACCGAGGGCCTCGCCAAGGCCCTCGAAAAGGCGTTCAAGGATCACGGCCAGCCCAACGGCTATATCCAGGGCGAGGAAGTCTCGGGCGCCATCGGTGTCGGGTTGCGCTACGGCAACGGCACCCTCAACCGCAAATGGGCGGGGCCGCGCAAGGTCTATTGGCAGGGGCCGTCCATCGGCTGGGATTTCGGCGGCAACGCGTCGAAAGTGTTCACCCTGATCTATAAGCTGAAAAACGACGACCAACTGTTTCAACGCTATCCCGGTGTCGACGGCAGCGTCTATCTGGCGGCCGGCTTCGGCGTCAGCTACCAACAGTCGGGCGATGTCGTCCTGGCGCCGATTCGTACCGGTGTGGGCCTTCGTGCCGGTGCCAATGTGGGCTACCTGCATTACAATACCGAGCATTCCTGGTTGCCGTTCTAACCTGGCGGCGCCAAAATCCACTTGTCACGGGAAATTCATCGAAACGCGGCCGATTGTTGTTGCAACGCACAAAAATCGTCTTAAATTTATATTGCAGTGCAATATAAACGTGGCCGTACCCGGCGCGTGAACCGGAGTTCCACTGATGACGGTCCGCAATCTGGAAAAACTCTTTCGGCCGCAGTCGGTGGCGGTGATCGGCGCCACCAACCGGCCGGGTGCCATCGGCAACATCGTCATGCACAACATTTTGCAGGGCGATTTCCAGGGGCCGGTGCTGCCGGTCAATCCCAAGTACGAGGCCGTTGCCGGGGTGTTCGCCTATCCCGACGTGGCGAGCCTGCCGAAGGCGCCGGACCTGGCGGTGATTTGCACGCCGGCGGAGCCCATCCCTGGGCTTGTGGCGGAACTCGGCGCCGCCGGAACGCGGGCGGCCATCGTCCTTTCCAATGGCCTCGAGAGCGCCGAAGCCCCCGGCGGCGGCACCTTGCAGGACGCCATGCTGCAGGCCGCGAAACCGCACCTGATGCGCATTCTCGGCCCCAATTGCCTCGGCCTGCTGGCGCCGCAGGTCGGCCTCAACGCCAGTTTCGCGCATCTGCCGGCCTTGTCCGGCGGCATCGCCTTCGTCTCGCAATCGGGGGCGCTGTGCACGGCAGTGCTCGATTGGGCGCATCTGCATGAGGTCGGGTTTTCCTATTTCGTGTCGCTCGGCAACGCCAGCGACGTGGATTTCGGCGACGTGGTGGATTTTCTCGCCAACGATCCGAAAACCAAGGCCATCCTGCTCTACATCGAGGCGGTGACCGACGGCCGCAAGTTCATGTCGGCCTGTCGCGCGGCGGCGCGCAACAAGCCGGTGCTGGTGATCAAGGCCGGCATGGTCGATGAAAGCGCCAAGGCGGCGGCGACCCATACCGGCGCGCTCGCCGGCAGCGATCAGGTCTATGATGCCGCTTTCCAGCGCGCCGGCCTGCTCCGGGTGTACGACATCGACGAACTGTTCGCCGCGGTCGAGACCCTGGCGCGGGCCAAGCCGGTGAAGGGCGAACGGCTGGGGATTTTGACCAACGGCGGCGGCATCGGCGTGATGGCGATGGATTCACTGATCCTCAACGGCGGCGTGCCGGCCAAGCTGGAGGAAGAGACGATCGCCGAGCTGGACGCCGTCCTGCCGGCGGCCTGGTCGAAGGCCAACCCGGTGGACATCATCGGTGACGCGCCGGGCTCGCGCTACGCCGATTCCACCCGCATCCTGGCCAAGGCCAAGGAGTGCGACGCGGTGCTGGTCATGCATGCCCCCACCGCCACCGCCGACAGTGTCGAGGCGGCGCGCGCCGTCATCCAGGTCGCCAAGGAGACCAAGACCAACCTGCTCACCAGTTGGGTCGGCGGCAAGGCCGTGGCGCCGGCACGCCAGCTTTTCCACGAGGCGGCGATCCCGACCTACGACTCCCCCGGCCAGGCGGTGCAGGCCTTCATGCACGTGGTCAACTACCGGCGCAGCCAGGAAATGCTGATGGAAACGCCGCGCTCGGCGCCGGAGGGTTTCACCCGCGCCACCGACACCGCCAGGCTGGTGATCGAATCCCGCCTCGCCAGCGACGCCGACATGCTGAGCGAGCCGGAAGCCAAGGCGGTGCTCGCGGCTTATGGCATCCCGACGGTGCAGACCCATATCGTGCGCACCCCCGAAGAGGCCGCCGAGAAGGCCGAAATGATGGGCTTTCCCGTGGCGCTGAAGATCGTTTCCGACGACATCGTGCACAAATCCGACGTCGGTGGCGTCAACTTGTTCCTGGAAACGCCGAAGGGCGTCATCGCCGCCGGCGAGCACATGCTGGAGACTATCTCCAAGCGCCTGCCCGACGCCAAGGTGCAAGGCTTCTCGGTGCAGGAAATGGCCAACCGGCCGGGCGCGCACGAGGTGTTCCTGGGCGTCAACAACGATCCGGTGTTCGGCCCGGTAATCGTCTTCGGCCACGGCGGCACCGCCATCGAAATCATCGACGACAGCGCCATCGCGCTGCCGCCGCTGAACATGAAACTGGCGCACGACCTGATCGAGCGGACCCGCGTCTACCGCCTGTTGCAGGGCTATCGCAACCGCCCGGCGGCGGACATCGACCGGCTATGCCTGGCGCTGGTGCAGCTCTCGCAATTGGTGGTCGATATCCCCGAGATCGTCGCTGTCGACGTCAACCCGTTGCTGGTTGACGAAAACGGCGTATTGGCGCTCGATGCCCGCATCCAGGTGGCGCGTGCCAAGCAGAACGGCGCGCGCCGGCTCGCCATCCGGCCCTATCCGGAACAGTTGGAAGAGACCGTCTCCGCCAAGAATGGCGAGAAGCTGTTGGTCCGGCCGATCCGCCCCGAGGACGAACCCGAGCACTACGCCTTTCTTTCCAAGCTGACGCCGGAGGACATCCGCTTCCGCTTCTTCGGCCAGGTCGGCGTGTTGCCGCATACGCAGATGGCGCGCCTGACGCAGATCGACTTCGACCGCGAGATGGCCTTCATCGCATCGCGCCAGAACGCCGACGGCAAGCGCGAGACCGTCGGCGTGGTGCGGACCGTCACCGATCCCAACAACGAGCGCTGCGAGTTCGCCATCGTCGTGCGCTCGGACCTGAAGGGGCAGGGGATCGGCCGCATGCTTTTGGAAAAAATGATCCGCTACTGTCGTCAGCGCGGCACCCGGACAATGATCGGCGAGATCCTGCGCGACAACCGCGCCATGCTGGGCCTTGCTGACCGGCTCGGTTTCCGCCGGCTGTCGGCGGACGGCGAGAGCGCGGTGCCGGTGGAACTGGACCTCGCCGCCGAGGCGTGATCAGCCGTCTTCGTCGGCGTTCGGCAACTCAAGCCAGAACGTGCTGCCGACGCCGAGTTCGCTCTCGAAGCCGATAGCGCCGCCCATCTTGTCGACGAGCAGCTTGCTGACATAAAGGCCGATACCCGTGCCGTCGCTGGCGATTCCGGGATCGGCGCGGATCTGGTGGAACATTTCGAACACCCGGACCCGATCCTTCTCCGCAATTCCCTGCCCGGTATCGACGACGGAGATACGCAGCCGGCCATGTTCGGCCGGCGCGCCCTTGATGCTGACGCGGCCTTGCGGCTTATTGAACCGGATGGCGTTGGAGGCTAGGTTCAACAGCACCTGCTTGAGCCGCACTTCATCGGCGAGGACGCGGACCGGGCGCAGCGGCTCGAAGTCGTTGACGATCTCGATGCCGTGCTTTTCACGCAACGGATCGACCATGGCCAGGCATTCCCGAACGGTCTCGGCCACGTCGATGGCGGCAATGCTCAATTGCACCTGGTTGGCCTCGATCTTGGACAGGTCGAGGATCTCGTTGATCAATTCCAAAAGATGATTGGCGCCGCCGAGCGCCAAATCGACGTACTCCACCTGGGATGCGGTGAGGCGGTGGTCGGGATCGAGTTTGACCATCTGGGAAAAGCCGATAATGGCATTCAAGGGGGTGCGCAATTCGTGGCTCATGGAGGCCAGGAACTCGGACTTGGCGCGGTTCGCCAGTTCCGCGTCTTCCTTGGCGCGCATGAGCGCGTTTTCGGCCTTCTTACGTTCGGTGACGTCGTTGGCGGTCCACAAAACCAACTCGCGCTCGCCCATGTTGATGGTTTCCGTTGAGATGGCGCAGTCGATCAGTTCGCCGGTCCGCGCCCGCAGTTGCGCCGACACGTTTCGCGCGCTGCCGGTTTCGGCATGTTCCCTGAGGATGCGCTCGCGGTCGCCGGAGTTGGGCCAGATATCCAGTTCGAAAGCGGTCTTGCCGATGACCTCGTCACGGCTGAACGCCAGCTTGTCGAGCCAGGCTTGATTGACGTCGAAATGGTGGCCGGTGGCGGGGTCGGAAAGCGCGATCAGGCCGGGGTTTGAATTGAAGATGCCGTGGAACAGCTCGCGCGAACGGCGCAGTTCCTCCTCGGTTCGGTTGCGTTCGGTGATGTCGAACAGCGCGCCGACGATACCCGAAACGCCTTCCTCCTCGGCATAGAAGACCGCCTTGTGGAAGGTCACGTCATGGACCGACCCGTCGGCAAAGGTGACATGGGCGTCGTAGATCTGTTTGCCGCCGCGTTCGAACAGGGCCTTGTCGGCTTCGTCGTAGATGGAAGCGAGGCTTTCGTCCCAGAGTTCGTAAACGCCCTTGCCGACGATCTCTTCACGCTTGCGGCCAACGAATTCCTCGAAGGCGTCATTGCAGCCCAGGTACTTGCCGTCGCCGTCCTTGAAGAACACCGGCACGGGCATGGCATCCATCAAGGCCTGGATGACGGTCGGTTCACGGACGCTGGCGTTCACGTCTTTGTCTTCGGCCTTACCGTTCATGACTTTTTTTTATTTCCCACCCCAAGATCGTTGAATGAAGCTATTCCATTGGCGGCGGTCTTTCCATAAGCAAAATCCCCAAGTGTTCGGTCTTTGTTTGCGTATGCGGACGCTTTGGATAGAATTTCCCTATGAGTGACCCAAAGCCCTGCTTCGACGAGATGTTCGGCTTCGACGATCTTCCCCGGTCGCCTTACGGCAGCTACCAGGATTGGATCGACGGCGAGAATCCGGCCAAGCTGCAAAAGAAGTCGGCGGACGCGGAAGCCTTCTTCCGGCGTACCGGTATCACCTTCAACGTCTACGGCGAGAAAGAGGCGGCCGAACGGCTGATCCCCTTCGATATCGTGCCGCGCATCATCTCGGCGCGCGAGTGGGCGCGTTTGGAACGCGGCATCGAGCAGCGCGTCCGCGCCATCAACGCCTTCCTGCACGACATCTACCACCGCCAGGAAATTCTCCGCGCCGGGCGCATCCCGGTGGAGTTGATCGCCAACAACTCCATGTTCCTGCCGCAGATGATCGGCGTGACGCCGCCCGGCAACGTTTATACCCATATCGTCGGCATCGACATCGTGCGCACCGGCGAGGACGACTTCTTTGTCCTGGAAGACAACGCCCGCACCCCGTCGGGCGTTTCCTACATGCTGGAAAACCGTGAAACCATGCTGCAGATGTTCCCGGAGCTGTTCTCCCGGGTTCCGGTGCGGCCGGTCAGCGACTACCCCGAAAGCCTGCGCCGCTCCCTGGCGGCCAGCGCGCCGGAAGCCTGTGAAGGACGCCCGGTGCTGGCTGTGCTGACGCCCGGCATCCACAACTCCGCCTATTACGAACATGCCTTCCTGGCCGACCAGATGGGCGCCGAACTGGTGGAAAGCACGGACCTTCGTATCGTCGACGGCCGCGTCGCCATGCGTACGACGCGCGGCTTCGAGCCGATCGACGTGGTCTATCGCCGCGTCGACGACGATTTTCTCGATCCGTTGAATTTCGATCCCCGATCGCTGCTCGGCGTGCCGGGCATCATGGACGTCTATCGCGCCGGCGGTATCACCATCGCCAATGCGCCCGGCACCGGCATCGCCGACGACAAGGCGATCTACTCCTACATGCCGGAAATTGTCGAGTTCTATACAGGCGAGCCGGCGATCTTGAAGAACGTGCCGACCTGGCGTTGCACCGAACCCGACGCGCTCGCCTACGTGCTGGAGCACCTGACGGAATTGGTGGTCAAGGAGATTCACGGATCGGGCGGCTACGGTATGCTGGTCGGGCCGGCGGCGAGCAAGCGCGAGCGCGCCGCCTTCGCCAAGAAGCTGAAGGCCCGGCCCGGCAACTACATCGCACAACCGACGCTGTCACTGTCGACGGTGCCGATCCTGACGCGCCAAGGGCTGGCGCCCAGGCACGTGGACCTGCGTCCGTTTGTGCTGGTGTCGCCCGATGCCGTCCGTATCACGCCCGGCGGGCTGACCCGCGTGGCGCTGAAGCGGGGGTCCCTGGTGGTCAATTCGAGCCAGGGGGGTGGGACGAAAGACACCTGGGTTCTGGAGGAGTAGGGCCGGGAGACGGGCGGACACCATTCTTGGGGCACTGGAGGAAACATGCTTGGCAAGACGGCCGGGGGGCTGTTCTGGATGGCGCGCTACCTGGAAAGGAGCGAGAACACGACCCGCCTTATCGATGCCGGCTTCCGGATTGCGCTGACGCGCTCGGCTGCCGCCAGGAACGAATGGGCGTCCGTGGTCACCACCACAGGCGCGGAATCGGCTTTTCACGAGCACTACGACGAATATACCGCCGCCAATGTGGTCGACTTCCTGTTGCGCGATCGGACCAATCCGTCGAGCGTCATGTCGGCCGTGGAGGCGGCGCGCAACAACGCGCGCTTGGTCCGCACGGCGCTGACGCGTGAGGTCTGGGAAGCCACCAACGAGTGCTGGATTACCCTGAAGGCCCACCTGCAGCGGCCCGTCGCCGAGCGCGACCTGCCCGATACCCTGGACCTCATCCGCCAGCAAAGCTCGCTGGTGCGCGGCGCCATGCACGGCACCATGTTGCGCAACGAAATCTACGATTTCGTCCGCATCGGCACCTTCATCGAGCGCGCCGACAATACGGCCAGAATCCTGGACGTGAAGTACTACGTGCTGTTGCCCTCCATCGCGCAGGTCGGTTCGCAACTGGATAACGTGCAGTGGGAGACGATTCTGCGTTCGGTCTCCGCCTACCGTTCCTATCGCTGGCTGTACAACGGCGAAATCACACCGGCCGGCATCGCCAATTTCCTGATTTTCGACCGCCGCATGCCGCGTTCGCTTCGCTTCGCCTATGGGAAAATCAGCGAGAACCTGAAGTTCCTGATCGAGGACCACGGCGCGGAAATGATCTGCGGCAATCTGGTCGACGCCCAGGTGACCAACCTCGACCACCGCACCATCGAGTCGCTTCTGGAAACCGGGTTGCACGAGTTCCTGGCCGATTTCCTGCGCAAGAACGCTGAACTGGCCGGGCAGATCGAACGCGATTTCAGGTTTTACAAATAGTCAGTCGTCCGAAAGAGCGAATCGTCTCATGCTTTTGAAAATTTCCCACACCACCTCCTATCACTACGATTCACCGGTCGACTACGGTCTGTTGCAACTGCGCCTGACACCGAAAACGCATGCCGGACAAACGATCGTCGAGTGGGATATCTCGATCAACGGCGGGCAGAAGCATCTCGCCTTCGAAGACCACAATCACAACCTGGTAACGCTGATCGGCATTGAGCCCGGTGACCACGAGGTGTTCATCACCAGCCAGGGCGTCGTCGATACCGCCGACAACGCCGGCATCATCGGCAAGCACGGCGGTTTCGCTCCGGTCTGGTTCTTCGAGCGCTCGACGCCGCTGACCGAGCCCGGGCCGCAAATCAGAAAACTGGTCAAGGAGCTTGGCTCCGATTTCGACGGCGATATCGCGCGCCTGCACGGGCTATCCGTTTTGATTGCCGATGCAATGACGTACGGGGCCGGGAAAACCGAGCCCGACACCACCGGCGAGGCGGCGCTGTTGTCCGGTCACGGCGTCTGCCAGGACCACGCCCACGTGTTCGTCGCGGCGGCGCGGCTGCTCGGCTATCCGGCGCGCTACGTCAGCGGCTACCTGATGATGGATGATCGCGACCAGCAGGAAGCCAGCCATGCCTGGGCCGAAGTCTTTCTCGACGGTGTCGGCTGGGTCGGTTTCGACGTTTCCAACGGCATTTCGCCCGATGAACGCTACGTGCGCGTGGCCACCGGACTCGACTATCAGGACGCCGCGCCGATTAGCGGCATGCGTTACGGCGCAGGTGGTGAAAGGATGGTTGTGACGTTGCAAGTTCAGCAGTAACGTCTTGCCGGTGAAACTTACGGTGAATCGAGCATGACCTACTGCGTCGGCCTGCGCCTGAACAAAGGGCTGGTTTTCATGTCCGACACCCGGACCAACTCGGGCGTCGATAATATCTCCACATTTCGCAAGATGTTCACATGGTCGGCCCCCGGCGAGCGGGTCATCACCATGCTCACGTCGGGCAACCTGGCGACCACGCAATCGGTGGTCAGCCTGCTTGATGAGCGCACAAAGGCGCCGGCCGATCGCAAGCCGTCGCTGCTCGAGGCGCCGACCATGTTCCAGGTGGCGCGGATCGTCGGCGACACGCTCCGCGAGGTGATCCGGGAGAACGCCCAGGTCGGCGAGACCGCCGACAGCCAATTCAACGCCACCATCATTCTCGGTGGCCAGATCGGCACCAGCGAGCCCCGCCTGTTCCTGATCTACCCGGAAGGCAATTTCATCGAGGCTTCCGACGACACACCGTTCTTCCAGGTCGGCGAAACCAAGTACGGCCGGCCGATCCTGCTCCGCGCCTACGACCCGGACATGACCTTCGAGGCGGCGGTCAAATACCTGTTGGTATCGTTCGATTCGACCCTGAAGGCCAATCTCTCGGTCGGCCTGCCGCTGGACATGCAGACCTATGTGATCGACAGCTTCGAGGTCGGCGAGCAGCGCCGCTTCGAGTTCGACGACCCCTACTATCAGACGGTCTCGGCCGGGTGGGGCGAGGCCCTGAAAAGCGCCCTGCAGGCGCTGCCGGATTTCAAGTTCTAGCGCCGGCTCCGGCGTTCGCCATCCAGCTTTCCAGGTCGTCGCGCGCCCGCATGCTGTAGGCCAGCTTGCGGTCGCGGCCCTTGAGTTTGCGGCCCTTTTCGTTGCGCGCGTCGATCGGCGGGAACAGGCCGAAGTTGACGTTCATGGGCTGGAAGGTATCCGCGTCGGCGCCCAGCGTGACGTGATTGAGAATGGCGCCGAGCGCCGTCGTCTCGGGCGGCGTGGCGAACCTTGTGCCGAGCCGCTCGGCGGCGGCGAAGCGCCCGGCCAGCAGCCCGAGGGCCGAGCTTTCCACGTAGCCCTCGCAGCCGGTGATCTGGCCGGCGAAGCGCAGCCGGGGATCGGCCTTGAGGCGAAGCACCGGGTCGAGCAGCTTGGGGCTGTTCAGGAAGGTGTTGCGATGCACGCCGCCGAGACGCGCGAACTCGGCGTTCTCGAGCCCCGGAATGGTGCGGAAGATGCGCTTCTGCTCTGAGTAGGTGAGCTTGGTCTGGAAGCCGACCATGTTGAACAGCGTGCCGAGCGCGTTGTCCTGGCGCAACTGCACGATGGCATGCGGCTTGACGGTGGGGTTGTTGGGATCGGTCAGGCCGACCGGCTTCATCGGTCCGAAGGCGAGAGTCTGGGGGCCGCGCTCGGCCATCACCTCGATCGGCAGGCAGCCCTCGAAATAGGGTGTCGACTTCTCCCACTCGCGGAACTCGGTCTTGTCGCCGGCAATCAGCGCGTCGATGAAGGCCCGATACTGGGCTTCCGTCATCGGGCAGTTGATGTAGTCCTTGCCGGTGCCCTTGTCGTAGCGGGACTGGAACCAGGCCTTGGAGAAGTCGATGCTCTCCCTGTAGACGATGGGCGCGATGGCATCGAAGAAAGCCAACGCCGTCTCGCCCGTGAGCGCGGCAATGGCTTCGGCCAGCGCCGGCGAGGTGAGGGGGCCGGTGGCGACGATCACCGAATCCCATTCCGCCGGCGGCAGGCCCGCGACCTCGCCGCGCTCCACGCTGACCAGCGGATGGCGGGCCAGGGTCTCGGTGACGGCGGCGCTGAAGCCTTCCCTGTCGACGGCCAGCGCGCCACCCGCCGGTACGCTGTGGGCGTCGGCGGAAGCGAAGATCAGCGAGCCGAGCCTGCGCATTTCCTCGTGCAGCAGGCCGACGGCGTTGGCGTCGGCGTCGTCGGAGCGGAACGAATTGGAACAGACCAGTTCCGCCAGACCGTCCGTCTGGTGCGCGGCGGTGGCGCGTTCGGGGCGCATCTCGTGCAGGACGACCGGCACGCCGGCTTCGGCCAACTGCCAGGCGGCTTCGGATCCGGCAAGGCCGCCGCCGACGACGTGAACGGGTTTCGGATTGTTGATGTCATGGGTCATGGCTGAGCGGAACATAGTGACGGCGGACACAGCGGGCAACGGCAAATCACACTAGTCTTGTTGCGCGAACGGTTTGAATGGGGAAGATGGTTGTGAACGGCGCTACGCCCTCGGAAGAAACGGGACATCGAACGTCGATGAGCTTGCAGGATTCGCCCGATTTCAAGGACCAGTGGACCAAGATCACCCAGAAGGAACTGGATGAGATCCTGGCCAAGCACGAACGCTTCGCCAAGAACATGGGCGGCGGCGAGCGGGCGCGGCTGAGTATGCACGACCTGTCTTACCTGGACATGTCGGAGCGTGACCTGACGCGTGCCGATTTCACCGGTGCGCTGCTCTGCCATTGTTCGCTGAACAACGCCATATTCAAGGACGCCATCCTGTTCGCCGCCGATCTTCGGTTTTCCGACATGCGCGAGTCGGTATTCGACCGCGCCGACCTGCGCGGTGCCTGCATGGCGGGGGCCGACCTCTCTGCGGCGTCGATGATCGATACCGACATGCGCGACGGGGTGTTGCTGAAACCCAATGCGTCGGGCGGCGATCTGGTGGCCGTCGTCCATGACGAGGCCACCGGCGGGCTGGAGCGTGCCATCGCGCGCGGCGCCAACATGAAGGGTGCCAAGGTTTCCGATTCGATGATCGTCCAGACCGACCTCACCGACTGCAACCTGGAGAACGCCAAGTTCATCCGCGCCAACCTGTCGCTCACCAACCTGACCGGCTGCAACCTGCAGGGCGCGGACTTTACCGAGGCGGTGCTGTCGGGCGCCATCTTCCGGGGCGCGGTGTTTTCCAACACCGTTCTCGACAACGCCGATCTCTCCGGCGCCAACCTGATCGGGGCTATTTTCGACAGCGTCGATTTCTCCAAGGTCGACCTGTCGGAAGCGATGCTGCCGAAGGGCGTCGAGGACATGGACCAGTCGTTCCAGGAAATCCTCATCGCCCATGACCGCTGGGTCAAATCCAACGGCAAGGAAGGGGCGCGCGCCGAACTTTCCGAAATGGACCTGAGCGGCCAGAACCTGGAGCGGGTCAACCTGTCGGCGGCCGATCTTTCCTACGCGGTGCTGCGCGATACGCGTTGCTCCAAGGCCGACCTGTTGATGGCCGATCTTTCCTATGCCGACCTGCGTGGCGTCATCATGGACCGTGCCGACTTGCGCGGCGCCAAGCTGACCCGCGCCAACCTGGTCGACGCCAACCTGGTCGGCGCGGTGATGAGCGAGGTCAACGTCTCGACCCGTGCCGGTGGCGGCGAGTGGCGCTGCTCGCTGGAGAACGCGCGTCTGCAACGTGCGCTGCTGGCCGGCGCCATCATCCGCAATGCCGATCTCGAAGGTGCCGATCTGCGCGACGCCGATCTGCGCGATGCCGATCTCTCCGGGTCGCTTCTCATCGATGCCGATTTCCGGGGCGCCGACCTGCGGGGTGCGAATCTCAACAACACCGACAAGCGGGGCGCCAAGGGCTTGCCGAAGGTCGAGTACTGAGCGGCCCCGCCGTTCACAAACAGTTGTTAGCTGCGATATCCGGCGCCGCGTTGATTTCCGAACCGAATTGTGAGAGGCTTTTTGCAACCTTTGCCAAAGGGGGCGGCTGACGCCCGCGCAAAAAGAAAATTCAAGACAACAAAAACACGGCGTGCGGTCGGCAGCCCTCGAAACAAGGAGTCGTTCATGAAACGCCTGTTTGCCATCTTCCTTCTGGTATCCATCGCCGGTATTTGCCAGGTGCGCGCCGCGCCGCAGGTTCTCGGCGTCATCGCCTACAACGACCCGGTGCCCATGGCCTGTGCCAACGGCCAGTGCTGGGCCGAACTGGTGACCATCTGCCTGCAGAAGAACCGCCCCAATCCGGCGGCTGGGACCGCTTATCAATTCCACGGCCAGGCCGGCGCCGAACTGGTCGTCACCGATGCCGAGGGGCGCACGCATCGCCTGCCGGCCGCCGACCACGTGCGCGTCAGCGCCACGCGTGGCTTCACCTCCGTGCGCGTTGAGATCACCGAGCGCAAGCTACGCGAACTCGGCGCCACCGGCGCCGGGATCACGGTCGGCCAGGAGATGTCGCTGGTACCGGTCCAGGTTGCCGGCGATCCCGATCCCATCACCACCGACGAACTGGCCTACGTGAGCGGCTTCCTGCGCCCCGAAGCGGACCGCTGGCTCGCCGCCAACGACGAACGCGCCCAGGCGACGCGGCTGGTCAACCGCATGGTCAACATCACGCCCCGCGTCGGGCGCATGAAGGCCGCCGATCGCGCCACGCTGCTCGCCCGCGCCGAACGGACCACCAAACGCCAGTTCAGCGCCGAGGGCCGCGCCGGTGCCAAGACCGCTTTCGATGCCTGCCGATATCAGGTCGAGGATCTGGGCCGCTACGTTTCGATGCGCCAGTGCCTGGAAGCCAAGCACGATTTCAACATGCTCGACGTCAACAACGAGTATTGGCGCGCCACCGTGCCGGGGAGCTGACGCAGCTTTCCAAGCATCATTGGCGGCGTCCGGATTTACGCATATAGTGGGCGCATGAGTACATATACCAGTGTCGACGCCCTTGCGGCGGAGGTGCCGGATGGCGCGCTTGTCGCCATGCCGGCCGAACAAAGTTACGTCTCCATGGCCATGGTCGGCGCCCTGATCCGGCGCGGCGTGCGCGATCTTCACCTGCTCTGCGTGCCCATCGGCAGCCTCGCCGCCGACATGCTGATCGGGGCCGGCTGCGTCTCGACCATCGAGTGCGCCGCCGTCAGCCTGGGCGAGTTCGGCCTGGCGCCGCGCTTCGGCGCCGCCGTCGAGCAGGGCTCCATCCGTATCAAGGAGTCGACCTGCCCGGCGATCCACGCGGCGCTGCAGGCGGGCGAGAAGGGCGTGCCGTTCATGCCGCTCACCGGCCTCATCGGCTCCGACATCCTGGCCAGCCGCGACGACTGGAAGGTGGTCGACGATCCGCTCGGCCAGGGCAATGGCCCGATCGCGCTTTTGCCGGCGATCCGGCCCGACTTCGCCATCTTCCATGTGCCGCTGGCCGACAAGGACGGCAACGTCTGGATCAGCCGCCGGCGCGAACTGGTGCCGTTGGCGCATGCCTCCAAATCCTCCCTGATTACCGCCGAGCGCGTCACTGACGACAACCTGGTCGCCAGCGACATCATGGCGGCGGGGTCGATCCCCAATATCTACATCGGCGGCCTCGCCGAAGCCCGGCGCGGCGCCCGTCCGTTGGCGCTGCCGGGCTACTACCCGGCGGACGACGAGACCTACCGAACCTACGCCCGCATGGCCCGCACCGAAGACGGCTTCCGCGCTTTCATGGACCGGTTCCTGGGCGGCGAACTGGCGGCAGCGGCGGAATGAGCTACAACACCGAAGAGCTGATGATCGCCGTCATCGCGCGGTTGCTCGACGATGCGCAAGTGCGCCACGTGGCGGTCGGCGCCGCTTCGCCGATTCCCGGTTCGGCGGCGCTCCTGACCCGGCACCTGACCGGCGGTCGGCTGCGTGCCTCGATCATCCACGGGCTTGCCAACAATCCGTTTACCGACGGCGGGCGCGAAGTCTTCGACTGCGCCGGCCAGGGCCGCATCGACGTCTTCTTCCTGGGCGGCGTGCAGATCGACGGCGAGGCCAACATCAACCTGGTCGGCACCGGCGATTACCCGGCCGTTGACAAGCGCTTTCCCGGCTCGTTTGGCTCCGCCTACATGTATTTCGTGGTGCCCAAGGTGATCCTGTTCCGGCCCGAGCATACGCGGCGCGTGTTCGTGCCGAAGGTCGATTTCATCAGCGCGCCCGGCACCTCCGAGCCCGGCGTCTACCGCCCGGGCGGCCCGAAGGCGCTGGTCACCGAGCTCTGCCTGATGTCCTTCGACGCGGCGCGGAAGCGCTTCCGGCTCGTGTCGGTGCATCCCGGCCATACCGTCGAGGAGGTCCTGGACAATACCGGCTTCGACTTCGACATCCCCGACAGCGTGCCGGTGACCCCGGAACCGGAGCCCGACCGTCTGGAGCTGCTGCGCACCTCCATCGGGGCACAGATCGCCGAGATCTACCCCGACTTCGTCGCCCGCGTGTTCGGGCCCACCACTAAAGACCGGGAGGATGCCGCATGAAACGCCGCGCATTTCTATTCGCGATCCTGGTGCTGGCCCTGGTGCCGGCGACGCTCTACAGCGCCGACGACGACCCGGCCGGCAAGGTGACGCGCGTGCAGGGCGCCGCCATGGCCATGCAGAACGCGCTGCCGCGCGCGCTCAAGGTCGGCGATACCATCCTCGCCGGCGATGTGCTTTCCACCGGGCAGGGCGCGCGCCTGGAAGTGACCATGGTCGACGAGACGGTCCTGACGCTGGGCGAGAAGGCGGTGCTGGTCGTGTCCGAGTACGTCATGGACGCCAACCCCAACGCCGCGCTCAGGCTGTTGCAGGGGGCGTTCAGCGCGACCACCGGCAAGATCACGCAACTGGCCGACGCTTCGTTCCTGGTCAATACCGAAGTCGCCACCATCGGCGTACGCGGCACCACGTTCTGGGGCGGCATGCTCGACGACGAGTTCCAGGTCGCCATGCTGGAAGGCACCGGCGTCTACGTCGAGACCCGCGCCGGCCGGGTGGAACTGACCGAGGCCGGGCAGGGGACGCGCATCGCCGATATCGGAAGCACACCCGCGGACCCGGTGAAATGGCCGCAGGAGAAGGTCGACCGCGCCGTCGCCACCGTCAGCTTCGACAAATAGACCCGCCACTCAGTTCCCCCGGTTACGCGCTTCCTGGCGCTTCTGGATTTCCGCCGGCCAGCGGCTTTTGATGAAGGCCAGCACCGCCCAGATGTCGTCGTCCGCAAGCGTGGGGGAGAACGCCGGCATGGCGCTCTTGAAGCCGTCCGGTGCCAGCGCCTGGCCGCCGTGCTTGGTGTAATCGAACAATAGCTGGTCGTGGTGATGCCAGGTATGGCCGGTCTCGTCGTGCGGCGGCGCGGGCAGCGTGCCGTCTTGCTTGCGCCGGCGCCAGTCGGGCTCGCCCTTGAGGTCGGCGCCGTGGCAACTGGCGCAGTGCTTGGCATAGAGGGTAGCGCCCCGCGCCACCTGCCGGGCATCGCCGGGATAGGCGCCGGGCGGCGGCGGGGGCGGCGTCACCAGGCCTTTCAGCGCCTTGCCGAGACCGGCGAAAATCGGGTTCGGCTCGGCCGCGACGTCCGGATCGACGGCCTTGCGGATGGCATTGCCGGCGCCCACCGCGAGGACGCAGAGCACGATGAAGGCGAGGATGAGAAGGTGTTTCTTTTGCATCGTCGGTCAGCCAGTTTGCGCTAGGTAACATTCGCTGTGATCTGGTAGAATTAATCCATGGTCGACGCCATTTCCACCGCCAGCCCGGTTCAATCGCTTTCCACCGTGAAAGCGGCGCCGAAGCGTGCGCCCGAAACCGAGTCCGATGGCGACGCGAAGTCGGCGCGTTCCATCCGCGACACGCTCGAGATCGGCGGCAACAAGATCATCAACCTGGCCCGCGCCAAGGAACTGGCGGCGGCACTGCCGGACGCCACGGAGGATCGCGATGCCTTCGACGCGGCGCTCAGCGCGGCACAGGAAGACGTGAGCCGGATCACCAATTTGTTCCAGAGCGTGCTCGGCGAGCTGGTGTCGCTTTGGCAGCCGGATGCAACCGGGACCGGGACCGGGACGGCGAGCGCTCGCGGCCAGGCCCAGCCGTCGGTGCAGGATTTGCAGCAGATTCTCGACCGGGCGCTCCGGGATACCAGACGGATTTCCGAACAGGTGGCCGAGACGCTGCGCCGGATCGCGCCGCTCGATATCGAGGCCTAGCGCCCGCGCAATTTTCCGATCGCGAAGATTACCAGCCAGATCGGTATCACCACCACGGCACCCAGCAGCACGTATTTGACGCCCCATTCGATGACGTCGGCAACGATTTCGAAGATCTTTTCCGCCGTGGCGCCGAAGTTCTTCAGCAGTTCCGCCGGGTCGATATCGAAGAACGACAACAACAGGCCGATGACGAAGGAGAACAGCACGAGCTTGATGATCGTGTCGCGGATGGAACTGGGCATGCGGGGCTCCTGGTGGTGACTCGAATGACGTAACCGGCCGGCACACTGGCGGCGCGGCGTTTAAGCCTCGGGCATCTTGGCGCTGGCCGGCAGATCCGGGTCCAGCGGCGTCGACGGAATTTTGCTCGACACATAGACGTTGCGGGCCGGTTTCACCAGTTCGACCTGGTCGATGGTGCCGGCGCGGACGCTGATCATCCCTTCGCGCCCCGAGTTCTCGCCGAACAGGGGCGAGCCGCAGTTGGGGCAGAAGCGCTTGGTCATGGTGTTGCCGCTGTCGGCCTGGTGCTGGTAGCTCGCGGTCTCGCCGGTGATCTTGAGGTCGTCGGCCTTGAAGAAGCTGAGCGTGGTATAGGCCGAGCCCGTTGCCGCGCGGCAATCGGTGCAGTGGCAGTTGGCGGTGAACATCGGCTCCGCGTCGGATTCGTAGCTGACGGCGCCGCACAGGCAGTGCCCGGTGATTTTCGCCATGTCGTTCATCCTCCCGTGTGAAATTCCATGATTTCGCATAGCACCGCATGCGAGCGGGCGCAATGGCCGGTGCCAAACCTAGGTTTTCGGCCACAGGATCATCTGGGTGCAGCGAAACGTGGCGATGGTCTTGCCGGTGTCGTCGTGGATCACCTCGGCGTCCCAGACCTGGGTGGTGCGGCCGAGATGCCTGGGCGTGGCGATGCAGCGCAGCTCGCCGATGGTGGCGGTGCCGAGGAAGTTGGTCTTCAGTTCCATGGTGGCAAAGGACTGCGCGCCGTCGGGCAGGTGCGCGAAAGTGGCCATGCCGCAGGCGGTATCCGCCAGCGACACCACCGAGCCGCCGTGCAGGTAGTGGTTCGGCGCCAGGTGCCGATGCGTCACCGGCATGCGCATTTCGACGCGGTTCTCCTCGACCGACAACACCTCCATGTTCAATTCCGCCACCAGCGTGCCGGTGGCGCGTTCGTTGAGTTCGGCGGGGGTGGGCAGCGGAGCGTGAGACATGGCCGGCGGTCTTTCCATTCAAGATCGGCGCCGGGAACGGCGCGCTCGGGGCAGTATATCGCCTGCCGCCGAAAGCGGGAGTCCCGAACGCGATGGCGTCGATGGTCCTACCCGTTCGGGGAGGAAGCGCTGAAAAACGGTGGTTGCAAGCCATTGATTTTAATCTGATCCCAAAAAAATCTCAGGAACGAACCCAATCCCAAAAAACCACCCGCCCGGAACACGGGCGGCGGTCCGGGCGGATGAGAGGTTATTCTACGGGAGGAAAAAGGAAAAATAAATATATAAAAGGTTTTAATTCTTATTTTTTTATGTCCATGGCCAAGCGATCCGGGCCGCGCGTCCGCGAGGCAACGGATCGTATCGGCGATCAGGCTTCGGAATTGTATGCGTTCATCGATTCGGTCGCGGCCGCCACAACTTCGCTCACCAAAGCGGCATTCGCGACTGCATCCGCGACGGCTGTGGAGGCCGCGTGCAACGCCGCGATGTCTTCATGGCTTGGCGGTGAAAAGGCGCCATGTGCCTGGATGTCGTCAATCCGCTGGTCGAGATACGAGATATTCGCCTGAATATCGGCGGCGGCGAGGTTTTTTTCCTCGTTCGAACCCTGTTTACCCGGGATGGCAGCCTGGCTCTCCAATTGGTCGGTACGTTGCTGGGTCAGCGCGAGAATAGCTTTGTCGCGATCGTCTTGGCTGGGGTCGGTCGGCATGTCGAAGGTTCCTTTGACTCACGGTTCAAGTGGTGGCGTCCGATATCTAGGGCTTTCCGTCCGTCAGCGCCGTGGGTGATGCTTTTTCCTTAGCCGCTTTCGTTGCCTTTTCCAGCAAATCGCCGGCGACCGTGCCGTCGAGTTTCTTGGTATCCGCAATCAATGTCAGTAGCGGCAGCAGTCCCGCAAGATCGAGCGATAGGTCGTCGTCCTTTGAAAGCGCTTCATATGTTTTGATGGGACCGGCGAGTTTCTTCGTCGAAACGTCGACCTTGCCGAAACGCGCGGCGAGCGCCCCGCGGCGGGCGGAATAGAAAGCCAAGTCGTTCCTTGGGTTGGCCTCGGACGCCGTAGCATGTTTGCCCAAGGTTGCCAGGGTGGACGTCGCGGTTTTCTTGCCGGCGATGCTCCACTCCAGTTTCAGGTTATCGAGGTCCGCTTCGATGTTGCTGGTCCAGGTGTCGCTGATGCCGATATTGGTCGCCGAGGCGGCGCGATGGGTATTCGACTTGGTGGCGAAGTCTTCCAGCGACGTCTTGTAGGTGGTGGTGTGCTTGGCCATCAGCTTTCCGGCGTCGCGCGCCGCTTGCGGCGTAAAGCAGGCGGAAAGGGACAAGAGTACCGTGCCGGCAGTCAGAAATTTGAAGGGGCGGTTCATGATTGTGTCCTCCTAGTCGGCGGCAATGGTGAAGATGCCAGCGGCCTGAAGCAGGCCGAGCAGGGCTTCTCGCTTGACGCCGCCCTTGCCGAAAGCTGCCAATTGATCGGCTAGCGGTTGGATCGCGGCAAACTGGACATTGGCTGCGTTCTCTTCGGTGGAAATGGCGAACTCCCGGTCGATCGCCAAGCCATGGTACTCGGCGAGGCGCATGGGCAACCGGCCCTGGCTTGTCGAGGTGACAAAGGCGGCGAGGGATTCGGAAACGGCCCGGACAATGGCGTCGTCCTTCTTACACGCATCAAGCAACCCGGCGAGGCCTGTCTTTCCCTTGGCGCATCCATCGGGTTTCTCGCCCAAGTCAAACAAGGGTTTTTTCGCCGATGTGTGCGCCTGCGACAACCAGTTGAATTCCCGCAGTGCGGCGTCGAGCAATTCCTTGGCGTTAGCGAGTTTGCTCTTCTCGTACGCGAGCGCGGTTTCGGCGCGTGCGTGTTGAAAGCGGACGTAGGCAAGACTCGTCAGCATCGCGTTCAGTTCGCCGGCTCTCCGTGCGGCCTGGAAGTTCGCATTGGCCTTGAACACGGCGCCCAGAAGGGCGCGGTTGTTCTTTGACAATTGGTCGGTCGCGTCGGTGAGACCAGACTCGACCGTCTCGTTGATCTTTTTCGCCAGCCAGGCGTTGAGATAGGCGAGCGCCTTCGTCCTCACCTTGATGAACCAACTCTTGTTCTTGGCTTGCGGTTTTGCGTCGTCTTTACGGGCCCTGTCACGTGCCTGTCTTTCCTGGCTGCATTTCTCGCCGGCTTTGGGCTTGGCTTTCTTGGCGTCGTCCGCCACATCGTTCTTGATGTCGAGGACTTCGTTGACCTTGGTTTTGATGGTTTCGAGCAACCGATCGCGATAGGCCTCCAGATCGGCGGGTGCGATCGTTTTTTCTGCTTCTTCGTAGGCGGCGATTGCCTTTTCGAGTTCGCACTTCAATAGCTTGCTCTCCGCTTCCATCGACTTGATATTGCCGGAAATCTCATCAAGCCGGGTGGCATGGGTGCGGATCAGACCGGAACCGTATGCCGACACATCCCGGAAACGGGCTTCGGCAGTCTTGATCGGTATGTCGTAGGTATCGAAACCCTGGCAGTTCAGGGCCAAAATCTGGAACTTCACATAGCCGGGTTCGTCGGCGTCGTGCGGATTGGGATAGTCTCTTTTGGCGCCCCGAATTTGGTCGCAGATGGCCTCCACGGGGTTCGCGGATTTCTTCGACGGGGCGGCGATCTTCTTTTGCTCTTTCGGAAGGCGGTTATAGGCCGTCCACGACCCGGTGACACGTTCGCTGGACTTAATCAGGTTCAATCGACCGTAGGTGATCGCCAGCACGTCTTTTGCAAAGGTATCTTTCCGGGCGCTCCAGTTGTCGCCGGCGAGTTCGGCGGCTCGGCCTTCGACGGCGGACTTCATGAGCAACCATCCGGGTTTGCTGCTATCGCTCGGCGGCGAAAGCCAGAGCGCGAGACGCAAATTGCGCCGCGCGGTGAAATTCCTGACGACGCTTTCGCGCTCGGCCTCGGCGAGGTCTTTCAGGTAGGCGCGTTGCTGTTCGAACACCGTGGCCGGCGCCGCGGCGGCAAAATCGTCTTTGGCTTGGGTCAGGGACGCCTCGCGTTCGGCGTCGTGAAAATAGACCGATCCGCATCCGCCGAGCGATAGCAACGCGACGCTGAAAACTGCGGTGTGAAAGAACTTTCCCGTCGTGGAACCGGGTCGTGTCCGCTGCCCGGGCATGTTTGTCGCCAGCATTTCGATATCTCCCTTATCGGCACTGGCCAGCCGTTTTTTTCGCCGACCGTGATCCTTTTGACAAAACTTAGATCAAATCGAAATAATCGTATAGAGATAATTTGCAAAATAAATCAAGATAAGCGAGTGCTCATGGATATCGGGTTTCTGATCGATTGTGACTACAATCGCATTCTCAGGGGGGGGCTAGCGCCGTTTCGGTACTTCCAGGCGCGCGATCTCGGCTTGCGTATCGGCGAGGTTCCGCTTCAGGCGCTCGACCTCGGCGGCGTCGGTGCCGAGCAGGCGTCCGGCGCGTTCGGCGGTGTCGGCGTAGCGGCGCAATTGGTGTTCGAATTCGGCCTTGGCGGCCTTCAGTTCGCGCAGATGGGCGTCCCGTTTGTCCGGGGCGCCGTTCACGAAGCCTTCTTCCGCCCCGCCGGCTTGGCGTTCAGGTAGGGCGCCAGGTACTGGCCGGTGTAGCTTTCGGGCGTGGCGGCGACGTCCTCGGGCGTGCCTTCGGCGACGATGCGCCCACCCTTGATGCCGCCCTCGGGGCCGAGATCGATGATCCAGTCGGCGGTCTTGATGACCTCCAGGTTGTGCTCGATGACGACGACGGTGTTGCCTTGCTCGACCAGCGCATGCAGCACTTCCAACAGCTTGCGCACATCCTCGAAATGCAGGCCGGTGGTCGGCTCGTCCAGAATGTAGAGCGTGCGGCCGGTGGCGCGGCGGCTGAGTTCCTTGGCGAGTTTCACCCGTTGCGCCTCGCCGCCCGACAGCGTCGTCGCCTGCTGGCCCAGGTGGATGTAGCCGAGCCCGACGCGCTCCAGCGTCACCATCTTGTCGCGGATCACCGGGACGGCCTTGAAGAACTCGGCCGCTTCCTCGACGGTCATGTCAAGCACGTCGGCGATGGATTTGCCGCGGAACTCGATCTCCAGGGTTTCGCGGTTGTAGCGCTTGCCCTTGCAGACGTCGCACTGGACGTAGACGTCGGGCAGGAAGTGCATCTCGATCTTGATGACGCCGTCGCCCTGGCAGGCCTCGCAGCGCCCGCCCTTGACGTTGAACGAGAAACGTCCCGGCTTGTAGCCGCGCGCCTTGGATTCCGGCAGGCCGGAAAACCAATCGCGGATCGGCGTGAAGGCGCCGGTATAGGTGGCCGGGTTGGAGCGCGGCGTCCTGCCGATGGGGGACTGGTCGATGTCGACCACCTTGTCGATACGCTCGATCCCTTGGATTTCATCGTGCGCGCCCGGATGCAGGCGCGCGCCGTGCAGTTTCCTGGCCAAAGCCTTGTACAGCGTCTCGACGATCAGGCTCGACTTGCCGCCGCCCGAAACGCCGGTGACGCAAACGAAGCTGCCGAGCGGGAAGGTGACGTCGAGGTTCTGCAGGTTGTGGCAACTGGCGCCCTTCACGGTCAGCGCATGGCCGCGCTTGGCCACCCGGCGGTGTTCCGGGATCGGCACCATGCGCTCGCCGGTCAGGTACTGGGCGGTGAGGCTCTTTTTCGATTTCATCACCTGCTTGGGCGTGCCCGACGCGACGATCTCGCCGCCGTGGATGCCCGCACCCGGTCCGATGTCGACCAGGTGGTCGGCGGTGCGGATGGCATCCTCGTCGTGCTCCACCACAATAACGGTATTGCCGAGATCGCGCAGCCGCGCCAGCGTCTCCAGCAGGCGCGCGTTGTCGCGCTGGTGCAGGCCGATGGAGGGCTCGTCGAGGACGTAGAGCACGCCGGTCAGCCCCGATCCGATCTGCGAGGCGAGGCGGATGCGCTGGCTCTCACCGCCGGAAAGCGTGCCCGATGATCGGCTCAGCGTCAGGTAGTCGAGCCCGACATTGTTGAGGAAGCCGAGCCGCTCGTTGATCTCGCGCAGGATGCGCCGGGCGATCTCGCGGTGCTGGTCGGAGAGCTTGGCCTCCAGGGCGCCAAACCAGGCGTGCGCCTCGTCGATGGACATTTCGGCCACCTGGGAGATATGCAGCCCGTCGATCTTCACAGCCAGCGCCTCGGGCTTGAGGCGCGCGCCCGAACATTCCGAACAGGTGGTGACGGTCTGGTACTTGGAAAGCTCGTCGCGCACCCAGTTCGAATCGGTCTCGCGCCAACGCCGTTCCATGTTGGGGATGACGCCCTCGAACGGCTTGGTGATCTGGTAGGCGCGGTTTCCGTCGTGGTAGTCCATGGCCACGTCCTCGCGGCCCGAGCCGAACAGGATCACCTCGCGGATTTTCTTGTCCAGCTTGAACCAGGGCGTGGTCAGTTCGAAGCCGTAGTGCCGGGCCAGGCCCTCGAGGGTCTGGCCGTAGTACTTGGACGACGAATTGGCCCAGGGCGCCACCGCGCCCATGTTCAGCGACAGGCTTTCGTCCGGCACCACCAGGTCGGGATCGAAGAACATCTCGGTGCCCAGCCCATCGCAGGCGCCGCAGGCGCCGAACGGGTTGTTGAAGGAAAACAGCCGCGGCTCGATCTCGTCGATGGTGAAGCCCGACACCGGACAGGCGAACTTGGCCGAGAATACGGTGCGGCCTTCCGGCACGTGGTCCTTGATGCCGCCCTTGGCCTTTTTGCTCGATGGCGCCGGGGCGGGGCCGGCATCGGCGTCATCGACGTAGGCGAGACCGTCGGCCAGGTGCAGCGCCGTCTCGAAGCTGTCGGCGAGGCGGGTCCCGATGCCGTCCCTGACGACGATGCGGTCGACCACGACCTCGATGTCATGCTTGTACTTCTTGTCGAGCTGCGGCGCGTCGTCGAGGTCGTAGAGCTCGCCGTCGATGCGCACGCGCTGGAAACCGCGCTTCGCCAGGTCCTGCAGTTCCTTCCTGAACTCGCCCTTTCGCCCGCGTGCGATGGGGGCGAGCATGAACAGCCGCGTCCCCTCGTCCATGGCCATGACGCGGTCGACCATCTGGCTGACGGTCTGGCTTTCGATGGGAAGCCCGGTGGCCGGCGAGTGCGGTATGCCGACACGCGCGAACAGCAGGCGCATGTAATCGTAGATCTCGGTCACCGTGCCGACGGTGGAGCGCGGATTGCGCGACGTGGTTTTCTGCTCAATGGAGATCGCCGGCGACAGGCCTTCGATGGAATCCACGTCCGGCTTCTGCATCAGTTCCAGGAACTGGCGCGCGTAGGCCGACAGGCTTTCCACGTAGCGGCGCTGGCCCTCGGCATAGATGGTGTCGAAGGCGAGCGACGACTTGCCGGAGCCCGAAAGCCCGGTGATCACCGTCAGGCTGTGACGCGGGATTTCCACGTCGACGTTGCGAAGGTTGTGTTCGCGCGCGCCGCGCACTCGAATGTTCTGCATGGGTCCGCCGATGGCGTTGGGGAGTTACCGATCAACCTACCAGAGATAGTGCCAAGCGCGCCCGAGGTAAAGCGCCGAACATGGGGAAAACCGGTAAATCCCCGGTGATCAGTCCTGCCGTGCGTGGCGCCGGCGCCGTCCCGGGCGGTAGCGGCGGACCTCGACCTCGGTTTCGCCGGACGGCGTGCGGTAGGTGACGCGCCGGCCCCGGCCGGGATCGAACAGGCCGTGATGGGCGAGCACGAGCAAATCCGGATGCGACTCGGTGACCATGTCGAGCGTCGCCGCCCAGGGGTCCTGCTTGGTCGAGATCAGGGTGTGACTTTGCGCGAAGCCGGCGTCCGCCGCCAGGCCCTCGAGCCGGGCGCGCGCCGGCCGGCGCAGGCTGGCGACCAGGCTTTCGGAAACCAAGCCCAGCGCCAGGTCGCTGTGGTGCGAGACGTCCCAGCCGACGATGGCGCCGAGCGCCAGTTCGGCGCCGTCGTCACGGGCCAGCCGCGCGGCCATTTCCACCGTGGCGCGGGGGTTCGAATTGTCGTCGACGAGCACCAGGATGCGCTTGGCGGCACGCCGGCGCGGCCCGAGCCGGCCGGTGGGCCGGCCGGCCAATGATGCCGGCGCGATATCCTGGCGCGGCGCCGGTTTCGCCGTGGCGCGCGTCAATTCGGCGGTGGCGACGGCGTCGTCGGCGCGGCATTCCCAGAATACACGCGCCGTGCAACGACGGCAGCGCTCGCGGTTCAGCCGGCCGTAGATGGCGGCGAAAGCGGCGGTCTTGGAGTGAAACAGGTTGTCGTCGCCGACGGCGTCCAGGAACCCGGTTTTGCGGAACTGATCTGTGACCGCCTCGCTCATGCCGACGATGTAGAGCGCGCCACCGGCCTGGCGAAGTGCGAGGGCCTCCTTCGCCAGTGCGTCGGCGGCGGTGATGTCGATGTAGGGGACGTCGGATGCCAGGAGCATCAGATGGCGCTGTCCAGGCGCGCGCTGCTGGATCCGGTGCAGGTCGTGGACGACGCTGGCGACGGCGCCGAAATAGAGCGAGCCCTCGATGCGCACGACCTTGATCTGCGGGCATTCGGGCAGTTCCGGCCCGGCGACGAACCGCCGCTGGCCTTGCACGTTGGCCGGTGCCAACGCCGTGAGCCGGGGGTGGGCCGTGCGGTTGAGGAAGAAGACGAGCGACAGGAACACGCCGGCGAAGACGGCCAGTTCCAGGTCCAGGAAAAGCACCGCGAAGAAGGTGACCGCCAGCACCGTCGCCTCCGAGCGCGACGAGCGGATCGCCTGGACGATATGCTTCACGTCGATCAGGTTCCAGGCCACGAGCATCAGCAAGCCGGCCATGCCTGCCTTCGGCAGGTAGACGACATAGGGCGCGATGACGATGACGATGCCGATCAGGAAGATGCCCGACGCGATGGCGGCGACGGGTGTCTTGGCGCCGGCGTCGAAGTTTAGGCCGGAGCGGTTGAACGAGCCGGTGGAGACGAAGCCGCCGAAGAACACGCCGATGATGTTGGAGAGCCCCTGGCCGATGAATTCCTGGTTGCCGTCCACCTGCTGGCCGGTCTTGACGGCGATCGAGCGCGCCGTCGACATGGTCGCGGGCAGCGCGAAAATGGTCACCGCCAGGGCCGTGGCGGCGAGCTTGCGCACGGCCGTCAGCGACAGATGCGGGACGATGAACGGCGGCAGACCCTGCGGGATCGGTTCCATGGTCTCGATGCCGGCGTCGAAGACCTCGTTCATCACCACCGCGATCAGGCTGCTGCCCAGCAGCGACACGATCATGTTCGGGAACTTGGGAAACAGGCGCTTGCCGACGACGCCGAACACGATCGCCGAGACACCGATGGTGGTGGCGGCGGGGGAGAAGTTGGGCAATTCGTGCCAGACCGACGCCAGAGTGTCGTAGAAATGCCGCGCGCGCGGCACGTCGATGCCGATCAGGTTGTCGAACTGGTTGACGGCGATCAGGATGGCGGCGCCGGAAATGAAGGCGATGGCCACCGTCTGCGAGATATAGTTGACCAGCGCACCCATGCGCATCAGCCCCATGACCAATTCGATGGCCCCGACCATCAGCGTCAGCGTCAGCACCAGGCTGACGAATTCGGGGCTGCCGGGGACGGCGAATTCGCTCATCGAGGCGAACACCATCAGCGATGCCGCCGTGGTCGGCCCCGACACCAGTTGCCACGATGATCCGAACAGCGCGGCGATGATGGTCGGCACCATGGCGGCGTAGAGGCCGTAGGCGGGGGGCATGCCCGCCAGTGTCGCGAAGGCGACGCCCTGCGGCACCACCACCATGGCACCCGTGAGCCCGGCCATCAGGTCGACGCGCAGGGTGTCGCGGCTCACCAATGGCAGCCACTGGGTGAATGCGAGAAACGGGTTTCGAACGGCCTTCGGCGCCGACGGAGAGGTTGCGTCGGCGGGAGCCTTGGGTGCGGTCATCTGCGTGCCTTTGCACGTCGGCGGTCAAGGTTTGGTTATCGAACGGCCCATCGGCGCCGAAACGCGCATTACAGCATGTCGGTCGGAAGACCAGGCCAGGCAAGCTGAAGGTTTGGAGTGCCGGTGGGATGAAACTCGCCGGCGGGATTCGAAGCCGAAAGGTCGATGGGTTCGATGCGCGCAAACAACACCCGCGCGTCCGGAAAGTCAAACCCTTACCGGACGCCCCCAAAAAAACAGCAGGGGAATGGAAGCTAACGCACGACCAGGCAGGCGCAGTCGGCCAGTTGCGCGACCTTCTGCGAAATGCTGCCCATCAGGATTCGCTTGAAGTTGCTCAAGCCCCGGGTGCCGAGCACGATCAGGTCGGCGCCCTGTTCGCGCGCCAGCTTGATGATCTGTTCGGCCGGCTCGCCGTCGGCGGTGGTGCCTTCGACCTTGCCGACGCCGGCATCCTTGACCGCGTCGACGGCGCGCTCCACCACCTTGCGCCCGATGGCCTCGATGACCTGGTGGTCGATGCGGCCCTGCGCCATGCGCGACGACGACATGGCCATGGCCGGCATGCTTTCGAAGGCGATGGCGGCGTTGGGGTGGGCATCGACGAGATGCTCGACCTCCGCCATGTGCTTGAGCGAATCCGGCGGCGAGCCGTGCATCAGGACGTGCAGGACGGTCAGCGATGCGCCGTATTTCTGCGCCAGGTCGGCGGCAGCCATGACAGCACGGTTCCCGCACGACGATCCGTCGGTGGCGACGATTATCTTCTCGTACATGACACCTCTCCTCTTGTCTTGCGGTGAACCCGATGCTTGATTGTCGCAAATCGGGCTACCACGTTCCTTGATATGTATCAGATTTCCGCCGCCAACCGGTCAAAAAACGGACAAAAGCCATGAACGACGCCGACGCCGATACCGATTTCGACAAGGCCGACATCATTCTCGCCGACGCCCTGCAACGGTTTCAGGCCGATGGCGTCAGCCCCTACGTCTACGGCATGGCGTTGATGGAGATCGGCATCGCCGCGCTGATCAATGTCGGCGAGGATGCGGGCGAGATCGCCGAGCAGGCCCGGCATATCGCCGAACGGGTGGCGCCGGCCTTGCGCGGGCCCAGATAAACCTTTGCGCGAACAAATACCCGCAATATAATACCTGGGGGACCGCACTCGGCGCTGGCCTGAATTGGCCGGACGCGCTAAGGTTCGGCCCTTCGAAAGAAAGGAAGGAAACCCATGGCAGGTTCGGTGAACAAAGTCATTCTGGTCGGCAATCTGGGTCGCGATCCCGAGGTGCGTTTCGCGCAATCGGGTTCCAAGATCGTCAATCTTTCGGTGGCCACGTCGGAGTCCTGGAAGGACCGTGCGACGGGCGAGCGCCGCGAGAAGACCGAGTGGCACCGGGTGGTGATCTTCGACGAGCGCATCGCCGACGTCGCCGAGCAATACCTGCGCAAGGGCGCCAAGGTTTATCTCGAAGGCACGTTGCAGACCCGCAAATGGACCGGCAACGACGGCGTCGAGAAATATACCACCGAGGTCGTCATTCCGCGTTTCAACGGCGTCATGACCATGCTCGACACCCGCTCCGGCGGCGGTGGCGGTGGCGGCGATTGGGGCGGTTCGAGCCAGGACAGCGGCGGCGGCGGCGACTTCGGCGGTGGCGGCAGTGGCGGCGGCGGTCCGTCCGGTCCCTCGGGCGGCGACCTCGACGACGAGATTCCGTTCTAGGTTTTCAGCGCGACAATTCCCGTTTCCAGGCGTCGGCGACCTCTCCGAGGTGCCTTGGCGCAGCGGCCAGCAGCGCCCGACCGACGCGGCGCACGCGCTCTTTGTCGTTCTTCTCGGTGACGTATTCGACCGGCGATTTGCCGTCGACCCGGGCCAGGAACAGGCCCGGCAACAGGCTGGCCGCGCGCGCTTCCAGCGTGGCTGGCGACTCCCACGCCACTTCCGCCATGTAGCTCCCGGTCATCGCCTGGAAGCCGGCCAGGAAGGCATCCCGGGCGGCGGGCGTCCACAGGCATTTCAGCAGGAAATGGTTGAGGCAGAAGGCGAGATCGAAGGCCGGATCGCCGATGCAGGCGCATTCGGCGTCCAGGAACACCGGGCCGTTGGGGCCGAGCAGGATGTTCTTGGGGCTGACGTCGCCGTGGATCATGCAGACTTGGGTCTCCGCCGTCAGCCGGCTCAGGCCGAAAAGCCGGTCCTTCAGGTCCGGGTGCTTGTCGGCGGTGGCTTCCAGGTAGGGTTCCAGGCGGATGGCATGGAAGATGTCGGCGCGCGGGAAGCGGCGCGCCACGGCCGCGTCGCCGGCCGTGCCGTCGTGGATGCGCCCGAGCCGCCGGCCGGCCAGCGCCGCGGCGTCGAGATCGACCCGGCCGTCCCTGAGTTCCGATTTCCACAGCTTGTGCGTGGCCGGGTCCAGGTACGCCATGGCGGATAGCATTGCCTCCTCGTCATGCGCCAAGACCCGCGGCGCGGCGCCCGGCTCGATGGTGCCGGCGATTTCCATCCAGGCGATCTCGAAGCGGTTGCGCTCCACCGGCGCGAACCAGTCGGCGGCGACCTTGAGCTTTGAGAGCGCGCGCTTGACGCAATAGACGCGCCCGCCGCTCTCCACCTTCCAGATGTCGGAAGAAACGCCGCCGGTGAGCGGTTCGAACCGCGCCTGGGCGGCATCGTCCAGCAGGCCGAGCCGTTGCAGGCTGGCGATGATCTCGGGATCGATGTCCATGACCCGACGTTATGCCGTGTCCGGCCCCGCCGGCCAAGCGTCCAGGCGACGGAGGCGGGGGTAATGGAAGAGGGCGCTGCGAGGCTCTTTGGGGGGCTTGACCCCTCGGATGGGCGGGCAGAGAATGCCGGCCGTTCGAACGAGACCCCCACCGACCGCCGGGAGCCACCGAAATGACTGAGGCCGCCGCAGCCGCCGGCGCCGATGCGCGCCGCAACGTGATTATCCTGGCCACCAGCCAGGCGTTGTGCATGAGCGGCGCGTCGCTGATCATGACCATTTCGGCCTTGGCCGGGCAAATGCTGGCGACCGACAAGACGCTGGCCACGGTGCCGCTGGCGCTGCAGTTCACGGCGACGATGCTGACCACTATCCCGGCGTCGCTGCTGATGGGCCGGGTCGGGCGCCGGGTCGGTTTCACGCTGGGCCAGATCATCGGCATTTGCGGTGCTTCGGTCGCCTGCTATGCGCTGTTCCAGGCGGATTTCGTGATGTTCGCCGTCGGCTCCATGCTGCTCGGCGTGCACAATGCGTTCTGGCAGTACTACCGCTTCGCCGCCGCCGACGTGGCCGGGCCGGACTTCAGGGCGCGCGCCATTTCCTACGTCATGGCCGGCGGCGTCGCCGCCGCCATCCTGGGGCCGCAGATTTCCAAGTGGACCATCGACCTGTTCGAACCGGTGACCTTCGCCGGCGGCTATGCCGGGGTCATCTGCCTGAGTTTTACCACCATCTTGCTGTTGCAATTGGTGCGCATCCCGAAGCCGGCGAGGACGCGCTTCGCCGCCGGCGGCCGACCGCTGCTGGAGATCGCCCGCCAGCCGGCCTTCATCCTGGCGGTGATGACCGCCATGTTCGGTTACGGCGTCATGACCCTGGTGATGACGGCGACGCCGCTGGCCATGACGCTCTGCGGCTTCGGCTTCTCGTCCACCGCGACGGTGATCCAGTGGCACGTGCTGGCCATGTTCGCGCCGAGTTTCTTCACCGGCGACCTGATCAAGCGCTTCGGAGTCATCAACGTCATCATCGCCGGCGTGGTTTTGAACATTTGCGCCATGGCCGTGAACCTGACCGGCATCAATATCGCCAACTTCACCGGCGGGCTGGTCCTGCTGGGGCTGGGTTGGAACCTGATGTTCATCGGCGGCACCACGCTGGTCACCGAGACCTATCGGACGGAGGAGCAGTCCAAGGTGCAGGCGCTTAACGACTTCCTGGTGTTCTCCACCGTTTCGGCGGCCAGTTTCTCGTCCGGCGCGCTGCAGGCGAAGCTCGGATGGGAGGCCGTCAACATGACTCTCGCCGTGCCCATGTTCGCGGTCTTTGTCGGCGCCGTCTGGTACAAGATGGGCCATCCCCGGAGCGGCGCCACGGCCTGAACCGGCGCCGGATTTTGACTGGCTCTTTCGCCGGGGCTCGGCTTGTGCCGGGGGGCCGAAAATGTTAAATTCCCATGACTCGGGGCGACACCAGGTCGCCTCGATTTGCTTTTGGATAAGTTTTTGAAATTTAACGGTAAATTCCTTTGACATCGCCCGCCGACACGCCTCCCGAGGAGGCCCCCGAATCACCGCCGCCAGGAGACGGGGGAAACGGTGATTCCGGCACCCCCAATTCCGGCGTGAGTTCCGTCTCCATCGAAGACGAGATGCGTTCGTCGTACCTCGATTACGCCATGAGCGTGATCGTCAGCCGCGCGCTTCCCGACGTTCGCGACGGCCTCAAACCGGTGCACCGCCGCATCCTCTATTCGATGAAGGAGAACGGCTTCGAATACAACCGGCCGTACCGCAAATCGGCGCGTATCACCGGTGACGTCATGGGTAAATACCACCCGCACGGCGACCAGGCGATCTACGACGCCATGGTGCGCATGGCGCAGGACTTCTCCATGCGCCTGCCACTCATCGACGGCCAGGGCAACTTCGGCTCCATGGACGGCGACAAAGCCGCCGCCATGCGATACACCGAGGCCCGCATGGCGCGCTCGGCGCATGCGCTGCTGGAGGACATCGACCGCGACACGGTCGATTTTCAGCCCAACTACGACGAATCGGTCTCCGAGCCGCAGGTGCTGCCGGCCGGTTTTCCCAATTTGCTCGTCAACGGCGCCGGCGGCATCGCGGTCGGCATGGCCACCAACATCCCGCCGCATAACCTGGGAGAGGTCATCGACGCCTGCTGCGCCGTCATCGACAATCCGGACGTCACCATCGACGAACTGATCGAAAAATACATTCCGGGCCCGGACTTTCCGACCGGCGGCGTCATCCTCGGGCGCAACGGCATCCTGTCGGCGTTCCACACCGGCCGCGGTTCGGTGGTGATGCGCGGCAAGACCTCGTTCGAGGAAGTGCGCAAGGACCGCATGGCGATCATCGTGCACGAGGTCCCCTACCAGGTGAACAAGGCGCGGATGATCGAAAGCATGGCGGAAGCCGTGCGCGACAAGCGCATCGAGGGCATCTCCGACCTGCGCGACGAGTCCGACCGCGACGGCGTGCGCGTGGTCATCGAACTGAAGCGCGACGCCGAGCCCGAGGTGGTGCAGGCGCAGTTGTTCAGGTTCACGCCGCTGCAGACGTCGTTCGGCGTCAACATGCTGGCGCTGGACGGCGGCCAGCCGCGCCTGATGAACCTGAAGGACATCATGGTCGCCTTCATCGCGTTCCGCGAAGAGGTCATCCGCCGGCGCACCATCTTCGAACTCGGCAAGGCGCGCGAACGCGCCCACGTGTTGGTCGGCCTGGCGGTGGCGGTGACCAACATCGACGAGGTCATCGCCTTGATCCGCGCCGCCCCGGACCCGGCCACGGCGCGCGAGCAGTTGATGGCGCGCGACTGGCCGGCGGCCGACGTGGCGCCGATGATCGCGCTCCTCGATGAGCCCGGCCAGGCCGTCGTCGACGGCAAGTACAAGCTCTCGGAAGCCCAGGCCCGCGCCATCCTGGAACTGCGCCTGCACCGCCTGACCGGCCTGGAACGCGACAAGATCGGCGACGACCTGAAGGCGCTGGGCGAACAGATCGCGGAATACCTGTCGATCCTGGCGTCGCGTGAGAAGCTCTTCGGCCTGTTGCGCGACGAACTGATCGCCATGCGCGAACAGTTCGCCGACGAGCGCCGCACGGTGATCGAGGAATCCGAGTTCGAGCAGGACATCGAGGACCTGATCCAGCGCGAGGACATGGTGGTCACGGTGTCCAACGGCGGCTACATGAAGCGCGTGCCCTTGAGCACCTACCGCGCGCAGCGGCGCGGCGGCAAGGGGCGCGCCGGCATGGCGACCCGCGATGAGGATTTCGTCAGCCAGGTGTTCGTGGTCAACACCCACACGCCGGTGTTGTTCTTCTCGTCCACCGGCATCGTCTACAAGCTCAAGGTCTACAAGCTGCCGCTCGGCACCCCGCAGGCGCGCGGCAAGGCGATGGTCAACATCCTGCCGCTCAAGGAAGGCGAGACCATCACCACCTTGATGCCGCTGCCCGAGGACGAGGACACCTGGGAGAACCTGTTCGTCATGTTCTCGACCACGTCCGGCAACGTGCGGCGGAACAGGCTCAGCGATTTCACCAATGTCATGTCCAACGGCAAGATCGCCATGAAGCTGGACGAGGGCGACCGGCTGGTCAGGGTGCGCACCTGTACCGAGGACGACGACGTTCTGCTGTCGGCGCGCGGCGGCAAGGTCATCCGCTTCCCGGTCGACGCGGTGCGCGTGTTTTCGTCGCGCAACTCCACCGGCGTGCGCGGCATGAGACTTGCCAAGGGCGACGAGATCATCGCCATGTCGATCCTGCGCCACGTCAAGGTCGAGATCGAGGACCGCGACCTCTACCTGCAATCCGTCGGCGCCGCCCGCCGGCTCAAGGGCGGCGACTATACCGACCGGGCCGAGGACAAGGCCCGCGACGAGGAACTGGCGGCGCGCCTGCACGAACCCCGTTACCGGGAAATGGCGGAAAACGAGGAGTTCATCCTGACCATCGCCGAGGACGGCATGGGCAAGCGCACCTCGGCCTATGAGTACCGAATCGCCGGGCGCGGCGGCCAGGGCATCACCGGCATCGAGCTCGGCCGCGGCAAGGGCCAACCGCCCAGTTCCATCGTCGCCGCCTTCACGGTGCTGGACACGGACCAGATCATGATGGTATCGGACGGCGGTCAGATCATCCGCTGTCCGATCGACCAGATCTCCATCGTCGGCCGCAGTGCCCGGGGCGTCACGGTGTTCAAGGTGGCGGACGAGGAACGGCTGGTCTCCGTCAGCCGCCTGCGCGAGGTCGAAGGCGACGACGAAGAGGACGAATACGAAGACGGCGAGGACGGCGCCGAGGCCGACGGCCAGGACGCCGAAACCGCGGTGGAGGACGCATCCGGGGGGGAATCCGGCGCCGACGCCGAGGGGGAAGGGGAAGACCAATGAGCAAGGAACGCGTAGCCGTATATCCCGGGACCTTCGATCCCGTCACCAACGGCCACATGGACATCATCGCCCGTGCCGCCTACCTGGTGGACAAGCTGGTGGTCGGCGTCGCCGTCAACATCGGCAAGGGGCCGCTGTTCGACCTGGAAGAACGGGTCGATATGGTCAAGGCCGAGGTCGCGGCGCTGACCAACAGCTCCAAGACCCACATCACCGTCGAGCCGTTCGACAGTTTGCTGATGGATTTCGTCGTCGGCCAGGGCGGCACCATGGTGGTGCGCGGCTTGCGCGCCGTTTCCGACTTCGAGTACGAGTTCCAGATGGCGTCCATGAACGCGCGGCTCAACGACGACGTCGAGACCGTGTTCCTGATGGCCTCCGAACGTCAGCAGTTCATCGCATCGCGCTTCGTCAAGGAGATCGCGCAGCTCGGCGGCGACATCTCGTCGTTCGTCTCGGCGCAGGTCAACGAGCGGGTGAAGGCCAAGATCAAGGAACTGGCGGAAAGTTCCGCCTAGGAAATCCATTGACCCGCCGGACGGCAGTTTTTATACCTCTGCCCGCACGTGAGCGCGCTTAGCTCAGTTGGTAGAGCAACTGACTTTTAATCAGTAGGTCACAGGTTCGAACCCTGTAGCGCGTACCAATAAAATCAAGGGGTTAGCTGGAAACGGCTAACCCCTTGATGCATTTAATAACGAATTAATAAGGACTAATCGGCTTTTTTGGGCACTGGTTCAGCGGCCGGCTTCTGCATTTTCTGCGCGGAAACGGCCCAACGTTCGCACAATTCCAGCACCAATTCTTTATGGTCCAGCTTGGAAAGTACATTGAGATCGGGCGCGTCTTTCGCCAATTCAAGCAACCTTTCTCTTGGCGTAGCGCTATAGGTCGCGACGAAGTGCTCGAACAATTCGTACGGGCTTTCGATGTTTTTTGTAACCCGCTGAATGGCGCCAAAGTACGTTTCGGGGTGTTGCCTGTAAATCTGTAACTCGTCGTCGGTGATAGGCTCGCTGTGAATATGGAGCTTTTCGTCGTCTTCTCTGACGACACAAGTCACACGCTTTTCGTGCTCGGACACAGCAGCCGAAACGATGGTTCCGACGACGGCCTTGCCGTTTTCGTCGTTGAACTCACACGTATCGCCGATCTGCAGGCGTTTCGGGTCTCCTGGCTTTGTTGGAGGTAGGTCGCCTCCAAATGTGATTGGGATTTGAGGGTAGGTCGTCAGCGCCTTTTCGATGGAGAGCATGTCCAAATGCTTTTGCTTGTTCCTCCAAGCTTCCTTGAAAGTGTATCTCCCCGGTTTGTTGTAATCGGGTATTCCGAGACCGAAAGGGACTGCAGCCTGCCCTCTGAACGTGTCATCGAGGGCAAGGTGAAACGACATATTCGTCACGAAAACGTATGCCCGTTCTCCATCTATAAGGTCGCGTTCTTTGTCGCTTAACTGCTTCTCAACGGCATCCATCCATTTCGGTGGCGTTGGTACGCCTGAAGAAAAATCTTCCGGCTTCATCGGGGTTGTATTCACATCCACGAAGATAATTCGTTCATCGTCGGCTGGCTTTTCGAATGCCTTGTTGATGTGCGTTGTGACTTGGGCTGTAGGTTTCGACGTAGGCGGTGCGCCATCGGCTTTCGTTTTTCCGAGCACTCCGGCAACGCTCCGCATTTTCGCTTCGATCCAATATTTCTTCCCAGAGCGTTTCGATGTGGCAGAGAACTCGCAATGTTTGGTGGATTCGTCGGTTTCGTCTTCAAGGGCCAGATCGAAGCCGCTTCGAATAAGGCAATTTGCGACCATAAGTTCGTAATACGCGCCTTGAAACTGGTCCGCCCGCTTTAGCCGCTGGAGATATCGCTCCTGCAATTCTGCGTTATGATCCAGAAGGTAGAGGCTGTATGCGAGACCCAAGTAGCAGAAGAAGACGCCCGTGGCTTCTCCAGAATAGGTTCCGTCGGGTTGTTTCTCGTGTTTTTTCTGAAATTCGCAATAGGCGGTGTACCATTGGACGATTGGGTGTCTTTCCTCCGGAGCCTTGGCTAATTCCTCGTTGCCCCACTCAGGGTCCAATTTCGTTTTGAGGTAGTGGGAGAGGAAGTCAGTGAAAAATTTCCAATCTTTCGAAAAATAGACGGTGTTCCCGACAGCGACCACTTTGTGGTCATTGAAATCCGTGGAAATAATGGGCTTTCCCAAGCCTTGTTGCTGGGTCCGCATTAATTCTTTCGCTTTTTGCTCTCGGAGCATTTTCGCGATGGCGGGCGGCAATGGGCCATTTCGAGCCGCCGGCCGCTCTTTAAGCGGGTCGCCACAGCATCGCTTATACTTTTTGCCGCTCCCGCAAGGACACGGCTGATTTCGGCCGATTTTTGCCATACGACAAACTATACCACGCATGGCGAGGGTGGGATTGGGTTTGGGTTTGTCGCGAAAGTTGACTTGGCGACATTTTACCAACAATTCTTTTCCGTTATTATGGCCCTATGGAAAATATTTTTGATATTCCTGATGGCGCCGACCCTGTCGCCTACCAAGGCGTCCAGATGATTAAGGTGTTGCGAAATCTGGCGCACCTTGAAGGTGCTTCCTCTTCGGTTCAGGAGTGTTGGCAAATCATCGATATGTGGCTTGGCCTGCAAGGCCGAGATATCGGAATAAGTGATGAAAAGAAGATAGCGACAGCTTGGAAGGCCTATTGTGGTAGGGGCCTGGCACCATCGACCAAATTGAAGCCAGTGTTTGACGATACTGCTGCCTCGTTAAAAGACCAGGGTTACGACTACCGTTTCGACCTTCCTCCGCCCATCGTTCTTGACGCATTCGATAAAATGTTAGCGACGGACGTCGGCGCGGAAGATCGGGCGCCACCCAACAAAAGCGACGCCCCCCAGACCGCTGGACCACGATTACCCAAACCGAAAAAACTGTTCGGGACCCGCGCTTGGAGAGTTTATGTCGTCGCTTGTGTTTTGTGGGGCTTGTATTTTTCCTGGTCTAACATGACAGAGCAGGGGCTTGCCGACGAAATATGTTACGGCGCCTGCCGCACTGACGAGGCAGCGGTCATAATTGGCGCTGGTTGTATATTGATGTTCCTCGCGGTTTTTGCCTATAGGTGGATATTACGAGGTGAGCGGGATTAATCAGAGGCGCTGAAGAAAAAGTATAGAGGCGAATGGGCGGCTCTTCGCAGGCCGCCCTTTTGAGTTTTATTTGGGTCCCAAATCGGCCAGGCAAGCTGCCTGTAGACTACCAATCTTTAGTAGCTGAGGCACCCCTGTCCGGGCATCTGCTAACCACCCCAAAGCGTCTCATGCGAAGGCATCCGACGACAGCACCGATAACCCCGGTCAGGTACGATCGTATTCGGAATTCGAGCGGTTACGGGGCTGGGTCCGAACCTAACCTACCATTTGTTTCTCGTATTGCGCTAGAGTGCGTATGGGCTTCTCGGTGAAGGGTTCATATCCCGAGCAACGCGCCCACCTATTAATCGAGAAAAGGGGAAAATCGATGTTGGAGTCTATGCCTGGATGGCTCCCGCTAGTTGGCCGGGGGCTAGCTTTGATTAGTGGTGTTTTCATTGTGGTGGTTGTTGGAGTCCGGTTTTATACCAACCACCCGCCAACCAGTTCAGGGCTAGTGGCGTTAGCAATAACGGTTTTCCTTTTCGGCATAGGAGTCGACAAAAAGTTGGTTGTTGAGATGCCTGGGTTCAAAGGCGAGCTAGTAAAACTGCAAAAAGAGAATCATCAGTTGAGGGCAGACCTAGATGGTCTAAAGACAGCTGTGAATCTCACGACGAGCGCTGTTTGGATTAACCAGGTGCAAGACCTCGCAAAAGACGATAATAAGGTCTCTGAGATGCTGAAAAAGGCAGGGATTCAGTTGCGAAAACACAACGAAGTGTATTCTGCATTTCAGAGGTATGCCGTAAACGAAACAGATGTGGTCAATATGCTGGCTACGTCCGCTGAAAAGGCACAGCAACTAAACCAGTACATGATCAAGGGTGGTTACAATAAATCACTTAATGGACCAGTCCTGTGGGAGCCCTCGTTAGGGGATAAAACGAGATCCACCGCCGGTCCATCCGGCATCAAAACCGATAAATGGAACAGTGCTCCGGGCGGAGGTAGCCCCAAATAGGAGGAAGGTGAGGCTGACTGGCCTCATCCCATCGCTTCCGCGAATTGAGACGGGGAGAGCTCCGTCAGCCCATCCGCGCCGACGATAGATTTCTCATTGGGGTCTGGGCTGGGCAGTTCTGCCTCGACGTCCTCGACGTAGGTTTGCGCTGATTGGACGGCGCTCGAAACGAGGCCGAGGTAATCCGCAGCCACGTCAATTGAGCGGGCAATTTCAGGCGCCTCTATTGCAATCCGATCTTTGGTCAACGTATTGAGCTTCTCATTTGAGAGCGCACCCGGAAAGACGGACGGCAGGCTCTCAATAGCATTCGTCGTCCGCCAGTCCTGTTTGGCGATTGCGTCCCGGTAGGTGGCTTCGACCTGCATGGGGTCGTCCGGCAATCTCTGCCATATCGCAGCGTTGACGGTATCGTCTGGGGCGATCGCCGGCGTGTAGGCTGCTCTAGCTTTCTCAAGTTCCGCCGCAAGCGTGTCTCGATGCTTCTCGATCTCACCCAGCCTTACCTGGCAGTCACGCACAAACCGCGACAACTGCATCTGCTTTCCGGCGTCCGTTAGCGTATCGTCCTGTGCGACTTCGGTCTGATACCGGTCAAGGTCTTGAACGATTTTGCGCGATCCCAAATAAGCGGCCGCCGCCAACTTTCGACCAGATGCCGCGCCTGCGGATAGGTCTTCTCCCGCGACCCATTCCGGGACGCGGCCAAACCAAGCTGTCATTTCGATGCTATCCATTCCTTCAAGCTCCTACTTCTTCTCCGTCCGCAAAATTTGTGAAAAACACGTCGTCCGGGCTGTTGTTCATCACGTCCTTTTCGAATTCCTCATAATCATCGAGTTCTGGGGGCAGGGCTTCGCCGCGGACAAGGGTGTGGTGAAGTGTGCGCAGGCCGATGCCGCCTTGGCGGGGTTTTCTTGCGCGATTGTTTCCGGGACATGTTAAATTTTATAACTGGTTTATTAAACTGGTTTGTTATAGACTCCGTCCATGCTCAAAGTCGGTGCCTTCGAAGCGAAAACGCATCTGTCCGCCCTGTTGGAAAAAGTCAGCCGGGGGGAAGAGGTGTTGATTACCCGGCGCGGCAAGGCCGTGGCGCGTTTGGTGCCGGCCGATGCCGATGACGTGGGGCGCGGGCGCGCGGCGGCGGCGAAGTTGCTGGCGCTGCGCAAGGACGCGCGGCTCGAAGGGTTGGACTGGCGCGAGCTGCGCGACGAGGGGCGGCGTTGAGCGTCTGCGTACTCGACTGTTCCGTCGCCGCCGCCTGGCTGTTCGACGACGAAGCGGACCCCGAGACCGATGCACTGCTGGCGCGGGTGGCGGAAGAGGGCGCCATGGTACCGAACCTCTGGCATCTGGAGGTCGCGAATGTGCTCCGCCAGGCCGAGCGGCGGGGCCGGATAACCGCGGCGCAAGTGAATGCCGGCCTGGAAGCCCTATCGGAGCTGCCGATTCATACCGACACTGAGACCGCCGCCAGGGCGTTTCACGATGTCGTCGCGCTCGCCCGTGCGCATGATCTGACCACGTACGACGCGGCGTACCTGGAACTCGCGCTGCGCTCGGGCGTGCCGTTGGCGACCCGCGACCGGGCGCTGCTGGCGGCTGCCCGCACCGTCGATCTGCCGGCGGCGCTCGCCAACCTCTGACGTAAGTTTCCGTATACTTATCCCTCGCCATCGGCGACGCTAGCACTCCCACATGCGGAGAGCGCCGATGGAAGCCGACCTGATCAAGACGCATAGCGTTGCCATTGCCGATATCTACGTGCCGGTGAAGCGCAAGAAGACGCTCGACCCGGCGAAAGTCGACGCCCTTGCCGAAAGCATCATGGAAAACGGACAGCAAATGCCCATCCACGTGCGCCACGGTGAAGGCCGGCTGGTTCTGGTCGAGGGACTGCACCGGCTGGAGGCCTGCCGTGCGCTCGGCGAGGAGACCATCGCGGCGATCTTCGTGCGCGCCAAGAAGTGGTGAAGCCTGTGCCGGCGCTTGGCGATTTGTTAAGGGTTCGCCGGTAGCGTTGACGCCTGCCGTGCATGCGGACCCGGTGTCCGCCCGGCTTCCTCGTACAACGCGACCGGCGACAGATGGCTTCCGACGAAACGGCGAAACCGCAGCAGTTCTACAACGACCCCTGTTTTCCCGTGGTCCTGGACCAGGAAACGGGTGCCATGTTCGCGCAGCAGAACGTCAACCTGGCGGAGTTGCAGCCCGAAGTCGAAGGGCTCATCGAAGGAAACGGCGGCTCCTATAACAAGGCGCTGATTTTCCTGCATAACCTCATCGAAAACCTGGACGAGCGGAACCCCACTCACCATTGGGCGGTGCTCAAGTTCCTGCAGGTTCTGGTGCGCATCCGCGACCCGCGCTACCGGCTCCTGGAAATGCTCAACGAGCGCTGCGCCGCATTCTTCGGCGGCGGCGACGACGGCGGTGAGAGCGAGCGCATGCGCGCCAAGTTGAGCCGTCACATTGCCGCGCGCAAGCGCACCCGCAGCAACTGGTATCCGCGCGCCCGCTTCCAGCTCAATTCACGCACGTTTTTGAAATCGGAACTGGGCCTCGACGACGATGACTGCTGTCCGCTCGAGGTCGGCACCCGGTTTTTCGTCACCGGCACCTGTTTCGCGCGCAACATTCACGCCGCCTTCGAAAAGCGCGGGATGCCGAGCCGTTTCGTCGCGCGCCAGGAGGAAATCCCGGCCGAACAGCAGTTTCTGGCGTTGATGGAGGAGGCTGACATCGCCGCCGAGATCGGTGCCTGCGAACGGCCGGCGGTGATCCTGACCCTCGGTTTCGCCGAGGCGGCGACGCTTTCCAAGGAAGGCATGAAGGAAGACGGCGGCCGCATGGCCAAGTTTCGTACGCCGGATTTCATCTGCGAGCGCATCGTCGAGGGGGCGCAAATCCTCACGCGCATGAACCCCAACGTGCGTATCTTCATCACCGTGTCGCCGGTGCCGCTGGAGGGGACGGCGTCGAGCTTCAATGTCTTCGAGGCCAACGCCATTTCCAAGTCCATCGTCCGCTACGCGGTGGCCATGGCCGGCGAACGCGAACCGTCGCTCAGCTACTTCCCCAGTTACGAGATTGTCACCCAGGTGGCGCCCGGTATCGGCATGAGCGGGTTCGGCAACGACGACGGCCACCCGCGCCACGTGGATGCGGCGTTGGTCGATTTCATCTGCTCGCTGTTTCTCGAGACCTACTGCCCCTGGGCGGGGTAGACGGAGAAGCTCGGTTCCCGCGCCGCCGGCGCCGCCCGTCGCGGAGCGCCAGCCAGACCATCGCCGCCACCAGCGCCAGCGTGGTCATCGGCGCAAACACAGGCACGAAGGCAAGCCCCGTGACCAGCACCACGCCCCCCGCCGCCAGTGCCAGCAAGGGCGAGAGCAAAAGCGCGTATATCGCCGCCGCGAGGGCGAGTTCGAGCAGGCGAAGCATCATGCGCGGCGCCCCCGTTTCGCCAGTTCACGGTAAAGCGCTTCCGGGCTGACGCCGATCTCGTGCGCGAGGTCTTTCCATTTCCCTCTCGCCGGCAGCGCATCGCCGTTCCACGCGAGCCAGCCGTCCAAGCGCTCGGCGACTGTCTTCAACGCCAGGATTTCAGCGCGGTAGCGGGCCGACTGCACGGCGCTCGCCAGGTGCCGCGACCAGGCGAGCGCGGCGTCGGGCCGCGTCGCCAGCAGTTCCAGGAAGGCATCGCGGTTCATTTCGAACACGCTCGACGGTTCGGCGGCCACGGCGGCGCAGTGATAGGCCGCGGAATGGACGGACGCCTCGGCCAGGAAACTGCCCGGCCCGGCGCGTTGCAAGATCAAGGGCGCGCCTTCCGATTGGAACCGCGTCAGTTCGACAGAGCCCGCCGCGACAACGAAGACCGATGCCACCGCGTCGCCCTGGTGAAACAAAAAAGCGTCCCGGGCGAGCGTCCGGGCGGCCCGTGCGGATTCGGCGACGATGGAATAAATGCTCTCCGACATGATGGCTATCATGGAATGGGGCCGTGCCGCGTGGCAAGGTCTGGTCGTGTCCATACCCGGCGCGAAAAACAGGGAAGGCGAACCCATGACGAGATCACGAACCTTCCGGACCGTCCTGGCGGCGGCCGGTATCTTTCTGGCGATGAATACCGGCGGTCCCGCCGGCGCGGCGGACGACAGCCGGCAGTTGGTCGAACTGCCGCCGATGATGCAGAGCCATATGCTGGCCAACATGCGCGATCATCTGCTGGCGCTGAACGAAATTCTGGGTGAATTGGCCGACGGCAATGTCGACGCGGCGTCGAAAATCGCCGAGGCGCGGCTCGGCATGTCGTCGCTGTCGCTGCACGGCGCCGAGCATTTGGGCAAGTTCATGCCCGCTGAAATGGGTGCCATCGGCACCCAGATGCACCGCGCCGCCAGCCGCTTCGTGATCGTTGCCCAGGACGCGGAAGTGAATCCGGGCAAGGATGCCCAGCACAAGGTCTACCGCGCCCTGCAGGGGATCACCGAGAACTGCAACGCCTGCCACCAGGCCTACCGGATCCGCTAGAGCGCTTACCAGCTCAGGAACAGGCCGATATCGCCGATGCGGCCGTCGGGGTAGCTGAGGATGCGCGCGGTCAGCCGGTAGCCCAAAGGCTTGGTCATGGTTTCGTGCGCATCGTAGATGCTCTTCGCGTAGCCGGTCAGGTAGATCGGCCAGTTCCTGTCGCTGTTGTTGATGGCGCGCCCGCCGTCGTCCAGGTAGTCGGAGGGAAAGCGCAGGATCAGCACCTCGAACTCGCCGGCGCGCACGGCGGCGCGGGTCATTTCCTTGAAGCGCAGCCGGTCGGCTTCGGTGAACTGGCGGTCCAGGAACTCGCGAAAGGCCTCGCGTCTCTTGTCCTCGAGAAGCTCCGATTTCTCTCGGTTCTGGCGTTCGCGCTCTTGCTCCAGGGCGCGGCGCACTTCCTCGGCGCGCCGGCGCAGGAAGGCGGCTTCAACCAGATCCCGGTCGTTGGGCGGTTTGGGTTTCGAATCGTTGTCCATCGTCGGCCGCCGATCTTGTGTCGCGTTATGTGCCAGAACCCGGTTCCGGCGGATGCGAGCCTGATGGGGCGCGCCGCCGGGAGGGCGAATGAGCGGACTTCAGCTGGGTCAGATTAGCCGAATTTCCGTTCACCTGCCTAGGGCCTACGTGGAATCCGGCTCGTGGAGACAATTATTGCCTGTTGCCATGAACTCTTCCGTGACTTGTGTTACACATGGGTGTCGAAACAATTTCAACCATTCCACACCTCAATCAGGAGACGAAAAATGAAAAACGTTTTTGCCGCTGCCGCTGTCATGGCCTTGATCGGCGCCGTCAGCGCGACGCCCGCGTCTGCCCAGTCAGCAAGCGCCGAAGAGGTGAAGATCTGCAAGGAAACCATCACGGAGATGACCGGTGGCAAGCCGCCGGCCGAAGCCGTCAAGCTCTGCGAGCAGGGCAAGCTGAACGAGGCCATCGAAAAAGCCATGGGCGGTTGATCCGTTCCCATTTCAATGTGGCGCTTGAGGAGGCGCCCGGATACAGGAGGCTGTCAACCATGCTCAAACCTATTATGGCCGGCGCGGGCGCGCTGGCCGTGGCCTTGCCGATTGTCATCGCCGGTACCGGCGTTTCGGCCAAGGAAGTGAAATTTTGTTTCAAGACCGGAAACGGCAAGAACTATCTCGCCGTCGATAAGCGCAGCGGATTTTTGCACGCCAAGGCAACCAGTTGCGCCGGCGACGCGGTGTTTGCGGTTGACTATCCCAACCTGAGTCCGAATACGCCGGCGCGCATTTCCGTGCCGATGGTGGTTCGTGCCGCCAACGGCCGCTACGTCATGTACTATGGTCTCCGGATGCGTGCCATCGGCACGGAGGGGCAGGTCAAGAATGCACAGCAGCGTGCGCGGATGATGATGATCCCGCGGGCGTCGCATAAGTCCATTCGCGGCGGTACGCCGCTCCAGGCGGGCATGCAGGTCGGGCTCTACCCGACGATCACGCGCAATCGCATGATGCTGACCGCCCTGCGTGGTGGCGGCACCGACATCCGCAATGCCGTTCGCAGCAACCCGAGATCGACGCAGAATTTCTACACCCTGACCGCGGCCGGCGGTTCGGCGACGGCGGCTGTCGAGCCGCGGCCTTTGCCGTGGAAGGGCGTGCCCGGCAAGGCGCTCGACGTGGGCGTCGGCGGCGGCCAGGCCTGGGTCGTCGGCACCGACGGTGCCGCCTGGCGCTGGAACGGCAAGGGTTTCGAGAAACGCGGCGGCGGCGAGATCCTGCGCATGGACGTCGGTCCCCGGGGCATGCCCTGGGTGGTGACCAAGAAGCGCGAGATATACCGTTTCGACGGCCGTGGGTTCCGCAAGCTTCCGGGCGCGGCGCTCGACATCGGGGTATCCGGTGATGGCGGCGTCTGGGTCGTCGGTACCGACGGCTCGGCCTACCAATGGTGGGCCGGCAAGACCTGGGCCAAGCGCGGCGGCAAGGACCTGGCGCGCATCGATGCCACGCTCAAGGGCGGCGCCGTGGCCACCGACCGGGGCGGCAACATCCTGCGCTTCGCCGGCGGCAAGTGGAGCCGGCTGCCCGGCAAGGCCCGTGACATCTCGGGCGGCGGCGGCCAGCTCTGGAGCGTCGGTGCGGACCGCTCTCCGGGGGGCCTGACGGTCAACCGCTGGGACGGCAAGGGCAACTGGATCCTCTACCAGGGCGGCATCGTCAATGTCGCGGTCGACGGCAACGGCATGCCCTGGGCCACCAACGGCCAGCAAAGCGTCTACAGCCACGCCAAGTCGGCGGCGCTGGCGCCGAAGCCGCTCGCCGCGCCGAGTGGAGGTGATCCGAAAAAGGTCGAGGCCCTGAAGAAGCGCGTCATTGCCATGAAGGCCAGCATGGCGAACCACCAAAGGTCCATGATGCAGACCAAGCAGCAGGCCGAGGCGCTCAACAAGAAACTCGAGGCCATGAGCCAACAGTCCAAGAAAATGGCGGAAGCCATGAAACAGGCCGAGGCCGAGCTGAAGAAAGCAATGGGTCAGTAGGGCACCCTCCCGGATCCGAGCGATCGGGCCGCGCCTCCGGATCGGGGGCGCGGCCCTTGCTTTTTCGGGGCGGAGCGTTGTCGTGCTGGGCATGCGGGTCCCGGCGGTATGTTCCCGCCGGGACGGTTTCAATGCGGAAACGGCTCCGCCATCTTGGCGGCGCGGAAGCGGCCTGGCGCCATGCCGACGCGGCGTTTGAAGAAGCGCGAGAAGTAGGCCGGGTCCTGGAAGCCGAGCTCATAGGCGATCATGGAGGTGCTGGCCGAGGTGTAGACCAGGTGGCGTTGCGCCTCCAGCGCCAGGCGGTCCTGAATCAGTTCGCCAGCACCCTTGCCGGCGAGTGCCTTGCACATCCGGTTGAGCCGCGCCTGGCTGATGGCCAGGGCGTCGGCATAGGCGCCGACCGGCCAATGCTCGCGGTAGTGATCCTCGATCAACTGGCGGAAACGGGTGTAACGCTCGCGCTGGCGATCGATGCCGGCGGTGCTCGGCGTTTGCGATTCCAAATGCCGGACGGCGGTCATCAGCACGATGCGGATCATCCAGTCGAACATGAAGGCGCGGCCGGGCCTGGGCCACTGGAACTCGCGCAGCATCTCCTCCAGTGTCGCCGCGATCAGGTTCGCGCCGTCGGGGTTATCGGCGAAGGACAGCATCCGCGGCTCTCGCACCAGCGGCTCCAGCAATCGCCGGCTGCGGCGGAAGCGGGCATCGATGAGCAGCAATTCCGAGACCGTCACCACCCAGCCTTGCGTGCCGGGTTCGAAGCTGAATGCGTGCACGACGCCGCCCGGAATGCAGACGGCTCCGGGCCCGGCGAGGCGGTGGCTGGATTGATCCAGGCGCACTTCGGCGGAGCCCGAAACCATGTACAGGAACTGGAACATGCGCCGGTGCCTGTGCGGGGTGATCTGCCAGTCGTAGAGGCTGGAGCGGGTGTGGATTTCCTCGATGTGGACGAACTCGGGATCGTCGTCGCCCGCCTGTTCGCCGAAAAGCGCATAGTGGGAAATTCCGGCGGCGGGCGGGCGGCTGTCCATCAACCTAGCCTTCATTTCATCGAAGTGAATGAAAAGTACAAGAATTTCGCCTAAATGTCCATTTTTCGATCATTTCACATCGAATATGTTCATGCTCAACATCAAGAAGAAACGGCAAATTCAAGGGCTTCATGCCGACAGCGCCAGGGAGGGCGTTTCCCCATGTTCCGTTTCGATCCCTATTCCCCCGAGTTCGACGCCGATCCGTTCCCCGCCTACAAGACGCTGCGTGACGAGCACCCCTGCTATTGGTCGGAGGAGGCCGGCATGTGGGTCTATTCCCGCTACGCCGACATCGTCACCGCGCTCAACGACTGGCAGACCTATTCCTCGGCCAAGGGTAACCTGGTCGACGAACTGCCGAACCGCGCTGGCAACACGCTGGGCACCACCGATCCGCCGCGCCACGACCGGCTGCGCGCCCTGATCCAGAAGGCGGTGACCAAGCGCGCACTGGATCACATCATTGAGCCGGCGCAGGCCTCCTGCCGTGCGCATCTCGATGCCCTGGCCGGTCGGCCCAGCTTCGACTTCGTCAACGACTATTCGTCGAACGTGACGGTGGACCTGCTGTTCTACCTGTTCAACCTGCCGAAGGAAGGCCAGCAGACGGTGCGCGACAAGGCGGTGCTGATGGTGCAGACCGATCCGAAAACCCGCCAGAAGGCGCCCGAGCATATCGCCGCCTACGAATGGATGGCCAACTACGCCGCCGAGCTGGTGGCCGAGCGCAAGAACAATCCGGGCGACGACCTGATGTCCAACTTCATCACCGCCGAAATCGACGGCGAAAAACTGAAGGACCGCGAAGTGCAGTTGACGGTGACGACGCTGATCATGGCCGGCATCGAATCGCTTTCCGGGTTCATGAGCGTCTTCGCGCTGAACCTCGCCGACCACGCCGATGCGCGCCGCCGGCTGGCCGCTGACCCGTCGCTGATCCCCGATGCCATGGAGGAATCGCTCCGCTACAACACCTCGGCGCAGCGCTTCAAACGCTGCCTGCAGCGCGATGTGGAAATCCATGGCCAGCACATGAAGGCCGGCGATTTCATCATGCTCGCCTACGGCGCCGCCAACCGTGACGAGCGTCAGTTCGAAAAACCCGATGTCTACGATATCGATCGCAAGCCGAAAGGGCATCTCGGCTTCGGCGGCGGCGTCCATGCCTGCCTGGGAACGGCGATCGCCAGGCTTGCGTGCAAGGTCGCCTTCGAGGAACTCCTGGCGCGCTATCCGGCGTTCGAACGGGTCGAGGAGACGTTGCCGTGGGTGCCGTCTTCGAACTTCCGCAGTCCCATGCGACTTGAACTCTCGGTCGGATAGCCTTACCTCGGAGCTTCGAGATAACGAACAAAAGGACGAGGATCCATGCCCAAGGTCACTTATATCGAACACAACGGCACGGAACACGAGATCGACCTGCCGGATGGCTGGACCCTGATGCAGGGGGCGACCCTCAACGGGATCGACGGGATCGAGGGCGAATGCGGCGGCTCGTGCGGCTGCGCCACCTGCCACGTCTATGTGGACGAGGCTTTTCTTTCCAAGCTCGATGCGCCCAGCGAGAACGAGGAAGAGATGCTGGAATGCACGGTGTCGCCGCGTGAATCCAACAGCCGGCTCGGCTGCCAGATCAAGGTCACCGACGCGCTCGACGGCATCGTCGTCAGGATGCCCGAAGCGCAAAGCTGACGGGGCCGGAGAGCGTGGCCGGGGTCGTCATCGTCGGCGGTGGACAGGCGGGGTTCCAGACCGCCGATTCGCTTCGCCAGGAAGGCTATGACGGTCCCATCGCCATCATCGGCGAGGAACCGCACGCGCCCTACCAGCGCCCGCCGCTGTCCAAGGCCTACCTGTTGGGCGAGACCGACAGGGAGCGGCTCAAGTTCCGGCCCGAGGCGATCTACGCGGAACGCCGTATCGACCTCCGAACCGGGGTCCGTGTCGAGGCCGTCGACCCCGCGTCCAAGTGCGTGACCCTCTCGGGCGGTGAGCGCCTCGCTTACGACCACTTGGTTTTGGCCACCGGCGCGCGGGTGCGCCGGTTGCCGGTGCCGGGCGCCGATCTGGCCGGGGTGCACGTCCTCAAGACGCTCGACGATGTGGACGCCATCGAGGCCGACCTGGCGACGGCGGAGCGGGTCTGCGTCATCGGCGCCGGGTTCATCGGGCTCGAGTTCGCCGCCGTTGCGCGCAAGCTCGGCAAGCCGGTCACGGTCTTGGAGGCCGCGCCCCGTGTGATGGGCCGCGTCGCCGCGCCGGAGCTTTCCGAATTCTTCACCGGCCTGCATCGCGCGCACGGCGTCGAGATCGTCTGCGACGCAGCGGTCTCCGAACTGAGAGGCGAGGGCGGCCGCGTCACGGCCGTCGCCTGTGCCGACGGCCAGGTCTTCGACGCCGGCCTGGTGGTGACCGGCATCGGCGTCATCCCCGATATCGCTCTGGCCGAGGCCGCCGGCCTGGAATGCGACAACGGCATCGCCGTCGACGGCTTCTGCCGCACCAGCGATCCCGACATCTTTGCCGCCGGCGATTGCGCCAGCTTCGAGCATCCCTTCGCCGGCAAGCGCATCCGCCTGGAATCGGTGCAGAACGCCGCCGACCAGGGACGCATCGCTGCTGCCGCCATCGCCGGTAACCCGAGGCTCTACGACAGTGTGCCCTGGTTCTGGTCCGACCAGTACGACGTCAAGCTGCAGATGGCGGGCCTCATGGACGGCTGCGACGAGACCGTGGTGCGCGGCGATCCGGCCGGCGGCAAATTCTCGTTGCTGCATTTTCGCCAAGGCGTGTTTCGTGCCGTCGACGCTATCTCAAAGCCGGCCGACTACGTGCAGGGCCGTAAACTGCTGGAGGCCGGCCTGTCGCCGACTGCCGAGCAGGCGCGTGACACGGACTTCAAGCTCAAGGACCTGCTCGGCTGACGCCTTGACAGCCAACGGCTTCGGGCAAATATGTCAGTCACGTCGAAACGGCGGCGAGGAATGGCGATGAAATCCTGCGATATCTGTCCGGGTGGCGAAGCCTGCGCGGGCCTGAACCTGGCGCCGGTGCTGGTTCGGGTGTTCGACCTCTATGCGGCGGGCAAGACCGACAAGTTCGAGATTCTGTTCTCCCTCGACGAGGACGAGGAGGAAATGCTCGAGACCCATACCGCCGACGTGCGCCGCGCCTGCTGGACCCGCGCGGCCTTGAGCGCCATCGCCGAGGTGCTGGTGCGCAGCGAGGCCGACCTGTCGTCGCCGGCTGAGTGGCGCCAGGTGGTCGAAGACACGCTGACCACGGCCAAGGCCGCCTACGAGAATTTTCCCTGGAACCTGCCGGACCTGGTCGAGCAGGCGCCGGACCTGCACGAACGGGTGCTGGAGCGGGTGCACGGCGACGGCTTCGGCGGCGAGATTTCGAAGCGATTGTTCGCAAAGATATGCAAAGCCACCGTCTACGGCTATCTACGCGGGTAGAGGCGCTTGAGAAGTCACGGAAATTCACACTGACCCAAGTCAAGGCCGCGTCGGAAGCATTGGCCTTTGATATGAGGCCATCCTATAATCCGGCATACAGGATAGTGCAAAGCGACGGCGCAAAAGCAAGAAAGCCGGTCCGAGGCGGAACTTGAAAAGTTACAATCTGGAAAACCTGAATATCTTGCTTGTGGAAGACAACAAGCACATGCAGCTCCTGATCAAGGAGATTCTGCGCAGCTTCCGCATCAAATCCGTCCGGGTTGCCGACGATGGCGCCGACGCCATCAAGGAAATGCGTACCTTCGCCGTCGACCTGGTGATCTGCGACTGGAACATGCAGCCCATCGACGGGCTGGAATTCGTGCGCATGGTCCGCACCAGTTCCGATAGTACCAATCCCTATGTGCCGGTGATCATGCTCACCGGCCACACGGAAACCCACCGGGTCCTGGAAGCGCGCGACGCCGGCATTACCGAGTTCCTGGCCAAGCCGGTCTCGGCCAGGGGCCTCTACCAGCGCATCTGCATGGTCATCGAGCGCCCGCGCCAGTTCATCAAGACCCGTACCTATGCCGGCCCGGACCGCCGCCGCACCCCGGCCACCGAGAACTCCAACAAGGGCCGCCGCGCCAGCGACAAGACGGACGGCGACGACAGCCTGTCCCAGGACGAAATCGAAAAACTGATGAACAGCTAAGGCCGCCGGTTCATCCGGCCGCCCGCGCGTTCCCGTTCCGCTGGATCGGCCGCCGGATCCTTTATGATTTTCGGGGCATCGCGTATGGGTTGTGAAAAGCAAGGGTTGAAAACTCAAAAATTGTAATATAGAAATTATTTACAGCCTTAACGAGTTTCAACCGAGCGAGGTCCTGCATCCCATGCCAACCGAGCCAATTCACCCCGATAGCGCCCGCGCCTCCGCCGACCCCATGCAACCGGAACCGGGCGGCCGGACGCCGCATCCCGTCGACATTCACGTGGGCACCAAGATCCGCCTGCGCCGGCGCCTGCTCGGCATGAGCCAGGCGACGGTTGCCGGGCGGATCGGAATTTCCTTTCAGCAACTGCAGAAATACGAGAGCGGCGCCAACCGCGTCGGCGCCAGCCGGCTCTATCAGTTGGCGCGCGTGCTGGGCGTCTCGCCGAGCGCCTTTTTCAAGGGACTGGACGGCGAGGAGGCGGGACAACCGGAATTGATCGGCGGTCTCGATGCGGAAGGATTGCGGGTTGCCGCGGGCTGGCAGGCGATTCCGGATGAGCGCCTGCGCAAAGCCATTGCCAGCGTGGTTTCGGCGACGCAATCCGCGATGCGGCCCTAGCGCCGCGTCAATTCCGGGAGCCTGAGGGGACAAACGAAACCGGGCGGCAAGCCGCCCGGTCCGCTCAAAAAAGGAAAATTCGATCAGCTACCCTGGTCGGGCTTGACGGTCTGCTGAGTCTGACCTTCGGCAATCGTCGGGGTGCCGGTGTCGGCGGTTTTGGTGTGGCCCCAACTGCATTCGGCCCAGGCCGGACCGCTCGCGACGGCGAGACCAAGGGCAAAAGCCACAGCCAATCCAAACGTCAACGTACGCATGGCGTTTCCTCCAAGTTTGTACCGGCCTGAAGCGTAGCACGAAACCCGAGCGGCGCGCTAGGGGATCACGAAAACGTGTGCGGGTGCCGTTCACACCACGGGCGCGCCGTAACCCCAGCTGTAGGGAACCGGGCCGGAAAGCGCGATGACGTCGCCGGGTTCCGGCTGGAAGGCGGTATGCAGGGAGCCGCAAAGCCCGGGCGAGACGTCGCGGCCGTTGCATAGCACGAGAAAGACCTCGCGTTGCGGGATCTCCAACCTGTCCAGGATATCGGCGACGCTGGAGCCGGCGGGCATGTTCATCACCAGCCGCCGCGAACGGTTGCGCAGATAACGCGCTAGGCTGTTGAAGGCACGCACCTCGATCTCCATTTCGATGCGGCCGGAATTGTCGCCGATTCCGGCGGGCGCCGCGTGCCGTTCAGGATTTCCTGCGGTTTGCATGGGATGGGATTCGCCGCTGTTGTCTACCGTCACGCCGATCATAGCGGCGTGGTGGCTGTGGCCCTTGACCGATATCAACGCCGCGCGAGTGATTGACGTCACTGCCGGCGGGGCCGATTCGGCCTAGCCTGGAGCCAATGAAAAGCGCGATCAACGTGCCGGATACCACTCAACAGGAGCTTGGCATCATGGCGAACAGATTGACGAATTGTGCGGGGTTGGTGATCGGAACGGCCGTCGGGCTGGCGATCATCCTTTACGGGGCGAGCGAGGTCGTCGCCTCCGGTTTGCGGACGGTCTTCCCGTAGCGCCGGCAGAAGCCGCCGCTGGCCGCCGTTCAGGCGGCTTCGATGTGCGCCAGCGCCGGCAGCGCCTGAAGCGCGCGGTCTTCGGCCAGCAGCGAGACCCGGACGCGGTCCAGTTCCGTTGCCAATTGACGCAGTTCCTTGCCGCTTTGCGGGTCCGTCACGCGGGCTTCCGCAAGCAGCGCCAAGGCGGTTTCGTTCAATTGCCGCGCCAGGCGACCGTGTCTCAGGTTTTGCATGGGTTCGCTCCCTTGCTCATGACAACTTCGACATGCTCGAACGTTACGCCGCAAACATTACAGGAGTATGTCGTTAACCCAATATTTAGATTTCATTTTGTTTCAACGCCGACATCTAGTGGATTGAGCGGAAAAGATCTTTCCCCGGCGCGCGCCGCTTTGACTCTCCAATTCTTCATGCTATAGCGTTCCCATGATCGATGCTGCATACGATGGCAATGCCGGCGCCGGGCAGCGGCGGCTCAGCTATGGGGTCCTGTTTACCACCGTCGGCGCCGTCGCCGATGTGGAGGATTTTCTCGACGAGAGCTGCGCCGGCGACTGGAGCCTGTCCGTCGAAGGCATGGACGACGCCTTGATCAAGAAAAGCCTCCGTATCATGTTCGAACTGGAAACCGACAAGCTTCGTTTCATCAACGACTTCGCGCGGCGCTGAACCCGATGACGGTATATTTCCGGTCTTTCCTCGGTACGCTTTTGCTGGCTTTCGCCGTGACGCTCGGCGGTTGCGCCGACACCTCGTTCGAGGACGCGGTGCACGCCGGCGGCAAGCTAGTCTACGACACCATCAAGGCGGCGCAGGATTCCAGGCAGAAAGGCTACTGACGCCGGCCGCTCCGCCGCGTTTACCTTTCGGCAATAATCGCTTCGTTATCCTGGACCTTCCGAAAGAATTCGGGAGAAAGAAAATGAACGAAGCACGTACCGAACAACGGTCCGGTCCCCGGGAAATCCTCGACAGCCCGTTGCTGTGGATCACCATTCTCATGTATGGCGTGGCATTCTGCGCCTACCTCTGGTCCGACTTCCTGCGGGTCTTCCGCTGGATAGGGCTTTAGACCAAACCACACACGTGATATGCCGCGGTCATGAAGCTTTCCAAGGGATGGATGCTGTTCGTGGCCGCGGCCATCGCCGTGCTGGCGCTGGTGCTCTATCTCGCCGAGCGCTATCCCGACGTCCTCGCCAGCCGTGACGGTCAGGTCGACCTGACCACCAGCCTGTTGTGGCTGGGGCTGATCGGTTCCAGCCTGTTCGTGCACCGCCGCATGCCGGTCGGCCATGCGCTACGTTACGGCGCGATCTGGGTGGCGTTGGGCGCCGGCCTCGTCCTCGTCTACTGCTTCCGCCACGAGGCCGAGGCGCTGTGGCGCCGGCTCGCGGCCGAACTGCTGCCGCACCAGGGCCGGGTGGTCGGCGACGCGCTGGAGATCACCGCCGGCGCGCACGGGCACTTCGTGCTCGAGGCCGAAATCGATGGCACGCCGGTGCGGTTTTTGGTCGATACCGGTGCCAGCGACGTGGTGCTGTCGCCCCGTGACGCCGAGCGTTTGGGCTTCAAGCGCGAGACCCTCAGTTTCACCAAGCTCTACCGGACCGCCAACGGCATGGTGCGGGGCGCGCCGGTGCGCCTGGGCCGGGTCCGCGTTGGACCGATCATGATCGAAGATGTGCGCGCATCCGTGAACGGCGCGGAGATGGACCGTTCGCTGCTGGGGATGAGCTTCCTGAGCCGGCTCGGGGGATACGAAGTGCGCGGCGACCGGCTGATCTTGCGGCCCTGAAATCCGTTCTAGTGGATGACCGCGTCGTCGGGCCGGTGCATCGACAATAGGTTCTCGGCCGCCTGGGCGACACGGACCCAGCGCTGGCTGCCCTGGCCATCGCCGCGGGCCTTCAACTGGTCGGCGCGGATGAAGGCGCCGACGACGGCCATTTCGCCGTAGTTTTCGACCAGAAGGCCGGCCGTTCTGAGGATATCCGATTGCGTGGTCATGCTTGCGTTACCGTATGGTCGTTTCAGCCATTCTGATGATTTCGTTGATGTTGACGCCGAGACGGTCCTCGATGACGACGACCTCGCCGGTGGCGACGGCACGGTTGTTGGCGTGAATCTCGATGTCCTCGCCGACGCCGCGGTTCAATTCCACGACCGCGCCACGGCCCAGTTTCAGGATCTGGCTGATCGGCATCTTGGCGGTGCCGAGGACGGCGGTGATTTCCACCTCCACGTCGAGCACGGCCTCCAGCTCGGTGGTCAGCCCGAGCGATTCGCCGACCGTATCCGGATTGCCCCTGTCAGCCATCGAAGTCCACCTATTCCAACCCAACCATCAGTATCGGGCGCCGCCGGTTAAGCGGCAGTTAACGCGGCGTCATTCTAGCACGGGCCGGGGACGCGTGGCTGCAATCATTCGCCGGTAGGCGGTTTCACCCGGCCCGCGACCACGGTTTCGAGCAGCTCATGCAAGTGAACGTCAGGGAATCCGTGCGCTTCCAGCTCGTTGATCAGGTTGATGGCATAGTCGCGGTTGGAACCGGCCTTGCCTTCGGCGGCATCGATCAAACGGGCCGAATCGGCGCTATGCAGGCGGCCGGCGAATTGCGGATGGCCGGGGTCGGCAACGTAGGTATGGGCCAGCACTTCCATGCCGCCGTCGAAGACGATTTTCACCCGCGCCGGGCGATAGGCGTAGCCGATCAATTCGCGCTCATCCAGATATTGCAGAACGGCGTCCCATTCGGCGGCGGCGACGCGGAAGGCGACACCCCTGCACTGGCCGCCCGCGTCCAGACCGAGCACGAGGCCTGGGCGCTCGGGCGTGCCCCGGTAGTGATGCGAAAAGACGCAAAAGGCGCGGTGATAGCCGTGCAGGGTCGCCGGCCGGCGCTGCAGGTATGGGAACCCCGGGTTCCACATCAGCGAGCCGTAACCGAACACCCACGCCGGCGCCGGGGCTTGGTCTCGGGTCAAGAGGCGGCCAGCGCCCGCTCGACGAAATCGAGCCGGTCCTGGCCCCAGAACAACTGCTCGCCGATGACGTAGGCGGGTGCGCCGAAGACGCCGGCGGCAAGCGCGTCGCGCGAGTAGGCGTCCCAGGTCTCGATGTTGGCCGGATCCTTCGAGGCTTCGAACAGCGCCTTGCCGTCGAAGCCGCGCTCGTCGGCGACGGCGACGATGGTGTCCGTATCGGCGATGTTGCGGTCCTCGGCCCAGACCGCCGTCAGGTAGCCGTTGACCAGGGGCGCGCAATCCAGGCCGTGGCGCTTGGCGGCGATCACCATGGCGGCGGCGGGGGCTTCGTCGGCGGGGAAGAACTTGGGCTCGAAGTTGATCGGTACGCCCAGGAAGTCGCGCCAGCGCGCCAGTTCCTGCATGCGGTAGGCTTGGCGCGCCGGCGCGCGCTTGGCCAGTGGCAGGCCGCCGGTTTCCGGGAACACGCGGCCCAGGTTCATCGGCTTGATATCGACCTCGGCGCCGTGCCGCTCGGCGATGGCGGTGAAGCGCGCATCGCCCAGGTAGGTCCAGGGCGAGATCAGGCAGACGTAGTATTCGATTCGACGGGCCATGACTTTTGCTCCCTCCAGCCAAGAAAAATTCGGATTTATCGTGCGAATCCCAAGTGAAAGGTCAATGAAAATACTTTTTTCATGCAAAAACCCGATTTGCCCTTTGACCGTCAAAAAACCTTTGTTAACAATTCTGTCATAGAACAGAACCAAGCCCATGGTGCGCCGAGGTGACGAGCGTCGGCATCGAAAACAAAAAAAGCCGGGGCGGGCTTCTGGGGGGAGCACTGGGAAACCCGGCAACGTGCCGGACTTGGGATAAGGGCCGAATAGAATGCTGCACCGACCGTCAGACGGGGAATTCGTCTACGAGGTTTCCATCTACAACAAAGATGTCCGCTCTCTGGTCAAGGAAAACCGGAGCCACGGCACCTACGACGACCACTGGGCCGACTGCCAACTGCACGACGTCGTCGCCAGTTCGGAAAACGAAGCGCGTCAGATGGTCGACGAACGCTTCCCCGAGGACGAAGGCTTCGTTATCGAGGACGTGCGCCAGACGTCGGTGTAAATCGAAAACCGCCCGGCGCCGCGGCGCGGACGGCTTCCGATTGACGCTGAAACGAAGGCCGGTTCAGCCGCCGTTTTCCTTCAGGTAGGCGATCACGTCGTCACGCTGGCTTTGCTTTTTCAGACCGGCGAAGGTCATCTTGGTCTTCTTCACCATGGCTTTCGGCTTGGTCAGGTACTTGTCGAGCGTCGCCTCGTCCCAGGTCAGGCCCGATTCCTGCATCGCCTTCGAGTACTTGTAGCCCTCGACCGTGGCGGCCTTGCGGCCGACGACGCCGTGCAGGTTGGGGCCGACCTTGTTCTTGCCGCCCTTATCGACGGTGTGGCAGGCCTTGCACTTGGCGAATACCTTCTTGCCCTTGGCGGCGTCGCCGGCGAGCGCGCCGTGCGAGGCGGAAATGGCCAACACGAGGGCGAGGGCGGCGGTCATGAAACGTTTCATCGGATCTCTCCTTGTCTTCTCGTCTTCTAGTGATGTGATCGCGTCACTGGCCATGGGTGTCGTTGGGCCTGAGAAAAGTTCAGATTTTTTTTCCATCGCGCAGGAACTAGTATGGGGCATCGCGTGAACCCGATCGGCCTTTTGGTTACTCACACACCATAAGCAACGGGTTTTACCGCTCTGACGGGAGAAGAAGAACGTGAATCGTCGCGGACTGAAATTATGGATTGGGTTGGTTGTCGCCGGTTTGGCCGGGCTCGCCAGCGCGGGGCCGGCGTCGGCATTCTGCGTCGCCAACCAGACCAAGGTGAAAATCCACGTCCAATCCCTCAGCGCACCGGGATTCGAAGGCGATATCGAGCCGAACAAGCAACTATGCTGTAACGGCGACGCCTGCGTCAGCAAAAAGAGCAAGCGCACGCAGGTCTTGGTGGTGACCGGCTACGTGCCGGTGACCAAGCAGAAGGGGCGGCCGGGCTGGAAAGCCGAATGCCGGGCCAAGGTAAGCATGGACGAGTGGGTCGAGGTGAAGGGGGCGCTCAACAAGATCTCCTGCAAGACCCGCAAGCCGATACCGAAGGGGTGGCGCAAGTAGGCGCCGATCCGCCGTTCGCCTGGGGGTGAGCATGACGGAGCAACGCGCGGCCGCGATTGCCGCCACATACCGTCAGGACGACCCGGACGCCTGGGACGTGGCCCGGGCGGTCGTCGGCGATGCCCAGGCCTTCACCGATCTGGTGGAGAGGCTCGAGCTCAGGGTCTATCGCTTCATCCTGCGCCAGGTCTCCGCCGTTACCGAAGCCGAGGACCTGACCCAGGACACCTTCCTCGAGGTCTACCGCAACCTGCATCGGTTCCGGGGCGCGTCCAAGTTTTCCACCTGGGTGATGGGCATCGCGCTCAATATCTCGCGCAATTACCGCAGCCGCGCGCCGGAGCGCCGCTACCGGTTCCAGTCGGACGAGGTGCTGGAGCGCCGCGCCGACACCGCCGCGACGCCGGGCCAGCGCGCAGAGGTCAACGAAGCCGCCCGCGCCGTCCAGCAAGGCCTCGCCGATCTGCCCGACGACTTGCGTGAAGCCCTGGTCCTGATTTCGATCGAGGGCATGAGCTACGAGCAGGCGGCGGAGGTCGCCGGCATTCCCGTCGGCACCGCCAAGAACCGTGTATTCCGTGCACGGCGGTTGCTGCGCGACATGCTGCGCGACCGGGGCCGGGACGATTTCCTCGGCCCGGAAAGCCCCTGACATCGTCAAACAAATGAAACTTTTTTCCGTCCCGGCGTTACCCATGGGAAACGAACGCGGCATTGAGGGATGTCATGAGTGAAAACGAACGTATCGACGAGATGCTCAGCCGTGGCCTGGATGCCGACCTGGATCGCGACGAGATGCGCGAGCTCTACCGGCTGGCGTCCCGGGACCCGCGGGTGCCGCGCGAGATGGGCGAACTGGCGGCGGTCGAGGACGAATTGGCGGCCATCGGCCTGATGACGGCGGAAGCCAAGCCGGCCATGGGCTTGGCCGATAGCGTGCGCCAGGCGTTGGGCGAGGCGCCGGCGGAGGCCAAGCGCGGCCCGTTCGGCCGGGTTTGGGACTGGATCGTCTCGCCCAAGGGATTCGCCGTGCAGCCCTTGTCGTTCGTCACCGGGATCGCGGTGGCATTTCTGGGCTTGAGCACCGTGACCCCGATGCTGACCAAGTCGCTGACCGAACAGGTGGCGTTCGAACCGCCGCGCCTCAACCTCATCGACCTGCAGTTCGACGACGCCAAGCCGCGCGTCGATTGGACCTACCAGTTCATCGTTCCGCCCGGCCAGGATGCCCGGCTGTTGATCGATCACGGCGGCAAGAGCGCGGTGAAGTTCCAGTTCGAGGCCGACGAGCCGGTCGACCTGGCGCTCGTGCATCACGCGCCAGGCCACCAGCGCGATACCATCCAGGGCTTCACCGTGCATGGCATCGGTTACGCGTCGCTGGATAACCCCAAGCCCGGCGACACCGTGACGGTGCGCAACCGGGGCGACGTGCCGGTGCTGGTCTATGCCTTCAGTCCGCGTTCCGACAACGCCACGGTGAGCCGCGGCCAATCCCTGTAGATTATCCGCTCAGGTTTCGGCGCCGCCGTTCACCTGCAGCATCTGGCCGTTGACGAAGGCACCGTCGTCGCCGCACAGCATGCCGACCACCGCCGATACCTCTTCCGGCGTGCCGATGCGGCCCAAGGGTACGCGCGATGCCATGTCGGCGATGTGCTTGGCCATTTCCGGGTCCTTGCGCTCGCCGGCGATGGGGCCGGGCGAGACGATATTGACGGTCACGCCCTTGGGCCCGAACTCCTTGGCCAGCGCCTTGGTCAAACCCCAGGCGGCGTGCTTGGCGGTGGAGACATGGGCGCGGCCGTTGTAGCCCTGGATGGCGTTCATGCCGGCGAAGTTGATGATCCGCCCCCAACCGCGCTCGACCATGCCCGGCAGGGCGGCGCGTGCCAGCCAGAAGGCCGATTTCATGCCCACCGACATGACCCGGTCCCATTCGGCCTCGTCCATCTCCAGGAACGGCGCGGAGGGGCGGATGGCGGCGTTGTTGATGAGCACGTCGATGCCGCCGAAGCCGGAAATGGCCGCATCGGCGATGGCCGAGCAGCCATCCGCCGTGCCGACGTCACCCATGGCGACCAGCGTCGCCGCGCCCTCGGCGGCGCAAAGCTCGGCGGTCTCGGCGCAGGCGGCGCGGTCGGCGGAGCCGTTGACCACGACGTTGAACCCGCCTGCGGCAAGCCTGAGCGCGCAGGCACGCCCGATGTTGCGGCCGGAACCGGTGATCAGTGCGGTGCGTTTGGTCTCGGACATGGTGCTCTCCCCCTGTGGTTGGCGTCGTTCGGTGGCAAACAGTGCTTGGCCGGGTTGCGCCGGTCAAGGGGCCTTGCACGTTCCGCAAGGGTCGCGCAACATACCGCCAAAATGGCCCCCAAACGCCAATTCAGCGGGGGCTTTCCGGGAGAGGCCATGCCGCACGCCTTGATCATCGACGGCGATCGCGAGACCGCGCGGAAGCTCGGCGAGGCCGTGCCGTCGATCTATGACGGCGCCAAGCTCGATATCACCGCCGCCACCTCCGACGCGGAAGCGCTCGAGATGATCAACGACGGCCGTGATTTCGATATCGCGCTGGTCGCCATCGACTGTCCCACGGTCAGCGGCATGTCGCTGTTCTCGCGCATCAAGGAACGCGCCTTCAGGGTGCCGCGCATCGCGCTGTCCGGCAGCACCGACTTGAGCGGCATCCGCAAGGCGATGAATGACGGCGCCACCGATTTCCTGGTCAAGCCGGTGGCCGCCGACGACTTCAAGCGGACCCTGGAACGCGTCCTCGCCGACGTCGAGCGCCGACGGCGCAACTGGCGCGAACGCTCGGAATATTCGGCACTGAAGCGCGAGGTCGATATCGCCGGCGATATCCAGCAGCGTATCTTGCCGCAGGACTTTCCGGGCATCGAGGGCTACGGCGTTTTCGCCTCGACGACACCGGCGAAAACCATGGGCGGCGACTTCTACGATGTCTTCCGCCTCGATGACGGGCGCATCGGCGTGGTCATGGCCGACGTCTCGGGCAAGGGCATACCCGCCGCCTTCTACATGGCGGTGTCGAGGACGCTCTTGCGTTCCGTCGCCATGACCGGCGTCGGGCCCGCCGATTGCCTCCGCCAAGTGAACGAGCTGCTGTGCGAATACCATATCCCCGGCATGTTCGTTTCCGCGCTCTACGGCATCATCGACACCGCGGCCCACACCATTACCTTCTCCAACGCCGGCCATCAGCCGCCCTACAAGCGCGATGCCAAGGGCGGGCTTGCCACCTACGAGGGCGGCGAGGGGACGGTGCTCGGCATCCTGCCGGAGATGGAGTTCGGCCAGGAAACGGTGCCGCTGGGCACATCGGAATGCCTGTTCATGTACACCGACGGCGTAACGGAAGCCTTCAACGCCGAGCGCGAGCAATTCTCCGAGCAGCGCCTTGAGGACTGCCTGGCCAAGGGTGAGTTCCGCGAGGCCCGGCGCATCGTCGAGGCCGTGGAAAATGCCGTCCAGCGCCACGCCGGCGACGCCGAACAAAGCGACGACATCACCAGCCTGGTGGTGAAACGAAATTGAGACCAACCACCAACCAACGTATCCAATAGGGAGGACACTATGAAATTCCTGAAATGCTCTCGCCGATGGTGGATCGGCGCCATGGCCGGGGTGATCGCCTCGGCATCCCTCGCGCAGGCCGTGCAGGCGGCCGACAAGATCTCCGTCGGCGCGCTCCGGTTCACGTCGCACGCGGCCAGCTTTGTCGCCTTCGAGCGCGGCTACTTCAAGCAGAACGGCCTCGACGTGGAGTTCAAGTTCTTCCAGGCCGCCCAGCCGATGGCCGTGGCCATCGCGTCCGGTGACGTGGACTTCGGTGTCACCGCCATCTCCGCGGGCCTCATCAACCTCGCTGAAAAGGGCGCCATCAAGGTCATCGCCGGCGCGCTGCAGGAAGAGAAGGGCATCGACGGCCAGATGATCCTGGTTTCGAAGAAGGCGTATGACGCGGGCCTGACCTCGGCGGCGAAGCTGAAGGGTCATTCCTTCGGCATCACCCAGGCCGGATCCTCGTTCCACTACATGGCGTCCAAGGTGGCCGAGGCCGAGGGGCTGTCGTCGAAGGACATCAAGTTCGTGCCGCTGCAGAAGGTCGGCGCCATCATCGGCGCCTTGAAATCGGGCCAGATCGACGCCTGGTCGATCGTTCCGCACATCGCCAAGGCGCTGGCCAAGAACCCGGCAATCATGCCGATCGGCAAGATCGCCGACTACATCCCCAACTACCAGGTGACGACGGTGTTCACCTCGGCGAAGAACGCGGCCGACAACAAGGATCTGGTGAAGCGTTTCCTCAAAGCCTTCTCGCAGGGCGCCGACGACTTCAACGCCGCGCTGGTCGACAAGACCGCCGGCGACAAGGCCGGCGAGGACATGGTCAAGCTGGTGCACAAGTACGTCTACAGCGACCGGCCTTATGAGAAGGCGGCGCCGTCGATCCGCAACGGTTCCATGCGCATCAACAAGAATGCGCGCCTCAACCTCACCAACGTCAAGGACCAGCTTGCCTGGTTCCAGGGCGAAGGCCTGGTGTCGAAGTCCATCGGCATCGACATGCTGGTCGATTCCAGCTTCGTCGAAACCTTCTGATCCGGATGCGGCCGTTCCACCGCGCGCTTCTTGCGGGCGCGCGGTGGGCGGCCGTCCGGGACGAAAACCATGGATCTCAGCCTTCGCGACATCACCCACGTCTATGACGAGCTCGAGGTTCTGAGCGGCATCGACCTGGAGATTCCGCTGGGGCAGATCGTCTGCATCATCGGCCCGTCCGGTTGCGGTAAGTCGACGCTGCTGCGCCTGATCGGCGGGTTGGAGCGGCCGACGCGGGGCAGCGTCCTGCAGATCGGTTCGCCGCCCGAGGGCTCGCTCAATCCGCTGACTTACATTTTTCAGGATTTCGCCCTGCTGCCGTGGCGCACGGTGGCCGGAAACGTGTCGCTGGTACTCGAGGACCAGCCGCTCGGCGCCAAGGAGCGCGACGAGCGGATTGCCGGCGTGCTGGCGCGCACCAAGCTTTCCGATTTCCGCGACGTGCTGCCCCGGCAGCTTTCGGGCGGCATGAAGCAGCGCGTCGCCATCGCCCGCGCGCTGGCCGTCGATCCGGCCGTGTTGCTGATGGACGAGCCCCTGTCGGCCTTGGACAGCCAGACCAGCGAACTGTTGATCGACGACCTGGTGGAATTGTGGACGCGCGAGCCGTTTACCGCCTGTTACGTCACCCACAACCTGGGCGAGGCCGTGCGCCTCGGCCACCGGGTGGTGGTGTTGTCCAGGCGGCCGGGCACCATCCGCGAGATCGTCGACATCGACATCCCGCTGGCCGAACGCACCGCCACGCACCCGAAGCTCGAAGACCTGCGCCAGCACCTCTGGAACCTGATGCGCGAAGAGGCGCAGGCCGCGGACAAGGAACTGGCTCATGTCTGAGCGCCCGGACCGGACCAGCACGCCGGCCGGCACGCCGGTGCCGTTCCGGGGCGGCGGTTTCCAGCCGAAGCCGCCGCGCGTCGTCGGGCTGCTGGTGTTCGTCGTCTTGATCGCCATCTGGGAATGGGGCTCGCAGTCGGGCTGGATTTCCAAGCTGGTGCTGCCGGCACCGTCGGAAGCCTTCACCGCGTTCAAGGAACTGGCGGCGTCGGGGAACTTGTGGAAGCACGTCAGCACCTCGGTCACCCGCCTGGTCATCGGCTGGACGGCGGGAACCATCCTGGGGCTGCTGGTAGGGTTTTCCATCGGCCTGTTTTCGCTCGCGCGCGCCGGGTTGATGCCGTTGGTCTCGGCGATATTCCCGATCCCCAAGATCGCGCTGCTGCCGCTGTTCATCATCTGGTTCGGCATCGGCGAGGGCTCAAAGGTAGCAACCATCCTGTTCGGCACCTTCTTTCCCACGGTCATCGCCGTCTACGGCGGCGTCGACAACGTCGACCGCGGCCTGATCCGCATGGGTCAGTCGTTCGGGCTCAAGTGGACCTCGATCGTGCGCAAGATCATCTTGCCGGGCGCCATGCCGGCGATCCTGTCGGGCTGCCGAATCTCGGCTTCCATCGCCATCGTGCTTTTGGTGGCGGCGGAGATGATCGGCGCCGAGTTCGGGATCGGCGCCTATGTACTGCTGGCCGGCAGCCTGATGGCGACCGACCAGTTGATCGCCGGCGTCGCCATGCTCTCGGTGTTGGGTCTTTCCGTCGCGTGGCTCATCGGCCGGGCGGAGAAGTGGCTGTTGAACTGGCGGACGTAAACGCCCAAGTTTGCAGGCAGACACCGCAAGAAGAAAAAGGCACGACATGGACCTGCAACTCACCGACAAGTGGGCATTGATCACCGGCGCCAGCGCCGGCATCGGCGCCTCGGCGGCCAAGCTGTTTGCCCAGGAAGGCGTCAATCTTGTGCTTACGGGCCGGCGCGCGGAAGCGCTCGACGCGCTGGCGGACGAAATCATCGAGGCCGGCGGATCTCCGCCGGTATGCGTGGCTGGTATTCTCGACAACCAGGAGGGCTGTGACGCCATCACCGCGGCGGCGCTGGATGCCGCCGGCGGCACCATCGACATCCTGCTCAACAATGCCGGGGCCTCGCATCCCTTGGATGACATCTGGGACGAGGAGCATTGGACAAAGTCCTACCAGCTCAATTTCGCCGCCGCGCGGCAGGTGACGGCGGCGCTGGCGCCCGCCATGCAGGCGCAGAATTGGGGTCGTATCATCAACATCACCGGCGCCATGGTGTCGCCGGCGCCGAACGCGGCGATGGCGGCGAAGGCGGGGCTGCAATCGTGGTCGCGCTCGCTCTCGATGCAGTTGGCGGGGCACGGCATCACGGTCAACACCGTCGCGCCCGGGCGCATCAACTCCGACCAGATTCGCAACAACCTCTATCCCACCGAAGAGAGCCGCAAGGCCTTCATCGACGCCTATATCCCCGCCGGCTATTTCGGCGAGCCCGAGGACCTGGCGATCCTGACGGTGTTCCTGGCCTCGCCCCTGGCGCGCTACATCAACGGCGCCGCGATCCCGGTCGACGGCGCGATGCTGCGGATCGGATAGGTCTCGTCTTAACCGCGCCGGTCGGCACGGATCATATCCGACGCTTTTTCGGCGATCATGATCACCGGCGAGTTGGTGTTGCCCGACGTGATCGTCGGCATCACCGAGGCATCGACGATGCGCAACCCCTCCAGGCCGTGCACCCGCAGCCGCTCGTCGACCACCGCCATCGGGTCCGATCCCATTTTGCAAGTGGCGACCGGGTGGAAGATGGTGGTGGCGATGTTGCCGGCCTCGCGCGCCAGTTCGTCGTCGGTTTGGATATGGGCGCCCGGCAGGAATTCCTCGGGCTCGTATTTGGCCACCGCCTGCGTCGCCATGATGCGCCGGGTCAGCTTGATTGATTTCGCCGCCACGTCTCGGTCGGCCTGCGCGGAAAGATAATTGGGCGCAATCGACGGGTGATCGGCCGGGTCCGGTGACTTGATGTGGATGGTGCCGCGGCTTTCCGGGCGCAGGTTGCAGACCGACGTGGTAACGGCGGGGAAGGGGTGCAGCGGTTCGCCCAGCTTGTCGGTGCTGAGCGGCTGCACATGGTATTCCAGGTCTGGCGTGGCGATGCGCGGATCGCTTTTCACGAACATGCCGAACTGGCTCGGCGCCATGGTCAGGGGGCCTTTCTTGAACAGCGCGTATTGCAGGCCCATGGCGATCTTGCCGGTCAGGCTGTTGGCCCGCTCGTTCAGGGTTTCGACGTTCCTCACCTTGTAGACGGTGCGGATCTGCAGATGATCCTGCAGGTTCTCGCCGACGCCCTTGAGCTCATGGCGCACCGGAATGTCGAATTTCGACAGCACTTCGCCGCGCCCGATGCCCGACAGCTCCAGCAATTTCGGCGTATTGACGGCGCCGGCCGACAGGATCACCTCGCCCGACGCCCGCGCCACCGCGGGCGTGCCGTCGAGATCGAACTCGATGCCCGTAACGCGCTTGCCCTCGAATGTCAGCGACGTGGTATGCGCGTGGGTGAGTACCTGGAGGTTGGGCCGGTGCATGACGGGCTTCAGGAAGGCGCGCGCCGTGCTCATGCGCACGCCCTTGGTCTGGTTGACCTCGAAGTACCCCGCGCCCTCGTTGTCGCCGGAGTTGAAATCGTGCAATTCGGGCAGGCCGATCTCCTTCGCCGCTTCCAGGAAGGTGTCGAGGATCTCCCACGAAAGCCGTTGTTTCTCCACTCGCCACTCGCCGCCGGCGCCGTGCGTGTCGGTCGCGCCCAGGTGATAGTCTTCGGACTTGCGGAAGTAGGGCAGCACGTCGTCCCAACTCCAGCCGGTGTTGCC